>Ga0068855_100004773_pt1 | contig 16549 bp, 13 predicted proteins | sample KBSCornC52_FD_66592 | JGI IMG/M metagenome (GOLD analysis project Ga0068855, IMG submission 66592) | Corn rhizosphere microbial communities from Kellogg Biological Station, Michigan, USA - KBS Corn C5-2 | ecosystem: Host-associated > Plants > Roots > Rhizosphere > Soil ...
CTCGAAGGTCATCCTGGCGATGGCGAGCGTGTATTTGCCGACCTCTTTGTCCGGCGAGACGGCTGGCCCGCTTGCAATGGAAGAGGAGGTCGCCGGCTTCTGCCCGGCCGGAAGGTCGACCAGGTTCGACCAGACCGTCTCCATCGTCTGGGTGCCGAGCGGGGACGCGGAAACGTTGGTCAGGAGCACGAACCCGAGATGCTGGTCCGGCATCAACGCGACCTGCGCGTTGAATCCGTCGATGTTTCCGCCGTGCTCGACCACCTTGTGGCCGTGCCAGTCGCGGAGGAACCACCCGTAGCCGTAGCCTACCGTTGGAGCGAGCGCGATTCGCTTCTCGGTCAGCTCGGCGAAGCCCTTCTCGGAGACCAGCCGCTTGCCGTTTACAGCCCCGCCATTGAGCAGGAATCGCACCCACTGCGCCATGTCGCGGGCGTTCGAGTTGATGGCCCCGGCGGGCGCGACACAGACGATGTCGCGCATGGGGAGCCGCACCAGCTTCTTTGTATCCTCGTCCCACGTGTAGCCGAGCGAATGGTCCGGCGCGTCGAGCGTGACCGGAACGGAGAGGTTGGTGGATTCCATGCCGAGTGGGCGGAAGAGGCGTCGGGAGACGAACGCGGTCCACGACACCTTCTGCACCTTCGCGACGATCTCGCCCGCGGCGAGGAACATTACGTTCTGGTACTGGAACTTCTCGCCGAGCTTTGCCGTGGGCTTCGCCATTCCCGCGACGCGGATGATCTCCGCCGGCTTGAGCTTGCCCGTGTACCAGGCGAGATCGGTTCGATTCAGCCCGGAGCGATGGCTGAGGATATCACTGATGGTGATCTTCTGGTCGGCGTCGGAATCGTGCAGCTTGAAGTAGGGCAGGTACTTTCGGGGCGAGTCGGTTAGGTGGAGCTTCCCCTCGTCGGCGCTCATCATCACGGTCATTGCCGTAAACGCCTTGGTGGAGGAGCCGATAGCGAAGAGCGTGTCCGGCGTTACCGGGAGGCGATTCTGCACGTCGCGATCCCCGAACGCCGTCAGCAGAATGACCTTGTCGTCCTTCACGACGGCGAGCGAAGCGCCGGGGATGTGAAGCTCCTCGCGCTTCAGGTCGACGGCCTCGGAGATGGCGCGAAGCTTCGCATTGAGGGCATCGCCTGCGTCGCTGGCCGCGTCCGCGCGGGACCCGGAAACCGGGAGCGAAAGGGCGAGAACGAGGATGAGGGGGAGTCGTGCCGCTCGGATGGGCACGGCCGGCGTAAAGCGCATGTCGTCTGCCTCCTTGAATCGTATAATGGCCGCGCCTATTATAGTGCATTTGCCCGATATTGGCCGACTGTCAGGAGAGACCGTGTGGATTGCCGATTAGCGTGGCGCGAGTCGGAGGAGGCGTGGCGCAGGCTCGCGGGTGGTTCGCAGCCCGGCGGCGGCGAGGCCGCGGGTGGTCGAGAGGTGGGAGCGCATCAGCTTCCAGATGAGGCCGGTGCGGTGATTCTCGATGGCCAGCAGAACCATTCCGAGGTCGATTCCGATCACGTCGGGGTCGAACCACTTGCGGTCCACGTTGAACGAATCGGCAAAGCCGTACCGGCCCCAGATTCGGTCGCCATACTTTTCGTACATCTCGCGCGCGGCGGCGATGGAGAGCTTCGGCGTGAACAGGATGGAGGCGAGCGCGCCGGTCGGGGAGACCGTGCCATCCTCCGGATCGGGAACGCCGTAGGCTTTGTACCCATCCGGCCCGTCGCTGGCGTTCAGCCCCCAGATGTTCGGCGCGTAGGTGGAGCGCGTCTTCAAGTGGTCGATGCAGAACTGCCGGTTGATTCGCGTCGCCTCGACGGAGCTGATCCAGTAGTCGTAGCCGAGGTCGTCGCGGCGGTCGTGGAAATCATAGAATGCGTGCGCCATCTGGTGCATGAAGATGGGGCCGCCGGCCAGCGTGGTAATGCCACCGTAGGTATATTCCGGCCGCTTCCACGCCGCCCATGAAGACGCCGGCAGCGGGTTATTCCTGGCGCCGAGGCCGAGCAGGTAGATGACCATCAGCTCGCAGTATGAATCCCAGTTGCTTGGAATGAATCCCTTCTCCGGCGTCCATCCCATCGTGACGACCCGCTTGTCCGGCTTCTTGCTCCCGTTCGTGCGCGCCCACTGCCAGTCGAGGCGGTCGTAGAGTCGGTTCGCGAGGTCCCGGACCTCGCCCCCAAAGTACTGGCCGCAGACCAGCGCGCCGGCGACCAGCAGCGACGTGTCGACGGTGGAGACCTCGCTGTTCCAGACCCGCGCGCCGGTCGCGCCGTCCACGAAGTGATAGAGCCAGCCGTGAACGTTCGGCATCCCATCGAGCACGAATCGGAGCGTGGTCACGGCGCGTTTCTCGGCACCCTCCCGCTTTGCCCACTTTCGCTCGACCGCGATGGGCAGGGAGGCGAGCGCATAGCCGGTGGAGGCGGTCGATGCGACGGTGTATTTGTCGCTCCCCCGGTTGTTCGCGCGGTCGCTGGCGAGGCCGGTGCGGGAATTCGACCGCTCCTGGAAGAAGAGGCATGCGCGCCGCTCGACCTCGTCGAGGAGCCCGTCGTCGGTCATTCGAGGGGGCGCCTGCGGAGCGAGGGCCGCGCCGCAGGCAATTAATGTGATTAGTCCCACCATTTGTGTGCGGCTACGGACCGGTGTACTGCCGGCAGGTCTGGCAGAAGGTGTCGATCGACGAGATGTCGATGCCGCCGAAATTCATGTTCGCGGGGTCGTACATCCATATGTTTGTGTGGTCGCCATAATCCATGGCAGCCGGCCGGCTGGCAGAATCCGCGGAGCGGGAAGTTCTCGTCATCGTCCTGGCTGTATATCCGGAACGCGAGCGACAACTGCCTGACGTTTGAGAGACAACTCATAGTGTCCGCAGCTTCACGAGCCTGCGCGAACATGGAGAAGAGAATTGCTGAGATGATTGCGATAATGGCGATAAAGACGAGTTCATCGACACGATAACACATATCCATTAAGCGTGTCAACCGGTTACTTCGTGAGTTTGCAACGGCTCAGGGGAAATGCGGGAGCAGATTAGCCGAGCCCGTCCGTCCGGGATTCGACCCCGGATCGGGCCTGAGATTCACAGTTGTGGCGACTTATCGAAGCTCGGAGCAGCCGGTTGTGGCGGAGCGGTCCGGGGAAGCGACGCCGTCAGGAGATGATCCCCGACTCGCCTCGACTCCACTGTTGCAAGCATCCGATTCCGTCTGCGGCGTGGCGCGCGACCACCGGATGACCCGCCGCGACCGATCGGCCATTAGCTGCCTCCAGTGGCCCTGACAAAGATACTGTTCCTCGACCTGGCCTTCGCGCTCGGATACGAGGAACCACTGTGCGTGGGCGCCGCAGCCGATCACGTCGCAAAAGGGGATTTCCACGGTGAACCTCCACCGCCGGGCAGGGGGAGCTGCGGGGCGCTATGGAGACAGAACGAGCGCCGCGACCGGGCGGTTCCCGCCTGTGAATGCTACGAATGCGCCGGAAGGGGATGGTCGCTGTCGGCCGGAGCTGGCTGCTTCCATCCGACGTTTACCCATGCCGCGTACACGACCGCAACGCCGCAGCCCGCCGCCAGCCACAGGATTCCGATCTGATCGAGCAGCAGCTTCAGGTTGAGCGCCGCGATGCTCAGGCATACCGCGTAGCCGACCACCCTGAGCCAGAGCGGATTCGCGAACTCTCCCATGCGCCTGCGGTCGGACGTGAACGCCATCAGCGGAAAGATGGCGAAGGAGAGCTGCATGGAGAGCACGACCTGCGAAAGCACGAGCAGATCGACCGTACCGCCCTCGCCCCGCGCGGCGATCATGATGACGGCCGGAACGATTGCGAGCCCTCGCGTGATGACTCGGCGCAGCCAGGGCGCGACGTGGATGTTGAGGAAGCCTTCCATGACGATCTGGCCGGCGAGGGTGCCGGTGATGGTTGACGACTGGCCGGAGGCGAGCAGCGCGATGGCAAAGGCGGTCGCCGCCCCTCCTCCGAGAAGCGGCCGAAGCAGCTTCGGCGCGTCGGCGAAGTCCTCCACGATATGGCCACGCCCATGGAAAACCGCGGCCGCCAGCACGAGAATCGCCGCGTTCACAAAGAAGGCAAACCCCAGCGCAAGGACCGTGTCGAGTGTGTTGTACTTGATCGCCTCGCGGATGCCGGCGGGCGAGCGGTCACTGGCGCGAGTCTGGACCAGGGAGGAGTGGAGATAGAGGTTGTGCGGCATGACAGTCGCCCCGAGTATGCCGAGCGCTACCACGAGCGCGTCGCCGGAGAGCGCCGTTGGCGTGACCAGGCCGTGTGCCGCGCTCACCCAGTCGGGCCGTGCGACGAAGGTCTCCAGCGCGAAGCAGCCCGCGACCGTCCCCACGAGCGTGATGACCACCGCCTCGATCTTGCGAAACCCGAAGCGCATCAGACCGAGCAGCGCCAGCACGTCGAGGCTCGTGATAAGCACGCCGGCGATGAGCGGGATTCCGAACAGCAGCTTGAGCGCGATTGCCGATCCAATGACCTCCGCCAGGTCGCACGCGATGATCGCCACCTCGCAGAGGAGCCAGAGCGCGATGGCGGTTGGCCTCTTGTAGTAGTCGCGGCACGCCTGCGCGAGGTCCCGCCCCGTGGCGAGCCCCAGCCGGGCGCAGAGGGTCTGAAGGAGGATCGCCATCAGATTGGACGCGAGAATCACCCAGAGGAGGGAATAACCGTACGCGGAGCCACCCTTCAGGTCGGTCGCCCAGTTTCCGGGGTCCATGTAGCCGACGCTCACCAGATAGGCGGGGCCGGCAAACGCGAGGAACCGGCGAACCCATCCCGCGCCTCGCGGGATATGGATCGTCCGATACGCCTCCGGCAGCGACGGATGCCGCGGGCTATCCGTGCTCGCGGTCCGAATACCCATCGCTTGTTCTTCCTCCTCCATCCGGAACTTCCCGTTCTATTTGGCCATTGATTCGGCCAGCCGCTCGACGAATACGTGACCGGCCAGCTCACGGCCCACGGAGTGCGTCTCGCCATCGATCTCGAGGAGCAGGGGGCCGTTGAAGGGCTGCTTGTCGCGAACGCGAATCACGCCTTCGAGCCGCATCCCGATTCGCGCCAGATAGCGGAGCGCCTCCGGGTCCTTGTCGCGGACGCGGAGAATAATGAGGGTGTCGCCCGCTTCAGTCTCCGCCAGCGATTCGCCGCGCTCCGGGGCTACCGTGCCGTCCCGCGCCGGAATCGGGTCGCCGTGCGGGTCGCGCACCGGGAAGTCGAGCAGCCGCTCGATTCGGTCCTCGAAATCCTCGGAGATGTGGTGCTCCAGCTTCTCCGCCTCGGCGTCGACCTCGTCCCACCCGTATCCCAGCGCCTGGTGGAGATAGAGCTCCAGCAGGCGGTGATGCCGGATCACCTCGAGCGCGACCTTCTCGCCCGCGTCCGTGAGCCGCACGCCGTAGTAGGGCGTGTAGTCGAGCAGGCGGCTGTCCGCAAGCGCCTTCATCATCTTGGTGGCGGCGGCCGGCGTCGTCTTCATGCGGCGGGCGAGCGCGGTCGTGGAGACGGTCTCCTCCTCCTGCTGAAGCTTGTAGATCACTTTCACGTAGTCTTCGACCGCCTGGCTGAAGACCCGTCCCTCGCGCTCGCTCATCTTTTTACCCCGAACACACCCTGATTTAACATCGGTTAAATAATACCACAACCGGAGCCCATTTGTTCCACGCAAAATGAAAACCGGCCGCGATCTCCTCGCGCCCGGCTCGATGGCTCTTGGTCCAGCCGAACTACTCGGTTGCTTGTTGGTGCTCGGGCGGTAATGACAATTCGCGCGTTGCCCTCAGGAACTCCTGATTCGCAACCAGTTTCTGTAATCGCTCTAACGGCGTGAGCTTCAGATTTGCGCGGAGCAGCGACAAGTCGATGCCGTTCTCGTCCTGGTCGCCATAAGGATGGGCGCGCTGCCACTCCATGAATCGGGCAAACTGCTCGTCGGTCATGTAGTCCGGTTTCTCGGCCTGCTCTTCCATCCCACTGCCCCCGTAAAGGATTGCTCAATTCATTATACGCCGGTCACGCGGTTATCGGCTCACGGGCTGACCGTCTGGCGGGACGCTTTGCGGCGGTCGGTGAGCAGGCGGTAGCGCGCCTCCCACAGGCACACCGTCGTAACAAATGTCGCGTGTGACCAGGTGAGCGGGGAGACGGAGAGCGGCGCGCCGGAGTAGGGATTGAGCTGCTCGGCGAGAACCCCGGATGGCCACGCGTGATCCTTTACCCAGCGAAGGACCTCCATCGGCGCGGTCAGGTCATCGGCTGTCTGGGCGCGCGCGATCTGCCACTGCGCCACCCACATGGTCGAGAGGAACCAGGGGTTTCCGGGCACCCGGTTCGTGTCGTCCGCAACCTGGTAGTACGGGTCTCGCTCGTAGCGGGCGATGCCTCCCACGTCGGTCTGGCAGCGGAGCGATTGCTGGATGGCCTCCATCGTCTTTACCACGCGCGGGTCATCGGCCGGGTACATCCCGAACATGAAGAGTCCGCACTGGCTCGAATCGAGCACGGGGTCCTTCTCCCACTTCCGGTTGCGATAGTAAAGCGCCCGCAGGAACCGGCCCTTCTCGGAATCGAACAGGTGGTCTTCGGTGGCGGTCTTGATCTCCTGCGCGGCCTTGCGGTAGCGCGCGGCGCGGCTGGCGTCGCCGAAGATGTCGGCGAAGTTGGCCGCCGCGATGAGCCCCGCCCACGTTGCCGCGACCGTGAAGAGGTGGATTCCGCGCCGCTCCTCCCAGAGGTCCCAGCTCGCGTCCGGCAGCCGGGTCCGGGGCTCGCGGAAGCCCCAGAGGAAGTCGCCGGCCCGCTCTATGAAGGGGGCGTAGAGAGTGCGGACGAAGTCGATGTCGCGGCAGGCGGCGTAGTGCTCCCAGAGCGCAAAGAGCGTGAGCGCCGTCTCGTCCTCCTGAATCGGGAGCTGGAGCAGCCCGTCCTGACCGCACCAGGGATGCCACGAGCTCCCCACCGAGCCGTCGGGATTGTACTTGTGCATGAAGTACCCCTGCGGCGAGATGAGCTTCGACGCGAACGAGAAGAACCGCTCCGAGACGACGTGGTAGCCGGCGATGTCCAGCGCGTGGGCCACCAGCGCACCGTCGCGCGGCCAGAGATAGGAGTAGGAATCGCGGTTGTAGTTCAACGTGTCCGAATCGTTGGCCGCGAGAATCGCCCCGCGATTGTCGATCTGCGTGCGAAGGATGAGCAGGCTTCGCCGGTAAAATGAGCGGAGGTCCTCCGGCAGGCCCGGGTGCGGATGGTCGTGCGACACCCACTGCCGCCAGTAGGCCCGCACGCGCCGCAGAATCGATTCCGGCTCCATGTCGCGGATCGCCTGGTTCAGCTCCAGCACCGACGTCATGTCCTGCCCGGCGCCGATCCAGTAGTAGGCGGTTGCGGTCGTCTTCACCCGGAGATGGATGGCGCCGGTCGAATCGACCGCCCCCTGCGCGATGGTGTTGCGGCCCAGCTCGCCGTCCCACGCGTCGTGCCACGTCCCCTCGTTCAGGCTCCGCGCGTGCCCGGTCGCATAGGACGAAAGGCCCCAGACCTTCTCGGTCATCGCGTTGATGAGGAACCAGTACTGGCCCTTGTAGTGGAGCAGCGCCCGCTCGGAGGGGTGATAGAATGCCGTATCGCCGTCGCTCGACCCGCCGACGTGGAAGTTGTGGTGAAAGAAGAGCCGGACATCGCGCTCGGAATCGCGCAGGTTCTCCACCTCGACCTTCCGCAGATAGAGGTTGAAGTCGAAATCCACGCAGTCGCTGCACGTGAGCGCGATCCCTAGCTCGCGGTTGACGCACCGCACATCGGTGACGAGCGTGTCCGCCTCATATCCGAGCGACCGCTCCCATGAATCCTCCTCGATCCAGGAGATGACGCCGTCCACCCACACGCCGAACCGGAACGGGTGACCCAGCGTCTGGTTCACCTGGCCGACGTATGGATAGTAGATCTCGCGAAGGCGGTAAGTGTGGTCGAAGGCAACGAGCAGGTTGCCGTTGCCGATGGGCAGATCTCGAGGCAAGGAGGGAGCTCCGGTTGGCGTGATGGGGACTCGTGATGCGTGATTCGTGATGCGTGAACGGTACCGGAAGGTCCGGGGGTCGCACAGAGTATTGATGCGGCGCGGGAACGAGACTGCGTCGTTCACGCATCAAGAATCACGCATCACGAGTCCCCATCGCATATCACAAGTCGTTCGTCTTTCCAGACGGCGGCGGCAGTGTCAAACTCGGCATTGGGCAGGAAGCGCGGGGCCTGCTGTCTGAAATTGTCGGCGCTTCCGGTTGTGAGGAGCAGGGAGGGTCGCGAGAATGGCTCGCCTTCCGGCCGGGGCGGCAGGGCGGCGGCGACCTCGAAGGCAGGATCGACGAAGGTCACCGGCGCGTCGAACAGGTCGCAGGCGGCGCGCTGAAGCGCCGGCATCAGGTAAGGGTAGTGCGTGCATCCGAGGACGATTGTGCGGCAGCGGAGCCGCGCAGGGAACGTCAGGTACTCGCGCGCGGCGTCGAGCGCCTCCGCCGTCTCCGTCTCGCCAGACTCGACCAGCGGCACGAATCGGGGGCAGGGGACCTGCGCGACGGTCGCGGACGGATTGCACGCCATAATCGCCTTCGGATAGGCGCCGCTCTGCACGGTGCCCTCCGTCGCCAGCACGCCGATGATGGGCGATTCTGCGTCGGGTTGAAGCTCGGAATCGACGGCCGCGGCCCGCAGCGCCGCCGGACCTATCATGCCGAGCACGGGTATCGGCGCGAGCTCCTTCTCCACGGTGGGCAGCGCGACCGCGGACGAGATGTTGCACGCCATCACGATCGCACGACAGCCCTGCTCCGCGAGGAACGTGCTGATGCCGGTCGCGAATCCGCGTACCTCATCGAGCGGCCGCCCGCCGTAGGGCACGTGCGCCTGGTCCGCGACATAGAGGACGCGTTCGTTCGGGAAACGGCGCAGGACCGCCTCCACTACGGTGAGGCCGCCCACCCCGGAATCGAAGACACCCAGAAAACCCTCAAACGGTCTGGACACTACTCGCCGCCTCCGACCTTCGTGTTCGTCGCATTGGAGGCGCTGTCGTCCCGGACCGGAATGTTCTCCCACGGCCCGCTGTGACCGTCCTCGAAGGTTTTCCCCCCGACCGTGACGCGCATCCTCCGGATATCCGGGAACTGTGCCAGCGCCGCGCGGAGCTGCTGCTGCGCGAGAGACTGCGTCGTGTCGCCCTTCTTGTTGAGCATGTTGAAATCGTCGCTCAGCTCCATGGTCGCGAGGCCGTCCTTCACCTTGACGCTGACCAGCTCGGTACCCGCGGGGATCGCGCTGTCGGAATTCTTGTCGTCGGACGTCTTCAGCAGCGCCTCCAGGGTCTTCGCGACGGGGTCGCCGCCCGGGCTAAGCTTCACCTTGCGCCGCTTGAGCTTGTAATCATTGTCCTCGAACACGGGCACGGCGATCTCGGACTCGGATCCGGATGCCTGCGGACGCACGGCGCCGCCGGGCTCCTCCCGCACGGGAGCGGAGGACGGCTTCGAGGTCGTCCGGGCGAAGTAGACGCCGAGACCCGCGAACGCCAGAATGACCAACAGGAACAGGGGAAGCGCTTTGCGCATAAGCTGAGACCACTCCTTTGTACGAACCGGCCTGTGCAGTCGTGCCTGAACCGCCAACCTGGTCCGCGCGACCCATCCGATTCGGCCGAACGCCCGGCGGGAGCGATCCTGCCGGGCCTCCTTACGTTTTCGACTCCTCAGATCCCGGATCAGTGCATCTGCGCCGAGGTGACGGGCACGACCGGCCCGGCGACGCGCTCCGGCAGCGCGCCGTTCACATAATCGCGGATTCCGTCGAACATCGCCTGCGCGATGGTCTCCTGGAAATCCGGATTGACCAGCTTTGCCCGGTCCCTCGCGTTGTTAATATATCCAATCTCCACGAGGGTCGAGGGAATCGCTCCCGTGTGGAGGACGGCCATTCCGGTGCCGGCGAACCGCTCCCGGTCGGAGCGCGCCCGGCGGTTGGGAAGGCCGCTCACCGCCACGATGTTCTCGACAATGGAGTGCGCCAGCGCGCGGCCGTTCGGATCGTCCTTCGAGTAGTAGGCGGTCGTCCCGGAGGCGGTGTTCGGCCGCGGGCAGTCATCGATGTGGATGCTGACGAACATATCCGCGCTGTTGTGGATCGCCAGCGCGGGGCGGTCGGGCAGCGGAACCGATATATCGGAGGTCCGTGTCATCAGGACGGTCGCGCCCTCCTGCTCGAGCAGCTTCTGGAGCCGCTTCGCGATGGAGAGCGTCAGGTTCTTCTCCTGGATGCACTGGCCGCCGGTCACCACCGAGCATCCGACCGGGTTCTTCCCCTCGTTTCCGCCATGGCCGGGATCGACGACTACCGTCAGCTCACTGATCGCCCGGTTGATTCCGCGCGGCAGGCCGAGGTTGATGGTGAATCCATCGGCCTCGGACGGAAGGACCCGATAGGTAACGAGACGCGAGAGGTCGAGCACGAATCGCGTGATTCCCGGCCTGTCGCCCTCGGTGGCGTGGATTCCCGAGAGGAACGGATGGGCGACCTCCCAGTCGCGCTTGCCGGTCTCCAGCGCGGAGTTCGGCACATCGATGGCCAGCCGGCTCGGCTCGCTCAGGAGCTTCGTGGTCGGCGTCACGCGCGACGAGGTCTTGAAATGGATGTGCGCCGCGTTGTCGCCAGCCGCGGTGAACTCCACGTCCTCGATTTGCACGCCCGGAATGACGGGCCTGGCGCCAATCACCGACGGGTTCACGGCGGCGCGGCTGGCGAGCGTGCCGGGACCAGCGGGCGCGCCAGGATTCTGTGTCTGATTCGATCCGTTCTCCACCCCGCCGGGCTGCTGGACAGCCTGCCCGTCCGAGTGACCGGAACCAGCGCCAAACTTCGGCGCGGGCAGGTCGAGGTGAATCTTTGATTCGGCTGGCGGCTTGCTGCCCGTGGCGGCCCGTGGTCCGGCCGTCACGATGGGATTCTCGTCAGGCGACGCGGCCGACTGTACGTTCGTCGGCGTGGGAACCGTCTGCGGCCGCTTCTCCGGCAGGATTCGCGGCTGGCGCGCCTGATCGGTCTTTGTCGGAAGGACGACGCGCTCGGCCGGCTCCGGCTCACCCGCGCGCCGCACCTCGCACCATCCTTCTCGCATACGCACGACAATGCCGAGCGGCTTCGCAATGGCCGAGAGCGGAAGCATGGGAAGGCGGCCTGGCCGCGCCAGCGCGACTTCCGTTTTCAACCCGTTCGGAAGCGCGACGATGGCGGTCTCCTCGCGGCGGGTGACGGCGTAGGTCACGCCGAACGCGCTGAGCGCATCGAGCGGCAGGTAGATTTCATGTCCGTCGGTGACGGGGGGGGATTTCAGTGCGACTTCTTTGCCGCTCACCCGAAGTCTTATCGGGTCGAGCGTGCCGGCGAGGGCAGACAGCGTGGTCAGCGAAAGAGCGAGCGCCGTAAGAGTGATGAGCGCGGCGTTCGCGGGTGTCGCGGGGCGGCAGATGGCGCATCTCCTCACTAGTCGTCCTCCCAATGCGCGCAGTCAGGACCCTGGAGCCCCTTTTATAGCTGCTTGTATGAAGTTTCGGTAAGTATATCGACTTTCTTCTCGCCTGTCCAGCAGAATCGGGTAAATTCACCGATTGCCAAAGACGGCGGCCCCAGCCCCAAAGAATGCGTGGTTCGATTCCCCCTCGAATAGCGCGTGCGTGCGGTGGGTAGGGGCGAATAAATCGCCATCGGAACTGTGTGCGGAGGTTGGGAGTAACGTTGGCTCTCGTAGGGGCGAATAAATCGCCATCGGAACTGTGTGCGGAGGTTGGGAGTAACGTTGGCGATTTATTCGCCCCTACACCCGCCATCGGAATGTGTGCGGAGGTCGGGAGTAACGTTGCGTTGTAGGGGCGAATAAATCGCCATCGGAATGTGTGCGGAGGTCGGGAGTAACATTGGCGATTTATTCGCCCCTACTCCCGCCATCGGAACTGTGTGCGGAGGTTGGGAGTAACATTGGCGATTTATTCGCCCCTACGCTGCACTGCTATGCTGTATGCGGAGAACGGCATCACCGCCATTGCTCCCCCATTTATCGGGGGTTGGGGGGCTGCCGTTAAGCCCCCTCCTTGCGAAGGAGGGGGTTGGGGGAGGTGCGGCGGGGCCCTCACCACCCGTACCGATCGGGACCCCAGGGGCGGTCGATGGTCTCCTGCTTAAGCAGCCGGAGGGTTCGGGAGGGTATGTCCTCATAAACCACGATCCCCGCGCCGACGCAGCTGTACGCGCCGATCTTCACGCCGGGCATCGTGATGACGTTCACGCCGGTGCGGGAGTAGTCGCCGAAGTAAGTTGCATTGGCGCCGTGCGCGGGCCGCTCGCGCCGGCCGCCGATTCGATGGGAGGCAGGTGAATCGTCGAACTTCAGCGTTCCGCAGACCGTCGCCGCGCCGATGTCCACGCCGCACCCGACAACCCCGCTGATCTCGCAGTAGTGCCAGAGGTACGCGCCGTCGAAGAGCACGCCATCCATTTCCGCGCCGTGGCCGACCACGCACCGATTCCCCACCACCGCATCGCCATCCAGCAAACAGTAGTCGCTCACGCGGCAGTCCGCGCCCACAAGCGCCGCGCCCTGTAGAATCGCGCCGTTCACTACCTGGCTGTTCGCGCCGACGAGGAGATTCCCGCGCGCCGTCACCCGGTTCCCGATTACCGCGCCGGGGCCGATGTCCACGAACCCATCGATTTCCGCCCCATCATGAATCCGGGCCGTGGGGTGAATCCGGCTCTCGTTGAGGCAGCCGCTCATCTGTCGGAGTGCGAGCCTGTTCGCCTCCAGAATGTGCCACGGCTTGTCGAGGTCCACCACGAAATCGCGCGCTCGCACGCCTACGAGCTCGACCCGGTCCCGCTCGATCCAGTCGTTCAGCGTCTGCGCGAGGTCCGGCTCGGCGGGCGGCATGCCGCCGACAGGGACGCGGAGCATCCGGCCGGGATTCGCCGCAAGGTGCGGAACGATGGAGCGGTCGAGCGCGAAGACGCCGCAGAGCCGCCGCGTGGAATCGGCATCATGCCCGATAACGCCGGCCAGCCGGTCTCCCGCCAGCTCCACGCCATGCCATAGCGAACCCTCGCCGGCCGGCATGTCGTCCCAGAGCGCCGCGCCCGCTACATCGTTCTCGTCCAGAGCCTCGGAGACCGCCCGCAGGTTCCCGGTCGTCGTCGCCACGTCGCCGAAAACGACGAGGCACTGGTCATCGTCCAGTGCCCCGAATCCCGCCAGCGCCGCCCCCGCCGTCCCGGCGCCTGACTTCTGCTCCACGAACGCGACCTCCGCGCCGCATCCATAAAGCGCGTGCCGCACCGACCCGGCCTCCGCGCCGGTCACCGCCACAATTCGCTGTACGCCGATCTCCGCCAGGGAATCCGCCAGCCGTCGCACATTCGGAACATTGCAGACGGGCAGCGCGCACTTGTTGCGGACCTCGGCGAAGGGCCACATGCGCGTCCCCGCGCCGCCGGCGAGCAGGATGGCGGATCGGATTCCCATCCGCTACCTGCCGGTCCGGAACGGGCGCGCGTCCTGCTTTACCTTCGCCGTCTCCTCGGTCAGGCCCGCCGTCTTCCTGTCCACGGTATCGAGCTGCTCCCGCACAGAGACGATCTCCCTGTGCATCTCCTCCAGCGCCTGCCGGTAGAGGTCCACCTCTGGAGGAGCTTCGCCGCGCGGACCCGGAGCGCCCTTCGGCCCGCGCTCGCCCTTCGGCCCCTGCTTCCCCTTCGGTCCTTCCGCGCCGAGGGGAGTTTCAATCGGGCCCGCCTGCGTTGCCGCCAGCACCCGCTGCAGCGCGGCGGCCAGCTCATAGCGGGTGATGGTCCGCTTGCCACGATAATCGGTGTCTGGATACCCCCGCAGAATCCCCTTCTGCCGCAGATTCTCGACCGCCTGATACGCCCAGTGGTCCTGCGGTACGTCTCTGAACGGCGGAACCGGCGCCCCATTTTGCGCCCGCGCGCCCGCCACAACTCCCAAAACCAGAGCGGCCGTCGCCGCCATCGCGAATCGATTCATCGTCTTACCTCTCGTTCGTTGACCAGTCGGTGCCTCCCTATTCTACGACTCACGCGCCAGTTCCTCGCCGGTCCAAATGATGGCTGGCGTCCAGGCAGTTATCGACCGTTCTCAGCAGTTGAAGCAATTCCCTGATAATATGATCTGGAACGCCGCGGGCCGGAATCCGTCTGGTATAATAGCCTGCTAATAGCCCGGACACCCGACGCACCCGACAGGTTCCCGCCGATCCCCGCGCCACCGTCCGGCAGCCCGCCCGCTCCGCCCGCGCCGGCAATTACCGTTTCACGCGCTCCAGCGTGCCCAGTCGACGTTTTCCAACACCGTTTCAGGAGTAACCCATGCGTCCCACCGCGTTCCTCGCCGCTCTCGGCCTCGTGACCCTCCACGCAACGGCCGCGCCCGCGCAGACCACCGATCCCGCCAGTAAGCCGGCGCCAGCCGCTAATCCGGCCAGTCCCGCCAATCCCGCGGAGCCGAAAGGCCAGGCGCCCGATTCGTCCGTCCGTACCATCGCGAAGCCGGCTCCCGCGCCGCAGACCGAAAAGAAGGTCCAGGCCGTTGTCGCGGAGCCCTCCAGCGTCTTCGCGGGCGAACCGGTCACACTCCGCTGGTACTTCACCGGCACGAAGGTCACCGTCGCCGGCGGCCGATTCGGAAAGGGCGTGGTCGTCACCGGCCGCACCCTCCTCGTCGATCACCCAGCCACCACCACGCGCTATACGTTCAATGTTGACTTCGTGGGCGAGAAGACCAACGAGACAACGGGCAAGGCCGAGATGAAGCCCCTCCACGCCACGTACTCCGTGGTCGCCGAGGTTATGCCGCCCCTCCACGCCGTCTTCGACACCTACCGCGACCCCTACGGCTGGCAAATTGCGTGTCTGAAGGGTTGGAAGCACGACCCGGTCTCCTTCCCCGACCCGGCCAACAACGCGCTCGTCTACTTCCAGCAGGAGGACGACAGCATCGAGCGTGTTGCCGTCTCTGTCCTCCCAGCCGAGCAGATGACCGCCGCCGAGCTGATGGGCAAGGCGCAGCGCTCCCTCACCAACAACTACGAGCAGCTCGAGGTCCTCTCCGATCAGGACACCACCTTCGCGGGCGTCCCGGCCGTCCTCTCCGTCTTCACCGGCAATGACATCTCGCATCCCGGCATGCGGACCCAATCGGTTCTCCTCGCTTTCGTAAAGAACGGCCGCGCCTACGTCGTCAGCGGACGCACCTCCGCCAGCCAGTTCAAGGCGCGCCAGCCCCTCCTCCTCAGGATGGTCCGCAGCTTCGCGCTGCCCGGCTCCGCCAGCACGACCGCCTCCCGCCAGGCCTCCAGATAGTCCGGCACGGACGCAGACAGCCCCGGCGCCGCATCGCGCCGGGGCTGTTCTTATGCGGATGACCGGATGGCTGCGGGTTAGGCTCCGAAGCGGTTCGGCGTCGGCGCGACCTGCGGAAGCACGCGGCGGACGCGGGCGGCCCACTTCCGGGCGAGCGCGGCCGTGTTGGTGTGCTCGGCGCGCGCGTCCTGCGGCATCACGTCGATCAGCAGGTAGTTGCGCACGATGACGTAGTCATGGCCGTTGCGCGAAACGGCGCGGATGTCGCTCTGGCGGAGCGGCGGGGCCTGTGTCCGGGTCAGAATCTCGACGGTGCGGGCATCGAATGTCTCGGTCCGCATGATCGGAGTGCGGTTTCCGACGGACGCGACGAGCTTGACCATCTCCATGCCGCTCATTCCCCACACGGTAGGCGAGCGGTCGTCGACCTGGGCGATCTTGCCGATGGCGACGGTCTTGATGGTCTGCGCGGAGACGGTCGCCGGGACCGCCGCGATTGCCAGCACGGGCAGAAAACCATACCACTTCATGATGGTGGACTCCTTTGGAAAGTGTTCGACGGGCTGTTGACTGGTCAAAAGGGTTTATCGGGTAGCGGCTTTTCTCCAAACGGTGCGGAGCGGTTCGGACGTTTGGAAAGACGCGAAGCGAACATAAACTGTTCCAACTTCCCGAAAAAAAGTTCGCCTGCTTCAGAATCCCCGCGAATCTCCTGGTATTCTGGTGTCACCCGTGAGCCGTGTAGCATAGGGTAGGGGCGAATACATCGCCAACGTCACTGCCAACCTTCGCACGCAGTTCCGATGGCGGGAGTAGGGGCGAATAAATCGCCAACGTCACTTCCAAGCTCCGCACACAGTTCCGATAGCGATTTATTCGCCCGTACGTGGTGAGCCAACGTCACTTCCAAGCTCCGCACACAGTTCCGATGGCGGGAGTAGGGGCGAATAAATCGCCAACGTCACTTCCAAGCTCCGCACATAGTATCGATGGCGGGAGTAGGGGCGAATAAATCGCCAACGTCACTTCCAAGCTCCGCACACAGTTCCGATAGCGATTTATTCGCCCGTACGTGGTGAGCCAACGT
>Ga0068855_100004778_pt1 | contig 16544 bp, 12 predicted proteins | sample KBSCornC52_FD_66592 | JGI IMG/M metagenome (GOLD analysis project Ga0068855, IMG submission 66592) | Corn rhizosphere microbial communities from Kellogg Biological Station, Michigan, USA - KBS Corn C5-2 | ecosystem: Host-associated > Plants > Roots > Rhizosphere > Soil ...
CAAAGGCGCAGGAAGTTGGGCGCTGCGCCGCGCCTGGGCCGATGAGCGACGCGCAAAGTTCGCCGCGCTGGACAAGCTGGGGCGTCGACTATGCCAACACCCGCTTCCAGCCAGCCGCCATGGCGGGCATCACCGCCACCGATGTTCCGAAGCTGAAACTGAAATGGGCGATCGGTTTTCCCGACACCTCGCATGCCTGGTCGCAGCCGACGGTGGCGGGCGGGCGGGTATTCGTCGGCAGCCAGGGCGGCCGCGTCTTCGCGCTGGATGCCAAAAGCGGCTGCGTGATCTGGACCTTTCAGACCCAGGGCGCCACCCGCACGGCTGTTACCATCGGGCCCGGGCAAGGTGAACATCGCTATATGGCCTATTTCACCAGCATTCCTGGCTGGCTTTACGGCGTGGATGCGGAAACCGGCGCGCAGGTCTGGCGGGTCAAGATGGAGGAGCATCTGTCATCCCGCCTGACCGGCTCGCCCGTGGTGCATGAGGGCAGGCTCTATGTCGGCGCGGGGTCGTTCGAGGAAGGCATGTCGGCGGGCGGCAAATATGAGTGCTGTTCTTTCCGCGGCTCCCTGCGCGCTTTCAATGCCCTGACCGGCGAGCTGATCTGGCGCAGCCAGATGATCCAGGCGCCCCTGCACGTCCTGAAGGAAGAGACCGGTAAAAAAGTCGTCGGCCCGTCCGGCGGCAGCATCTGGTCGGCGCCGGTGATCGATGAGAAGCGCCGGCTGATCTACGTCACCACCGGCAATGGCTTCAGCGGCCCGCCCGAGCCGCTGACCGATGCGATCGTGGCGCTGGACCTGGGCAGCGGCCAGGTGCGCTGGAGCAGACAGTTCGGCGAGGAGGATATCTTCGTTCCCGGTTGCGGCAGGCCGGGCAACATCAATTTCGCCTGTCCCAAGGAGAATGGTCCCGACGCCGATTTCGGCAGCGCCCCGATCCTGGCCCATCTGCCGGGCGGCAAGGATGTGATCGTCGCGGCGCAGAAATCGGGCGCGGTGTGGGCGGTGGATCCTGATCGGCGTGGCGCCATCGTCTGGCATTACCAGGCCGCGCCCAAGGCGGCCGGCGAATTCGGCGCCATCGTCTGGGGCCAGGCGCGTGACAACAGGAATGTCTATGTGCCGGTTTCCAATATCCAGGACCCGCCCAATGCCGGCGGGCTGCATGCTCTTTCGCTCGCAACCGGAAAGCGTGTGTGGTACGCGCCGCCCCCGCCGCTTGCCTGCGCGCCGGGCCCCGGCTGCACCGCGGCGCAGGCCTCCGCCCCCAGCGTGATCGACGGTGTGGTATTTGCGGGCTCCGCCGATGGCATGCTGCGCGCCTATTCCACGCGCGATGGCAAAGTGATCTGGAGCGCCGACACCAATGGCGCATTCGACACCGTCAATGGCGTCAAGGCGCATGGCGGCTCGATGATTGCGGCCGGTCCCGCCATTGCCGGCGGCATGCTGTATGTGAACTCCGGCTACGGTTCCCATCAGGGCCGTGGCGGCAACGTGCTGTTGGCCTTCGGGCTGGAGTGACGGGACCGGAACCGAACGCCCTGCGTTATCGCGGGGAAGACCCGAGACATCCCAATGCTGCACGGACAAAAGGCGCTGGTAACCGGCGCCAATACGGGAATCGGCAAGGCGATTGCCGTCGCGCTGGGCAAGGCCGGCGCCGATGTGGTGGTAAATTACTTGCACGGGGACAAACCCGCCGCCGCCGTGGTGGCGGAAATCCGTCAGGCAGGCGTCAAGGCTTTCGCCCATCGCGCCGATGTCGGTTCGGAATCCGAAGTTACCTCCATGTTCGATCATGTCGTGCGGGAATTCGGCACGCTGGACATATTGGTGGCCAATGCCGGCATCCAGCTGGATGCGAGTTTCGCCGACATGTCCCTGACGCAGTGGGACACGGTGCTGAAGGTCAATCTGACGGGACAGTTCCTGTGCGCCCGCGCCGCGGTGCGTGAATTCCTGCGCCGCGGCGTCAACGCCCAAGTCTCGCGCGCCGCCGGCAAGATCATCTGCATCAGCTCGGTGCACCAGGTGATTCCCTGGGCCGGGCATGTGAACTATGCCGCGTCCAAGGGCGGGGTGAAGCTGATGATGGAAAGCCTGGCCCAGGAAGTGGCGCCGCAGCGCATCCGGGTCAATGCCATCGCGCCGGGCGCGGTCCGCACCGGCATCAATACGCAAGCGTGGGGGACGGAAGCCGCGATGGGCAGCCTGCTCAAGCTCATTCCCTACGGACGCATTGGCGAGCCGGAGGATATCGGCAAGGCGGCCGTGTGGCTCGCCTCCGACGAGTCCGACTATGTCACGGGCGCCACCCTGTTCGTGGACGGCGGCATGACGCTCTATCCGGAATTCGCGTCAGGTGGTTGATCATTCGCCGTAGGCGATGCGCCAGATGCGGCCCTTGGTGGAATCAGCCACATAGAGCGCGCCATCGGGCCCCACGGCCAGTCCCACCGGGCGATAGACTGCCTTCTTGGTGTTCTTGTAGTCGGGGGAGGGGCCGGCAAATCCGTCGGCAAACACGGCCGGAGCTCCCGCGCGCGGACTGAAGGGCACAAAGGTGACGTTATAGCCCGCATGGCTGCCGTCGCCCTCGCCGCCATGCATGGCGACAAAGGCGCCGCCCTGATAGCGGGCCGGGAATTTTCGGCCGCTATAGAAAGCCAGATCGAGCACGGCGGGGCGCTGGGGCTGAAAAATCGCCACCGGCCTGTCACCTTCGGCCGTGGTCTTGCCGTCGCCGCCATATTCCGGCGCCAGCAACCTCACTTTGCGCGCACCGTCATAATAGGTGTAGGGCCAGCCGAAATCGGTGCCCTTCACCATCCGGTGCATCTCATCGCCGATGGCATCATCGTCACTGGCGCTCACCACGTCGGGGAACGCATTGTGCGTGCCGTCACGACCGTGCATGGCGCCGTAGAGGGCATCATTGCCCCGCCAGTCCATGGCCGACATATTGCGGATGCCGGTGGCATAATGTTCGCCATCGGCAAACGTCTGACCGGTTTTCGTATCGCTGAAGCGCCAGACGCCGGAGCGGCCTTCCAGCAGCGGACAGGGCTTGAGGCCCACCGGCTTTGCGTCCTTGGGCGCCTTGGGATCGGTGCAGATATTGCCGCCAGAATCCACCGAGACATAAAGGCCGCCATGCTCGTCAAAGGCGATGGCGTGATTGGAATTGGGCAGACCGGTCACCATCACCTCCGGCGCCGCCGCCGGGACGAGATCGTTGGCATTGAAGGCGAAGCGATAGACCGCATTGTTGGACGAGGCATAGAGATAGCCCAGATGGAACCGGATGCCGGTGCCCTGGTCCACGTCACTGAAATGGGTGGCCTGCGCCGCCTTGTGATCGGGACCGGGCCTGAGGGCGATGATGCCGCTGCTCGGCTGGCCCGCGCCATGACGGGTTGAGACAAAAATGTCGCCGTTGCCGCGCACGGCGAGGTGGCGGATCGCTCCCAGCCCGTCGGCCACAACCGTGGCGTGAAAGCCGGCCGGCAGGATCAGCCCATCAGGCTCATCGCCCAAAGCTGGCGCGGCGACAGCCACGGCAAAAGCGGCGGCAATCAGTTTTTTCATCTTTTTCCCCAGACAGGCGCGGGCAGAAGCTAGCCTGCCTTATCCTTGTCGTCCAATTGGCGCACAGACAAGAAAAGTGATCAAAGCTGGCCCGCCCATGAGCAAAAACTCACGGGCATTGCGCCGCAAAATCCGCTATTGCACCCGCGTTCGCCGGTTCTGGAGAAGACATGTCACCTCCTGGTTTTTCCATTGTTCTGTTTTTGTCGCTGCAGGCAGCCGGCTGTGGCGCCGCCCTGGCCGCGGCGATCCAGAATCCGGACATGGTCGTGCTTCCCGATCCGGATCTTTCCAAGGCCGCGCGCTTCCCCGCCGGCGCCGCCACCGCGGGCGTAGCCCATATCGGTCCGGCTCTGGACGATGTGGACGTCCATGCGCGGGGCTGTTCACCGCGCAATCCCTGCGCCCTGCCAATGCCGGCCGGTCCCGATGACGCTGCGGTTCAGCCGCCGCGGCAGCGGCTGAGCAAGAACCGGCGCGTCCGCCAGGCCGGCTGATATTCGGACGCGTCGCGTTCGCTTTTAGATATGGAAGCGGCTTTCATATTTGATCTGTGCCCGCGGGCGGTGTTAGCGTTCCTCTCAAAATCGCGAGAGAAAAACGCGCCATGCTGCGGCAGGAGTTTGCGGCGCTTCAAGGGATAGGACAAATGGACAAGCGGAAGTTTTTGGCGACCTGCTGGCCATCGCTGAACAGTCCTTATGGCGGCTATGTCTTCCGCAGGGACTTCATCTGACGGAGAGGCGCGTGCACGCGATCAGGACTGTTCTTGCCGTCTTTCTTCTCGGCGGCTTTTCCGGTGTGGCGTCCGCCGCCGAAGTCTATGCCAGCCGCCTGACTTCCGTCGCCTACGACGGCGCCATGCGCGCCAACGTCCAGGGCGACGGTCATGTCTCCGCCGCCTTGAACGGCAGCAGCCTGACGGTCACGGGCGATTTTACGGCGCTGCCGTCGGCGGCGAGCAGCGTGAAGCTGTACAGTGGGCCGGGCATCGGCGTTCCGGGAGACGCGATCCTCGACTTGCAGCTCAGCGGCCAGAACCAGGGCAGCATTTCCGGCACCGTCAAGTTGAGCAGCAAGCAGCTCACCGCCCTCAGACAGGGCCATGTCTATGTGCAGCTGAACAGCCAGAAGGCCCCGGACGGCAATCTCTGGGGCTGGCTGCTGCCCGAGCATGCTTTCCCTGGCGCCGATGTGCCCGAGAAGGGTCACGGCCTCCTGCCGCAGCTCGATGTGCCCGGCAACTGGACCGAGAAACGATAGCCTCGAATAAAATCTGGAGATTTGGCCATGCGCCATCTTGGAAAATATCTGACGGGCGCTGCCTTCATGATTGCCGGCGCCTGGGCGGCGACCGGTCTGGCGCAACCGGCCGCGGCGCCCTTTACCGCGCGCCAGGCCGAGGCCGGCCGCGTCGCTTATGCCGCCAATTGCGCCGCCTGCCATCAAGCCAATCTTGCGGGTTCGGGCGAGCAGCCGGCGCTGGCGGGTCCACAATTCATGGCGGCCTGGGGCCGGCGCAGCACCAAGGAATTCTATGACGATATCCGCGCCGAGATGCCCTATGGCAAGGCCGGCAGCCTGGATGCGGCCACCTATCAGAATATCACCGCCTTCGTGATGTCGGCCAATGGCGCCAAGCCAGGCAATACCGCCTTTGACGGCAATCAGGCCGTGCGTATCTCCGCCATCGCCACCGGCCAGGTGCCGTCCGCCATTGCCAATGCCCGGCGCGGCGGCGGTGACGAAGGCGGTGGCGGCGCGGGCCGCGCCCCAGCCATGCGGCTGGGCCGGACCCTGGTGGGCGACATCAAGAACTACACGCCCGTCACCGACGCCATGCTGGTGCATCCCGATCCGAAGGACTGGCTGATCTATCGCGGCAACTACCAGGCCTGGAGCCATAGCGGTCTCTCCCAGATCAACGCGAACAATGTCGGCCAGCTTCAGCTGAAATGGTCCTGGGCGATGAACGAGGGCGGCGAGAACGCCACCGGCCCCACCATCCATGACGGCATCATGTTCCTGGCCAACACCAGCAACACGGTGGAGGCGTTCGACGCCAAGACCGGCGAGCTGTTGTGGCAGAACCGGCTGGGTCCGCTGGCCAGCCGCGCTTACAGCGCCCTGCGCAGCCTCGCGGTCTATGAGGACAAGGTCTATATCAACGCCACCGACGCCAAGCTCTATGCGCTGGATGCCAGGACGGGCAAAGTGGTGTGGGAGAGCGACATCGCCCCGCCCGGCAAGGGCTTCAATGAGACGGGCGGCCTGATCGTCGCGCACGGCAAGGCCATTGTCGGCCTCACCCTGTGCCGGGGACAGATGCCGCACTGCTATATCAGCGCCTACGACGCCAATACCGGCAAACAGGTATGGAAGTTCACCACCATCGCCGCGCCCGGCACGCCCGGCGGCGACACCTGGGCCAATGTGCCCGATGACATGCGCGCCGGCGGCGAGACCTGGATCGCCGGCACCTATGATCCGGAGCTGAACATCACCTACTGGGGCACGGCCCAGTCCAAGCCCTGGATGCAGGCATCACGCCGCTCCGGCACCGCCTCGACGCTTTACGCCAACTCGACCCTGGCGCTGGACGCCGATACCGGCCAGCTCAAATGGTATTTCAGCCACGCGCCCGGCGAGACCTTCGACCTGGATGAAGTGTTCGAGCGGGTGCTGATCGATCACGGCCCGCAAAAGACGCTGATGACCATCGGCAAGGCCGGCATCCTGTGGAAGCTGGACCGCGTCACCGGCAAATTCCTGGATGCCAAGCAGACCGTATTCCAGAATGTCTATAACGGCATCGACATGAAGACCGGACGCCTGTCCTTCCGGCCTGATGTGCTGGTGCAGAAAACCAATACCTGGATTTCCTCCTGTCCGAGCGCGGCGGGCGGGCATGACTGGCCGCCCACCAGCTATGACCAGAAGAACGATCTGATGATCATTCCGCTGGACCAGAGCTGCAACATGATGCTGGGCCATGATGTGGCCCAGCACACCGGCGTGGTGCAGCCCGAAGGCGAAGAGAAGGTATTTTTCATGCCCGGCACCGAGGGCAATATGGGGCGGCTGGCCGCCTATCGCACCGCCACCATGGAGCCGGTCTGGTCCTTCCAGCAGCGCTCGCCTTTCCTGACCGGGGTGCTCTCCACGGATGGCAATGTCTCTTTTGTCGGCGACTATGATCGCGTCTTTCGCGCGGTCGAGACCACCACCGGCAAGACCTTGTGGACGGTGCGTCTTCCCACCGTGGTGCAGGGCAATCCGGTGGCCTTCGCGGTGGATGGCAAGCAGTATGTCGCCATCACCACGGGCCTTGGCGGCGGCAGCCCCTTTTCCAAGCCCAGCTCCATGCTGGGCGAGGTGCATCATCCCGATCACGGTCAGGCGGTCTATGTCTTCGCCCTGCCGGACAAGATGAACTAGCGCGGCGGGATCCAGCCCAGGCCGCGCGAGATCTGTCCGGCCGCGGCAGCGAGCATCTTGCGCGCCTGTTCCAGATTGGCCTTCTCGGTGCCGTCAATCACACTGAGGAAAGGAATGGTGAGCGCGGCACGCACCCGCCCGTCAAAGCCGAAGACGGGATAGCTGATGTCGTGCACGCCGACATGGCGGGAGCTAGGCTTGGACTCATAGCCCTGCAGCGCCACCAGTTTCAGCCGCTCGCGCAGTTTCCTGAGGGTTGCGGCAGGCGCCGGCCTGATCGTCGCCAGCAGCTTTTCCCGGATCGCCGGATCGCTGAAAGCCAGCAGCAGATGGCTGGAGCAGCTGGTCAGGATGTTGCACTTGGCGCCCAGCCGCACCCCGAAGCCGGAATGGGCCGGCGACTCCTGTTGCAGCACGATCACGATATTGTCATCGGAGATCACTGCCATGTGACAGGACTGCGCTGTCTCCTGGGCCAATTCATACATGACCGGCGCCGCCAGCATGCCCAACCCTTGCGCCGGCGTGGCGCGGAAGGCGTGTTCCAGCACCCGGTAGCTGACGCTGTAGCGGTCGGTCTCCGGGCTTTTGCCCAGCCAGTCGCGGCGCTCCATCACCACCAGGATGCGGAAGATTTCACTGAGCGAACGCCCCAGCCGCTGCGCGATCTCGCTGGAGGTCAGGCCGTCTGGAGCGGCGGCCAGCAATTCGATGATGTCAAAGCCCTTTTCCAGGGCGGGCGCGGCGTAAAGTGTCTTGGCGGCAGGCGCCGGGCGCGCCGATTTGCGTTTGGCCATCTTATTTTCGCGAAAAACGAGACCTGTCTGCTGAGGAAAAGCGGGGAATGATCGTCATACCCGACCTTTCCAATTCTATCGTGTTGCACTGCACTGGCATAGCGCGAGAACGCGCTGCGAAAGAAATTCACGTCCTCGCCACAACTTGACAGGATTACAGGCCCATTCATAATTGTTGCGAGGGCAAAAGTGATTTTCACCAATAAAAGTCCGGCCTAAGCCGGCGGCCTCACGCATATCAGGGGACTAACAGCAGAAGCACGGCGCGGCCGCCCACGGCGCGCGCAAGTCAGGGGGCACAATGTATCGGTTTAATTCCGGCTTGTTCGCGCGCCTGAAGTCCGGCGGCTCCAAGATTGCGCTTTATGCGGTTGCGACCATGGCGCTGACCGGCGGGGCGCTGGCGCAGGGCGCCAATAACGGTCAGGTGGAGAGCGTCACCGTATCGGGCTTCAAGGCCAGCCTGGAGCGGTCGCTGGAAGACAAGCGCAATGCGGCCGGCGCGACCGACACCATCCTGGCGGAGGACATTGCTAAGTTTCCCGATACCAATCTCTCTGAATCCCTGCAGCGCATTCCCGGCGTGGCGCTGAAACGTACTGGCGGCGAAGGCCAGGAGATCGCGGTGCGGGGCCTCTCGCCGCTTTTCACCACCAATGAAATCAACGGCATGGAGACGATCACCAATTCCGGCGGCAATACCGGCCGCATCTTCGACTTCAACGTCTTCGACTCCGACCTTTTCCAGGGCATCACCGTCAACAAGACGGCCGCTGCGAACCTGCACGAAGGCGCACTAGGCGCCACCGTGCAGCTCCAGACGGCACACCCCTTCGATCATGCCGGCTTCACTTTGGTAGCCTCGGGGCAGGGCAGCTATAACGACATGAATGGCGCCATCAACAAGCGCTTCTCGGGCCTGGTCTCGGATACTTTCATGGGGGGAAGGCTGGGCATCTTGTTTGCCGGCGCCTTCAGCAAACGCAATCTGGAGCAGTTCGATACCGACTCGGTGGGCTTTCAGAACGACAATACCGGTCAGACGGCAGATCACTCCTCACCCCTGGTCGCGGGCTGCGAAACCAACGTGCCGGGCCTGGCGGCGCAGTGCGCATTGAACCAGCGCTTCGCCAGCGTAACGGTGCATGGCACCGGTCTGCCGGGCACCATTCCCCAGGTGGCCGGCACGGTGCTGACCACCGGCAATAACACCAACGGCGCTTTCTATAACGCCGCGATCAAGCCCAACGACTATGATGTGGTGAACGAGGCCTATCACGACCGTTTCCCGCGCTACATTCCCGGCACCTTCAAGGAGCAGCGCACGGGTTTTGTCGGTTCGGTGCAGTATCAGCCGGACGACGCCACGCTCTTCACCCTGGATGGGCTGATGTCCGATCTTTATATCGAGACGGACAATTCGGACATCGTCGCGCCCTCTTTCGGCGTCTCTGGCGTCGGCGGCAATCTGGCGCCGGGGGGCGCGCCCCCGCTCAAGGCGGCTTCGCTGGGCCTGGGCAGCATGAACATCCTCGACTATCAGGTGGACGAGAGGCGCAACAACCTGACCTATCTGGCCGCGACCAATATCGGTCTTACCTCTGAACGATCCGGTTCCCAGGCGGATACCCGCTATTCGCAGATTACGCTCAACGCCAGTCACGAATTCTCGCCCGACTTCAAGATGGACGCGCGGCTCGGCTGGTCGGAATCGCATTACCGCACGCGGCTCTCCTATCTGTTCAAGATGGACTATGACTGTACCGCGGCCACGTCGGCCACGGGCACCATCGCCGGCTGCCCGGGTGGCGTCGGCGGCGGCGTCGGCACGGCCGCCGCTCCATTCATCACGGATCTGCGCTACCCGCTGGGCACCTTTGCCAATTCGGTGGGCCAGATCGATCCCACTTCGACCAATGGCTGGTTCGTCACCCAGTACCGCAACACGCCGGTGTTCAATTATACCCACTATCATTCGGCGGATATCCATGCCGCCTGGAAGTTCAGCGACGAGCTGACCTTCGAGGCCGGCGGCAATTTCAAGAATTTCGGCTATCGCACCCAGAAACTGGCCCGCTACAACGGCAGCACGGCCAACCTGGACAGTTTCATTCCCACCAGCATCGAAAATGCGTCGCTCTCCAGCATCACCGACATCTATCATTTGACCGGCATGAGCGCTCCCGCGCCCACCGCGACGGCTTGGGTGACCTTGAGCCCGACCAAGCTGAACAGCCTGTTCCATGTCTTCGACCCGACCGCGGAAAATTACGTCTGGCCATCCACCAGCTCGGCATCGACACAATGCCAGACGGCCGGCTGCTCCGCCTTCCAGCTTGGACCGGGTCAGTACCTGACTCAGAACGGCTCGATTCAGGAAGACGATTATTCCGCCTGGTTCATGGCCGACTGGGATACCACCATCGGTCGGGTGCCGTTCCGCGGCAATATCGGTGTGCGCTATGCCTCCACCGAAACTGTCGGCCAAGGCTATAACTACGACGCCACGGCCAGGGCGGTGGTGCCGGTCACCATTTCCAACAGCTATCACGACTGGCTGCCTTCGATTAACGCGGTGCTGGAGCCGGCGGACAATTTCCTCGTCCGCTTCAGCGCCGCGCTGGCCATGTCGCGTCCCAACCTGCCGGATCTGGTCCCGGGCATCAGCGCCAGCAAGTCGGGCACCGGCGCCCTGTCGGTCTCGGGCGGCAATGCCTTGCTCAGGCCCTACCGCTCCAAGGACCTCGATACCTCCTTCGAATGGTATTATTCCAAGGGCGCGCTGTTCTCGATCGCCTTCTTCTACAAGCATATCGACACGCTGATCGCCAGCCAGAACACCAACATCCCGTTCACCGGCAATCCGTTCGGCATTCCGGACAGCATTGCGCTGGCGGCCTGCGGCGGTGTGTTCCTGCAAAACTGCAACGCAGGCAATCCGGCCAATTTCAGCTTCAAGGTCAACCAGAAGGGCTCGCCGCTTTACGGGACGGAAATCAACTGGCAGCAGCCTTTCGACTTCTTGCCCGATTTCTGGGAAAATTTCGGCGTCCTGGGCAACGTCACCTTCGTGCAGGCGCGACAGAATTATCTTGCTCAGAATGGCACGATCCAGGCGGTGGCGGACCTCGAGAACATGTCGCGCACCAGCTACAACGGCACCTTCTATTATGACGACGGTGTCTTCCAGGCGCGCATTTCGGCGGCGTTCCGCAGCAAGTATCTGGATACCGGCGGCGTAAACCCGGGCAACAACAATGACCTGCGCCTAGTCGCCTCCAGCCTGAATTACGATGCGTCGGCCAGCTACAAAATCAATGACAACTTCACGATTACCGCCCAGGGCATCAACCTGAGCAACGAGCCCATCATCTCCTATCTGGACTCGGTCGGTCAGCGCCTCAACCACGGCGACTGGACGGGCCGCGAATTTTACCTGGGCCTTCGGTACTCGTACTGAAGGCCATTCCCCGGAGAAACGTCGGGTCCCCCTGGCCCGGCGTTTCTCTTTTTTGGAGCATCGGCGAAGGCTGGAACGACCGACGACAGCCGTCAATCCAGAAAGCGGCGGAACAGCCGCACGCCTTCGGCGTCGGGTGAGGTCAATTCGACCCGGCGCGCGCGCCCCTGGTCCATCGCGAAATGCTCCCGGCCATTGCCGAACATCACCCGATGTCCCTGGGATGCGATCAGTTGCAGCAGGCGCAGGGCGCCTTTCCAGGCATCCGGGCTGGCAGGATCGCAGTAGCCGAGCACATCCTTGCGGTCGGGGGTGAAGGTCAGGACCATTTTGCACCGGTCGGGGCGAAGCTCGGGCGGCAGCGGATGTTTCTCATCCTGTGATTCCAGCCACAGGCAGGCAAAGTCGCGGCAGGGGGCGGGGCGGCTTTCGTATATCTTGCAGCCGGTTCCGATGGCGCAATGCGCGCACCAGCGCCCTTCCGGTTTCTCCAGTGCCGGAATTCCCAGAAGCTTGCAGCAAAGGGTGCAGTTGCCGCAAGCATTCGCGCTCCGGTCTTTCTCGTTCATTGGCCGACGCCTGGCGTCCAGCCCGGCCGCGCCATCTCCTCGGCAAAGCCTGGAAACATCAGATTGAAGGACAGGCTGATGCGCGCGCGGTTCGAGCGGTTCACATCCACCGCATGCTGCAGCCAGGCGGGAAACAGAAGCAGCGAGCCTGTCTTCACCCGCACCATCGCCACTTCGGTATTTTCCGCGGTGGGCTCGGTGGCGGCGGGCCGGATCACGCCGGCCTGCGGCTTGGGATCGAAGAAGTTGATGCTGTCGGCGCCTTCCTGCACCTGCACATAATAGGCGCCGCTGAGATAGTTGTTGCGATGGCTGTGCAGCCGGTGGCCGGTGCCGGGCGCGTTCACATTGGCCCAGCAGCCTGTGATCATCAGCGGTCTTGCAACGCGCAAATGGGACAGGGCGCTGGCCGCCGCGGCCTCCACCCATTCCAGCAGCGGACGGAAGGCGGCGCGTTGGTGCAGGCCGTGATCGGACTGCCAATTCTCGCCGGGCCGCAATCCTTCCAGGGGCGCGCCTAGGCGCGCGAGCGCGGCGACAATGTCGCGGTTGAGCGGTTCGCAGTCCTGAGGCTTCAGATCCCCCTTCCAGACGAAGGTGGGAAAAAGCTGCATCAGCTCTGGTGCCTCGAAGCTTTTCACGGCCCACCCATCATGGAGATGTCCGGAAGCGGTATTCGGTGACCTCGTGAAACACCTGCCCGGGCGCCAGCTCGGTGGAGGGGAAATTGGGATGATTGGGCGAGTCCGGATAATGCTGGGTCTGGAAGGAGATGGCGCCGTGCGGGACATAGCCCTTGTCCAGCGCCACCTTGGGGCGCACGGAATTGCCGCTGTAGATCTGAACGCCCGGCTGGGTGGTCCACACTTCCATCAGCCGGCCTGACGCCGGATCGCTGAGCCTTGCTGCGATGCGCAACGTGCCCGGCGTGCCGTCAATCACGAAATTGTGGTCCAGCCCCTTCTTCGAGGCGATCTGCGGATCCTTTGAGGACAGGCGCGGACCGAGCAGCGCGGCTTTGGTGAAATCGAAATCGCTGCCTGTCACGTCGCGGATTTCGCCGGTGGGGATGCTGCCTGAATCGATAGGTGTGAAATGGTGGGCAAAAAGCTGAAGCGTCTGCCCATCCACGGTCGGCGCATCCGACAGCTTGAAATAGGAATGGTTGATCAGGTTGATCACCGTCTTCTTGTCGGTGCTGGCGCGCATGTCCACCCTGAGCGCATTGGTGCGGGTGAGGGTATAGGTGATGGTGACCTCGACCTTGCCGGGAAAGCCCATAAAGCCGTCAGGATCGGTGTGGCTCAGGACCAGGCTCGGCTCGGGCCCATCCTTGGGCGTCGCGCGGAACACCTGGCGGAAATAGGCCATGGTGCCGCCCTGATCCAGATTGCCATCCTTGTCGGGATCGAGCGCATAGCTCTTGCCGTCCAAGGTCACCTTGGCGCCGCGGATGCGGTTGGCGAAGCGGCCGACGATGGCGCCGTAATGACCGTTCGACTTCAGATAGTCGGCGCTGGTGTAATCGGTGAGGCTGTTGAAGCCCTCAACCACGTCGACAAACTTGCCATTGCGGTCCGGCGCCGTCAGCGACACGACCACGCCGCCATAGTTGCTGATGCGCGCTTCCATGCCGTTCGCATTCGTCAGGGTGAAGAGTTTGGCGGGACGGCCGTCATCGGCGGTGACGCCCCAATCCTGCGCGCTGATCGCGGCCATGGCGGGGGCCGGCAGCGACAAAAGTCCCAGCAGGGCAAGCGTTACCAATTTGTCGGCAAAATTCATGTTCAGCCTTTCCCTGCCGTCCATATAACCACTTGATATTACTGGGTAATTATAGCGATGACGGCGCTCCCCGGCCGCAAGCTTAGCTCTCTGACGGGGTTTGAACAAAAGCCTGTTTGCGGGTCAAATCGCCGAAAAGAAGGGGACAGGAAGATGCGGGCAGGCCTCTGGTATGGCGCGCTGGCGCTGGCGTTGCTGGCGACACCGGCACAAGCGCAAACGGCGGTGACGGCCGGCAAGCTGGTGGTGGATGCGCCGACCCTGACCGCCATCGGCGTGGAATGGAAAATCACCGGCGACGACAATCGCAATGCCGCGGTTGACGTCAGTTATCGCAGACGTGGCGAGACGGCCTGGCGCAAGGCGCTACCGCTCCTGCGCATCCATCACGAGGTGATCAACAGCGCCGAGGTACCTTTCCATCCCGTCGATCCCACGCCTGCCAATCCCAACGGCGAGCGGGAAAATCCCTGGCACTATGACACCGGCAATATGTTTGCCGGCAGCGTGCTCAATCTTCAGCCCGACACCGATTACGAATGCCGCTATGTGCTCAGCGATTCCGACGGCGTCAGCGGCGAGAAGGAAAAGACCATCACCGTCCATACGCGGAAGGAGCCGCAGCCGGCGACGGGCGGGCGCACCTTCCATGTCTATCCCATCGGCTGGAAAGGGCCGATGCAGCAGCCTTCCTTCATCGGCCTGATGCGAGCCTACAATATGGGCTCATCGGCTTCGGACCATGATCACACCTTTCCGCCGCGCGTGCGTCCCGGTGATGTGATCCTGGTCCATGCCGGTCTCTATATCAGCGACCGCTTTCACTACATGAACGGCATGCCCCATCCCGGCTACAACAATCTGGCGGCGGTGACGGACGGCACTTATTATCTCACCCAGAGCGGTACCCCCGACAAACCGATCGTGATCAAGGGCGCGGGCGACGGCGAGGCGATCTTCGATGGCGCGGGCAATGCCAATCTCTTCAACCTGCTGAACGCCAACTATAATTATTTCGAGGGCATCACGGTCCGCAACACCACGGTGGCCTTCCTGCTGGGCTGGAAGGACATTACCGGCTCCAGCGGCTTCACCCTGAAGCATAGCCGCATCTATGACGTGGCCCGTGCCGTGTCGGGCGAATGGTCGGCGTCACGCGACTTCTATATCGCCGACAATGTGATCGTGGGCCGCCACGAACCGACCAAGATGATGAGCTGGTCCGGCGCGCTATGGACCACCCTGCCGGGTTTCCCGGAATCGCTGAATTCCGAATACGGCATCAAGGTTTATGGCCAGGGCCATGCCGTGACCCACAACTACATCGCCAATTTCCACGACGCGATCGATGTCTCGACCTATGGCGAGCCGGACGGCACGCCGGGCATCGATTTGAACGAGGTGACCGGGCCAACCGAGCTGGATGAGCGCACCGCCTCATCGATCGATTTCTATCGCAACGATATCTACAATATGGGCGACAACTGCATCGAGGGTGATGGCGGTGCGCACAATATCCGCATCTTCGAGAATCGCTGCTTCAACACCGCGGCGGCTTCGCTCAGCGCCCAGCCCATCTTCGGCGGACCGATCTATTTCTACCGCAATCTCGTCTACAACGCGCCCAGCGGCGGGCCGCTGAAATTCGCCGACACGCCGGCAGGCGTGTTTGTCTACAACAACACCTTTGTCGGCGGCGACACTTCGCCGGGCGGCCCGGTGGCCAATGCCCATCTGATGAACAATCTGTTTCTGGGCAGCGGTTCGAACCGGCCCGTCTATCAGATCGCCACCACGACCAACTATTCCACCTCCGACTATAACGGCTTCAGCGCCAATGCCGGGGCTTACGACTTCGCCTGGAATTCCCCGCCCTCTAATGTCGAGGCGGACTATGACTTCACCCACAAGCTGACGGTGCGGCGCTTCAAGAGTTTGAAGGAGTTTGCCGCCGCGACGGGGCAGGACCGCCATAGCGTGATGGTGGACTACAAAATTTTCGTCAATGTGCCGCGGCCGGAATTGTCCGATCCCCAGCGGCTCTACAATCCCGAGGACATGGATTTCCGCCTGAAGCCGAAAAGCGCCGCGATCGATGCCGGCACGGTGCTGGCGACCATCGATGAGGCCTATGCCGGCAAGGCGCCGGACCTGGGCGCCTATGAGCTGGGCCAGGCCTTACCGGACTATGGTCCGCGCGAATTGCCGCCCGGCATGATGGGGGTGGAGGCGTTCGGCTACCGTTCGTGGGTCGGGCCGCCGCGGCCCGATCTGCATCTGTTACCCAGATAGCCGCATTGCGTTGTCGCGGTTCAGAAGGAAGTGGCCAATGATCGGCTTGGGCAAGAAACTGGGCTTGGGCGCCGGCCTCGCGGTCTTCTGGGGTGCTTGTGTCGTGGCGCAGACCGAGGTCGCGACCGGCCCCTTTACCGAGGCGCAGATCGAGGATGGCCGCAAGGTCTATGCGGCCCGTTGCGCGGCCTGTCACCTGCCCAGCCTGGTGGGGCAGGGTGAGGCGCTGCCGCTGGCCGGCAGCCAGTTCATGGCGGGCTGGTCAAACCGCACCACCCAGGATCTCTACACCCTAATCCATGCCTCCATGCCCAAGGACGCGGCCGGCAGCCTGGACGATCGGGACTATGCCAATGTCACCGCCTTCATCCTGCACGCCAATGGCGCCAAGGCGGGACCAACGGCCTTCCTCGCGGCGCCGCCGCTGCGCATCGGCCTGATCGCTAACGGCATCTCACCCGGCGATATCGGTACCGCGCCTGCCGCGCCGCAGCGCTAGGGCGCTGCAGCACAGCAGGGCTCCGGAACGGGATTGCCGGACGGCGGCTATGGCTAATCTGCGGCTAGGAATTCGCCTTCCGGTACGCTTCTGCACGCGCCCCGG
>Ga0068855_100004785_pt1 | contig 16523 bp, 11 predicted proteins | sample KBSCornC52_FD_66592 | JGI IMG/M metagenome (GOLD analysis project Ga0068855, IMG submission 66592) | Corn rhizosphere microbial communities from Kellogg Biological Station, Michigan, USA - KBS Corn C5-2 | ecosystem: Host-associated > Plants > Roots > Rhizosphere > Soil ...
GCGGCGGCCTGGCGCTCGATTGCTTGCTCGTTCATCGCATCTCCTTCATTCACATTGCTCAACTATCAGATGCCGGAGAGATTGGTCCGATGCGGGGAGGACTTCGTGGAGCCGGGCAGCACACGTGCGCGGGAGCGAAGAAATAGCGTAGTCTCAAGTGAACGCCTGCCGTGTCTCCTATTGCCCAAACCGTATCGATAGACGGCGTTGTTCCAGCGGCGAAGCTGCCCACGCTGCACGAGTTCTTCTCTCCCGGCGGTCTGCTTTCACGATCGAGCCTGGCGTTCGAGCATCGCAAGGGTCAATACGAGATGGCAAAGGCCATCGAGCAGGCCTTCACGGACAAGCGGCACTTAATTGTGGAGGCGGGAACGGGCACGGGCAAAACCCTTGCTTATCTGCTGCCGGCGCTCCGATTGGCGCGGGAGACGCAAAAGCGCGTAATCCTTTCGACGGGAACGAAGAACCTGCAGGAGCAGTTGTACTTCAAAGACATTCCGTTCCTCGAAAGCATCTTAGGCCCGCTTAAGGTTTGCTACATGAAAGGGCGCGGGAACTACCTCTGCCGCCACAAGCTGTACGCGCTTCGGGACAGCCCATTGCTCTCCGGTTTCGAGGAGATCTCGCAGTTCCAGGCCATCGCAGCCTGGGAAAGGATTACGGAAACAGGCGATCGGGCGGAGATTGAGTCATTGCCGGAGAACTCGGCTCTGTGGCCAAAGCTGGATGCCCGGGGTGAGGCATGCCTTGGGCAGTCGTGTCCGGACTGGGAGCGTTGCTTCATCACGGCGATGCGGCGCAAGGCGCTTGAGTCGGAGATCATCATCGTCAATCACCACCTGTTCTTCGCGGACATGTCCATCAAGCTGCAGGCTGCGGGTGCACCGGATGCCGGCGTGCTGCCTGCCGCGGCAGTGGTGGTTTTCGATGAGGCGCATGAGTTGGAGGAGACGGCCAGCAACTACTTCGGCATTGGGCTGAGCACCTTGCGCTTCGACGAGCTGGCGCGCGATGTAGAGACACTGTTGAGGGCGAAGAACGCCTCGACTCCAGCGATCGACAGCGCGGCGGCCGCGATCCGTGACCGCGCGAGACAATTCTTCTCGGCGCTTCCGTTCGAGCCGGCCCGTACGGCGTCGGAGAGTTCCGCGGCCATGCCCGGTCTCGGGCGGATGCCATTTGAAGGCCGGACGGAGTTCCTGGAGGAACGAGGCGATACCTACAGCGCAGCACTGAAAGCGGTGAGTAGGCTGCAGGGCGAATTGGAGCGGCTTCGCGATGTCGATGAGGCCCCCGGACTGCGAAAACGGGCGGCGGAGATCCAGGCACACCTGAGCTTTCTGCTCGAGTCACAGGACCCCAACACGGTGTTCTGGATTGAGCGCCGCGCAGCAGGGGGAGTACGCAATCTGACCCGGGGCGCTGGCATGGTGAGTCACCATACGCATCTGCAGGCGACGCCTATCGATGTCTCGCGGCTGCTCGCAGGAGCGCTGTTCGACGCATACGAGTCTGTGGTCCTCACGTCGGCCACGCTGACGGTGGCCTCGAGCACGGCCGCGTCCGGGTTTGAGCACATCTCGCGCAGGCTGGGGCTAAGCTTTGCACGCGAGTTGGTGGTGCCTTCGCACTTCAATTATCCGAAGCAGGCGCTGCTGTACCTGCCGCAAGGCATGCCTGACCCGCGTGACGCAGACTTCTTTGTGCACGCAGCCGAACGCACCCGCCGCATGCTTGAGATCACGCGCGGCCGGGCGTTCTGCCTTTTTACGAGCTATTCACAGATGCGGGCGATGCATGATCGGCTCTCGGCGGAGCTGCCGTTCCCCTTGCTGCTGCAGGGGACGGCGCCACGGCATGTTCTGCTGGACGAGTTCCGGGATACTCCGAACGCCGTACTGTTCGGCACGTCGAGCTTCTGGCAGGGAGTGGATGTGCAAGGCGAGCAACTCTCGTGCGTTATCATCGACCGGCTGCCGTTCGCGGTGCCGTCCGATCCAGTGGTCAAGGCGCGGATGGATGCGATCACCGAAGCGGGTGGCAATGCATTCTTCGACTATCAGGTGCCCGCAGCAGTGATCACTCTGAAGCAGGGGTTCGGTCGCCTGGTGCGCTCGCTGAGCGACCGTGGCGTGCTGATGCTGCTGGACCCGAGGATCCAAAGACAGCGCTACGGGCGCATTTTCCTGGATTCACTGCCGCCATACAGGCATACGCAATCGATGGAAGATGTCGAAGCATTCTTTTCTCAGGTTTAGTGCGCTTGGACCTGGCTTAGCGCAGCCAACATCTCCTGAATGGAAGCAAGTACAAGGTCAGGCTCATCGAGATGGATCCAGTGGGCGCTGTCAGGTGCAATGACCTGTCGCGCATTGGAGCTGATGGCGCGAAGCTGCGATCCAGTGAGCGGATCGGCACTCCTAGGCGTAAGAACGACCACGGGCAGGGTCAGTGGCTTTCTGCCGTGCATCTCCTCGATGGTTTGCGGGATTGCTTGAAGGTAGGCCTCGAGCGTACGGAAGAACTCCGGGCGAGACCAGTTCGCGACGACGCTGGGCCAAACCTCGCGCGGCATCTTGCCGACCTCGCAGAGCATGCGATCCATAAGGCTCCGGGCAGGCTCCCCGCCCAGGCGGCACAAAGCACGGGCGATGCCGCGCGAGCCGAGCAGCATGGAACGCATGAACAGCCGCGCGAGGCCGAACCGCGCCGCTATGCGGCCCATCTGAGCGAGCCGAATTCCACGCTCAACGGATGCGTTCTGGTTCAACGGCGGCCACTCCTCCGGCCGCATCGGATCGATCAGCACCAGGCCGACGACTTCAGATGGGTAGGCAGCCGCGAAATGGCGTGCGACCAGTCCGCCGAAGGAATGTGCGACGAGAAAGTACGGCGGCGGCACCCCGGCAGCAGAAAGCAAGGCACGGAGCTCGCGGGCGAGTTGCTCGGGCGTGGGCGTCGAAATCCGCGAACTACTCCAACCCAGACCCGCACGGTCGTAACTGAGAGTGCGGACGTGCTGGGCAAGGGTTTGCTGCAGCGCTGTCCAGTTCTGGCTGGTGGCGCCAATCCCCGACTCGAAAATGATCGTCGGTGATGAATTTGCAATGTCGGGCTCGGGCGCTGCATCACGGACGTAGAGGGAAAGACTTCCTACGCGCACCAGCCTGCCGGCGCTTCGATACCGGCGACGATCGGCTTGTTCGCCCAGTTTCTGATAGATGACCCCGGCAAATGGAACTAATGCGACTGTGGCCACCAGCCAAAAAAGTCTGCGCATCCTCTCCTAGCCTCCATCCACATTTTCGTCCAACCACACCGCCACTGCACAACGGGTTGCGCGATATGCAAGCCAGCAGCGAGAATATCCGCACGGAAACCCGCAGGAGGATGGATGACACACGTTCCTGACATGCCCGCATTGCGAGACGAAGTCTGTCCGGATGGTGAACAGACTGGCGGCGAACATGGAATCACCCGCCGGGATTTTCTAACGCAGCTGGGCGCCGCCGGCGTGGTGGTCACGTCTGCGCCGCTCGCCACCGCCGCGGAACCTGCAGCGGGTGCGCCAGCGGCAGCTGCTGGACACGAGATGCACGCCTCTCCTGTGTCAGTTCGCATGAACGTGAACGGGCAGGAACACGCACTCCAGTTGGATACGCGAACGACGCTGCTGGATTGTCTGCGCGAGAACCTGAACCTGCCTGGAACGAAAAAGGGCTGTGACCATGGCCAATGCGGGGCCTGCACGGTACACGTCAACGGCAAGCGCGTGAACTCCTGCCTTTCGCTGGCGGTCATGCATGAGGGAGATCGCATAACGACCATTGAAGGTCTGGGATCCCCGGAGAAGATGCATCCCTTGCAGGCCGCGTTTGTGGAACACGACGCCTACCAGTGCGGATATTGCACGTCGGGTCAGATCATGTCCGGTGTGGCACTGTTACGGGAGCCATGGGGCACGACCGACGAGGACGTCAAACACGCCATGTCAGGAAATATCTGTCGATGCGGGGCGTACCCCAACATCGTTGCGGCGGTGCAGCAAGTGCGCAAGCACGCATAGGAGCAGGCGATGAATGAATTTCAGTTTCACCGGGCAACAACCGTGGCGCAAGCAGTGAAGTCGGGAGCGCAATCAGGTACTGCGCAGATGGGCGCAGAGGTCCGCTTTGTAGCGGGCGGCACCAACCTGGTGGACCTGATGAAGCTGCATGTGGAGTCGCCCCGGCAGGTAGTAGACATCAACGGCCTCCCGCTGGACAAGATTGAGCGGATGCCGAATGGAGGGTTGCGGATCGGCGCATTAGTGCGGAACTCCGCTCTGGCGCACGATGCCAATGTGATGCGCGACTATCCTGTGCTGTCACAGGCACTCCTTTCAGGAGCATCCCCGCAGTTGCGCAACATGGCGACTACCGGCGGCAACCTGCTGCAGCGCACGCGGTGCCAGTACTTCCGCGATTTGGCGCATGAATGCAACAAGCGCAACCCGGGATCGGGCTGCTCGGCCATGGACGGCTACAACAGGACGCTTGCCATCCTAGGCACAAGCGATGCCTGCATTGCGACCAATCCTTCTGATATGAACGTGGCACTTACGGCGCTTGAGGCGACGATCCACGTACAAGGCGTTAAGGGCGAACGGACCGTGGCGATCCGCGACTTCTACCTGCTCCCTGGGAGCACGCCTCATCGGGAGACCGTACTGGAGCCTGGAGATGTGATCACCGCGGTGACGCTGGCGGCACCGGCGGCCGGATCGCGCTCCGCGTATCTGAAGCTCAGGGATCGCGCGGAGTATGAGTTCGCCCTGGCTTCTGCTGCGGTGGTTGCCACCGTAGAGGCGGGAACGCTTCGCCGTGTGCGTGTTGCCCTAGGTGGGGTAGGCACCGTGCCGTGGAGGTCGCCGGAGGGGGAGCAGGCGCTCGAAGGTAAGGCGGTAAATGCCGCCAACTTCCGGGCGGCCGCGGAGGCCGCTCTGCAGCAGGCCCGGCCGCGACAAGGAAACGCCTACAAGGTGGAACTCGCCAAACGTTGTCTGGTGCGTGCGCTCACGTTGGCAACCACGCAGGCCTGATTTGAGACTGTTCAGTCGAGGAGAATTTGATGCTCAGCTACTTGTTTGAGCCGGACGACACGACACCGCAGCAGCCAGAAGCACCGGCCTACTCGCCTTCACCGATCATCGGCGCCGCTCTCGGCCGCGTCGACGGCCCGTTGAAGACCACTGGCCGCGCCATGTACGCGATGGATTACAGCTTTCCGCATATGGCCTACGGCGTCGCAATCGGCAGCACGGCTGCGAACGGAACAATCCGCAGCATTAATATCGGCAAGGCCGAGAAGATGCCTGGGGTCCTGCTGGTGCTGACCCACGAGAACATCAACGCAACGCTGCGGGTACCTGAGGGTCAGCGACCCGGCAGAATCAGTGAGACGCGTGGACCACTCGAAGACAACAACATCAGCTACTGGGGCCAGTACGTCGCCTTGGTCGTCGCCGATACATTCCAGCAAGCTCAGGCCGCCGCCGCAGCAGTAAAAGTCGAGTACGACCCGCAAAAGCCGAACGTCTCGCCGGAGCTGAACGACGAAAACGTAATCAATCAACGGGTAAACAGCAAGCGCGGAGATACAGAGTCCGCCTTTGCATCGGCACCCGTGAAGGTGGATCAAACCTACGTTACACCCGTCGAGACCCACAATCCGATGGAAATGCACGCAACGGTTGCGGTGTGGGACGGTACGCGTTTCACGCTCTACGAGAGTTCACAAGGCGTCGTCAACCACATGAACGTAATGGCGGCTGTGCTGGGTGTTCCGAAGGAGAATATCCAGGTCATCTCCCGCTTTATGGGTTCGGGATTCGGCGGCAAGCTGTTTCCGTGGCCGCACTCCGCGCTGGCCGCCACCGCCTCGCGTCGGCTGAACCGTCCGGTAAAGCTTAGCGTGACGCGCAAGCAGATGTTTACCTCTGTTGGGCATCGGCCACGCACCCAGCAGCGCATGCGCATCGGCGCGACACCGGACGGCAAGCTGGTTTCGCTGCAGCACGACTATCGCAACCACACATCTCTCTGCGATGACATTGGCGAGAACTGCGGGGAGGCGACACCCTTTCTCTACAGCACGCCGAACCTGCAGGTGACCTCCGCGCTTGTGAAGCGCAATGTGGGTGCACCCACGCCGATGAGGGGTCCGGGGGCGGTGCCTGGCCTGTTCGCAGTCGAGTCCGCCATGGATGAGCTCGCGGTGGCGCTCAAGATGGACCCGGTGGAACTGCGGCTTCGGAATGACACGCTCAAGGACGAGAGCAACGGCAAACCATTCTCGTCACGGCATTACAAGGAGTGTTTACAGCTTGGCGCAGAGAAGTTTGGCTGGTCGAAGCGAACCCCCGGCGTGGGTTCCATGCGTAAAGGCGACATCGTTCTGGGCTGGGGCGTCGCGGGCGCATCATGGGGAGCGGGCCGCGGAGGAGCGAATGCCGCTGTCATTTTGAAGAGCGATGGCACGGTGAAAGTGACCAGCGCGACCCAGGATATTGGCACTGGAACATACACGGTGATGGCACAGATCGTGAGCGATCGGACTGGAATTCCGATCAACAAGATCGACGTGGTGCTGGGCGACAGTAATCTTCCCGTTGGACCGACATCGGGCGGCTCAACCGCGACGGCGAGCATCGTCCCAGCCGTGGCCCAGGGAACCGATGCAGCGGTGAAGTCGTTGCTGACGATTGCGACTCAGACCAGCGGATCGCAGTTCCACCAGCTGGACCCGGTATCGTTGAAGCTGACCAATGGCTTTGTTCACGCCTCCGGCAAAGCGCCTTCGAGCGGAGTTCCGTTCTCTCAAGTTTTGAAAGCGGCAAAGACAGAGGAGGCAAAGGGGGAGGGACACACCGGTGGAGTCGGCTCCGACACACGTGCGCGTGACTACTCAATGCACTCGTTCGGCGCACAGTTCGCGGAAATCGAGTGGGACCCAGGGATTGCACGACTGCGCGTCACCCGCTTTGTCTCAGTGATGGACACCGGCCGGACAATCAACCGCAATGCGGCCACAAACCAGGTTTCGGGTGGAGTAGTGATGGGTGTTGGTATGGCGCTTCTGGAGCACACGGTTTATGACGAGCGCAACGGTCACCCCATAAACGACAGTTTTGCCGATTATTTGGTGGCGACAAATGCAGACGCGCCCAAAATTGAGGTTCACTTCCTGGATATTCCTGATCCTTTGATCGGGGAATACGGCGCCCGCGGAGTTGGCGAAATCGGTCTGGCCGGTGTTGCCCCCGCGATCACATCAGCTGTTTACCATGCGACAGGAGTTCGAGTACGGACATTGCCGGTCCGGATTGAAGATTTGCTGGCGGCGAGCGTTTAGATATGGGTTAGCGGTGCCCTATTGCAACGATCCTCACCTGCTGTGCCGCACTGCGCGACAACTGAAATGGCTTGCCTGAGCGCCCGACGCTCAAAGCATAGCCCGCGGCGGAGGGGGTCTTTCTCACGGTCAGTCGCGCACCGGGAGTGATCCCGCGCGCTTCCATCCATCGAAGCTGGTGTACGTCGTGATCCGATACGCTGTGGATACGGAACCGGCCCGCAGAGAGGACGTCGGCCAGCAGCATCGACTCGGTGACCGTTACCTCTCCAGTGAGACTGGGAATTGAGTGTCCGTGGGGATCAATGGTCGGGTGCCCAAGCTTCGCGGCGATACGCTCCTCAAATCGCTCGGAGATGAAGTGCTCCAGGCGCTCGGCTTCATCATGCACCTCTTCTAGGGGGTAATCGAGCACACGGTAGAGGAACGTCTCGATAAGGCGGTGATGCCGAACGATCTCCAATGCCCGCTTTCGCCCTGATTTGGAGAGCTGAACGCCGCGATGCCTCTCGTAGAGAACCAACGGGGCCTCGGCGGCCGCAAGCTTTTGCAGCATGTTGGTGACCGATGCGGGGGCGACCGCGAGCTGAGCTGAAAGAGCCTTGATGGTGACACGCTGCTCCTCGGGCCCGCCGAGCGCAAGGATCGACTTCAGGTAGTTGTCCACGGACTCTGAATTGCCGTTGCGCCGTCCTGCCATCGACAACAGTTTGACACAATTCTTAATTTAGGTGAACCTAAATGTAGGCGCGCCTAATTTAACTTGCCTATCTCCGCTCCGAATGCCCGCCAAACTTTCAACCCGAGACTCCTCTGTCGAACCGGCATCACAGCCTTCTGTTGGGAAATCGGCGATCCGCACTAAGGCTCGTACGGGCTTATGGAGCTTTATCGGCCCGGCGTTCATCGCCTCTATCGCCTACATGGATCCCGGGAATTTCGCGACCAATATCCTCGCGGGTTCCAAGTTCGGTTACCGTCTGCTCTGGGTCCTGCTCTGGTCGAATGCTATGGCCATCCTCATCCAATACCTCTCAGCGAAGATGGGGATCGTCACCGGACTGACACTTCCGCAGAATTGCCGGCGTCACTTCTCGCGCCCGACAACCCTCTGGCTTTGGGCAGCTGCGGAGATCGGCGCTATCGCAACCGATCTCGCGGAGTTCCTAGGAGCCGCTCTTGGTCTGGACCTGCTCTGCGGGCCACTGTTTTACCACTACGGCATGTCGCCACAAGGGGCGCTCGTCTTCGCCGCCCTGATTGCCGCCGTTCTCGTGTTCGCGATCCTGGCACTTGAGCTTGCAGGGTTCCGTTGGCTGGAGCGCGGCATCATGAGCTTTGTGGGCATCATTGGCCTCTGCTATGCGTTTGAGGTCTTCCTGGTGCATCCGGACTGGAAGGCAGCCGCATTCTCCGTGCTTGCACCTCGCCTGGACCGATCATCCTCAACCGCTTTTCACGAAAGCATCTACGCGGCCGTCGGCATGCTGGGCGCGACCGTAATGCCGCACGTCATCTACTTACACTCGGCGCTCGTGCACCCGCGACTGAAAGAGCTAAGCGGTGCGACGGTGTCACCCCGCAGCGACTTCAACTTTTCCGAGCCGCAGAGACTTAAGCTGCCCCGCCCTTCCGTCCTCGCGCGCTTTCTCCGATTTGAACTGATCGACGTGCTGGTGGCGATGAATGGCGCTTTCCTCATCAACTCGGGCATGGTGATCGTCGCTGCATGTGCCTTTGCGCATGAAGCCGGCGGAGCCCCATCGGTGGAGCAGGCCTACCAAACTCTTGGCCCGCTGTTCGGACAGGCCGCAGCGGTAGTGTTCGCCATTGCCCTGCTCTGCTCGGGCCTTTCATCATCGACCGTGGGCGTTATGGCCGGCCAGGTCATCATTGAAGGATTTCTCGACATCCGTTTCCCGGTTTTCGTGCGCCGGCTCATCACCATCATTCCGGCACTGCTGGTGATCGCCAGTGGAATGGACCCACTCCGCATTCTGGTTCTCTCGCAGGTGGTGCTCAGCTTTGCGCTACCGTTCGCTTTGATACCGCTGCTGCTGCTGACCAGCCGTCCGAATGTGATGCGCAGCTTCGCGAATACGCGGCGCATTAGCGCAGCAGGATGGCTTTGCGTGACGGTGATACTGTCACTCAACGTCATCCTGCTGCTTCAGATTGCGATGGGCCGATAAGCCGTTAGCGGCCTCTGTCGTGTCCCGAATCGCGCCCCGGATGCCCTTCTCGTTGCGGCTGCTGCGGTGCTGCCTGCGGTCTGGGTTGCGGCGGGGGGCTGGTCCGTACACCTTCAGGTCCACGTCGGAACTGTGGTTGCGGTTGAGCTTGAGGCTGAGGAGAGGGTTGAGGCTGCCCCGCCCCTCGTCCCTGCCATCCGCCACGGCGGTCTGGCTGCGGCTGAGGTTGATTCTGCGGCTGGGCCTGGATGTTGTGCTCCTGCTGCCGTGACTGCCGCTCCTGCCAGGCTCGGAGACCAGCAGGAGCTTGGCTTTGCGGTTGAGCCTGCGGTTGCGCACCAGGCGCAGGCTGCACTTCGTAGTTCCCTCGTCCTTGGTAAGGCTGACGCCCTTGCCACCCCCGCCGGTCATCAGGCTGGCCCGGCTGCTGAGGCGTGACCTGCGGTTGCGCAGTAGGCTGGCCCTGAGTTCTCGGAGAGTAAGTCTGCCGGCCTTGCTGCGGCATCACACGGCCCTGGGGAATCGGCTGTACCTGGGTCGGCTGGTTTGGCTGGTTCGGTTGGCTTCCCTGCCATGTGCCACGATTCTGCCTGGATCCATCGCCGGTTCGATAGCCCTGACCGCGGGCATTCCCCCCCCCGCGCCATGCTGGTTGTGGAAGCGCGGCCGGCATCTGGTGGTTAGAGACCACCGGACGCGATTCGACGGCGACAACCGGGCGCCCATGGTTCTGCTGATAGAACTGTTGCCGGTTCTGCATCATTTGCTGACGAAGCTGGGTCTGCGCAGGCAGCGGCGCGTACCGGCGCTCACGCATCACGGCGATCTCGGCTGGACGCGGCCGGACGGCGATGCCACGAGGCCCATTGAAGCTGGGACGTCCGGCGAAGCGGACGTCGTTCACGCGGTAGTTGTACACACGGAAGCGCCGCGTATCTACGATGTGGTTGACCTCGCGGTTGTAGAAGAAATGGCCACTGCGCCAGTAGCCACCGTAGTAGCCATACCCTGTATAGCCGTACCCGTAGTTGATGCCGCCATAGAACCCGATGTGCAGGCCCCAGAACCCATGATGGAAGCGGTAACGGCCGCCGTAAAACGCCCAATATCCCGGAGTCCACAATGCGCCGACGTAAGGAGGCTCAACCCACGCACCGGGCACCCAGTAGTACCCTTCGAGCGCCCACGCCCAGTAACCTGGGGTCCAGATGTAATCTTCATCCGGCGGAGGCGGCTGATCATAATCCGGTAACGCCGGAGGAGGCTCCGCAGCCTCTTCGTCGGTAAGGTCGGCCTCGTACACGGCCTGAGCCTGCTCTGTCGCGGCCTGGTCGTCATAGTACGTATTCGGATCGCCGTTCTGCGGATACCCGTTCGGATCTGCGCCCGGGTACGGACGCTCAACTGGCGCGCCCTGGGGATAACTATTCTGCGGATAATTCCCCTGCGACGCACCGGCCTGCGGGTAGCCGCCCTGCGAGTATTGATAGGCCTGCTGCTGGGCTTCATTCTGTGCGGGATACTGACCGTCGACGGGTGCGAGGTTGCTGTAGTCCGGCTGATTGGAGTCCTGAGCGCCTCCCTGATAGCTGAATGCGCTGTCCTGGGCATGTGCTGTCGCGCGATGGCATCCAATTGCGGTCCAAAGCAATGCCACGCCGAGGCCTACCGCAGTTCGTGTGCTTATCGGCTGGCGGATATGGCCTGCTGCACGCAAACCCTTCATTTTGTGATTGTCGGCCCCGTTTGTCATGATTCGTCTCCCGTCGTACTGTCAGCAAGTTAGATGCCGGTTCCGCATTCTTACGGCTGCGGGAGTTTCGGGGCCCGGGGAGCTGCTCTACTGAGCGGAGTAATCAACCGATTCCGACGTCCGCGCGTTCGTGACCGAGAATGTGCCGTCCTCCCGAGCCGTTACTTTCAGGTAATTACCGGCGTCCGGACCCGGCAGGTTCGCAATGTGCGACTCTGCCACGTTGTGCTTCTCATCGTTTCCCTCGGCGGTGTGTAACTGCCACACATCCTTCACTCTGGATGAACCCTCAACCGTATCAAAGGTTGTGGGCGCCCCTCCCTTATGGGGACCGTTGTTGATCACGACGACTCTCGGGGCAATCGCTTTCACCAGGGCGGGGCTGCCGCTACGGTCAAGGCCATGGTGGGACGTGAGATAGATATCCACTTTGCCTAACTTGTCTATTGGGCACATCAGCCGCCGCTCCTCGCCCCACGTCAGGTCCCCGAGATCCAGAATGCGCAGCTTGCCGAAGGTGATCATCATTCCCACGGAGCGATCGTTTTCGTTGTTCTCAATCTCTTTTTCCGGCGAGTTCTCACAGGCGGGGTTCTCCTCGCCGGCGCCAGGTAATGGGCTCTCAATCAACTCCCCATCCGCACTCACGACCTCGACCCGAAACGCCTTGACCGGGAGCACATCGCCCGGCTTCACCACGAGGTGCTCTACATGGCCGCCCTCCAGCACCTTCTGATAGCCATTCCACGCTCTCACGGTAATGGGTCCGCCCGGGATCGCTTCGCTCTCGCGGTTCACGCCATGGTCGATAAATCGGCCGACCGGCACCATCCTCACCAGCTCTGGAAGTCCGCCGACGTGATCCATGTGGTAATGCGTGATCACTAGATTGTCGATCTTTGATATCCCAGCCTCTTTGCACAGGGCTGCAATGCGGCCTGCGTCGCGCCCTCCGGGATTGCCGGTATCGATCAGCAGGCTCTCGCCGCTGGATGCAACGAAGAGCGTTGCCTGCCCACCCTCCGTGTCGATGAAGTAGATTGCGAGGGGGCCATGAGAATTTGCCCGCGTGTTCGCAGCAGAGGTGGAACTCTGTGCGGCCGCCACGATTCCCGCGGAGAGTAATGCAACAGCGGCCAACTTGAGCCAGTTCATTTCTCGACTCCTAGAAAATGAATTCCATCAGCGTTGGCATCATCGCATACCGGTCCATAATTTTTCTTCCGTCGCCAGGCGTATATACTTCAGCGCAGCCCGACGGAAGGACTGAGCACATGCGGATCCAGCTACGTATTCGCGACTTCGCACTGTTCGCTTGCGTCGCCGTTTTGCCATCCGCGTTGGCGCAACTTGCACATCCTGGGCCCGCAGCAATCATCAGCCTCTCTCAAACATTGGCTCCCTACGATGTCAGCTCCGTCAAAGTGAACAACTCCGGCGAGGGCACGTTCTCTTTGACCCTCTCGGACTCAAGTAACAATCTCAGGGCAACTAACGTTCCGATTGAAACGTTGATTGAGTACGCCTATGACGTGAAGGCAGACCATATCCTGGGACTCTCCGGGCATATCAAAGATGCGCGCTTCGATGTGGAAGCGAAGGTGCTGCCGAAGGATGACGGTAAGCCTCCCAAGCTGACCGACCAGCAGCTCCAGGCGATGATGATCCCGCTGCTCGCCGACCGCTTTCACTTGAGGGCGCACGTGGAGACCAAGATTTTTCCTGTGTACGAGCTCGTCGTCGCACGCGGCGGTTTGAAGCTCAAGCTTTCTACCGAACCCGCGACCAGCAGCTCCATGAATATGAGCTCTTCGGACACAAACCTTGTTCTCGACGGTAAGACAGCCTCGATGCCGGACCTGGCACAGGCACTTTCGGACTTGGTTCACCGGCAGGTCATCGACAAAACCGGTCTCGCAGGCCGCTCCGATCTCACCCTCAAATGGACCTCCGACGAAGCGCTCGATCAAGGCGGCAGCGTACTTTCAATCTTCACTGCCATCGAGGAGCAGCTTGGGCTCAAGCTTGTCTCCAGCAAGGGTCCGGTGGCCACCGTTGTTATCGACCACATCGAGATGCCTGCCGAGGATTAGCATCTTCCATACGCGCTCTGGTCGGGCGTAGAATTTCTCCTGTGCGATCTCGCGCTCCCAACCTGAAGCGCTTCCGCCGCGGCCGTCACGATCGCGGCAGATCCTAGTTTTCCTCGCGATCACTCGCTCGCATCCGCACACCCCGAACTTTGATAGCCTTTTTCTTCCGCCGCCAAGCGTTTCTAACGCGCGGCTTGAATGATCGTGCCTGGTGTCCAGCACCCGCCGCCGATATTGGAGAACACAGATGAGTGAACAACACCTCGACAGCTTCAAGAGCGCCGGAACACTCAAGTCCGGTAACGTCAGCCTCAGCATCTTCCGCCTGAGCGCACTCGGCAACCTCGCCCGACTTCCCTACTCGCTCAAGATCCTCCTAGAAAATCTTCTGCGCCGCGAGGACGGCGTCACCGTCACCTCGGACGACATCCGTTTCCTCGCCAACTGGGATTCGAAGGCTGAGCCCTCGCGCGAGATCGCATTTATGCCCGCACGCGTCCTTATGCAAGACTTCACCGGCGTTCCCGCAATTGTTGATCTTGCCGCAATGCGAGATGCGATGAGGACTCTCGGCGGCGACCCGCAGAAGATCAATCCGCTGCAGCCTGCCGAACTCGTCATCGATCACTCCGTGCAGGTGGATGAGTTCGGAACCCGCAACTCCTACGACCTGAATGCTGCGCTTGAGTTCCAACGCAACCGCGAGCGTTACGCATTCCTCAAGTGGGGCCAGACCGCCTTCCGCAACTTCTCCGCAGTGCCTCCCGGGATGGGCATCTGCCACCAGGTTAACCTCGAGTACCTTGCTCGCGTCCTCTTCACCACCGAGCCCATGTCAAAGCTCGATGCCGTATCAACCAAAGGCTCCAAGGCCACTGTTGAGCAGACCTCCGTCTTTGGCTATCCCGACACTCTGGTTGGCACCGATTCGCACACCACCATGGTCAACGGGCTCGGCGTCCTCGGATGGGGCGTCGGCGGCATCGAGGCAGAGGCCGCTATGCTCGGCCAGCCTGTTTCGATGTTGGTGCCGCAGGTCGTCGGCTTTAAGCTCACTGGCAAGCTGCGCGAAGGCGCCACAGCAACCGACCTCGTCCTCACCGTTACCGAAGCACTGCGCAAGCACGGCGTTGTCGGCAAGTTCGTTGAGTTCTACGGACCCGGCATCTCAGAGCTCCCGCTGGCGGACCGCGCCACAATCGCGAATATGGCACCCGAATACGGCGCCACCTGCGGCATCTTCCCCGTGGACGCCGAGACGTTGAAATATCTCGCGCTCACCGGCCGCAGCCAGACGCACATTGATCTCGTAGAGGCCTATTTCCGAGAGCAGGGCCTCTTCCACACCGCGGACGCACCTGAAGCTGAGTACTCTTCCAACCTCGAGCTCAACCTCGCCACCGTCGAACCCTCCGTTGCGGGCCCCAAACGCCCGCAGGACCGCGTCTCTCTCTCAGAGACCGCGAGTAGCTTCCAGAAGCAGCTTCCGTCACTGCTCGGTCCTAACGGCAACCAGGATGAGCAGCGTCAGATGGTTCGCTGGGAGGCTGAAGGCGGCCATCCTTCTGGCAACGGCAATCTGACCAGCAGCACTGGCGCGCCGGTTCCCGCAGGCCCCGCGCCCAGCAGTGTCAAGGAGCGATTCCACCTGGACGTCGACCGGTACTTGGGTAACGGCTCCATCGTCATCGCGGCCATCACCTCCTGCACCAACACGTCCAACCCCTACGTCATGATGGCCGCCGGTCTCCTCGCCAGGAAAGCAGTGGAGAAGGGACTGCAGACGCCGCCCTGGGTCAAGACCTCACTCGCTCCGGGCTCGCGCGTCGTTACCGACTACTACAACAAAGCCGGCCTCATGCCGTATCTTGACGCCCTACGGTTCAACACCGTCGGCTATGGTTGCACCACCTGCATCGGCAACTCCGGCCCGCTGCCCACGGACGTTTCCAAAGCCATTGAAGACCACTCACTGGTTGCGGTCTCCGTACTTTCCGGCAATCGCAATTTCGAGGGCCGTATCTCACCGGAGGTTCGCGCCAACTACCTGATGTCGCCTCCGCTGGTCGTGGCGTATGCGCTCGCGGGTCACATCCAGCACAACTTCGACACCGACCCGCTTGGAAAGGGCAAGGATGGCAAGCCGGTCTACCTCCGCGACATCTGGCCAAGCCAGCGGGAGGTTGCCGACACTGTAAACTCCTGCATCTCGTCCGAGATGTTCCAAAGCCAGTACGCGCATGTCACCGACGGCGATTCCAACTGGCAGGGGCTCAAGTTCCCTTCTGGCGACACGTATGGCTGGGAGCCGGACTCCACCTACATTCGCAAAGCACCGTACTTCGACGGCATGACTGCCAATCCGGCAGCCGTCGAGGACATCCGCGCTGCGCGTGCGCTTGCCGTCCTCGGGGACTCGGTCACCACGGACCACATCTCCCCGGCGGGCTCCATCAAGAAGAACTCGCCGGCAGGCAAGTACCTCACGGAGCACGGCGTCTCACAAGCCGACTTCAACAGCTACGGTTCCCGCCGCGGCAATCACGAAGTCATGGTCCGCGGCACCTTCGCCAACGTGCGCCTGCGCAACAAGCTTGCGCCGGGGACCGAGGGCGGCGTGACTCGCTTGCTGCCGGAAGGCACCGAAATGTCGATCTATGACGCCTCGGTGATTTACGCGGAACGCGGCATTCCGCTCGCCATCCTCGCCGGCAAGGAATACGGCTCCGGCTCCTCGCGCGATTGGGCTGCCAAGGGACCAAAGCTCCTAGGCATCCGTTTCGTTATCGCTGAAAGTTACGAGCGCATCCATCGCTCCAATTTGGTCGGAATGGGCATCCTGCCATTGCAATATCTTGACGGGCAGTCCACCGCCTCTCTCGGCCTCACCGGAGAGGAAATATTCCACGTCGGCGACGAACCCGGGTTGCTGAAGAAGATGCTCGACTCCAGATTCGCCGATGGGCGCATCATTCCTATACTTGCCGAAAACAACAGTGGTAAGACGATCGAATTCTCCGCGACCATTCGCATCGACACGCCGCAGGAGATCCTGTACTACCAGCACGGAGGCATTCTCCCCTACGTCCTCCG
>Ga0068855_100004788_pt1 | contig 16522 bp, 20 predicted proteins | sample KBSCornC52_FD_66592 | JGI IMG/M metagenome (GOLD analysis project Ga0068855, IMG submission 66592) | Corn rhizosphere microbial communities from Kellogg Biological Station, Michigan, USA - KBS Corn C5-2 | ecosystem: Host-associated > Plants > Roots > Rhizosphere > Soil ...
AACCGCACCGCGAACCGCACCGCCAACCGCACCGCCAACCGCACCGCCAACCGCATCGCGAACCGCACCGTCAACCGCATCGCCTTTATTATCTAAAAGATATCCAGCGGTCGGGGCGGCTAGGGCTAGTACTAACGGACTTTCAACCCAAATTACCCGTTTGGGCTTCACCAGTTCCGCTTTTCCGTAAGCCAATCCAATATTATCCTCAAACATTTTCCGATCTGCACGGCCAGTTCTTAAACCGATATCGGTCCACTTCTTGACCCATTCAGGCATACGAGCTTTTTGTCCTTCGGTAAGTACATCAATTCGCTTTGCCATGATTAGTCAAACACCCGAGCGATTACTTTGATAATAGGGTTATATTCGGTTTTGTGAACTACTTCATACGAACCCTTCTTCACCGTAAGGGTGTCATGTTTCTGGTCAGTCTTTTTATGAGTAAGCAAACTATCGAGCATTACTTCAACATACATGCGATCCTCAAACTCAACTACTTTGACGTTTTCAGTACTGGTAAGTACGTGGTGATGACCAGTCTCTGAATGGCCTACGATGACCATTTTGCTCTCTTTGAATTCACCAGCAGGCAGTGCCTTTATAGGGACCAAGACGTTTTCGCCGTGCTGAAGTGGTGTGTTTTTTAACATTATATGTATCTCCTTAATATTATTAAGTATACACCTTGTGTCTGACAGTGCAACCCCAACTTACGACAATGTGCGACATAGACTATTTGTAACTTTCGCCCTATGATTCATCCTCTAAGAAACGCTACAATATACCCACTATGGCGATAATACGACAGCTACAATGTGAATGGTCTGGCCACACACCCATCCTCGTAATTGGACGGGTGTCGAGTTGCGTTATTTGCAATAACTGTGGGTACGAACGGAGCCGGTGGAGCCGTGGCTAACTTTAAACGCAAGCCTCACCTTAAGAGCTGCGGCCTATGTAAGCCGCACAAACGTCAAGGTAATTCGCGAGACGCGACTAAACCGAAATACCGATGGAAGCTAGACGAGTAACGTATGTTAGGCCGGGTCGGAGACTCCCCCTTTGGCACGATCCGCGACGGCCAATGTGGTTGCGCGTGCTCGCATTTGTGGGCCATTTACTCCGCCAATGCACGCTCCTACCGAAACGATAGTGCTATAATAATGGCAATAAAAAGAACACACGGATTGCGCCCGTGTGTCGTACTCACAGTATAGCATTGGGCGCTCCGGTTAAGGAGTTAACAAATGCCCTCGCTAGAAAGATTTGTCTACTTGGTAAAAGCGGGCGAAAACCATTACAAAGTTGGTATCGCTCAAGACGTAATGGACCGGATTAAGAGTATACAAACGGGAAACCCTATTCGCGTAGAGCTAGTTACGGCAGTATGGCTAGCCGATGCTCAAGTAGCCGAACGCCGCATACACAAATGGCTCTCCCGCTTTAAGTCCGATGGGGGCCGCGAGTGGTTTGAATTAACGAGCGACCAAGTAGTGTTTCTAGTTATGAAGATGACGAGCCTCACTATGCCCGATGATGTGTCGCGCTATCTTGTTGTCCGCAACTTACTTGCACGACAAGATGCAATCGAAAAACGCCTTGCCATGCTAGAACGTCCAGCCGGTTCTCCGGCATTGAAAATAGTAGACAGCGTTCAACTTCCAAATCCCAAGGAAGTTAAGGCAATCGAAGAAAAGGAAATGTTCGATGAAGCGGTACAGGCCGTCGTCATTGCTGGACGGGCTTCGGCGTCAATGCTTCAGAGGAGGTTAAGGGTGGGATACGCGAGAGCCGCAAGACTTCTAGATGAGCTGGAAGAAGCAAAAGCAATAGGGCCAGCAGACGGGGCTCGCCCGCGCGAGGTGCTTATAACCAGCCCTCTAGATGTAGCAGGTGTACCCCTCTCGTCACGGGGGCGAGATTGAGCGAATCGACCTCTGGGTCGGGGTGGGGGAGTGTTCCACGCTCGAATAGAACATCAAATTTTTAGTTTGTCAACACTCATTTCGGCTATTGACAAAGCACTCCCCCGTGTTGTAAAGTTATACTTTGTGTGTTAAATCGTATGCTATCCTAATCATATGAAACGCACCAAACGCCTGTCACACCTCAACCCAACCAAAGATAACCCGCGCACCTTGACCAACGATCAGTCCGAAACACTCGACAAACAACTCGCCGAATTTGGTCCACTCGACGGCATCATTTACAACATCAATCCCGGCGTCGACGAGTTAGTTGGCGGCAACCGCCGCACGGAAAAATTCACCAAATTACATGACGCCGAAATCGTTATTGAGATGCGATACAAGGAACCCACACGAACTGGTACTATCGCCGAAGGGTACGTCAGAGTGGGTGGAGAGCGCTGGAGCTATCGTGAAGTAGACTGGCCAATTAATAAGCACCGCGCCGCCGTAGTTTGCGCCAACAATGCCGGCGGCGATAACGACTTAGACGCACTAGCCGAGTATTCTCTCGACATTGAAGACGCCTTTAAAGAGCTCATGAGCATCGACTTTGACGAACTCCAGCCAGCACCCGACATGGAACCGGACACAGAAAAACCCACCAAAACCAAAAAGTACAGCACTGCCGAATTACGCGAAATGGTCCTTGGCTTCTACCCCGCACAAGCCGATGCGGTGATGGAGTTCTGTGATTGGCTGGACCAGCGACAATAATATGCAAGTCTACCGACCTATCAAAATCAAGAATATCGAAAATTCTAAAGACGTATTCGTCCCGATTTCGTATAAATGCAAGACGTGTAAAAAGAAAGTTCGAGCCATTTTCATCGACGTATTCTTGCAAGATTTGTATGGGGCGCAACTGGACTGTTTTACATGTGGTGAATATTGGGCCGATGTAATGGACCCACTTGGCGGCGAAGACCGAAAGCTTGAGCCAATACGAGTTTCGTTAAGCCACTTTAGTTAACTAACGTCAAATACACACTACACTTGTCCAGTAGCTTTATATGCAGCCAAACAGGGGATCGTGAAATACGGGTATGAGTGATCATGATTTTGATTTAATTTCATCTGTCGCACAATATCGACCACTACCGAAACAACTCTCATCACTGCGTTCGTGTCAGCATTACAACGATTATAGCAACTACACGCTAGAAAATCTGGATGAATCACAAACCTTCTTTATAAGCAAGAGAACAATTATAGCGGCAAACAGTGTCGCGACAATATTGCCGAAAGAATGCGCAACGGCGAGCAAAGATAAGCAATGTGCGATTTCCGCATTTTCCACTTCACCATATCTTTTCCAAATAGCAAACGGTAAAATCAGGCCATGGGTAAATCGCTTATCGCTATCATCGTCATTTTGGTGGGTTTGGGCTGGGCCATTGCATCCGGTTTCGTCCAGTGGAAAACCGATCCAGAGAAGTGCTTGTTTGGCAAATCGTTTCAACATGCTGGCGATCGCCAGACGCTTATGACAATGGGCCGGCTGCATATTTTTTATCAGCCGTTGACATGGGATTGCCCAAAAGATGAAAAATACGATCCGACCAAATACAAGTTAGAAGACGGCATGCTTGTTCCCAAGTAGAGCATAAGAGTGTTGTATAATTCACCATGCAGGAGTTGGCGATCCATCAGAGGCTCTTACGTCCTCTTCCGTAAGGATACGACGCGCAAAAGTAATAGACTGAACGCCACGCAGTCTAACTCTCCAGCACTCCACATGCCCCGTGCTGTGGTTCCACCCCTGAGTCGTATGGTGGTTAAATCGGCGGCTCACTTTAGTGGCATGATATTATGGTTATAGTCCTTTGTGGCGATAAAAACTCCGTGGCGGAAACCGGCTTGTAAGCGAAGCCGGTTTTTGTGTATAGTAGTTATGCATCCACCTCGTTGCAACGTACTAAACCCCGTATCACCTCACGGGGTTTAGTTTTGTGCTATACAAGTAATTACCCACTATGGCATAATTAAACTAGATTCTTCACGGAGTCTATAAAACTCAAATAAAAACAAATACAAGCAGAGCCGCCAGTAGTATTTATTACGGCGGCTTTCGCTGTATGAGCAATATATTAACTTCACTGACATATTGATGGTGAGATATAAGAAAAATGGTAAAATCTTTATATATGAGGTGAATAGTGGAACTCGACTATTTAATGGCTACTTCTCAGATGTACCAGCCTCTTTCGCTTTTGGTACAATAAAGAAGCCTTCGTGACACGGTTGCGCTCGCGGCATAGAAGTTTGACAGGTTCAGATGGGACTTCGGCGGTAGTGGCATTTGCAGGGTGCATCCTGACTTCGTCCATGAGCTGCATACGGGCGGATTGGAATTAAGCCCCGTAAGTTCCTTCCGAGCCTGCCAGACTGCGCGTGCCATCGGTTTCGAGCTTGCACAACCGTCCGGGGTAAGCGCTGGGCGCTTGGAGTCACCCCGGAACTTGGCGACTTCACCGCTTTAAAGCGGACTGGTCCACAGCTGACGCCAAGCCACGGAGAAACAGAATACCCGCTCTCTCAAAAGGAGGCGGGTATTTCTTATTACAACTCGTAGGATTGGCCCTGCTGTTTGCCGCAGGCTCGCTAGGTACTCTCTGAAGTACCGCTTGTTTCCTACCCTGGTTGTCAGGTGATGACGGGTCCATCCGTCTAGGTAGAGTGTATCACGACATTGAAAAGATATCCTGTAAAGTTACAAGAATAACCGCATTGACTCCACGTATTGTTAGGAGCTATGATGAGTGCCTAGTAGGTTTGCGTAGTTGCTAACAGACTAGAACCCAAGCGAATAGTTGAGGGCAGTCTGTTGACCAGAATCTGTAAGTGTGTTAAGTTTATCTTAACTACGCAGACAGAACTCTGAAAAACCTCCCTCACCGGAGGTTTTTCTTTCGGACGGGTCCATCCCTATTCACTAGGTGAGGTCATCGCGGACCTTAAACTAAACGACTGGACATGCCGCCAGTAAACAACCCAAAGCTCCTACAGGCTGCCTAGTTATGCTAGAAAACAATTGTAGGTCTTACGTGTAGGCTCCCACTCAGTTGGGGGCAGACCAGCCAGGTAAGAGGGGAGGGGGCCGGAGGCTTTAATCATGCCAGTAGCATAGTACAGTGTAATAATAGGAGAGAAGTTATGAGAATAGCTTGCCCTACGTGTCAAAAACCGTGTAGTAGCCGAGGAAGCTTAACAATGCACATGAACGCAATGCACCTTAGCCTCTCGCCCAGTCAGCTTGCTCAAATTGAGGCCTATAAAGGCCGAGTACTTGAAAAAGGTGAGGCAGAACGTGAGTTTGGCCTAGTCAAGCCATCCGAGGAAAAATGAGAATCTTAAACCTTTACGCCGGCATCGGTGGAAGTCGGCGACACTGGAGCGATAAGCACGAAATTACGGCCGTGGAGTTGGACCCGCTCACCGCTAGAGTTTATCAACACTACTTTCCAGATGACACTGTCGTAGTGGGTGATGCTCATCAGTACTTGCTTGATCATTTTAACGAGTTCGATTTCATCTGGGCTTCGCCGCCATGCCCCACCCACTCACGGCTTAACACTAGCTTGCATGTTCAAGGCGTCATCCGTTATCCAGACATGTCGTTGTACCAAGAGATTATTTTCCTCAAGCAATGGCATAAAGGCAAATGGGCGATTGAAAATGTCATACCTTACTATGCGGTGCTCATTCAGCCACGAGCAGAGATTGAGCGCCATTTGTTTTGGTCCAACTTCGCTATCCCAGCTACCAAGTTTGCAGATATTGGAATACGTATAGGTGGTAATCTACCTTCCGAAACGGCTGATATGGAGGCTAAGCTTGGAATTAAACTACCTGATTTTGTGCCTCCAAGACGTGGCCGGCTTATGCTGCGTGACATTACCCGCCCAGAAATAGGAGCGCACATCCTCAAAGCCGCAATGAAGACGACTATACAAACGGCTTTGCTGTAAACCTAGCAACGTCGCACATTGTTACACCACAAGAATCTACTTGACATTCACACTACACTTTGCTACTATGATTACAGCTTCGCAAGTCACACAATAACTAAAGGACTTCGCGCTAAGCTAGAAAAGATAAACATGGAACAAACAGTAGTCAGCTCATATGTCCGCAGGGGGAAAGTTAAACAACCAGAACAGTCCAACGGTGTCGCGTACGTAATCGGTGCAGCCATTGTAATATTATTGGCCATTATTTACTGGTACATCACACTCCCACTTGGACTGTCTCTAGGAGCCGCATATGGCGTCAAGACCATCGTAGTGAAGAATATGCCCTCTAGGGTGGTAGAAGCTCCCACACCGGTCGTAGACAAGCCTAAGCGGCACTATGAGAAGAGAATAGCGGTCCACCACTTTCAAACTAATAAAGTCGTGAGGGTTTAGTGAGTAAAGGTGACAAGATCATATATGTTTGGCTATTGATAACCGCGTTAGCTTGCCTAGTATATCTTTACTACGCATCAAAGGATAAATAGCATGTGCTCGGGTAGGAAGATACGCAAAACCAAAATCATTAAAATAGGTGGCGACCGCTATCATCAGGTTCTTGAATACTGCACCGGTTGCCTGGTTCAAACGTCCGTTCGGTTGGATGAATTAAAGAAAGGCAATCACCGTGGCAACAACTAATTGTTCGTATTGCTTCAAGCCCCGCACTGATATGGAGGGGTGGCACGACTGCCCCAGAGCCCAAGATATGAAAGCACGGGTAGAGGGACAGATTGATGCTATTACCCGGATGCAAGATCTGCCGTATGGTCGCCGACTGACAAGCGATGAAATGAAGGTCAGGGAAGACCGTCGACACGAGATGGCCAATACCCTACTGGCACGCAATAGGTATCTTCCAAAAAGAGACCACATAAAAGTAACTCGGGAATATGGTCAACGTCAGTTCAAGTAAATAATTACTAGCGCAGTGAGGAAACAATGCCAGAGCAAGTTAAGCCCAACCTCTACCAGAAGATTCTTCTTATAACTGAGGAGGTGGGGACGATAGCCAAGACGGGCACCAACTCCAGCCAAGGCTACAAGTTTATAGAACAATCGCTTGTTGTAGCCGAGGTAAGAGTGCAACTCGCTAAGCATGGAGTAGTGATCATACCGGAAACTGTTGAGCGAAAACTCGATAGATATACCACTATGAAGCCGGGGTACAAGGCTACTGACCCACCTAAAGAGCAGGCCACTATCCACGCCAATGTCAAAAGTCGGTACACAATCATCAATGCAGACAACCCCGAAGAACGCATGGTCTGTGAGTGGGACGCCGGCGAAGCACTTGATACGTCAGATAAAGCTACTAATAAGGCAGTGACTGCGAGCGACAAGTCCTTCTTGATGAAGCTTTTTAAGATTAGCGACAAGGATGATCCTGACGCATCCTCACCGAACGTTCCCGCAAAGCCTTCGGAAGTAACCAAAATAATCAACCCCATAGCATCTCCCGAAGAGCCCAGTCGTGACATCAAAGACGAGCCAATTTCAAATATAAGTATGCAAAAAGTCCGTGTTGCTCTGGCTGCCACCAAGATGGACGGCGCCGAAATAACCAATTACTGCCAATTCGTGATCAACAAACCAGCTCCTACTACTGAGGCTGACGCCGCAACATTACTAAATAGCCTAAAGGATAAATAGTTTAAATGCTTGAACCTATGGATATCAAAGAACTTCTAAATAAACGTTATGGCGATCGGGGAGGCTGGGACGGACTGTTTAGGATATTCTCGGCTGAATTACCCTATGAGCTGAAAATGGAAAATGCTAAAGCCCAATATCGTGTTAGTACCTCGACTGTTGTAGACTGGTACTCAAAGTACCGAGCTTATATGGGATATAAGTAATGCTCGACTGCGACCACGACAACAAGTATATCGGTGACGTTAAGATTGACGGCGTGTTGTGGAAGTTTTATCGCTGTAGTGAATGTAAGACAGTAAAAAGGGAACTAGTATGAAGAAGATCGTTAGCCTATACCAGAGAAACTATGAAACCGACCGCCTCGTGCGTGACGAGATAGTACCCGGTGCGGAATGGGTAATCAACGGCGAGGGGGTTGCCACTCGTAAATACGATGGCACTTGTTGCCTAGTAAAAGACGGACGACTGTTTAAGCGGTATGAGGTCAAGCAAGGCAAGACGCCTCCGTTTGGTTTTGTTCCAGCCAATGATGTAGACCCTATGACTGGTAAGCAACAGGGGTGGGTAGAAGTGGGTAATGGCAACGAAGACCGTGCTTACCGCGAGGCCGTGGGAGGCAACCTAGACAAAGTGGACTTGCCCAATGGAACGTATGAGCTCGTTGGCCCGAAGGTTCAGAGCAATCCTGAACACTACGATGAGCATACGCTTGTTGCCCATGACGACGCTGAAGTGCTAGAAGATGCACCGCGTAAGTTTGAAGAGATAAAAGCTTATCTAGCGGACAAGGACATTGAAGGTATTGTCTGGCATCATCCCGATGGACGTATGGTGAAGATTAAGAAAAAGGACTTTGGTTACAAGAGGTGATCCGCATATCTACTGCTATCCTCATAGCTCTAGCTCTCGCATGTCTCGTGTTGATCGTTGAGATTGGGATTAAATGGACGGCGTGAGGAAGCCGATCCCGAAGCCGGTTAAGCAGATCAAGCAACCAAAACCCCTCCAGCGTAAAAAGCCCATGAAGGCGTACGCGGTCGACAAAAATGGATTTGCTATTTTCTCACAAGGAAAACCACTAAAGGCGAAGAAGCCGATTAACAAAAGGGGCAAAGTCTACAACCATTGGGTGGCATTTAAGATTCAGTGGCTCCACGACAACCCACCGGACTATAAAGGCGAGTATAAGTGTGGCATCTGCAAACGCATGGTTCACAAACTCGAAGTTACATTAGACCACAAAATACCTCGGTCTCGTGCCCCCGAGTTACGGTTCGATCCCGACAATATTCAGCCGGCTCATTACGAATGCAACAGTTTAAAAGGTTCGCGAATACAACTGGTGGATGGGACGTTTAAGACTTTGCCAAAATATCTATAATGCTTATACTTAAATAAAGAGGAGAGAGATGTGGCTGGTACGACGATTGGCGGACGTAAGGCGGCAATTAAGAATAGACAGTACAATAAAGACTTCTACACAATAATCGGCCGTAAAGGCGGGAAGATTTCTCGGGGAGGAGGCTTTTCGGGTAACTCAGAAGCGGCACGAATAGCTGGTCGCAAAGGTGGAGCGGTTAGCAAACGGCGCAAAGCCGAAGTGTAAAAACTTCTAGTCTTGTGGGGGCGTAACACGAATAATCTACCCTTCATGGGGATACCCCGCCACAAGACTAGAAAACCCTTACGCTTTATGGCATACTAACCGCAATGTTAAGTATTATTTTTGCCTTTATCGGCGGCATGTTTTACCGACGTCTTCAAGATAAACTCGGTAGAAAGTATATTGATCCCGTAATGGATTACTTATTAAAGGTCCTTTTGGACTGGCCCCGGCTTTTACATTATTTGCACAATCACCAAGGACGCAGCATTGGATGTCATGACTGCGTCCTTGGTACACCGACAAAGGTGGATTCTCTATCCGACTAAAAATTAGTAGTTGGAGTCTCGGTATTCACAAACTCGGGGTGTTTAGCCTTCCAGCTGTTGTATTGCACCGTAGCAGCGGCTAGGACGGCCGCAATACCCGATCCTATGACTTCAGGGTTGCGGAAGTCAATGTGAGCCAAATCAAGGGTATTAGCGGCTAGCAAGCCGAGTACCCCCAACACCACAGAATAGCCATACAGTAGCATGGTATTACCCCACCGCCCCAGTTTGGGGTTGACGAAGTTGTGAAATTTGGAAGCCAGGTAGCCAGGTATTACCAGAAGGCCAAGAACGGACAACTGTTGCAAGACAGTGCCAAGTTGTGTAACCCACTGGGGAATAACCTCAACTGTTTTAATAAGTACTTCGGGACTCGGAGATGGGCTTGCCGTGACAGCGGGGACTACGGCTAAAAGAACACTCATGATTTAATCCTTTTTACGATCTTAGCTAATGCTTGGGCGAACACTTCCCAGAGGAACTGTCGCCAGGTTAATTTAGGAGTTTCGGGGACCACGGCATCTTTTAGCTGTTGGTCGGTAGCGTGTTGCACTTCGTCTGGTATCACAATGGGATCAGGTGCGGGATTAGCAACATCGGGGTGGGCAACAGGGATGTCGGCGGTTACTTGACCTGTCGGGGCTTCAAAATAAGTTGCGTCAATACCATTCCACTTACCATTGGTGGCAGAATAAACAGTACGAGCGTAGATGTGGCCCTGGAAGTCGAAATAACCAGCAATATCGACTGATTGGCCGACGGGAATGGTTGCGACAACATGCCCACTTACAACATCAATGGCGGTCGCTCCTTCACGCTGAATCGGTGTTTTACTGGGTTGAGCCCGCCAGGTCTTCTCGTATTCTGATCGTTCGTCGCCACCTTTGCCTGGTTCAGGGGTAGGAGGGGATTGTATGGGTTCTGAAGTGGGTAATTGTGGGTCGTTAGCCGACGCATAAGGCCATGGGCCGCCTTGTAGGTAGGGGAGCCATGTACGAAATGTTGAGCCAGGACACTCAGTAGATTGACCCGGCACAAGCTGATGAACCGTCGCCTGATTAAGATAATTAATTGACGGCAAGATGTTGTTTGGAGCGACAAAGAAGTCCATAAGCTGCCGACCAAGTTTAAGTTGCTCTTCGTCTGGTTCCATACCAACAAAACAAACCCCAATCCGGCCAGGGTTTTGATGTAGTACATGTGCCCGCCATGTGCCCAGGTCTCCAACATATTGAATTTGCGCGCCTGGCTGAGTAAATGGGAGACGGCCCGGATAGTCAGAGCGAGTTATAACCAGGTGATAGCCGCTACCTCCCCAACCATTATGATTAACATGGTAGTCGGCAATACTAAATCCATCTTCGGCCGGCTGATCCGACGCACTGTGATGAAACACAACTGACTTTTTAGCAGCGGCCGGTTCGAGTCCCGCCCAACCGAAAGAGTCGCCGAGTATGGGTTGGCGGATATCGACGAGTCCGGGAATTGGTAGGTTAATACTCATAACGTGTTCTCATTCTAGCATAAGTATTTAAGCACGCTCGACCCACAAGCATGTTGGCCGATCAGTACTATTGCCCTGGTTAATAACGGCCGCCGCTACCCCATTCGAGGCAAACCGAAGCTTAAATGTATATGATGTATTTGCTGTTACCGTAATACGGCGAGAGAGGTTGAAAGTATCAATTAATCCCGTACTGGCACCGCCGGAGTTCTTTGTTCGCTCTACTTGAATAGCGTTGCTTCCATTGGTAATGGCTAAGAACATCGAAACGCCAGCAGTATTGCAGGATATCGGGCCTTCGCATTTCAGTAGCACCTTGGTGCATGACAGAGGAGTGGTAAAGGTAAGAGTGATACCAGTAGCATCAACATAGCTAGCCGATGTAGTACTTTGTCCCGTAGTTAAGCCTTCTACATAAGAGATAACATTTGCATCAGTGGCCAGCTTATCGCTTGTTGTAGCTGACGTAGCTAGTTTGGCAGTAGTGACATTCGCATCTAGCATCTTAATGGTTGTTACTACGTTGCTCGCCAATACCGCCGCATTGTCGACCGCCCCGTCTTTTAGGGTGCCATCTTGGTCGAGCGAAGTCAGCAGACCGTCAATGATACGATTCTCGCGGGATGAAGTGGGTAATATATACACCCTAGTAGACGAACTAGCGGCATAGTTTTGATCGGTGCCATACATTAATACCGCACTGCCAATGGTAGTGGCGCTTGTAACGAGTCCTCGCCACACCGTATAAGTTCCTTCTACGCGGTGAGTTTCTGTACCAACCACGGTCACCGTATCAACAGCGAATATCACGGCCGTATCAGTCGGCCACAATCCGGTTGAATCTACTGTCCAACTTACACCACCAATGGAGTGTCCTGGAGAGGCTAGAAATGTAGCATTTCCTGGCTCGCCGACCTTAGTAAAGAAATCATTTATGCCTGCAGACAAGGTCTTACTCCAGTCTTATTAAGAACCATAACCATATTCTAACCTATTCCTTTGTACACAAGATCAATGTTGGCTGTCCCTCGAGTATTTACCGAGCTAAGCAGATAGTCGCAATTAGCCGTTTCCGTCACCACTTCCCAGTCAAGCTGGTTTAAAAGTCCTTTAGGGCGGATGTGAAGCACATCCAAGCTCTTACCGACTACCGTCAGCGTCCCCGGGTCATCGTCGTAGAGATTGCCGTTATCGTAATTCCAGACATCGTACCCACTAAAACTAATACTGGCGTTAAACGTATCGGACCCAGTATCCGAGGTGGTGCCACGCTTACTGACCCCATAGGTCGAAGCGCGAATTGTGCCTTTCGGCTGAAGCAACTTGAAATACATATTATTAACGTTGCCAAGGGAGATACCGTCTTCGTCCCAGACTAGTGAAGAGAACGCGCACCGGGATCGCCACGGCACCCCATCATCCTGAGTTGTCTGCGTGCCGGCTCGGGTAAATTCGAGGATTACGTTATCGACAAGCACGCATAAATGGCTCAACGCATCGGTACTGTTATCCTCGTACAGCCAAATATCTTTCGCCGCAATCGGCCAGCGTAATACCCAGGCATTATTACGAGCCAGGTCCATGTACCAAATTTCATTATTCTCGGTCGACCCTACCGGAAGCGCGAAATACAACCTATCTTCGTGCTCAACTCCAGCGGCTTTGTCTAAACTCCCCAAGCTAATCTGATCAACGTCGGGTACTTGGTTGCGGGTAAGTGAAGCAGTTGTGAGAATGTTAACTATATTTTGTGAAGTACCCGTCGATTTGAACGCTTTGCCTGTCGGATAATACAGCGAGTCACCCGCCTTGATCGTCGCTCTGGGGGCGTAGGTTCCCGACTGTCCGTTAGCTTCCATGACATTGGGGAAGAAGATTACCTGATCACCAAACGATACCGAATCAAAAGTAACATGATTGAGTAGACCCTTACCGGCTGCCCCGCGAGATGAGCACGTAATAACAGGGTCACCTTTACCGGTCCTAAAACCGTCCACGAAGTTAAGAACGGTGTCGCCACCTTCGTCAATCGTGGTAAACCCACCGCCGTTAAGAGAGCTAAAGTCGCCCGTACCTGGGGCTGCATAGTACAGTTTGTTGTCCGCCGTAACGCCATAAACCTGAGCATTACGCTTGTCCACATACATCCAGGTAAAGACACCTCCCTGCGTCGAGTTGGAGTCAGGCGCTTCCTTGTAGGGGTTGAGGGTGAGTGAGCCATCGTCGGTATACGACAGGGTCGTTAAGCCGGATAGGGTAATAATTTCATCAAGTCGGTTGGCATCAGTGCCACCATATAGGGTGTAAGACGTAGCCCCTGACACCGCTGACCACGTTACGACAACACTATTCGCCGCTGTCCAGTTGTCCCGTATCGCATTAACATTTACGGCCGTTGAGGCGGGCGACGCGGCACTTTCGCCGACAGCATTGTTAGCCGTTACCTTGTAGTAATAGTTGTAGGGCTTAGTACCCGAGGTTAAGCCGCCGGCGGCGGCGCCACTGGGCGCTGACGGGGTAGCGAGCGAGACGTACTCCACTGTCGCCATGGTAGGCAGGTCGATATACGATAGATTGTCTGTGCTGTTAAAAACATACACTCGATTCTTAGATTGTCGGAACCCCGCCCAGCCAGTACTAACGTAGGTGTTGACTCCACCAATGAGCGTGAATGAGCCTCCGTCTACTTGGCTGTAAATCTTGCCTACACCCGCCACGTTAAGCATGAACAGGAGTCCGCGAACGCCGTTGTAGCGATAACTACCTCGACCAATGACGGGATTGTCTGGTTGAGTGCCATATCGCACTAGTGGAGGACGAGGACGAGGGATACCATCCTGCACGAGTTCCATATTAAGCATGTCAGATAACGAGTCTTCGGGCCGACGCGAATTGTCGATAGTCGAAATGTAGGCTTTGGAAAACTTATTCTGGTGTTTGTTAATCGGTATCCGATTGCTCTTCCGTCGCTGAACCGTACTGGGAGGAGTTGGCATTACCGTCTAGCTCCCGGTATCCTCGTAACACTCGTTGGGGACGTGCGCGGATTACTGCTGGTTCCTCGACGGTTGTTTGCTTGCATTTGCGCCCATAGGTTATTAGCCTTCGCCACTAAATCAGGAGCCTTTGACTCATAAGTGAGATCATTCCCCGCTAGCTCAGCCGCTGTCGCCATCACGAGCCAGTAAGGGTCGTCACACGGAATCACATCATTTGGTCCCGAGAGGGGATCGGGCATGTAGAATCCACCCATCGTAATAGCACCGCCGACAATCTGGCTAGTGGAAGAAATGGTATCGACAAACGTTAAAATCTGCGGATCACGACCCGACACATAAACTCTGTTATTATGGCGGAAACGATTACGCTCTTGGGGTTTGATAATCGTAAAGTCGACTTCATGACCATCGGTTGTCGTAACAATTACTTCGTCACTGGGGTCGAGAAAATCATCGTCTAAATCATAGCTTTGGTTGGACGCGGATACTGTACCGACGGGGCGGACTTCAAATAATGATTGGCGAGTCACCTTAGTATCACGGGCATATTCGGCAATTTTACGGTTCGCTGTTCCGAGCCACATGGCCCAGTCACCAACATTTTCAACTGGGGCATCGTCGTCGTTGGCGCGGTACGCCCAGTTCGTCTGCTCCAAAAATTCGCTAACTATCATGCGTTGCTTACCTTTGCTTTGGCCACTTTAATGGACTTACGCTTAATTTTGACACGACTCAAGATGGAACGCAAAGCGGTAGAGTTTGTTTTACCGCTAACTAGTTGCTTGGAGTAATTCAACTTGCCACCCTTGGCGTACTTGGAAGACTTCGGTTTCTTGCCGAGACCATATTTATACTTCGGTGTAGTGGTGAATTTTCCTGCGTTGAGCTCGCTATCCAACTTCTTGGCTTGGTCGTATAACTCTTTGGCCTTGGGACGATTACTGGCGAAATAAGCGTTTTGTTTAGACTTGGATAGGGCATAGAAATCTTGGATTTCTTGAGGATATTTGGAAGTAATAGCTTCTTTGGCGAGTTTGTTTTGAGCGGCAAAATCCTTAGCGTTAGTAAGCTTACCGGACAACTTATCCTGCTCATACTGTGCTTGGTGAAGCTTCAATTTATTTGCTTCATCAGCGTTGAATTTGTTTTTACCCTCTGTTGAAAGTGCCGCATATTGTTTAAGAACATTCGCGGAAGATTGGCTAATGCCTTTAGGCAGTTTCTCAGACGCAGTTTTTACGCGAGCAGCCGAAGCATTCAGTGTCTTGCTACCACTTAATTTGCCCGAACCATTGGCGGCCTGTTGTTTTTTGGTGATAGCTGCATTGGAGTTATCGAGCGCCTGCTGTTTAAGCTGCCTATAGTAGTCAGCATTTATTGCATCCTCAGTACTAATTTTAGCTGGTGAAACGGCATTTAAGTACGGATGTTGCGCTGGCACATCTTGGCCGTTGGGGTCTTTTACCGTTGTAGTGTTCTGTCGCAAACCAGGTATTACTTGCATAAGAGCTTCTAATTGTTGCGCTGCAAATGAAGCGTCCTTATTGATCTTGCGCTGCTTGTCGTCGGTCATGTTGGCAAGCCAATTGGATAAGGCCCGGAAGGGGATTAACTGTTGTGGATAACCTGATACTAGCTGCGTAAAAGCTTGTCCGTCACCTTGCACCGCCTTAAGAAAGTTTCCAGCGCTCTTGGTATAGGACTGATCTGACAAGAACTGGCCGTACTTAGCTAAAGCCGTTAGAACATTATCTATGCCATTTTGGTTAATCTTGGCGTTCTTTTGGGCGTCGTCTAGTGCGGAGACAAGAGCAAGGTTGAACGACAAAGCCGGTGGGAGTTTTTGGAAACTCACCCAGTTTTTACCGATCTTAACTGAATATGGCTGAATGCCCGCCGCCTTCCAGGCCTCCAATTGTTTCGGATTGGTAGGTTGCGCCCAGGTCATGAGGTCTTTTCCGAGCAGAGCACCGGCCGCACCCACTACGGTTGTTCCAAGAATCATCTTACTAAGTTGCTCAGTTTTATTAGCTGAGCCATGCATCGTCAAAACGCCGGCGGGGGAGTACTCAAATCCTTGCTTAAAAATGTTCATGGTGGTGCGCACGAAGGGAACGGTGAATTTAGCTGGGTAGGATACAACGGGATTCTTGGAGTTGCGAAGTTCCATGAGTTTTTGAGCCGGGATATCGAGAGCCTGCAGGAATGTTCCTTGAGACTTATCGCCGAGTTCCTGGCGGTACAGCCGGTAAGCCGACTCAGCACTCGCGGTGTTGGCTATATTGGGCGCTGTAATACCCTTGGCTTGACGATGCTCCAAGGCCTTGGTAACGCCGCCTTCGGTCAGACCCGTGAAGAACCCATCCATTGCTTCCATAAGGCGCATCGGATAGGAGAGAACGTCATATGCTTTATTTTGCCCATGAGCGTACATGGGTACATGACCCC
>Ga0068855_100004789_pt1 | contig 16520 bp, 14 predicted proteins | sample KBSCornC52_FD_66592 | JGI IMG/M metagenome (GOLD analysis project Ga0068855, IMG submission 66592) | Corn rhizosphere microbial communities from Kellogg Biological Station, Michigan, USA - KBS Corn C5-2 | ecosystem: Host-associated > Plants > Roots > Rhizosphere > Soil ...
GTCGGGTAGTAGATGCCGTCGAAGAAGTGCTTGAGCGCGCCGGAGAGGTACCCGATGTTGGCCGGGGTGCCGAGCACGAAACCGTCCGCTTCGAGCACGTCGACCGGGGACGCGGTCAGCGCCGGTCGCACCCGCACCTCGACGCCCTCGATCTCGTCCGTGCCGGCTCCCGAGAGCACTGCTTCCAGTAGCGCCTGGAGCGTGGGCGACGTGGTGTGGTGGACGACCAGTAGGACGGGCACGGCTCCACCGTAGAGCGCTCAGAACCCGAGCAACCCCCGCGGTGTGCCGATGCCGGTGGGCCCGTCGTAGCCCGGCTTGGCGGTGCACAGGTACGAACCGCCGCACGAGCCGTTCGAACCCGATCGAACGTCGGTGAAGGAGCCCGCCGCGGCGTAGGCGGTGCGGGCGGTGTGCCTGCGACCGGCGAGCGCGTAGACCGCGGCGACGATCGGCGCGGAGAGGCTCGTCCCGCCGACCTGGGCCCAGCCGTCGAGGCCCTGCGCCAGCCCGGCCGACAGCAGACCGTTGCACAGCGCGGCGATCGGGCAGTTGTTGTAGGTGTCGTACACGGCGAGTCCGGTGGCCGGGTCGGCGTCGGCCGCGACGTCGGCGACGGTGCGCCGCGCGCAGCCGCGGTCGTGTTGCCAGGCCGGCTTGGCCTCGTACTTCGAGCAGCCGCTGCCGGCGCCCGACCACGCGGTCTCGCTCCACCGCGCGGACGTCCGGCGCAGCGTCGTGCCGCCGACCGCGGTCACGTACCGGGACGACGCCGGCCACGACACGCCGTAGCCGTCGTCCCCCGACGAGGCGGTGATCGCGACACCCGGGTGGTTGAGGTGGCGGTCGGCGGCGAGGATCGTCCGGTCCTCGTCGCCGCCGAAGCTGAGGCTGACCGACGTGGCACCGAGGCGCACGGCGGTGTCGACCGCCGTCATGAGCGGGCCGGTGTCGGGCGACGTGGCCTCCACCAGCAGGATCCGGCAGTCCGGGCAGGTGGACGAGACGGCGTCGAGGTCCAGGCTGATCTCCTCGGCCCAGCCGTAGTCGCCGGCCGGCAACGGCGCCCTCCGGCCGTTCTGGTTGACCTTGCGGAAGCAGCCGTTGGCGGTGGTGCACGCCGGCAGGTGGTACGTCCGGCGGAACACCGCGAGGTCCGCCTCCGCCTTCGGGTCGTCGTAGGCGTCCACGATCGCGACGGTGCGCCCACCCGAGCGCCGCCCGGCCAGCCCGTACGCCGACTGGATGTCGGCCGGCCCGTACCCCTGCGGCCCGGTACTGGCGTGCGGGCCGACCGTCGCCCGGCCGAAACAGGTGAGCCGGCCGCCGCCCGCCCCGGCCACGGCCGGCAACAGCCCCTCGAGCCCGTGGTTGGCCGGGTTGCCGCAGCCGAACGGCAGCAAGCGGGTGGACGCGCCGGCCGGCCCGGGCGCGACCGCCACGGCGAGCGAGAGCACGGCGAGGACGGCGGCGGCGAGCGCGGTCTGACGGCGAGCCATGCCCTATCAACTGATCACCACGGCATTCGTTACGCACGTTAACCTGCGCCCAGCAGACTGTCCGGGTGAGTTCGTCCGCGCTACGGCGCCGCCTCGGTCTCGGGGACGCGGTCGTCATCGGCCTCGGCTCGATGATCGGCGCCGGCGTGTTCTCCGCGTTCGGGCCGGCCGCGCGGGCCGCTGGCTCCGGGCTGCTGCTCGCCCTGGCCGCGGCGGCGGTCGTCGCCTACTGCAACGCGACCTCCTCGGCCCGCCTCGCCGCGCGCTACCCGGAGTCGGGCGGCACCTACGTGTATGCGCGGGAGCGGCTCGCGCCGTTCTGGGGTTACCTCGCCGGCTGGGCCTTCGTGGTCGGCAAGACGGCGAGCTGCGCGGCGATGGCGCTGACGTTCGCGTCGTACGCGTGGCCGGAGCACGCGCGGCTCGCGGCGGCGGTCGGCGTCCTCGCGCTCACCGCGCTGGGTGCCGGCGGCGTGCAGAAGTCCGCGTGGGCGACCCGGGTCATCGTCGCCGTGGTGCTGGCCGTGCTCGTCCTTGTCGTGGTGACGTGCTTCGCCGGCGGCCACGCGCACCGTCCCGCGATCGGCGTCGGCACCAGCCCGCACGGGGTGCTGCAGGCGGCCGGGCTGCTGTTCTTCGCCTTCGCCGGCTACGCCCGCATCGCGACGCTCGGCGAGGAGGTGCGCGCGCCGGCCCGCACGATCCCGCGGGCGATCGCGGTCGCGCTCGGCATCACGGTCGTGGTCTACGCGGCCGTCGCAGCGGCAACGCTGTCGGTGCTTTCACCGTTGGAGCTGGGCGCCGCGAGCGCGCCCCTGCGGGCCGCGGTCGGCGCCGGCGGCGGGGACGCGCTCGGTCCGGTCGTCCGGATCGGGGGCGCGGTGGCCGCACTGGGCTCGTTGCTGGCGCTGCTGCTCGGCGTCTCGCGGACCGCGTTCGCCATGGCCCGCGACCGCTACCTGCCGGCCGGCCTCGACGCAGTGCACCCGCGCTTCGGCGTACCCCAGCGAGCCGAGCTGGCGGTCGGGGTGGTCGTGGTCGTGCTCGTCCTGACCACCGATCTGCGGGGTGCGATCGGGTTCTCCTCGTTCGGCGTCCTGGCGTACTACGCGCTGGCCAACGCCAGCGCGTTCACCCTGCGAGCGGACGAGGGGCGGCCGCCGCGCTGGTTGCCGCCGTTGGGTCTCACCGGCTGCGCCGTGCTCGCGTTCAGCCTGCCCGGGACGGCCGTGCTCAGCGGGTCGGCCGTCCTGGCCCTCGGCGCGCTGGCGTACCTCGTGTCGCGCCGCCGCCGCTGATCACCGGCCGTTATGGTGCGGCGATGTTCGGCATCATCCGGCCCTGCCGCAACCGCCTCGGCGACGAGCTGGCCGCCGCGTGGCTCGCCCACCTGTGCGGCACCTGCCTGGCGCTGCGCGACCGGCACGGCCACCTCGCGCGGCTGGTGACGAACTACGACGCGGTCGTCGTGTCGGCGCTCGTCGAGGCGCAGCGCGGCACCGATCGACGGGCGGCCGGGCCGTGCGCGCTGCGCGGGCTGCGTGGCGCCTCGGTCGCGGTGGGTCCGGCCGCCGAGCTGGCCGCCGCGGTGTCGCTCGTCCTCGCCTCGGCCAAGATCACCGATCACCTGGACGACGGCGACCTGGCCGGGCCGATGCGCCGCCGGGTCGCCGGCCACGTCGCGACCCGCTGGTCGGCCGCGGGGACGGATGCTGCATCCGAGGTCGGGGTGGACGCCGGCGCGCTGCTGGCCGCCGTCCGCGACCAGGGGCTGGTCGAGTCGTCCGCCCGCACGTTGCTGGAGGTGACCGCGCCCACCGAAGCCGCCACCGCGCTCGCGTTCGCGCACACCGCGGTGGTCGGTGGACGGCCGGAGAACGCCGCAGCCCTTGCCGAGGCCGGCCGGCTGTTCGGCCGGCTCGCGCACGTCCTCGATGCGGTCGAAGACCTCGCCGCCGACCGGGCCGCCGGCCGGTGGAATCCGCTCGCGGCGCTGGCCGTGCCACCGGCCGAGGCCCGCCGCGTATGCGACGACGCGGTGCTCGGCGTGCGGCTCGCCTTGGCAGACGCGACGTTCGCCGACGACCGGCTCGTCCACGCGCTGCTGGTGCACGAGCTGCCGCGTTCGGTGGCGCGGGCCTTCAGCGCCACCGGGAAGGAGGCGCCGCCGGAGACCCAGCGTCCCGGATCGCTGCGGGCCTGCGTCGGGTGGCTGGTGGCCTGTGGAACCTGCCAGGTCTGTTGCGCGGACGAGTACACCGACCCGTGCACCGGCCAGCGTCGCCGGGGCACGTGCAGCGGCTGCGACGGCAACTGCTGCGACTGCTGCGACGCCGATTGCTGCGACGGTTGCGACTGCTGCGATTGCTGATCGTTCTGCGTAGGTTCGCAAGCATGACCGAAACAGCCGAAGCACCCGAACCCGCCGAGCCCGTCGACGAGGAGTGGAGCAGTGCTCTCGCCATCGTCGCCCACCCGGACGACCTCGAGTACGGCACTGCGGCCGCGATCGCCCGGTGGACCTCGCAGGGCAAGCGGGTCGTCTACTGCCTGGCGACCAGCGGCGAGGCCGGCATCGACGGCCTGAGCCCCGAGGAGTGCGGCCCGCTGCGCGAGGCGGAGGAGCGCGCCTCGGCCGCCATCGTCGGCGTGGACACCGTGGAGTTCCTCGGCCACCCCGACGGCATGCTCGAGTACGGGCTGCCGCTGCGCCGCGACATCGCGCGGGCGGTGCGCCGCCACCGTCCCGAAGTAGTGATCACCAACTTCTTCGGCGACGCGTGGGGGCCTGGCCTGCTCAACCAGGCCGACCACATCGCGGTGGGCCGGGCCGTGGTCGACGGCGTTCGGGACGCCGGCAACCGCTGGGTGTTCCGCGAGCTGCTCGACGAGGGGCTCGAACCGGTCAAGGTGGGGACGATCCTCGTCGGCGCCGGACCCGGCGCGAAGCACGCCGTCGACGTGACGGAACACTTCGACGCCGGCGTCCGGTCGCTCGAGGCGCACGCCGAGTACCTGCGCGGGCTCGGCGACAACGCGATGGCCGACCCGCGGGAGTTCCTCGAGTCGTTCGCCCGCCAGGTGGGCTCGAGCCTCGGCGTGCGTTACGCCGTCGGGTTCGACGTCCTGACCGTCTAGAAGGCGCCCGTCCCGTTCGGCGTGCCCAGCCCGGTCGGCCCGTCGTACCCGGTCGTGGCGGTGCACAGGTACGTGCCGCCGCACGAGCCGTTCGAGCCGGACGTCACGTCGAACAGCGCGCCGGTGTGCGCGTACGGGTACGAGCCGTAGGTGGTCGAGCCGGTGTTGCCGGCCAGCGCGTACACCGACGCGATGAGCGGGGACGACAGGCTGGTGCCGCCGACCTGCGCCCAGCCGTCCAGACCCTGCGCCAGCCCGAGCGAGATCAGGGTGTCGCAGAACGAGCTCGTCCCGCAGCTGTTGTACGTGTCGTAGACGCCGAGCCCGGTGTTCGGGTCGGCGACGGCCGAGACGTCGGCGACCGTGCGCTTCGGGCAACCGGTGTCGTGCTGCCACGACGGCTTCGGCTCGTAGGCCGAGCAACCGCTGCCGGCCCCGGACCACGCGGTCTCGGTCCAGCCGCGGGAATTGGTCGCCGCCTTGAGGGACGTCCCACCCACGGCGGTCACGTACTGGGACGCCGCCGGCCACTCGACCCCGTAGCCGCTGTCGCCCGAGGAGACGGTGATCGCCACGCCGGGGTGGTTCAGGTGCGCGTCGGAGGTCAGCTCGGTGGCGTCCTCGGCGCCGCCGTAGCTGTTGGAGACCGCGACCGCGCCCAGCCGCACCGCGGTGTCGACGGCGGTCATCAGGTCGGTGTCGGTCGGGCTGTTGGCCTCGACCAGCAGGATGTGGCAGGTCGGGCAGGCGGCGGAGACGGCGTCGAGGTCGAGGGAGATCTCCTCGGCCCAGCCGTAGTCACCCTTGGGCAGCGGGCTGGTGGCGCCGTTCTGGTTGACCTTGCGGAAGCAGCCGTTCGCGGTCGTACAGGTCGAGAGGCCGTACGCGCTGCGGTACTTGCCGAGGTCCGCCTCGGCCTTCGGGTCGTCGTACGCGTCGACGATCGCGACGGTGCGACCGGAAGCGTTCAGGCCGGCCAGCTTGTACGCCGACTGGATCTGCGTCGGGCCCAACCCCACCGGGCCTTTCGTGATCGCCGGGCCGAGGCCGTTCTTCGAGACGGTCGTGCCGAAACAGGTGATGCCGCCGCCGCGGGCGGCGGGTTGCAGGTTCTTCGCCACGTGGTTGGCCGGGTTCGCGCAGCCGAAGTCCAGGCCGAGGCCGGCAAGGAGAGGGACGCGGGTCGTGCTTGCCCCGGCGGGGGTGGCGGCGAGCGCGATCGTGGTGACGGTGGCGGCGAGGAGGGTGAGCAGGCGCCGATGCACGGGGACCTCCGGGTCGGATTACCCGGACAGCGTGTACCGCCCGGATGGGCGAAAGAGTGGCAGATGCGCTGTTATGTCGCTGTTGGGTGGATCATGGTCTTTGAAAAGGCGCAGCGACAAGGCGGTTGGCTGCCGCTCGGCTTCCGCTGCCGGCTTGCGGTTTCGTCTCGCTTCTGACTTCGATTTTGCCCGGATTTGTTGGGGTTCGCGCTCGACAGCATCGAACAACTGCGCTATTATCAACTATGTGACCAGCCGGTTCAGCACGCTGCGCCCGGGGCCCAAACTGGCCCGGCGGCTCGCGGCGGTCGAGCTCGGATCCCTGCCCGACGAAGCGGTTCTCGATTACCTGCGCGCCGAGGTGAAGCAACTGGCCTCGCAGCAGGCGCGGGTGTGGGCGGCGATGGCCGAGGTACACCGCCGGGCGGTGGGCGCGCACGCGCACGAGGCGCTGTGGACGGCGGAGCGGGTGTTCGGCTCCGCCGCCTGCGAGATCGCCTGCGAGCTGCGGGTCTCGGAGCTGTCGGCCAAACGCGAACTGCAGCGCGCCGACGACCTCGAAGCCCTACCCACGGTCGCGGCGGCGCTGCGCGCCGGGCAGATCGACCGCACCCGGGTCGTCGTGCTGCTGGACGTGTGCGCCGGGCTGTCCGACGCCCACCGCGACCGGGTGATCGCCGAAGTACTGCCCAGCGTCGGGGGCGTGCCACCGGCCAAGCTGCGCGAGAAGGCCCAGCGCATCGCCATCGCCCTCGATCCGCAGTGGGCCGAACGGCGCTACCGCGAAGCGGTCCGCCGCCGGCGGGTCGTGCGGTACATCAACCAGGACGGCACGGTCACGATCGCCGCCGAAGACCAGGACGCCGCCGAAGCCCTCGCCGCCTACGCCCGCCTCACCGCGCTGGGCAAAGCCGCCAAACGCGCCGGCGCGCACGCCACTCTGGACATCCTGCGCTCCAAGATCTCGATGGGGCTGCTCGGGCCGCGGTTCCACGGGATGCACGAACGCGACATCATCGCCTACCTCGTCGCCGAGTTCCCCAAGCCGGTCGCCGACCAACCAGGCGACGACCCTCTCGCCGAGCAACCGGCCCAGCCCACCGCCCCTGAGCCGACCGACGTTGAGCCGCAACCCACCGACGATCAGCCGTCTGATGAGCAGCCCTCCAGCGGCGAGTCGCTCGAGGAGGAGTACTACGAGGCCGAACTGCTCGCCCAAGAGCTGCTCGATCAAGGGTTCTTCGACGACGAAGAATGCACCGGCGAGCAGTACGAACAGCTGGTCAGTTACGCCCTCGCCCTGAACCGCAGCTACTCGCGCCGACCGCCCACCGACCAGGACCCCGACCCACCACCCTTCTAACCCGAGTGGGATCCAGCGCCACCCAACACCGAACGCAGGCCGCCCCGGCGGCCCGTTCGGCGCGCCCGCCTGCGTATTACGTCGGTACGACGCATCGAGCCAGGTGGTCGGCCCACCGACACCGACCGGCTCACCGAGCGGGCGTTCGCTCCGCAAGCGCCTTGAAGTTCAACAGCTGCCGTCGAGCCATGACCAGATCACCGACCGAGAGCAGCGGCGCGAGCGGCCGCCAGCCGGGCATGACGATCTTCAACAGCAGCCGGGTGTCCGCACCGGTAGGGACGAGCACGTACGACATGACCGCGCCCATGATCTGCGCGGTCAGGTGCCGTCCCGGCTCGACGGCCAGCACCTGGCCCATCCGCCGGCCGCCGGCGTTCGTGAAGTGCTGCCCGCGCTCGGGCTCGGGCAGGTCGCGCAGCTCCCGCGGCGAACGGCGGCCGAGGTTGTCGATCCAGTCGTACGAGTACGGCGCCAGCCGCACCTGCCGCACCCACGGCCATAACCGCTCCGGCGAAGCGTGCACCGTCACCCCGCGCCACGCGACGAGAGTCGGCGACGCCACGAACTCGTCGCACGGATAGGGACGCCTCGTCTCGGCGTCCGTCACACCCCAGCGATCGGCCAGCATCACCCCTCCGATCCGGACAGCGCCGCCCGCAGGTACGGGGCCGTCCGGCTCGCGGCGACGGCGGCGACCGTCGCCGGCGTTCCGGTGGCCACGATCGTTCCGCCCTCACCACCGCCGCCCGGGCCGAGGTCGATGACGTGATCGGCCGCCGCGGCGACCGCCATGTCGTGCTCGATGACGACAACGGTGTTGCCGGCGTCGACGAGCGAGTGGAGCAACCGCATCAGCCGATCGACGTCGGCCGGGTGCAGGCCGGTGGTCGGCTCGTCCAGCAGGAAGAGGGTGTGGCCGCGGCGGGCACGCTGCAGCTCGGTGGCCAGCTTGATCCGCTGCGCCTCGCCGCCGGAGAGCTCGGTCGCCGGCTGTCCCAGCGTGAGGTAGCCCAGCCCGACCTCGTGCAGGGTGGCCAGGCTGCGGGCGATGCCGGGGACGTCGGCGAAGAACTCGGACGCCTCGTCGACCGGCAGGGCCAGCACGCCGGCGATCGACTTGCCGCGGTACTGCACCGTGAGCGTCCCCGCCTCGTACCGCGCCCCGTGGCAGACCGGGCACGGTGAGTACGTGCCCGGCAGGAACAGCAGCTCGACGGCCACGAAACCCTCGCCCTGGCAGTTCTCGCACCGGCCGCCCTCGACGTTGAACGAGAACCGGCCCACGGCGTAGCCCCGGCGCCGGGCCTCGTCCGTCGCCGCGAACAGCTTGCGCACGCCGTCGAACAGCCCCGTGTAGGTTGCGAGGTTCGAGCGCGGAGTGCGGCCGATCGGTCGCTGGTCGACCTCGACGATCCGGTTGACCCCAGCCAGCCCAGTCACTTCGCGCACGATCGGGGACGGCTCCGGCTCGACGCCGTCCTCCTCGCGGGCCGCGCCCAGGTGGTCGCGCACCGCGGCAGCCAACACGCCCGTCACGAGCGTCGTCTTACCCGAGCCGGAGACGCCGGTGACCGCAGTGAAGACGCCGAGCGGCACCTCGACGTCCACGTCGTGCAGGTTGTGCTGGGTGACTCCGCGCAGCCCGATCCACCCGGTGGCCGCCCGCGCACGGTGCTGCGGCGGCGGTGGATCGACGAGGTACTCGCGGGTCACCGACTCGGCAACGTCGGCGAGGCCGGCCGGCGGTCCGCTGTACAGGACGCGTCCGCCGTGCCGCCCGGCGTGCGGCCCGACGTCGACGAGCCACTCCGCCGTCCGGATCACGTCGAGCTCGTGCTCGACCACGAGCAGCGAGTTGCCGCGCGCTCGCAGCCGGTCGAGAACCGAGAGCAGTGCTCTCGTATCGGCGGGGTGCAGGCCGGCGGACGGTTCGTCCAGCACGTAGACCACGCCGAACAGCGTCGAGCGGAGCGCCGTCGCGAGCCGCAGCCGCTGCAGCTCGCCCGACGACAGCGTTGGTGTCGGCCGGTTCATCGCGAGGTAACCGAGACCGAGCTCGACGAGCGCATCACTGCGGGCCCGGAGATCGGTGACGATCGTCCGCGCGACGTCACCGCCCGGGGCAGCGGCGAGACGGCCGGGCAGCTCACCCAGCGGCAGCGCCGCCAGCTCGGCGATCGTCGCGCCGGCGACCGTGACCGCCAGCGCCTCCGGCCGCAGCCCGGCCCCGCCGCAGGTGGGGCAGGGCCGCACCTCGACGTGCTGCAACGCCTTGCGCCGCAGCGTCGCACTCTGGGTGGTCGCGAGCGTGTGCAGCACGTAGCGCCGCGCGCTCTGGTACGTCCCCTGGTACGGACGCTGGATGCGGTGCGCCTCCCGCTCGGCGTGCACGGTCACGACGGGCTGCTCGTCGGTGAACAGGATCCAATCGCGATCGGCCTGCGGCAGCTCGCGCCACGGCCGGTCGACGTCGTAACCGAGCGTGGCGAGGATGTCGCGGTAGTTCTTGCCCTGCCACGCCCCCGGCCAGGCCGCGACCGCCCGCTCCCGGATGGACAGGCTCGGGTCGGGCACCAGCGAGGCCTCGGTGACCTCGTGCACGCGCCCCAGCCCGGAGCAGGTCGGGCAGGCGCCGGCCGGCGTGTTCGGCGAGAACGCGTCCGAGTCGAGGCGGGCCGCGCCCGCCGGGTAGTCGCCGGCCCGCGAGAAGAGCATGCGCAGCGAGTTCGACATCGCGGTGATCGTCCCCACCGTCGAGCGCGACTGCGGGGCACCGCGCGACTGCTGCAAGGCGACCGCCGGGGGCAGCCCGGTGATCGCCCGGACCTCCGGCGCGGCGGCCTGCTCGATCAGCCGTCGCGCGTAGGGCGCGACCGACTCCAGGTACCGGGCCTGCGCCTCGGCGTAGACCGTCCCGAACGCCAGCGAGGACTTGCCCGACCCGGACACCCCGGTGACCACGACCAGCGCGTCGCGCGGCAGGTCGACGTCCACGTCCTGCAGGTTGTGCAGGCGCGCGCCACGGACCCGGATCATCGCGTCGTCGGCTGCGGGCACGCCCTCGATCCTCGCAGCCGCCCGATGGCGGCTCAGTCGCGGCCGATGGTGGACGTCACGTCCACCTCATTGCCCTCCGGGTCGGCGATCGTCCACCACTGGGGCCCCGAGTCGCGGACGATCCGGCCGCCGGCCGCGACCGCGGCGGCGACCCGCGCCTCGACGAGGTCGGGTGGCACGAACAGGTCGACGTGCACCCGATTGCGGTCGGTGCGGGCCGGATCCATCGGCTGGAACCAGATGCCCGGCCAGCGCCGGTACGGATCGAGCGCGTCCTCCTCGCCGAACTCCTCGTAGCCGAGCACCGCGCACCAGAACCGCCGCACCGCCGGGATGTCGACCGCGTCGATCGTCAGCTCGACGTCGCGCAGCTGGCTCGGATCGGCGGTCAGCCCGAGCTCGCGGGCGGCGCCGGAGATCTCCCGGGCCAGTGACACGTCTTCCTCGGTGACGCCGAGCGCCTCGTAGTCCATCAGGCGGACGGTCACCCCGAGCGCGCGGACGTCGACGTCCGGCCGCTTGCCGCTCGCGTCGGCCAGCCGCCCGATCGCTTCGACCAGGCGCACCGCGGGGGCCAGGGAATCGGCGCGGTAGAAGGCGCAGGCGCCGAAGGCGAGGACGCGCCAATCCTCGACCCCGGGTGTCTCGTGGAACCGTGACGGGGCAATGCGTTCGGCCATGATCCCGACGCTACTGCGCGGGACCGACAGTGGCGCCGGCGAAAATCGGCGGCGCCGGTCCCTAACGTGACGATCATGGGTGACGGCGGCCTGACCGACGGCGACGTCGAACGCTTCCGGCAGGACGGCGCGGTCCGCCTCGACGGCGCCTTCCCGCGGGAACTCGCCGACGAGTGCCGCCACCTGCTGTGGACGGCCACCGGCTGCGCCGAGGACGACCCGAGCACGTGGACGCAGCCGGTGATCCGCGTCGAGGCTCGCAGCGACGCGCCGTTCCGGGCGGCGGCGAACACGCCCCGCCTGCACGCCGCCTTCGATCGCTTGGCCGGGGCCGGCCGCTGGGTGCCGCGCGCCGGGCTGGGCACCTTTCCGATCCGCTTCCCCTCCGCCGAACCGCCGGGCGACGACGGCTGGCACGCCGAGGCGACCGGCGTGAACGAGAGCGGTGCTCTCGTTGTCGACCCGGCCTCGCGGGAACGCGTGCTGCTCCTGCTGTTCCTGTTCAGCGACGTCGGTCCGGATGACGCCCCGACCCGCATCCGCCTGGGCAGCCACCTCGACGCCGCCCGGGTGCTGTGCGCGGCCCCGAAACCGCCGGAGTTCTTCGCGGTGGCCGGGGAACTCGAGCGGGCGACGCGGGGCCGGCCCGAGGGGTCGGCGACCGGGTCGGCCGGCGACGTCTGGCTGTGCCACCCGTACCTCGTGCACGCGGCCCAGCCGCACCGGGGGACGCGGGTCCGGTTCATGGCCCAGCCGCCACTGGCCGGCGCCGGGCCGATCGACCCGCACCGGGCCGACCGCTCCCCGGTGGAGGAGGCCGTCCACCGCGCGCTTCACGCCGACGCGAGCTGAGGGCCCACCCCCATCGCCGCGCGGGCCCGCCGCAACACCGGCCCGGCCACGGCCGCCGCCTTCTCCGCGCCCAGCTCGAGCCGCCGGCGCAGCTCGCGCCGGTCGGCCAGCAAGGCGTCGTGGTGGCGCCGGATCGGTTCGAGCTCAGCGATGACGGCGTCGGCGCAGGTGTCTTTCAGCTCGCCGTACGAGCCGACGCCGGCCAGGACGTCCACGGGCGTCCGTCCGGTGATCGCCGCCGTGATCTCGGCGAGGTTCGCGAGCCCCGGCTTGCCCAGCGGGTCGTAGCGAAGGTCCCCGTCCCCGTCGGTGACGGCTCGCCGGATCTTGCGGCGCACGGCGTCGGGCCGGTCGAGCAACCGGATGACCCCGGCCGCATCAGGGGGCGCCGACTTGCTCATCTTGCGGCCGGGTTCGGCGAGGTCGCGCACGCGGGCGGTCAGCGCGTCGGGGACGAGCTCGGGCACCGTGAACGTCGGCCCGTAGTCGGCGTTGAAGCGTTGGGCCAGGTCGCGGGCGAGCTCCACGTGCTGTGACTGGTCGCCGCCGACCGGGACCCGCTGCGCGTCGTAGAGCAGGATGTCGGCGGCCATCAAACACGGGTAGGTGAACAGCGACGCCCGGGTTCCCGGCCGCCGTCCCTTCTCCTTGAACTGGATCATCCGGCCGAGCTCGCCCACGTGGGCGGTCGACTCCAGCAGGTAGCTCAGCTCGACGTGTGCCGGAACGTCCGACTGTACGAAGACCGTCGCCCGGTCGGGGTCGAGACCGGCGGCGAAGAACAGCGCCGCCGTCGAGAGCGTGAGTTCCCGCAGCTGCGCCGGGTCGTGATCGGTCGTCAGCGCGTGCAGGTTCGCGACGAAGTAGAACCCGGCGTCCTGGTGGGTGCGGAACCGGCGCAGCGCGCCCAGGTGGTTGCCCAGCGTCAGGGGGCCGGAGGGGGTGATGCCGGAGAGCTCGCGAGCCACGGTGCTCGTCCTTTCGGGATGCGCCGCCCGGCGGCCCGGAAAGACGAAAGCCGCCCGGACGGGCGGCTGGGTATGGGGAGAGTGCGGGACAGCCGTCCGTCAGGACGGCTGCCACGTGCTCACGTGCGAACGCATACGGCGACCATAACGCCGGCGACCAACCGCGTTGTCGGGCGCCGTTCCTAGGCTTGCCGCGTGGAGCGATTCGTGGACCGCGACCTGACCGAAGCCGAGTTCCGCGAGTGCGTGCTCGACCGCGCCCGGTTCGTCGGCGTCGTCATGCGCGACGCCGACATCGACGGCCTGATCGGGAACCTCGTGGTGAACGGCGTCGAGGTGATGGGCTACGTCGAGGCCGAACTCGACCGGCGGCACCCGGTGCGGCTGCTGATCCGCTCGTCCGACCCGGCCGAGCTGCTCGGCGGCTGGCGCCAGCTGCGCGCCGATTGGACGGCGACGATCGTGCGACTGCGGCGCACACCCGGACTCGAGCGCGAATCGGTGAACGGCGAGTGGTCGGCCCTGCAGACGCTCCGGCACCTCGTCTTCGTGCACGACTCGTGGTTCCGTCGCTGCATCCTCGGTTCGACCGAACCCTTTACGGCCCTCGGCCTGGCCATCGACGGAGTGCCCGCGGACGCGCACCGCGGCCTCGACCCGGCCGCCGACCCGGAGCTCGACGAGGTGGTGACGGTGCGAAACGCGCAGGCCGCCGAACTCGAGCGCTGGCTCGAGTCGGCGGCACCCGCGACGCTCGCCGCACCGGCTCCGGTCCCGGAGGACGGCGGGTGGCCGCCCTATGCCCGGGGCCGGAGCGTGGTGCAGTGCTTGCACACCGTCCTCGACGAGGAGTGGGCGCATCACGGGTTCTGCGTGCGCGACCTCGATCTCGCCGAGGAGTGAGGAGCGGTCAGGCCGCGACCTCGACCGGCACCGCGTCCGGCACCGCGTTCGGCTGGGGGGCCGGCTCGGCCACGTCAGCCGGAGTGGGCCGCAGCGTGAGCACCGCGGTGACGAGAGCCGCGGCGATCATCCCGACCGCGATCCAGAACGCGAGGTGGTAGCCGCCGGTGAGGGCAGAGGGTAGGCCGTGCCCGGCCGCCCGCAGCGTGTCGGTGCGGCCAGCGGCCACCGTGCTCAGCACGGCCAGCCCGATCGCGCCGCCGACCTGGGCGGTGGTGTTGACCAGGCCCGAGGCCAGCCCGGCGTCGCTCGGCTGCACGCCCGACATCGCCAGCCCCATCAGCGGCGGGAAGCACAGCCCGGCCCCGATGCCCAGCAGCGCGGCGGAGGGCAGGATGTTGTTCACGTAGCTCGCGTGCACCGGCGCGATCGCGAAGCCGGCGAGGGCGGCGCCGATCAGCGCCAGGCCGACGAACAGCACGCGGTGCGCGCCGAACCGGGTGATCAGCCGCTCGCTGTAGCGCACCGACAGCCCGCCCATGAGCACGGTGACCGGCAGGAAGGCCAGCCCGATCTCGAGCGGCTGGTACCCCTGGACGTGCTCGAGGTACAGCGAGCCGAGGAAGAACGAGCCGAACATGCCGCCGGCACCGACCATCTGCACGACGTTGGCGCCCGCGATGGTGCGGGAGCGCAGGATGCGCAACGGCATGAGCGGCGTGGCCGCGGTGGCTTCGCGGATCACGAACGCGACGAGCAGGGCGATCGCGCCGGCCCCGCAGGCGAGCGTCCGGGTCGCGCCCCAGCCGTCCTCGGCCGCGGGGACGACGATCGTGTACACGCCCAGCATGAGCGAGGCGGTGATGAACAGCGCACCCAGGACGTCCGCCCCCGCCCGCAGGCCAGCGCCACCGGCGGCCGGCAGCAGGCGCAGCGCCGCGGCCAGCGTGGCCGCTCCGATCGGGGCGTTCACCAGGAAGATCCAGTGCCAGTTGACCCACTCGGTCAGTGCGCCACCGGCGAGCAGGCCCACCGCGCCACCGGCCGAAGCCACGAAGGCGTAGACGCCGATGGCCTTCGCCTGCTCGCGCGGCTCCGGGAACATCGTGACGATCAGGCCCAGGATCACCGCCGACGTCAACGCGCCACCGGCGCCTTGCACGAAGCGGGCGACGACGAGCGTCGTCGAGTTGGTCGCGGCGCCGCAGGCGACGGAAGCCGCGGTGAACACCACCAATCCGGTGACGAAGATGCGGCGCTGGCCGAGCAGGTCCCCGACCCGGCCGGCGAGCAGCAGCAGCCCGCCGAACGCGATGAGGTAGGCGTTGACGACCCACGCCAGCCCGGCCGGCGAGAAGTCGAGGTCGGATTGGATCGACGGGAGCGCCACGTTCACGATGGTGACGTCGAGGACGATCATCAGCATGCCGGTACACAGCACGTAAAGGGCGAGCCAGCGTGATCGTGGGTTAGTCATCTCGATTCTCCTTCTCCGCGGGTGGTCTCACCCGTACGTCGAACCTGACCGCCGGTTTTCGACATGCCTCGATGGTGAAATTTCGCGAGGCGGCGAAGTAGACGTCGATGTCGCCCAGGGCCGATGACGAACGTCATCGCTACTGGCCGGTAACCGGCATAGTGTTATGCCGGGATTGCTACGTTCGAGAGGTCGCGGTCGCGCGAATCCGGCCAAGCGGAGGTGCGGTGTGCACTCGGAACCGAGGACCGACCTGGGCCCGTTCTCCGGGCCCGGGGCCACCCCTCAGCCGTGGGCGCACACGGTCGACGCACTTCGGCGGAGCCAGAAGTTCACGCTGTGCACGGTCCGCAAGGACGGCCGCCCCCACGCGGTTCCGCTACTCGCGATCTGGGTGTCGGGCGGTCTGGCGTTCTGCACCGGGGAGTACGAGCAGAAGGTGAAGAACCTGGCGACGAACGACCGATGCATCCTCACGACGGGCACGAACACGCTGACCGGGGTCGACTACGTGGTCGAGGGCACCGCGTCGATCGTCACCGATGCCGCACGACTGGACGGGATCGCGACCGCCTTCGAGCAGGCCTACGGTTGGCACCTCACCCGCGAGGACGGCACGTGGCACGGCATGGGCGACCAGATGCGCTCGGCGAAGGTGCAGACCTACTTCGTGCAGCCCGACATCATCTTCGCCTTCGGCAACGGGGAGCCCTTCAGCGAGACGCGCCACCACTTCGCTTCATGACGTTGCACTAGCGCGCGGGTCGAACCGCGGGTCGTCGAGCTCCACGCCGTCCCGCATCGCGTGCAGGTAGGCCCGGTCGTTGTCGATCCGCTCGCGCACCTGCCCACCCCGGGCGACAGTGCCGTGACCCGGGACGACGACGTCGACGGTGCCGGCGGCGTCCTCGAGCAGTTGCAGGGCGGCGAGGTAGTCGTCGATCGGCGACGCGGCGCCCATCAGGTCGAGCATCGGGACGAGGACGTCCGAGAGCATGTCCCCCGCGATGAGGACGCCGCGCTCCTCGACCAGCAGCGCCGCATGGCCGGGGGCGTGCGCGGAGTGCTCGACGATGCGCACGCGCGGCCCGTCCCACGGGATCTCGACCGTGCCGTCCGGCAGGCCGGTGATGCCACCCAGCCCGTCCAGCGAGATGCGATCGGCGAACTCCGGCGGCAGCATCGAGGCGACGCGGTCCATGGCGCCGGGGGCGGAGAGCCGGGCCTCGGCGGCGGCGGCCCCGGTCGCCGCGCCGTAGCGGGTTGCGGCGCCGAACAGCTCGTGCCAGAGCAGGTGATCCCAGTGCGGGTGCGT
>Ga0068855_100004790_pt1 | contig 16516 bp, 12 predicted proteins | sample KBSCornC52_FD_66592 | JGI IMG/M metagenome (GOLD analysis project Ga0068855, IMG submission 66592) | Corn rhizosphere microbial communities from Kellogg Biological Station, Michigan, USA - KBS Corn C5-2 | ecosystem: Host-associated > Plants > Roots > Rhizosphere > Soil ...
GAGGCTACGAACGACATCCGCTTCTCACCTCGCCCGCGCCAGAGCAAGCAACCGGCAAATAACGGCGGGGCGCAAAAGCCGATAGCCGCTCAAATCGGAATGGTCCATATCACCCGCTGGGCCGATGGCACGTTTCAGGCGGGCAAGAGCGCTAGATTCCAGGGAGCGCTGGTTGTGGCGGACCTTCATAGCCGAGACGGGAAACCGCTTGGACAGCTGAAAGGGCGCGAGCTTGAGGGCAACTTTGCGCCCGGCGGAGAGATCGTAAAGGCACACGCAAAAGACTCCGTGCAGTACCATTTCGAACGCGCGATCGCTCGCAAGGCCGCAGACGGCAAGGTCGAAAACGGTCGAGAGGAGATTACCGGATCGAGTCACGACGCCATTTACGAGCCGAACGAAGGCCGGGTGACGCTCGACGGAGACGTCGATTCCACGCTTGTCAACACGCTGACGATGGAAGCGCCCGCAAAGCTTCTGGCGGCGCGCGTCGTCGTCATCGAGCCGGCTGAGGGTAACGATCGTAAGGTCGCCCGGTATGAAATCACAGGCTCACCCAATCGTCGGCGACTCGAAGTCTCGCCGAAGCGACCCGTGGCGAAACCGCCGGATGCCTCGGCGCCTGCTGCCGCTCCCGGCGCCCAGCCAGCCACACCGCCAGCCTTTCTGCTCGGCAATGTCGTGCTGAAGGGATTTCAGAGTGTTGTTCTTGATCTGGGACAGGACCTGGACATTAAATCGGACGGGAATCAGATGCTCCTGATCGACACTGTGGACCCGAAGACGAAGGCTGCCTCGCATGTTGAGACACACCATCTGACCGCGAAGCTCGCAGAATCTGGAGTCATCACGGACGCGGAAAGCGAAGGGGCTGCGACCTTCCATTTCCAGCAGCCCGGACCGCCAAAACAGGTTCAGGCAGTAGGCAACACGCCCGCCCGCACGATTCCCGGCCAAATGCAGTCTGTCGATGGTACCACGGCGAAAGCGGTGTTCAAGGCCGAAGGAACCGGCCGATTGATCTCGCTCCAGGGCCCGTTCTCGGCATTGGTCACAGATCCGGACCATCTGGCAACGCCTGCGTCGCTCAAAGGCTTGAAGGACGAAACTCTCTCTCTGGATCTGGTGACACGCGAATTTGTGATGGATACTCCCCATGAGACCGGCGTGCTCGTGATCGTTCCGCGACCTCCTGAGCAGACTGGCGATAAGCCGGCGACGCCACCGAAGGGCAAAAGGAAGAAGTAGACTACTTTTGGAGATCAACACAGACAATCTGGTGAAGCGGTACCGCGGCAAATCGCGGCCGGTCGTGAACGGAATCAGTCTCGAAGTCAAGCAGAGCGAGGTTGTCGGTCTCCTGGGCCCGAACGGCGCGGGTAAGACCACCACCTTCTATATGATTGTCGGCCTGGTCAAGCCGAATGGCGGCACGGTGATGCTTGACAACACCGATATTACGCGTCTGCCGATGTATAAACGCGCGCGGGCAGGCATCAGCTATCTGCCGCAAGAGGCCTCCGTATTTCGGAACCTTACCGTCGAGGAAAACCTGATGCTCGTACTGGAGATGCAAAGGCTGCCTCGAGCTGAGCGAAAGAATCGCCGCGACCGTCTGCTGGAAGATCTGCACATCACAGGGATTCGGCATAGCCTCGGTAAGGAGCTCTCCGGCGGCGAGCGGCGGCGCGTGGAGATCGCCCGCGCGCTCGCGGCAGAGCCGAAGTTCATCCTGCTCGACGAGCCGTTCACTGGCGTCGACCCAAAGGCGATCGAGGACATCGAAATCATAATTTACCGGCTTTCAAAGAGGGACAAGATCGGCATTCTGATCACGGACCACAACGTAGAGGCGATGCTGCGCATTACCGAGCGCGCCTATATCATCGCGGATGGCGAGAAGCGCTTCGAGGGTCCGTCCGATCAGCTGCTGGACAACCCGGCAGCGCGCGAGGCCTATTTCGGCGAGCATTACGGCCAATCTCGGAATTTTGCGCGCGAAGCCGCCGAGGCAGAGCTGAAGCGTATGTCTCACGAGTGGGATGAGGATTCCCTGGAGGCAGATTCGCACACCTCGGACTCGGAGCAGCGCGCGCGCGCGGAACAAGAGCTTTCGGGCGACACTCAGCCAGACGCGAAGCAGAAACCTGACAAGAAGTCCGATGGAAAGGCGAACAACTGATGAGGATTGTGGATCGCCTTATCTGGACTGAGCTGGTCGGGCCTTTCATCACCGGCATGTTCATGTTCCTGGCCATGGTGTTCGCCGCGGGGTCGCTGTTCCAGGCCGCTGACTGGATCGTGCAGGGCATTCCTCCTGCGCAAGTCGGAAAGCTCGTGCTCTACAGCCTGCCCAGCATCATCACGCAGACATTCCCGATGGCCATGCTGCTATGCGGCCTGCTGGGGTTCGGGCAGCTCTCCTCCAACCGAGAGGCGGTCGCCCTGTTTGCGGCCGGCGTCAACTTCATGCGGATGTCGCGGGTTGTCCTGATCATGGGGCTCGCCGTGAGCATCGCGGCATTCTTGTGGAACGACTACGTGGTACCGCCGGCGAGCACTGCCTTCTGGGACCTGAAGACCGAAGTGTTCAGGCACATTCAGAAATCCGACAAGCCGCTCTATTTTAATAAGGAGCGCAAGGACGGGAAGGGGCTGGAGGAGGCCATCTCGATCCAGGGCGGCTACGACGCGAACGAAAGGATTTTGCGTCGCGTCACTATCACTGCGTATAGCAACGATCCGATGAGATTGGGTCAGCCTGAAGTTATTCTGTATTGTGATCGCGCGCGTCCTGTGGATGACAGCGGCGTCAACTGGACGTATTACAAGGGCTACTCTATCACAATTATTCCGGACCCGAAGACTGGCCGCATCGAGGACTCGATGCCAGTCAGCTTCGACGTTGCACAGACGTCCCCCCAGACTCCGTCGATTGGCAAGAAGTTCGACGATGTGCTGCGTGCAGACATCACAGACCCCGACCGCAAGAGCTTCCACGAGCTGGAGAGAGAGATCCGGCAGGATAAGCAGAGGGGCCGAGACACGCGCAGCAACGAGGTCAACCTCTACGGAAAGATCGCTCTGCCGCTCGCGAGCTTTATCTTTGGGATCGTAGGCGCGGCGCTCGGGCTTACGACTAAGCGCGGCGCAGGCAAGACGGTCGGGTTCGGGATGGCGATCGCCATCGTCTTCTTGTATTGGGTCTTCTACCATTCGATGTTCGTTGTCGGCAAGAACGGCGGTTTGCCCCCCCTGCTCGCGAGTTTCCTCGCGGATATTGTCGGGGCAATTGTCGCTGTCATCCTTGCGGTTAGGGCGTCTCGGTAATTATAAGAGGCGCGCCAGAGGATTCCTAGCATGTTCTGGACCACACTCGCCCTGTTGCTCCTGGTAGTAACAGGCGGGTTTATCTCCTATTTTGGCGACCTTCAGGGGCGGCGCTGGGGCAAGAAGCGCGTCTCCTGGTTCAGCCTGCGTCCCAAGCACACTGCCATCCTAATCACATCTCTTACGGGCGGGCTGATCACTCTCCTGACGGTCGCAGCAGTAATCGCAGTAGTTCCGAATGTCAGAGAGGTCATTTTGAAGGGCGAGGCCGCGATCAATGATCTCGATCTTCAGAAGAAGCAATACAAAAAGGACATGGATGCCGCCCAGCTTCAGCTGAAGGAGAACTCGGCCCAGATCGCAATTCAGGAGGCTACCATTGAGGACCAAAAACGGGGAAGCGCGGCGGCAAAGGCTGAGAATGCAACCCTCAAGGGAACCAATGGAGACCTGGAAAAACGAAACAGCTCGCTAGCCCAGCTCAACATGGACCTTCAGCGCAAGCAAGCGCTCGTCGCGCGAAGCATCCAGGCCGACCAGAAAGAGTTAGTGTTGCTAAAGAGGGAACGTGCGAACTATACGCTTATCAACACTGATCTTGGTCGCCAGACCGATGCCCTTGAGAGAGACAAGCTTCAGTTGGAAGGCGAGCGTGCCCGGCTCCAGACTGACATCGCCCGGCTGCGGAACGCCAATCTAAAGCTGAAAGGCGATAATGACAACCTCGTCGCCACCAATCTTGACCTAGAGAGGGGTGTCAGTGGTCTGAAGAACACCTATCAAGAGTTCTTGGAGAAGAATGCGAAGGAGAAGGAGCAGCTCAATCAGACTCAGGCGCAAAACGCGAATCTGCGCGGCGCAAATAGGGCGCTGGAACAGCAGTTGGAAGATCTCTCAAACCAGGTCGCAGGCAGTGAACGCAATTTCCTGCATGCCTACACGACTCTGCTTCAGACCCGTTACAATCTGAGAGCCGACACGGAGCTCGCCCGCAGGACGCTCGATGCGCATCTGAGCCCGAGGGCGGCGAAAGAGGAACTGCTTGCGCTGCTCAAGGATGCGAGCGACCGCGCGCGGCAGTACGGCGCGGTCATCGGCGATAACGGCCGTACAGTAGTCATCGTTCCTAAAAGGGTGGTTACGCCGGCCAGTATCCAGCTTGCGAATGAGAACGCCAGCCTTAACGGACTGGTGGATTCCGTTGCCGGAAGCAACACGCCGGTCGTTGTGATCGCGCGTACGATCAACAACAGCACAGCGAACGAACAGGTGCTTGTAGAGCTGACTCCTTATTCTTCGGCTCAGGTGTTTCAGCCGGGCGCAATCGTGGCCAGCCGCCAGATCGATGCGAAGCAATCCATTGACCAGATCGTGAATTCGGTGATCGTGTTTCTCAAGGAGGATGTTCGAGACGCGGCCATCAAGGCGGGCACAATCCCTCTCATCAGCCCCGAGACGGGCGAGCAGGAGGTCGGTACGATCGACACGCCTGACATGGTGGCGCTCGTGGACCGAATCCGGAAATTCGGCGGCAAGGTGACTCTTACCGCGGTCGCCAATGAGGCGATCTCTTCGGCAGATTTGCTTACATTCGGTCAGACGCGCGGAGGCAAGCCTCACAATCTGCGCTTCGATCTCAAACGCGCCTCCGGCAAACCGGAGCGCCGGGGCGAATCATCGTCTGCCGCGCAGGCTCGGTAAATTGTTTCTATTCAGGTGCGTTGGACGAAGCGGGGCGATTTCCTAATGCCTAATGCCGAATGCCAAAGCCCGGCCGTTGTCCTGGCGATCGATCCGGGCTCGGACAAATGCGGCGTCGCGCTCGTCGCCAGGACAGGTGAGATCGCTCACCGCGCGATCGTTCCTCGAGTGGACCTTGTTTCCACCGTTCGAGCGCTGATCGAGCAGTACCAGCCTATAACGATACTCTGCGGAGCCGGCACGGGATCGAAACAGATCCTGAAGGGGCTTGACGCCGCGGCGTTCGGCCTTACGATCACGCCGGTAGACGAATCTTACACCTCGGAGGCAGCCCGCGCCAGATATGTGGCTGAGAATCCTGCGCGCGGACTGGAGAAGCTCCTCCCCGCAAGCCTGCGTACTGCGCCCGGACCCGTGGACGACTACGTCGCCGTCATCCTTGCGGAGCGGTACTGGGCTCAGCAGGATGCGTCCTCCTAGAACTCACCATCTGCACGGCCACGCGCACGGCCTCGATGAGACTTTGCTCCCTCGCAACGCCCTTACCTGCGATATCGAACGCCGTACCGTGGTCGACGGACACCCGAATCAGCGGAAGCCCGATCGTTACGTTGACACCGCCGTCGAATCCGTTCAGCTTGACGGGAATGTGGCCCTGGTCGTGGTACATCGCGACAACAAGGTCGAATTCGCCGCGCAGTGTACGGGCGAAAATGGTGTCGGGTGGATGGGGGCCAATCGCATCGATGCCTTCGGAGCGCGCGAGCTCGATCGCGGGCGATATCTCCAGCGCCTCTTCACTGCCGAACAACCCGTGCTCTCCCGCATGCGGATTGAGCCCCGCGACCGCAACCCTGGGCGCTGCAATCCCCAGATCCTGGCAGGCGCGTGACCCAAGCCGGATGCATTCCAATATTCGAGCCGAACGCACGCGCTCGATCGCCTCGCGAAGCGATACATGGGTGCTTACATGAATGACGCGCAGGTTTCCCGAAAGAAGGAGCATGCCATAACGAGCGGTCTTCGCCACTTCGGCGAGCAACTCCGTGTGGCCGGGGTAGGGGAATCCGCCAAGCGCGATCGACTCTTTGTTGAGCGGCCCAGTCACAATGGCGTCGATCTCATGCGCCAGCGCATCTTGCGCCGCCGCAATCACGCACTCAGCCGCCGCCTTGCCCGCCTCTGCGGAGACTTCGCCCAGGCGGGTGCCACGCAAGTTGGCGGCGGTGGCCTGGCACACATAGAGCGCTGGCGCGGCAGGGATATCTGACGGATCGCCCGGATCGGACGGATGAGGCAGGTGATGCGAATGAGACTGAGCGTCCCGTGCTGTATCTCGCGGCTGAACCTCCACAATCTCAACGCGGAGTCCAAGGCCCGCCGCTGTATCCCGAAGCCAGGCGGCATCGCCATAGATCACCGGTTCGCAGAGTGACCGCACCTCCGATCCAGCCAGGGCCTTCAGCGCAATCTCCGGCCCAATCCCCGCCGGATCGCCCATGGTAATGCCAATGCGCGGCCGAAATCTTACTTCATCACCGGATGTATTTGAATGGGACTTATAGGACAAATAGGACATACAGATTCACCCTTTCACCCCCCTCACCTCATCAAACTCAGGGCCGCGTAATCCGCAAAAGCGCCCGCCGCCAAGCATCCCGCTCAGGTCCCCACGGCTCGCCGCGAAACCGGTAGTCGTTCTTTCGTATAATCTCCTGCAGCTCGGCGGCGAGGCGGTCGATTCTCTGGCACTCTATCTCGAGCAGCCGGGCGGCACTCGCGCGATCAGCCAGTGCAGCGGTCTGATCGACGTGATTGACACACAGGCCGCTGCATTCCCGCAGTACGGGCCATAGCTCCTCTGTCTGGCTGAGGCCGCGCGCCAGAGCTGCAGTGTACCGCTTCTCCGCTTCACTCTGCGCAACGCAAGCCGGGCAGGGCAGCGGTCCGGATTGTGAGAACAGCCGTGCAAAGGCGCGCTTCCCGGAACTTGCCGCTCCGCTGCGCCAGCGACGCAATACCTCGTCTGCAAGATCGGCGTAGAGGATCGCCACACCCAGCGCATCGCCACAAGAGGCGAGCAGAGGCGTGTGGGACGCGCAGAAACCCTGAGCCTTTCTGAAATCGATGCGAACTGCCGGATCGTTCACGAACTCCGTGAAGAAGGCGCGCAGCGATCGATCGACGCTGCGCTGTGTCAGGACACAGATGGCGCAGTCAGTCACGCCCGGTGACACGTCCGTCTCAGCGAACGAAGCGGTATTACCTGGAGACGAAATCACCGCGCTGCCGGATTGCCGGAGCGCGGTGATAATGTCCGCCAGGTCTGCCTCCTGGCCGGGTACGGGTTTCACGACCGCCATCCGGAGGCGCTGTTCATGCCATCGCCTCGGTGGCGGGATCCAGAGTTGAGCTCCGCATTCCTTGTCCCGCCGCGTCTTCAGGGTTGGTTTGGGCCTCGCGGTCGCGGCTCGAGTCTCGCCCAGGTTCTAGCGTTTTCTCCGATTGTGCGGCGTTCTTACCTGTAAGTCCCAGGTCTTCGTCCGTCAATCGATCTACAATTTGTGCCTCGTGGAAGAGCCGCTCGACCTGGTTTTTCCAATGTGCCGCACCTCCGTTGGCTGAATTGCCAGGTTCGATCGCCTGCGGGCTATTGTGTTCGGCAGAGGCGCCTTCGATGAATAGCGCCCGCTGCTGCGAATCTAGAGCACTTGCCGGGGGTGCTTCTGTCAGCGATGGTGATCGGCGCTGTGGCGCGATATCCATCTGAAGCTCGCGTATTTCGCTGCGAAGCCGACGCAGCTCTGCCCTCTGATACTGGATTGCGATGTGAACCGCTTCCAGCTGGCTGGCGTTGTTCTCCAGCTGAGATTGGAACAATCGGTAGGCATGCTCGGAGATGCGGCGAGTCTCGGTCTCGAAAATCTTCCTGCGTGCGTCTGCCGCCGATTCGAGAGTGGCGATCTGATCGGAGAGATCTCGGTACTGTCTTGCCAGCTCCGCCTCTAATCGCTCGATCCGCTCGATGTAAGCGTCGTTTATTCGCTCGATTTCGTTCGTGCGCTCTATCATGTCATCCAACTGCTCTGCGTGTTGGCTGGCCTGATGATCGACGAAATTGTGGAAGTGGTTCAGAATGACCGCTGCCCACCACATGCCTGCCACAAGTCCCACCGCGCATGCGTCCACGATCCAAAGCACTGGCGCTTGCTTTTGAGCGTTGATGAGTTCCGAGAGACTGCTCCCTGAACCTGCTTGAAGATTGGATGCAAAGAACACGAGGATTACGGCGACGATAATACCGATGAGCAAATGCACGGCGGTTCGCGGTTTCATACGGGTCGAGCAGTCCTTTCAAATCGTCCAAATCGCAGTCCTGCAAATCGGACGCTACTTGGAACAATCCCGATTTTGGAAGGCGGCGCGAACTCCTGCGGGGATCCGGCGCGGAAACTTCTCGAACGATGGTGTAGGAAGGATTACAATTACTCATTTTACTCTCATCCAGGCGAAATTGCAAGCTGCGGCCGCAGGCAGGATTCGCTTGTTCCATAGCTTAATGAACCTCCATTGGCAGCGCCGGCTGTTGCAACCTCTATCATCGGCAAGTTTTGAATGATCGAAAGGCTCGTTTTGCGACAACTCGTTGCGCCCGCATTCGAATTCGGAAATTCTATCCGCAATGGCTGCAGCTGGATCACCGCGAGAGCACATCTGCGATCCGCCCACGTGTCTGCAGCGCTGATCCTCGCCTTCTCGGCTCCTATGCAGCACGCCAGCGCCGACGTGAAACTCAATGGTCTGTTCACAGATGGCGCAGTCTTGCAGTGCGAAAAGCGAATTCCGATCTGGGGAACGGCAGGCGAAGGCGAGCAGGTGACATTGGCCCTCCGTGGCTTCAAAGCGACAACCGTCTCAAGGAACGGCCGGTGGACCGTCTACCTGCCGCCTATGCCGGCCGGCGGACCTTGTTCCCTGACCGTTTCGGGGCGAAATCGGATTCATCTTGCAAATGTGGTGTTGGGCGAGGTCTATTTATGCTGCGGACAGTCGAATATGGAGTGGCCGCTTTCGCTTTCGAGTACCGCTGCAGATGCCCTGCAGAATGCCCGAGATCCCATGCTGCGCCTTTACACGGTGCCGCGCGCTATCTCCGACACGCCGCAGTCGGCAGTCGCCGGAAAGTGGCAGGCATCCACTCCCGAGAGCGCGCGAGGATTTTCTGCAGTCGCTTACTTCTTCGGCTGCAGCCTGCGTCGCAGTCTGGGCAGGCCGGTCGGTTTGATTGAGAGCGCATGGAGCGGCACGACGGCACAGTCCTGGACCAGCCGTGCTGCGCTGCTCGCTCATCCGGAGACTGCTGTACTTGTCGCCAACTATGCTCGGGAACAGGAGGACTTTCAGAGGTCGCTAAGCGAGTACGAGGTGGCGCGTGAGGTTGCACGAGCGAACGGAGAGACCGATCCACTGAGGCCGTCCAGCCCGACGGGCCAGGGCAGCCCTGCTCTGGTGTACAATGCCATGATTGCACCGCTGGCTCCAATGGGTATGCGAGGAGTGGTCTGCTATCAGGGAGAATCGAACACCGGTTCCGCAGATCTTTATCGCACGCTCTTCCCGGCGATGATCGAGAGCTGGCGGGACGCCTGGAGCGATCCGAATCTGCCTGTGCTGTTTGTGCAGCTGGCGCCCTTTTTAAGGAAGAGCGAGGCGCCAATGGAGAGCGCCTGGGCCGAGCTGCGGGACGCTCAGCTGGAAGTGAGCCAGACTGTGCCGAATACCGGCATGGTCGTTACAATCGATGTAGGCGATCAGTTTGACATCCACCCTCGCGATAAGCAGACAGTCGGCGAGCGCCTGGAGCGGCTCGCGCGTATGATCGTCTACAGGCAGGATGTGGAAGCGATGGGGCCGGTCGTCCAATCGATGATCATTTCGGCAGACACGGCCGTGCTGCATTTCACACACATTGGCGGTGGGCTGGAAGCGAAGGGCAACGGCCCTTTAACAGGATTCACGATTGCAGGTGAGAACGGACCGTTCGTCAACGCGAGCGCTGTGATTCGAGGCGATACTGTGGTAGTCTCGGCGCCGGGCATCGGTTACCCGGCAAGAGTGCGCTATGGCTGGGCGGATTACCCGGAGGGCAACCTGTGGAACCACGCCGGTCTGCCCGCATCACCCTTCCAAACAAGGAGGAAATAGAGTTCCGAGTTTCGAGTTCCGCGTTTAAGTCTCGGAACTCGAAACTCTCTACTTGTCATTCTGCCCATCATTGCGCTGAGGACTGACGATCGTCCCGTCGAAGATCGCGGCGTTTGTCTTTACACGGCAATCCTGGCCCACGACGCAGCGCTCCAGGTGGGTGCCCCTCATGACAACCGCCCCGTCCCACAGGATGCTGTCTTTCACGCTGGCGTTCTCTTCCACGGCGCAGTTATTTCCAATTACCGTGTTCTCCATGACCCGCGCACCGGCAAGGATCTTGACATTGTTTCCGATCGCCACAGGGTAACCGATCTCGGCTGTCTCGTCTATCTCAACGTTCTCGCCCATCCAGACAAACTTTCGCACCTCTGTGAACGGAAGCACCGTATTGACACGGCCCTCCAGCACATCGATGTGCGTCTGCTTATAGATTCCCAAGTTGCCGACGTCTTTCCAATAGGCAGCGGTAAGATGACCATACAGCGGCAGGCGCTGTTCGAGCAATAACGGGAAGACCTGCTTGCCGAAAAGATAGAACATGCCGCGAGGGATCAGCTCGAATATCTCCGGCTGGAATACATACACGCCGGTGTTCGCCGTATTCGAGAAGATGACTTCGCCCTTCGGCTTCTCCAGGAAGCGCGTGATTCGGCTGTCCTCATTCATCAGCACGATGCCATACTCGCTCGGATCGTCCACCAGCGACAGGGCGATCGTCGAGAGCGCACCTTTGTCGCGATGCGTTTTCAATAGCCTGGTAAGATCCATGTCCGTCAGGTCATCGCCGCCGATTACGATAAACGTGTCATCCCTGAAGAAGTCTTCGACGCGCTTAACACTGCCCGCATCGCCCCAGAGCTTCTCTTCACGGGACCAGTGGATCTTGACGCCCCATCGCGAGCCGTCGCCAAAATAGTTTTCGATATGTTCGCCGAGGTAGTGCAGGTTGACCATGATCTCGTCGAAACCGTGCTTCTTTAGCAGCTCGACAAGATATTCCATGACAGGGCGGTTGAGGATGGGAACGAGGGGTTTCGGCACATTGCGGGTCAGGGGATCCAGTCTCGAGCCGACGCCAGCGGCCAGGATCATCGCTTTCATGAAACTACTCCTATTTGGCGGCGAATTCGCGTATCAGGTCCGCAACATATCGAATCTGCGCTTCAGTCAGCTCCGGATGGATCGGGAGCGATAAGACTTCCCGCGCGGCCTTCTCGGATTTTGGGAAATCTCCCTCTTTGAATCCAAGATACGCGTACGCCGGATGCATGTGCATCGGCACAGGGTAGTAAATTTCACTGTCTACATCGTGGGCCTTCAAGAACTGCTGGAGGGCGTCGCGGCGCGGATGCCGGATCGTGTACTGGTGATAGATATGATCGTTGCCGCGCTCGTGGCCGGGGAGACCAATACCCTGGTCGCCGATTTCGGCCACGTCGGCGAGCAGCTCATGGTAGTGGGCGGCGTTTCGACGTCTTCCTTCGTTCCAATCCTGCAGCGCCGGCAGCTTCACCTGAAGGATTGCGGCCTGAATGGCGTCCAACCGGCTGCAATACCCAACGCGCTCATAATAATACTTGTGCTGGCGAGTGCCGTGCCCACGCAGGCTGCGAAGCTGGTCCGCGAGGTCCGCGTCGTTGGTGAGAACCATGCCGCCATCGCCGTAAGCGCCTAGATTCTTCGTGGGATAGAACGAAAGGGTTGTGGTGTCGCCGTGCTTTGCGATCGGCTGCCCGAACTGCCGCGCCCCGATGGCCTGCGCGGAATCGATGATCAGGTGCAGATTGTGCCGGCGGGCGATATCCGCGAGGAGGATGCGGTCCACCATTTGACCGTAAAGGTCCACCGGTAGGATCGCCCTGGTCCGTGGAGTAATGCGAGTTTCGATCTGCGACACGTCCAGATTGTAAGTGCAAGGATCGATATCGACATAGACAGGCCGTGCGCCGACGAGCGCGATCGCCTCTGAAGTCGCGCCGAAGGTGAACGGCGTCGTGATAACTTCGTCCCCATCGCCGATGCCGCACGCGACGAGCGACAGCACCAGCGCGTCGGTGCCGGAGGCCACGCCGATGCCGAATTTCGCTCCGCAAGTTGCGGCGATCTCATCTTCCAGCTGGGATACGACGTCGCCTCCGCTAAATCGACAGCTTTCGATCACTTTTACGATCGCGGAATCGATCTGCTCTTTGAGTTCATAGTATTGCGCTCGCAAATCCGCGAGTGGAACTTTCAACCTGTCCTCCCAATCGAAACTGTACCAGTTCCGAGTCCCGCCGCCTTTACGCTCGGTTATTCCTTAAACGGTCGAGGAATGTTCCCGTGACGCCGCCAGCTAGGTGCAGAGCTGGCGGCATAGAATTCACTGTTCGATTCTGGTCGTGGCCATTACTATACCCGACCGGACAGCCGTACTAAGCTTTTCGCGGCTGCAAACGCTATGGCATTATCGTTGACGCCATCGATCCGCGATCGCGCCCGAATCCGCGTCGCAACGAGTGTTTCTTTCAGTCCGCTATTTTGAGTGCAGAGAGATCGCAGGCTGCCAAATTCCTGACGCGACCGCCATATTCCGGGTCACGGATCGCCGCCCGAACGAAGGCCGCGAAAAACGTTTCGAAATTGCCGATGTCGCTCCGTCGCTCGCCCTCTTTGAGCGGCACTGCCCAGAACGGGTTGCCGTCGTTCGCAAATTCCCGCACGGCATCGGTAAGGATCAGCTCTCCGCGACTATCCGGTTCGAGCTTTCGAAGATAGGCAAAGATCGACGGATCGAGAATCCATCGTGCGGCGACCACCAGATTGCTCGGCGCGTCCTGCGGCGACGGTTTCTCCACAATGCCGGCCACCCGAAATTCTCCATTATCGCCAGGCGGCAAGCTGGTATCGGGAGCGAGCACTCCGTATCGGAAGACGTCCTCTCTCGCGACGGATTCGGTTAGCACGGTGGCGCCCGCGTTATGGGCCGCATGCGCTGCTGCCAGGCGCCGCATGGGAGCGGACGGGTCTGGCGCGTCGATAATGCAGTCGCCGAATGCGACCGCGAACGGTGAGCCGGCGGCCCACTCTTCCGCATACAGTAATGCATCGCCGAGGCCGAGCTGCTGTTTCTGAATCATATAGGAGCATCGCAAAGGTGGCAGATCGATGGGAGCGTCGAGGCAGCCAGTATCCGCGGAATACAGTTCGCCAAAGTAATTTCTGACCTGTGGCTTACTATCGGAAACGATGAACAGAGCGTCTGTGAATCCGGCGCCCTGAAGCTCGGCGGCGATGTGGGCCAACACTGGCAAGCGGCCGATCGGCAGCAACTCCTTGGGGATTGCGTTGGTCAGAGGTCGAAGACGCGTGCCGAGCCCGGCGGCCGGAATCACTACCTTGTGAACTGCCGCGCCTTCAGCCGGATATAGTGGAGTGGACATGAAGCCCCTGGACGCGTGCCCGGCTTGCAACCCTGCACGGCACCCGCCCTGTTGTTTTTGCGGTCCTTTTGAAATTGTAGCAGCTACGACTTCCCACTGTCAATCCTTCACCTGCTAAGAAGTGGACATTCTTTTGCTGTTTCGGATATACTGGGAAAGGCTGGACCGCGCCCAATTTCGACGATACACGGAGCAGACCGACCGCCGATGGTTGCGCATTCGTGCAGCAAATCGTCGCCTGCCAAGCCGCAGCTCAGGAGAGTATTAACATGTCACTGTTCGGCGATCCGTGGAATCGTGTCCGCGAGGACTATCTGCAAACTACTAAGGCTACACCACATAATTCCCGCGCGGCAGCGGCCGTATTTCTCATCGTGATGCTTTTCGGCGCTCCCGGGTGTCGCACTCGCAGCTTCCTCTCTACAAAGCAGGAGGTGAACCTCGGCCGCGAAGGTGCGCGGCAGGTAGAGCAGCAGTACCGCGTTGATACTAATTCGCCCGATGCCGAGAGGGTCCGGCGCATTGGGCAGAGCCTTCTCGCACACACGGATCGCCGCGACATTCCGTACACGTTCAAAGTTCTGGATTCCAAAGAGATCAACGCGTTCTCGGTGCCCGGAGGCCCGGTCTATATCTACCGGGGCCTGCTGGACATGATCGGCGATGATGACGACGCCCTTGCCTGCGTGATCGGTCACGAGATCGGCCATGTCAACGGCCGGCACGCCGCCCGACAGATCTCCTCTCAGCTCGCAACGAACGTGCTGATCAGCCTCACTCCCATCGGCGCGACCGCACAGAACCTCGCCGGGCTTGGCGCGGAGCTGGCAGGCCTGAAGTACAGCCGTGACGACGAATACGATGCCGACCGCCGCGGCCTGAGCTACGCCCACTTCGCAGGATACAACCCGCAGGGGATGGTGCGTTTTTTCGAGAAGCTGGAGCGCCTCGAGAAGCGCGAAGGAGGCGGCGGTCCTGAGTGGCTCCGCAACCACCCGGTTACCGGTGCGCGTATCTCCAAAGCCGAGACCATTCTAGAGCACAACGACTTCCGATACGGGCAATAGCGGCGCCTCTCCCCAACCCCTCTCCGAGACGGAGAGGGGCGACCTCTCCCCAACCCCTCTCCGAGACGGAGAGGGGCTATTTATCTTCCCCTTCCCTGCAAAGCGAAGCGAGCGAATTAGGGAAGGGCGGGTACCCGCGGAGCGGGTGGTGGGGTTAGGTCACGGCGCAAATTGCTTTCGACGTTCCGCCAGGCTTGCCCTCTTCTCCAGCCATGCGGCAAGCCGATCCCGCTCCTGCTGTATCTTTTCGGCGGGCGCTCGCTCCGTAAAGCTTGGATTGCCAAGCATGCCCTCGCAGCGGCTCACCTGCTTGTCGATTTCGGCCAGCTCCTTGTCGATCCTCGCCAGCTCCTTGCCGATGTCCATGGCATCGCCGATCTCCAGAAACACCTCCGCGCCCGTGATCGGCGTTCCGATCCACTTGCCCGAAGTCGAGTCGGGAGCCGACTCACGGATTGCCAGGCCAGACAGTTTCGCCAGCTCCGCGATCAGCTGCGTATTCTCGCTCAGAGCCTGGCGCGAGTCCGCCGAGGCAGCCACTGCCTGTGCCTGCAGCCGCGCCCCCGGTGCAATCCCAAGTTCGGCACGCAGATTGCGCAGTGCGCGGGTCGCCTCTATGAGCACTCCCATTTGCGCTTCAGCGCTTCGGTCGTTGAGCGCGGCGTTCGGCTGCGGATAGGGCGCGATCGAGATACTTACCGGCTTCCCACCTTGGTCCGCAAGCTGTAAGGCGTCGCCCCGCACCTGAATGAGCGCCTGCCAGATCTCCTCGGTCATGAACGGCATCATCGGGTGCATCAACCGCAGAGTCGTTTCAAGCACAGCCGCCAGCATCTGCTGAGCATCCGTGCGCGCTTCGGGCGTGCCGCGGAGCCTCGGCTTTGCCATTTCAACATACCAATCGCAGAACTCGTTCCAGAAGAATTCATAGATCGCGCGCGTGGCATCGTCCATGTCGTATGAGGCCAGCGCGGAGTTCACGGCCGTGACGGCAGCGTTCAGGCGCGAGAGTATCCAGCGGTCCGCGATCGAGCGGCGGCTGGCGGGAGGCAGGGTCTGGCCGGCGGCCTGCTTACTTAAATCAGTGGGAATTATAGGACCTATGGGATTTATAGGACTTATGTGACCTGTACCGCCGCTCGCATCCGCCGGCGCATCGGCCAGGCTCATCAGCACAAACCGCGAGGCATTCCACAGCTTGTTGCAAAAGTTGGCGGCAAGCTCGGTGCGCTGCTCGCTGTACCGGATGTCCTGATTCTTGCCCGCCTGCTGCATCAGTGAGAAACGCGTGGCGTCGGCGCCGTACTTGTCGATCAGGTCGATCGGATCGATGCCGTTGCCTTTCGACTTGCTCATGCGCTCGCCCTTCTCGTCGAGCACGGTCGCATGGATGTACACATCTCGGAACGGGATCTCGCCCATGAAGTCCAGCCCTGTCATGATCATTCGCGCCACCCAGAGGTAGAGGATCTCCTGCGCGGTTGAGAGTAGGTTCGTCGGATAGAAATAGGCGAGATCCTCGGTTCGTTCCGGCCAGCCGAGGGTGGCGTGCGGCCAGAGCGCGGATGAGAACCAGGTATCGAGCACATCCTCGTCCTGCCAGCAGTTGTCTGTGCCCAGGGCCGCGATCGCCTGTTCCTTCGACCGCGCAAAGGCGTGGCGTCGCCCGTTGGAAGCCGGTGTGCCACCTGTGGCCGCAGGATCGCTGGTCCACCATACCGGGATACGGTGTCCCCACCAGAGCTGGCGGCTGATGTTCCAGTCTCGAATGTTCTCCATCCAGTGGAG
>Ga0068855_100004793_pt1 | contig 16513 bp, 12 predicted proteins | sample KBSCornC52_FD_66592 | JGI IMG/M metagenome (GOLD analysis project Ga0068855, IMG submission 66592) | Corn rhizosphere microbial communities from Kellogg Biological Station, Michigan, USA - KBS Corn C5-2 | ecosystem: Host-associated > Plants > Roots > Rhizosphere > Soil ...
GCCTTTGACGGATTTTGGGAGAAAAATGCCCGCGCCGTGACGGGGTCCGACGGAACGTTCCGCATCGAGGACATGCCTTGGGGCGCAGACCATATGATTGTTCGCGCGACAAAAGGCAACGATCGGGCGCAGTTCGAGGGTGCGATCTCGACGATTGGCAGCGAGTTGGTGCTGCAAATGCGCCCGCATGCGCTCGTCTCCGTGACTGGCCGACTTGTCGACACCAGGCGCCGCCCGATCGCCGGCGCGGTGTGCCAGGCGCTTCATTGGCAGCCGACTCCACGCGCCACCTGGTTCGCGAGCGCTCATGAAGTCCGCACCGACGCAAAGGGCAGGTTTCGGATCGATGGTCTCGAGCGAGGCGAGTCGTTCTCGGTGATCTCCAACGGCCAACGTTTCCAGATCCAGCAGGCGGTTTCGACGCGGTCGGCCGGTGTCAAGACGGTGGCCCTGGCAAACTCGCCCATCACGAATTTCGAGTCGCCGCGGTTTGCCGTGGCAAGGGAAACAGCGACACAAGATCTCGGCGATATGATGGTCCACCCGTCCAATGCGCCGGAGGAGGTCCTGCAATCGTACGGTGTAGTGCAGCGCGAGATCGTCTCATCCGGTGTCATCGAAGCGCCGGGCGCAGATGCGGTCCTACAGGCACAAGCGGCGTTTAGACAGTATCTGCAGGCCGTATCGAAAGGCGATGCTCGCGCAATCCACGACCACACGTCGCGTCTGTCGGTCGATTATGCCGCCGATCTCCACGATTTTCTGCTGCGCGCCAGCTTGTTGAAGCCGCAGTCAGCAGCTGCAGACTCTACTGCTCCGATCCGATTCGCGCCACGATCCTTCATCAAATCCCTGGTATCGGCGAACGACGCGATGGGAGGCTTTCCGCAATTCGCACGCAACAACGATCTCAATGGCTTGGTTGTCAGTGACCTTTCTGGCATGCCTGGAACAGCGGCAGGCCAGTTTGCAACGGCCTCATCAGAGCTCCATTCGGACGGTAAATGGCTGCTGCTGAGGTCGAATGCAGGAGGTCGCGCAGTCTTTGCTGGAGCGCTGCACCTCGAAGACGGGCAATGGCGCGTGATTTCCAGCGGCCCGCCGGCGGGAACGCCCCTCGCGGCACTGGCAGGATTCTTCGCCGGAGCAGATCCTCGGCCAGGCGCCATAACGACCCCTGCGCCAAAGATACCCATAGACCAGTTCGCTTCCGCGGCGGAAACCGGCAGTGCATTTCTCAGGAATTGGGCTGAGAACCACCCCCAGGCCACCAGGAGACTGACCTCAACAAGCTCCTTCTCGTTCGCGACATCGTTGGATGAGTACAAAACACTGCAGGAGCGCCGCACGGATCAGGGCAACTGCCCGCTGAATTCCGGCGATCCCATCCAGCTGGAACCCATCGCGCGGCTCACGAAGTGGGAACAAGCGTACCTCGCCGCTCTCGCTCAAAATCACGGTTTTACACAGCAAAGCTTCGGCTCCCGGAGCCAGGCACAATTAATGGGAACAGGTTCGCCCTCTGGTGACCCAGGCGCGAGTCGGCTCGTCTTACTTGAGTACCGCGCGCCAACCGGCAAGTTCGTGATGGCGCTGCTGCGCGAAAAGAATGCCTGGAAAGTGCTCGAGCCTGCGCTGCCATTGTAGACCGGCGCTTTGCGCCCATTAACGATGATAAGTGAACGGACGCCAACCACAATGGTTAGATTACGTACATCGCATTTGCTAGCACCGGCTTTCGTCCTGCTGTCGCTTGCTGCGGCCGCACAGAATCGCGTGCCACGCGTCTTCCCGGACCTGGATCAGAAGATCGCCACTGTGCTGCCGACAGCGGACGAGAGCGCGTTTCTAGAGATACCCTGGCGGTTGAATGTCATGACGGCGAGGGCCGAGTCCGCGCGGACCGGCAAGCCGATGTTCGTCTGGGAGATGAACGGCCACCCGCTTGGACACACTTGAGCTAACGGACTCCGGAACCGTCGGTTCACGTTTAACAATCCGGAGCTTATCCGCCGTCTGCGCAACGAGTTCATCCCCGTAGTGACCATGACTACCGATCCGTCGTTTCTGCGGACACCGGCAGGCAAGTGGATCAAAAAGCAAATCGAGTTGCACCGTGAGCCCAGCCCGCACTATCAGGGCCTTTACATACTGACGGCAGACGGCTTCGGGCCGACGCGTCTGTTCGACTACCCGGCCTGGAACGCGGATAACGTTCTCAGATATCTCGACAAAGGGCTTGCATTTGTAAAGGGCCACCAGGTCGTGGCTGCCGACCTCACCGAGGAGAAGCTGCAGGCTCCTTATATCGTGCAGCCGGACGCAACCACCTCTGTTCTCCACGAATTCAGCCGCATGCCCGACGCGCCGAAGTCGGAGTTGAACAGCTCCGTGGATCGGGACCGAGTCTGGATCTACCAGGACGAGATCCAGGAGCTGCTGTCCCACACGCGCGAGGCTGCGGGGGAATTTCTGATGCCGCCGACCTTCTCCGCCCGCATGGCGCGCTTCCAGCTAGTGGATGACATTGGCGGGCGCGCTACCGTATTCACCGGGCCGAAGCATGTGCGAAGAGCCGCCTTTTACGCGCGCATCACACGCGCAGCGGTCGGGCACGTGCGGTTCGCGTTCACCGGGACCTGGAACTGCGGCACGGAAGACAACACGATCGGGATCGAAGGCAAAATCGAGGGTGAATTCGAGGTGGATAGCGCCGCGCTGCGAATTGACAAGTTCCGGGCGTATGCTGAGGCAACGGCCTGGGGCGGGGGCAATCCAGGGCACACGGAGATGCCGCCTAAAGGCAAGTTCAAGCTAGTTTTTGCTTTCCTCGAAGCCAACGATGTCGCGGGGCGCAGCATCCCGCCGGCTGCCGCCTATGCGCCCGAGTATCATGACTCGTGGAACTGGCTCACGCCGGGCGCGAGGTAAACAGGGATTGCAAGCGCTGTTTCGTATCCGCGTTTACACTTCCATCATCTGCGGCGTTTAGTTACCTCCGCGCCCCCTTCACCAACAAACCGTCTCAAATATCCATCAATTTTGCGGAATACATCTATGCGTGCCGATTTTTCTCATGCTGTTCGTATGCTGGCTCAGCCGGGATGAGGAAAACCGCGAAGCGACCGGGCGCGTCGTGTCGCACGCCAGGCTTGATGATTCCGAGACGGAAACTCAACAAATATGATTTTAGAAACGAGCTCACGAGCGTTTGTAGATTCTGCCGCGAATTCCCGGGCGGACGACCTGTTTCACAAGCACCAGCAAAGCATATACGAGCGCACCGACCGCATTTTCGCGGGCCTTATGCTGTTCCAATGGGCGGCAGCGATCGTTGCATCCCTCATTATCTCTCCCAGAACGTGGTCGGGTCAGGAGAGCAGCGTCCACATTCACGTCTGGATGGCAGTCATTCTCGGCGGTGTGGTGACCTCTCTCCCCGTGGTGCTCGCACAATGCCAGCCAGGCAAGACCTCTACGCGCCATGTGATCGCGATCGGTCAGATGTTGATGTCTGCGCTGCTGATACACCTCACCGGCGGGCGCATCGAAACCCATTTTCATGTCTTCGGCTCGCTTGCAATCCTCGCGTTTTATCGAGACTGGCGTGTGCTTACGTCGGCGACAGTCGTGGTGGCAGCAGACCACTTGCTGCGGGGAATATATGCGCCTCAGTCGGTTTACGGCCTCGTTACAGCAGACCGCTGGAGATGGCTGGAGCACGCGTCCTGGGTCCTGTTTGAGGACACGTTCTTAATGATGTCCTGCATTCAGAGCTTGCGCGAGATGCGTGGAATCGCCGAGCGGCAGGCGCAAATGGAGCAGGCGAAAGACGCAGCGGAGCAAGCCAATGCTGCGAAGAGCGCCTTCCTTTCGCGCATGAGCCATGAGTTGCGCACCCCTCTTAATGGCATCCTTGGATTCGGCCAGCTGCTGGAAATGCAGGACCTCGCGGAGCGCGACCAGGAAAGTGTGGATCACATACTCAAGGCGGGGCGTCACCTGCTGGGCCTTATCAATGAGGTACTTGATATCTCTCGCGTAGAATCGGGCAGTCTGTCGCTGTCTCTTGAATCGGTGCGAGTGAGCTCGATCGTCCAGGAAGCAGCCGATCTCGTGCGTCCGCTCGCCGATCAGCGGCACATTCGGCTCGCGATCGGGCCAGGAAGCGATTCGTTCGTGATGGCGGACCAGCAGCGGTTGAAACAGGTGCTGCTGAATCTCCTGTCAAACGCCATTAAGTACAATCGCGATTCAGGAACCGTTACGATTTCCTGTGAAAGGACATCCGATCAGCGGCTGACGGTGACGGTCGCCGACACCGGAGAGGGCATACAGCCCGAAATGGTAGAGCGGCTCTTTACGCCGTTTGACCGGTTGGGCGCCGAGCGAACGGATGTCGAAGGCACCGGTCTTGGGCTTGCGGTCTCTCGGGCGCTTACCGTCGCAATGGGAGCCAGCCTCACGGTCGCCAGCGAGCCCGGAGTTGGAAGCGCCTTCTCCATCGACATGGCATTGGCCGACGATCCGGCTCAATCGAACGCGCTGAGCTGCGCAGAGGTATTCGAAGTACCCGTGACGCCGGACTCGCCTGCACAACTGGTGCTCTACGTTGAAGACAACCTGGCCAATTTGAAGCTTGTCGAATCCATTCTAGAACGCCGCCCAAACATTCAGCTGATCTCGGCGATGCATGGGGAGAAAGGCGCGGAGATGGCGCAAACGTATCGTCCCGATCTCGCCCTGCTCGACCTGAATCTGCCGGACATCTCAGGACTCGACGTGCTTCGCAAACTGCGCAGCGATCCTGCAACACAATCGATCCCGGTGGTCATGCTGACAGCCGATGCGACTACGGGACAGGAGCAGCGCGTGCTGGACGCGGGCGCATCGGCCTATTTGACGAAACCTATTGACATAAAGCAGTTCCTCGAAGTCGTGGACAAGACACTGAAGGCTGCCTGAGGAGGACGCGCAACTATGGCGTTTGAGAAGATTGGCGATGCGAAGCTCCTAATTGTCGATGATGAGCCTGCAAATGTACTCTTGCTGCAGCGGTTGCTTGAACAGAGCGGCTTTACGAATATCAACACTCTGACAGACTCTCGGAAGGCGCTCGATCACTTCGATACGTTCGTGCCGGACATCCTTCTGCTCGACATTCAGATGCCTTATCTGGACGGCTTCGACATTATGCAAGGAGTCGCGGACAGGCTGCCGCCAGGCACATACGTTCCAATTCTGATTCTCACGGCGGATGCAACCGTTGCGACTAAGCGACGGGCACTGGCAGCGGGAGCGAACGACTTTGTCACGAAGCCGTTCGACGCGCTGGAAGTGGTTCTCCGTGTCAAAAACCTGCTCCAAACGCGGATGCTCCACTCGAAGCTGAGCGAGCAGAATGAATGCCTGGAGCGGATGGTCGAGGAGCGTACCAGACAGATCCAGCATCAGGCTTTTCACGATGCGCTCACAGGTTTGCCGAATCGGGCTCTCTTCATGGATCGCCTGGCGCTTGCACAGACCAGGGCCCAGCGCAGCCATTCGCCGATGGCGGTATTCTTCATCGATCTTGATAACTTCAAGTCGGTAAACGATTCGCTCGGACATGATGCCGGAGATCAATTGTTGGCGGCGATCGGAGAACGGTTGGCGCCATGCGTGAGGCTCGGCGATACGATTGCTCGATTGGGCGGGGACGAATTCACCATACTCATGGAAGAGGCTGACTCGGTACAGGATGCGATCGCTGTTGCGGAGCGGATTACGGTGGCATTCACAGCTCCGTTCAACGTGGGCGACCGGGAGATATTTGCCTCGGCCAGTATCGGTATTGCGTTCCAGGCCGAAACCTACGAATCATTCGATACGCTTCTGCGCAATGCCGACTCAGCAATGTATGAAGCCAAGGCGAACGGTAAATGCGGCTACATGATGTTTAATGCCACCATGAACGACCAGGCCGCAGACCGCCTTGAATTGGAAACAGGACTGAGATTTGCACTTGAGCGCCGGGAGTTTCAGCTTCATTACCAGCCGCTCATCAATCTTGAGACGCGGGACATGGTTGGAGTAGAAGCGCTCCTGCGATGGAATCATCCAACCAGGGGTTCGATTCCACCCGGTAAGTTCATACCGATTGCCGAGGACACAGGGCTGATTGTGCCGATCGGATATTGGGTGCTTGAAGAGGCTTGCCGCCAGATGAAGAGCTGGACCGACAGCTGGCCGGATTACGGTGCTTTCACGATGAACATCAACCTTTCCGGCAGACAGCTGCAGCGGCCGGACATCGTCGAACGGGTGCGTCAGACGATTGAATCGACCGGCGTGAAAGCCTCAAGCATAAAGCTGGAAATCACCGAGAGCGTGATGATGAAAGATATGGACATCAATGTCGAGCGCCTTCATGGCCTGAAGGCTATCGGGGTTAAGCTGGCCATGGACGACTTCGGGACGGGTTACTCCTGCATGGCGAATCTGGATACGTTTCCGCTGGATACCGTTAAGATCGACCGTGCGTTTGTGCAGCGGCTCGCCAATATGAAGGAAGGCTCGGACCAGATGGTCGGAGCGATCATCGCGCTCTCGCGGGCCCTTAACCTCGATGTGACTGGCGAAGGTGTGGAAACCCTGCGCCAGGTGACCCAGCTCAAGGGGCTCGGATGCGAGATCGCACAGGGTTACTTCTTCGCAAGGCCGTTAACTGCAGACGTCCTTGGCAAATTCATTGCCGCGGGTCCGGGAGCGATCGCGCGGGCATGTGACGAGGCAGACAATGGGGCGCTGGAGAACCTGCCTCTCGCCGCATAGACGCGAATAAATGACTTCGGGCGCCATAAGTGCCGCAAATGAGGGTCAGCGCCAGGTATACAAACTCTGTACACGCCCGGCACTGCCTACGTTCACGCTAAAGTTCTAACGCAGGGTAGTCACTTTTCCGTTCCTCATACGACCTTCCTTCTTAGTCGATCTTTGCGAACCCCGACGAGCAGATTCTGCGTCACGAATTGTGTTCGCTCAAACGCTGAGGTGATCTCGAGCACCAGGCGGGCCTGGATTCTGCCGGCAAAACGATGTCCAGGGCCATTATAAACGTCGTCCGCTAGCGGTTCTGGTAATGATTCGTTCACGGACGGGGTCTACAATAATGTAAGAGCAAGTTGTGAAGAGAACCACGAATTCAAACTCGGTCGAATGAGGACTTAGCAAAGATGATACAAAAGGTTGCCGGATGCCTTTGTTCCCTTGTTTCGTTGCTGCTGATCGCCGTATGGGCGCACCAAATGTGGCAGTCGCACGTCGAAGACACCGGGATCGACATCATCGCGAAAGGCAATGCGCTAGTAAGGGCGGGCGATCCCGCGTCGCTTGCGAAAGCCGTGGAGACCTACAAGCGGGCGGCAGACGTGTTTCATGGGATCGGCTCGAAGGAATCTCGTAATGAAGGACTTGCCTACTACAATCTTGCCCGTGCGTACCACGCACTCAAGCAAAACGAAGAGGCGCTGGAGTCGGGATCAAAGTCCGTTTCCCTGTTGACCGCCGCGGACGCGAAGGAGGACCTCGCAAATGCACTGGGCAACATCGGGCTCTATTGTGTGGCGACAAAGCAGCTTGACAGGGGATTCGACAGCTACGCTCGCGCGGCGGTGACTTACAAAGAGCTGAACAAGCCGGAAATGGCGAGCAACATGATCAAGGTGCAGGGCGCCATACGCTATGATCAGACGATCGAGGCGGCCAGGGCGAAGGATTGGCCAAGGGCGCGCGACCTTTGCATCCAATCTCAGGACCTCTATCATCAAGCTGGAGACAAGACCGACGAGGCGGATGCGCTGCAAGAGCTTTCGCTCATTTACACCGTGATGGGGGAGAGTGAGAAGTCATCGGAGGCCGCCCGCAAGGAGCAGTTTCTGCACATCGACGCACCGGCAAAGCAGTAACTGTCCGGCACGATAAGGCAAAGGTACGTTATCCGCCAGGGCGGCTGTTCGCTCTCATCCAGCGCACGTGGATAATCCGGCTGTGGTATCGTCTGCCTCAGCCCTTTTCACCAAACGAAGCAGCCGCCAGTTTCAGCGCGTGGTTTCGGACGTCAACCGGCCACCGCTCTATCTCCAGCTCATATCGTACGCGCTTCCCTGCGAACAATGCTCTCACAGCTTCCTCATAGCCAGGCCTGTCTCCTGCCATCGCAGTCATGAACTTGAACGCCGCCGATTGCGATTGTCGGCGCAGGTCCTGCTCGGCATGCGTTCTCCTCGCCTCCTCCACCAGCTTGCGCAGCGCGACCGAAGCGCCTCCCGGCTGTCGATTCAGCCACTCCCAGTGTCTCGGCAGCAGCGTCACCTCCCGCGACACCACGCCCAGCCTTGGGCGCCCGCGCCCGGTCTGCGGCAGATCGGAAGGATCCGACGAATCCGACGAATCCCCCGAACTGGTACCCTTGCCGGCCACGATAGGCCCCGCATCCCGCAAATCAAGTTCAATCTGATCTCCGGTCTCATCATCAAACACCAGTACCGCTCCCTGGTGTTCCGAAAGCCGCCTCCCTTTCAGCATGGTCGTGATCTGCTCGCGATTTCCGGACGCCACGCACCTGGCGCCCTGAAAGGCCGTACAAGAGCCGGTCAATTCCGGGCTTAAATGCATGGATGAATGTGCCATGCATAATTATACCCGGATAGAAATCCTGTCGTCAATATTACCCGGATAAAATACCGTACGCACCTTTTTTTCATCGATGGCGCGGCCAGCAATGAAGAAATCAAACGTCTGCATCAAATGAGTGGGAGAGGCGGCTTACGAAATTGGGTGATGAGCGCGGAGTTGGATCTCTCGTGGCGCTTACGGCTGCGCCTGACGACGATTGTGTGGATAGCACGACCGAGAAGCGACGGCAGTTTCTGCCCTTTCAGGAGTTTCACCTTGTGACGTCGAATAGCCCCATCGGCGCCGTGGAAGTCGTTCACGATCCGGTATAGGAGGTTGTGTTTACTTGAACTTAGTCGGCAGCGCTGTGATCACTCTTATCGTCATCGTGCTGCTGTTTCGCCGGGCAGAGGCGAGGTTGGTCCTACTGACGGCCTCCGCGCTCCTGTTTCTTCTCGCCGGGAAGCTGCCGGAGATGCTGGTCAGTCTGGCCGCCGAGCTGTCAAACCCCAAAACAGTCATCCCCATCTGTGCTTCCATGGGATTTGCTTATGTGCTCCGGTTGACCGAGTGCGACAAGCATCTCGTTCAGCTTCTCCTTGGGCCATTAGATCGGCCGGTCGCTCGCGCTCTCCTGATACCGGGCGCGATTGCAACGGGCTACATCGTGAACATGGCGATCGTCAGCCAGTCCGGCGCGGCCGCGATCGTTGGGTCCATCGCCGTGCCGCTTCTGCTCAGCGAGGGCATCTCCAAAACCACCGTTGGATCGCTGATGCTCCTTGGCTGCTCGATGGGCGGCGAGCTCTTCAATCCCGGCGCGGTTGAGACCGTCACGCTGTCCCGGTTGACCGGGATCGCGAGCCCAGTCCTGGCACAGCGATCGATCCCGCTTAATCTGGCTGGATGCGTTACTGCACTTCTTGTGTACTGGTGGATGGCCGTTCGCCACGAGCGAGCTTCTGCGGCAGCGTCTTTGGCAACCGCCAATAGCGACAGAGTCGGCATGGATTCCACCAACCATGCGGCCGCAGATCCTGAGCTTTTGCCCGTTTCCATCGAGAATCCGTCGCCGGAATCTCCGCCATTTCATCCGAATCTGGTGAAAGCGTTGATTCCCTTCATTCCGCTGGTCTTGCTGTTCGCCGGTAGCCGAGTGCCTTTCCTGAGACCCTTTCACGATCACGTCACGATTCTCGTGGCAATGTTGCTGGGCAGCATCGCGGCCGCGCTGGTCTCGCCGGTGCAGATTGGCAACTTCGCTCGAGCTTTTTTCGAAGGTACGGGATTCGCTTATACACATATCATCTCGGTAACGGTCAGCGCGATCCTGTTCGCCCAGGGAATTATCGCGAACGGGTTTGTGCAGCGTGTCGTGGCGGCGCTCGCCGGGCGCCCGGGCCCGGCGCTAATGGCGAGCCTGACGATCCCATGGGGATTGGCGGCGTTATCCGGGTCCGGCGCGGGAGCAGCGAGCTCCATGATGACTGCGCTTATCCCCGGGGCCGCAAAGCTGCATCTGGACCCGGCGCAGATGGGAATCCTCGCGGCGATGGGCTCACACTATGGAAGAACGATGAGCCCGGCGGCGGCAGTTGCGATCCTCTGTGCAACCCTCGTGCTCCCGAAAGAGGCGACCGTAGGTGAGATCGGAAGGATGACCCTCGCGTTGGTCAAACGCGTGGTGCTGCCGCTTATCGCCGGCGGCGTAGTCATCTATCTTGCCGCTCTCCTGGGGCAGGGCAATGCTTCACATTAGCCCTGCCGCAGGCCAAACAATCGACCGGGCGTTCGATTCGATGCAATCCCGGTATTATCGTGGTTAATGAGAGGCAAGGGTAGTTGCCGAACATATATTCGATGAAATCAGGCGGGTATCGACTATCGCAGACGCAGGGTCTCGCGCAGATAGGTTCGAGCGGCTCGCGGATTTCGGCCTGGCTCGCATCGGCACCTGAGAACGGGCCGAGCGAGCCAGGCGTAGGCGGCGAGAAGGCACAAAGAGAGCTTACAGATGAGCACTATCAAGAAGGCTACAATGCTCGCGGCGATGAGCGCATTGATCGTCGTGATGAGCGGATTGATCATCAGCGTGGGCGTTGTCTCGGCGGGCGGATTCGGCAATTTGCCGTTCGCGACCATGGCTATGGCAATGGTCGCGCTGGGTGTCATGGTCGGGACAATCGGGTCGGGGGTTGTGGTGCTCACGGCGGTCGAAGAGGGTCGGTCCTGTTAGCGAGGGACGAAACTCGGCGCAGATTCTCGATATTCCGGACGCTCGAAGAGAGTGCGGTCGATAAACTGACCGCCGCTCCTGGTTGCGTCGGCGCTACTGGCTGGGAACCCATGCGAATAGACCACGCCGTTCACACAGCTTAGCTCCGGGTCCGGTCCGCCCTGCCCGCGCGAGATACGCACCCAGTGCGCGCTGACCGTGGTCACCTCTCCAGGGTAGGCGGGATTCGACTGTTTCGTCGTCCTCAGCACCTCTCCATGGATCATCTGCAGAGTTCCCCTGAACTGTTCCACGCCCTGCGATGGAGGCGTCTGCTTCCAGTCGTATTGAACGACGTAGCGGTCAGGACGCTCTCGGTAGGCGTCCCAGAGCGCGGTGACGTCCGGAATTGTATCGTTCAAAATTCGCAATCCATAGTGCCCGTTCGGCTTCCGGTAGACGCTCAAGTGCGTCGGCTTTACAAGAGCGGATCCGTTCGGAATCGTCTTTCCAGAGACGACGGTGGTGGAGAGCCAATCACCCACAATATCGTTCGGATCCGCCTCCAAGGCGGGACCGGAGCTCGACCACCGTGCAGGATCGACCCCCTGATAGTACACGACCCAACGCTTGCCTCTCGGTGTTTGAACCTGCTGCCACACTTGCTCTGCGTACCAGGGATCAATACGGACGGGGTCCAGGTGCACGGAATACTTGTCCTCGTCTCGAAGAACCGCAATTCCCTTGACGCCTGATCGATATGCGAGCTGGGCTAAGTAGACCGCCGCTGCGCGCGAGGTCATACCCGGTATTTCAAACGCAACATCCAGCGATTCTCCTCGAACGTGCGGCCCGAATCCGGTGCTGCCCGCCATGCGATCCTCATCCGGAGTGACTGTGCTCTGCGATTTCGTGAGGATTGCAGTCGGATGCGCTTTGGTTACCGCGCCAATGAGCTTATCGAGCATTACGACCACCGGCCGCTTAACGTAGAGCAGTGTGGAATCTGAATCGGGTATCAGAAGGTCGCCGACGTTAACATGAGGAGCGAGCGGAGCCTGGTTCAATTGCTTGCGTTGAAGCTGTGTCAGCCTGGAACGGTCGAGCGTAAGCGCATCGCGACGACCTGCAGCAAACTGACCGATGTCTCCACGATAGGGAAACGACGAATTCCCGACGCGACCGCTCACCAACAGGACCCCTAAAGAGGCGATCGCAGCGAGAACGATTGCAGCCACCACAAGGAGAGGCTTCCGTGCTGTCCGGCGTTCCAATAGCTTGCGACTACGATTTAGCTTCAATCCGCTCCATTCCATTCCGGCGGCCGGGCGTATTTCTTTCACCGCTGCGAACCCAGCGAACCAGAGGATGGGCCAGGGGGCGAGCCGCATTTCTCTCCGACCCTGCGACGCGAAGCGAGCGAACGAGGGAAGGGGCCAGGGGAGAGGCGCACTATGTCCGGGCGTGCCATCCGTAAGGAACGTACCGCCAGCTCAGATCATCGCCTTTAACGGTGACCACGCTGAATCCCTCGGGGTGGACACCGAAGCGCGGTCCTTTCCACCAATCTCCACAGACCGCGCCTCCCGTGATGTATCTTACGCCCAGGTAGTCTATCTCCTCAACCACGTGCGTGTGGCCCTGGAAAACTGCCTTCACGTTGTGTTTCTCGACCATCTCGCGGAATTGCTTTCCGTTCTTCACAAGAGTGCCTGCGCTTGGTTTTGCAGTCGTGCCTTCCGTGTACTGCGTGATCGCGGAGAAGATAGGGAAGTGTGTGAGGAAAACCATCGGCGTGGTTATGGGCGTATCGCGGAGCAGTTGGTCGAGCCACTGTAACTGGCTGTCGGAAAGAGTGCCTTCCCAGGAATTCTGAGGAGTGATGCCTACCGAGTCCAGAGTGACGAAGCGCCAGCCCTGGTGATCGAACTTGCCGTATGATTGATCGACTCCGATTCGCTTCCTCCAAAGTGCCTTGCCGTAATCCGGGTCATCTGTGGCAGCTTTTCCGTTCACACTCAGGCCGTAGAGATCGTGGTTGCCGATCGAATAGTAGAGCGGAAGGCCCAGCATTTCGGCCTCCTGCCTCCAGAGCAAGTAAACCAGATCGGCCCGCGATCGTGTCACGAATGCCGCATCCATCACGAGGTCGCCGCCGACAAGCCCGAACGCAGGCTTGTGCGGCAGCGCCTTCACGGCTTGAAACGCCTTGCGCACGCCCTCCGCTGCGCCGAGCTCCGGCTGGATATGCGTGTCTGTGATGTGAACGAACGTGAAGCTGGCCCTGGCCGCGGCGCTTGCCTCTGCTAATGAGAACGTAGCGCCCATCGCTCCTGCGCCGGCGGCGATTATCTGCCGTCTGGTTAGCGGTTTCATAGAAGGAAGTTCCTCGAAATGGCTCTGTTGCACCAGTCGGACAGGATTGACCTGTCCGACTGTGCTGAGTTTGCTATGCACACCTTGCGTGCCGCGCCGCGTTACCGCCCGCGTCGCCCTCCGCCACGACCGGCGCCGCCCAGCTCGGATGCGTCCACGATCTCGACCGGGCCGAATTTCTTGAGCCCTGCCTCGATCTGGCTGCGCTCACCGACCGCGATCAGCTGGATACGGTTCTTGCCCAGGTACTTCTTCGCGACACGCTGAACGTCGTCCGCAGTGACGGCCTCGATGCGGGCAGGATACGTGTCCCAATAGTCCAGCGGGAGGCCGAGCTCGACAAGGTCGAGAGTGCGCGTCAGTATGGCGTCCGGGCTTTCGAGGGTGGTCGCGAACGATCCAATGATGGACCGCTTGGCGCGTTCGAGGTCCTGCGTGGAAACACGCTCGTTCTGAAGCCGATCGAACTCGTTGAAGAACTCACGGACTGCGGGCTCCGTCACCGGAGTGCGCACGCTGGCGCTGGCTCCCCAGATTCCTGGCCAGCGACCGCCTGTGAGTGAGGAATACGCGCCGTAAGTATATCCCTTCTGTTCACGAATGTTCTGGAACAGCCTGCCGGAGGAGCCCCCGCCAAGAATCCTGTTGGCCACCACCAGCGGGATGTAATCCGGATCCTTTTGTGTAATCGCGAGGTTGCCGAATTGAAGCACCGTCTGCGCGGACCCGGGCCGATCGATGAGGAATATCCTGGTCGATTCGTGCGGCGTGAACTGCGCTTTCGGAAGCTCCGGCGTCTGCGGGCCTGGTTTCCATCCAGCGAGCGCCGTTTCCAGCTTCGCTTTTAGCTCCTTAATGTCCACATCGCCCGAGACGCCGAGGATCGCTCCGTTCGGGCGGTAGTAGGCGTCATGGAAGGAGGCCAGGTCGTCCGTCCCGATGGCGGCGATCTCCGCCTCTTTCGCGGACGGCTTGCCATAGGGAGTGCCGCCGTAATACACGCGAGCCGCGACATCTGCCGTCATCGCTGCGGGGTTGGTACGGCGCTGCGCGATGCTGGAGGTCTGCTGAAACTTTAGACGGTCCAGCCGATCGACGGGGAACGTCGGATTGAGCAGGACATCGCCCATCAATCCGATGAGCTGGTCCGTAGTTTCCGATAGACCCGCGACCGTGAGAGAGGTCGTGTCGGCTCCGGACCCGGCTGCCAGTGTCGCGCCAAGGTCGGCCGTCTCTTCCGCCAGCTGCATCGAGCTGCGAGTCTTGGTACCCTCCGTAAGCATCGCGGCAGTCATCTCGGCGACACCGGGCTTTGGCTCGAACAGGCTGCCCGCGTGCATCAGCAGGCGCATGCGAACGGCGGGAAAGCGATGGTCCTCCAGCACGTACACGGTGAGGCCGTTGGAAAGCGTGAACGACTTCGGCCGCGGCAGCTTGACGGTCAGTAATTTCTTAGAGACGGGAGCCTTGCCCTTCATAACTGCCCCGGTCGAGGCTGCGGTCTGCCCGGCAGTCTCCTGGGCTATGGCTGGCATCGCCGCGAGTGAGAGGCAGGTGACTAGCGCAAGAGATTGAAGGCACTGCGATCGGGTGATGAGGTGATGAGGTGATGAGGTGACCTGACCGCAGCGTCCGCTCAGTCCCCTGTGTCCAACTACTCTGCGTAGAGCTGGCGAGCGAAAAGTGATTATCTTCATTAGAACGCCCCCTGAACGAGATTGATTGAGGCTCCGTTGTTTGGATCGTTTGGATCGATCATCGGGTAGCAGATGACCACGACACGATTTGTGGGTTTGAGATACTTCTCGGCCACTCGCTTTACGTCCGCTGCGGTGATGGCGTCGATGCGCTGCAGCTGAGTATTTGCTCGTCCGGGATCGTTCCAGAACACGGCGTTCTGGGCAAGGGACTGTGCGCGTCCGAGAGCAGTCTGAAGGCCACCACCTCCGCCTCCTCCGCGCCGACCGCCGCCGAAGCCAACGATCATTCTGGCTCGCGCCTGTGTCTTCGCTCGCCGCACTTCTTCCTCGGTTACCCCATCTTTTTGTACACGCGCGATCTCAGCCTCGATTGCCGCTTCCAGGGCCTTCACGCTTCCGGTCGGAGGCAGCGTGGCGCTGAACGAGAACAGGCCCGGACCCCGGCTGGAAAAAACGCCCGCCTGAGCGTTGAGCGCGATTCGCTTGTCTACGATCGCGTTATAAAGTCGCGATGTTCGGCCTCCACTAAGAATGGAGCCCAGCATGGAAAGCGCCTCGAAATCGGGATCATTGCCCGGAACGGTCTTGTAGGCAGCCTCATAGCGGGTCAGGCGGGCGAGGGGATCGGTAAGCTCCTTGCGCTTTTCACCGTTCAAAGGCAGCTCGGTAAGGTCGGGAGCGGGCGGCGCGGGCTGCCGAGGAATGCTGCCGAAATACTTTTCTATCTTCTTCTTTGCCTCCGCCTCATGGAAGTCGCCGACCACCGCAATGCACGCATTGTTCGGCGCATAGTAGGTCTTGAAGAAGTTGCGTACGTCGTCGATCGTGGCTGCGTTCAGGTCCGCCATCGAGCCGATCGTCGTATGCCGATACCCGAAGCTGGTATAGGCGAGGCTGTCCATCGTCTCGCCCATCGCGCTATAGGGCTGGTTGTCGTAGCTCTGCCGCTTTTCTTCCTGCACGACGGCGCGCTGGTTGTCCAGGTTGGTCTGGCTGATGTCAAGCGAGCGCATCCGATCGGACTCGAGGAAGAGCGCAAGGTCCAGCTGGTTGGAAGGAACGGTCTCGAAATAATTTGTGCGGTCGGAATTGGTGGTCCCGTTCATCGAGCCGCCGTTGTCCTGGACGAGCAGCATATGCTCGCCCTTGCCGACATTTTGCGAGCCCTGAAACATCATGTGCTCGAAAAGGTGGGCGAACCCGGTTCTGCCCTCGCGCTCGTTACGCGATCCGACATCGTAAACGACCGCGACCGCCACGACCGGCGCCGAATGGTCAACTGAGAGAATGACTCGCAGCCCATTGGCGAGCCGGTAGTCTGTATATTTGATCTGCGGGACGCTCGCCGCAGATCGCGGCTCCGATGCCCTCACGACGCCGATGGAGAATAATAAGCCTGCCATCAAGAACGGTATCAAACCGCGAAGCTTCATGTGCAAGAACCTCCTGGATATGGATGAAGCAAGAAATCAGTGCGAGGCGCGCTGCATTGCTGCCACGATACGTTGATATGCCGCGCAGAACAGACGACTGCCGGAGCCGTGGTTCGTCAAACGAAACGGGGAAT
>Ga0068855_100004794_pt1 | contig 16512 bp, 10 predicted proteins | sample KBSCornC52_FD_66592 | JGI IMG/M metagenome (GOLD analysis project Ga0068855, IMG submission 66592) | Corn rhizosphere microbial communities from Kellogg Biological Station, Michigan, USA - KBS Corn C5-2 | ecosystem: Host-associated > Plants > Roots > Rhizosphere > Soil ...
GTGACCTGCGCGAGCGGCGCCTGTTCGTCGCAATCGAGGCTGATCAGCCGCTCCAGCACCAGCTGGCGCAGGATGCGCAGGGCGCTGCCGGTATCATCGCCGCGCGCGCGCAAGGCCTCGTAAGCGGCGACCATGGTCGTCCGGCTGGGCGTGCCCTGCGCCAGCAGCGGCAATTCCGCGCCGTACCGGCGACGCAGGCGCTGAGCGAAGCGGGAATGAGAAGATAGCTGCGCCGCGCCTGCGCTGTCCTCCCAGGGGGGATAGGGCCCGCTGCCCGGCCGCACGATGGCGCTTCCCACTGAACCGATGCGACCGTCGGGGGTCATAATTCCTGACACATCGAAGTTTTCATGAACGCCTCGCCGCCGTCTCCGTCACGTCCACTGAAGGCTGTTGCAGCGTTCGCGAAATGGTCGCTTGGGCTTCTTGTGCTCGCGTGGCTGGTGCTGGTGCTGGCGTGGAGCGCGCTGCATGGCTGGATTGTGCCCCGAATCGGAGAGCTTCGCCCCGACCTGGAGATCGAGGCCGGCCGGGTGCTGGGCGTGCCGGTGCGCATCGCAAAGATCACCGCGCGCAGCGAGGGCTTGATTCCATCGTTCGAGCTGACCGACGTGGTGCTGCTGGACCCGCAAGGCCGACCTGCATTGCGATTGCCGCGCGTGGTCGCCGCGTTGTCCCCGCGGTCGTTGTGGAATCTCGGGTTCGAGCAGCTGTACATCGAGCGGCCGGAACTCGAGATCCGGCGCGCCGCGGACGGCCGCATCTTCGTGGCGGGCCTGGATTTTTCACGCACCAGCGATAACGAAGGCCGCGCTGCGGATTGGTTCTTCCGGCAAACCGAATTCGTCGTCAAGGGCGGCACGTTGCGTTGGATCGACGACATGCGACCGGCGCCGCCGTTGGCGCTGGACGGCGTCGACTTCGCGATGCGCAACGGCGTGCGCAGCCACACGCTGCGGCTGGACGCCACCCCCCCACCGGGGTGGGGCGACCGGTTCAGCCTGCGCGGGCTGTTTCAGCAACCGCTGTTGTCGACTCATGCGGGCCGCTGGCAGGAATGGAAAGGCGAGATGTACGGGGCATTCTCGCGGGTCGACGTCTCGCAGTTGCGGCGCTACGCAAATTTCGGCATCGAGGTCAGCGAGGGACATGGCTCCTTGCGTGCATGGGCCGATCTCGACAAGGGACAACTGACAGCCGTTGTGGCCGACATCGTGCTGGCCGACGTCAGCACGCGGCTGGCGCCTGACCTCACGCCCTTGGCCCTTCAGTCCATCTCCGGCAGGCTCGGGGGTAAACGGCTTGCCGGCGGGTTCGAATTCGAGACTCACGAACTGCAATTCCGCACCCGCGATGGGCAGAGCTGGCCTGGCGGCAATGTGTTCCTGGCGTGGAGCGAGGCTGAAGGCGCCCGGCCCGCGCGAGGCGAAATCCGCGCCGACCGCCTCGACCTGTTTGCCCTCAACCAGATCGCGACTCACCTGCCCTTGGGCGCGGCCACGCATGCGGCCTTGTCGGCGTATGCGCCCAAGGGCCTGGTGGAAAGCGTGCAAGCGAGTTGGCAAGGGCCGCTCGATGCCATGCAGAAGTACCAGGCGCGCGGACGTGCAGTGCAACTGGCGATTGCCGCCCAACCGGCCTTGGGCGCGAGCGGTGCTGCACGTGCGGGCGTGCCCGGCATTCGCGGCGCATCGGTCGATTTCGATTTCAGCCAGTCCGGCGGCAAGGGCCGCCTGCGAATGGAGAACGGTGCGGTGGAAGTTCCGGGCGTATTCGAGGAGCCGGTGATCCCGGTGGATGAGCTCTCCTGTGACGTGCAGTGGCAAGTCGACGGCCAAGCGATGTCAGCCACCATTGCCAACCTCAAGTTCAGCAATGCGGATGCGCAAGGCGAGGGGCGGATCGGCTGGAAGACAGGGAGTGCGCCGCGTGCGCGGTTTCCGGGGGTGCTCGACCTTCAGGCCAGCATCAGCCGCGCGGACGGCGCCCGCGTGCATCGATACCTGCCGCTGGGCGTGCCAAAAGCGGCGCGCGAGTACGTGCGCGATTCGGTGCTGCAGGGCAAGGCAAGCGGCGCCAGGTTCCGCGTCAAGGGCGACCTGCACGACTTTCCATTCAAGGATCCGCGGACCGGCGAATTCCGCATCACGACCGATGTGCGCGACGTGACGTTCGCCTTCGTTCCGCCGCCGCGCACCGGTGTGGCCGGCACCGTCAGCTGGCCCGCGCTCACGAACCTCTCGGGTGAACTGGTGTTCGAGCGCAACGGCATGCAGGTGAAAAATGCGGTGGGGCATTTCGCCGGCGCGCCGAACCTGCAAGTCAAGAGCGACGCGCAGATCCCGGACTACCGCGGCACGGTCGTTGGCGTCACCGGCACGGTGCGCGGTCCGTTGACAGAGGCGCTGGCGGTGGTCAACGGCTCCCCGGTGAATGCCTTCATCGGCCGGGCATTGGCCAAGGCGACCGGAAACGGCAACACCGATGTGCACCTGAAGCTCGAGTTGCCGGTGGCGGCATTGAACAAGTCGAAGGTGCAAGGCAGTGTCGTGCTGACGGGCAATGACATCCAGATCACCCCGGACAGCCCGGTGCTGGCGCGCTCTCGTGGCACCGTGGCCTTCACTGACCGCGGCTTCAGCCTGTCCGGCGCGCAGGCGCGCGCGCTGGGAGGTGACGTGCGGCTGGAAGGCGGCAGCCGCGGCATGCCCGGCGTGCCGCTGCCCGCCACGGGTGATACGACGATCCAATTGCGCGCGCAAGGCACAGCGACCGCCGAAGGCCTGCGGCAGGCACGCGAACTCGGATTCTTTTCGCGGCTGGCGCGAGACGCGACCGGCGCTGCCGCGTACAACCTCACGATCGGGTTCCGGCGCGGCGTGCCTGAAGTCGCGGTGACCAGCAACCTGCAGGGACTGGCCTTGAACTTGCCTGCGCCGTTTGTCAAAGCCGCCGATACGGTGCTGCCTCTTCGGTACGAGAATGCGTTGACGCGCGAGTCCCTGAATGCGCCTGCCGGCAGCACAGGGCGGCTATACGACCGGCTGACGGCGGAACTCGGGCGGGTGGCTTCGCTGGTCTTCGTGCGAGAACTCACGGAGCCCGAGCCGCGCGTGATCCGTGGCGCCATCGCCGTGGGCTTGGCGCCGGGAGAGTCGGCGGCGCTGCCGGAGCAGGGCGTGAACGCCAACATCAATCTCGCCAACATCAACGTGGATGCCTGGCGCAATCTGCTCGATCGCGCGTCCGGAACACCGGTCGACACGCGTAGCGTATCGCGGGCGACCCCCGCCGCCGGGCCCAGCGGCTACCTGCCCACAGTGCTGGCGGTGCGCGCCAAGGAGCTCACGGTGCAAGGCAGGACGCTGCACAACATCGTCGTAGGCGGTTCGCGCGAGGGCCAGGTCTGGCAGGCCAACGTCGATGCCGACGAGCTCAACGGCTACGCAGAGTACCGTCAGGCCGCGGGTACGGGGCCCGGCCGCGTGCATGCGCGCTTGGCGCGCCTGTCGATCGCGGCCGCGGCGGCGACACAGGTCGAGACCCTGCTGGAGCAACAGCCTGAAAACCTGCCCGCGCTCGACATCGTCGTGGACGACTTCGAGCTGCGCGGCAAAAAATTCGGCCGGCTGGAGATCGATGCCGTGAACCGCGGCGCGCTCGCGGTGGCCCGCGACGGCGGCGTGCGCGAGTGGCGGCTGAACAAGCTCAACCTCAACATGCCCGAAGCTGTATTCACGGCCACCGGCAATTGGGTCGCGCTCGACGCCCAGACGCCGGCGGGGCCCGGCGCCCGTGGGCCCGAGCGGCGGCGCACCGCGATGAAGTTCCGCCTGGACATCGCCGACTCGGGCCTGCTGCTCGCGCGATTCGGAATGAAGGCGCTGGTGCGGGGAGGCAAGGGACGGATGGAAGGCCAGGTGGCCTGGCTAGGCTCGCCGCTATCGCTGAACTATCCGACGCTCGACGGCTCGTTCTATGTGAACATGGAGAGCGGCCAGTTCCTCAAGGCCGATCCCGGGCTGGCCAAATTATTGGGCGTGCTCAGCCTGCAATCGCTGCCGCGCCGCCTGGCGCTGGATTTTCGCGATGTATTCAGTCAAGGCTTCGCATTCGATTTCCTGCGTGGGGACGTCACCATCCAGGACGGCATCGCCGCAACCAATAATCTGCAGATGAAAGGCGTGAACGCAGCCGTGCTGATGGAAGGCCAGGCCGACATCGCGCGCGAAACGCAGGACATCAAGGTGGTGGTGGTGCCCGAGATCAACGCAGGCACCGCATCGCTCGTGGCCACTGTCATCAACCCGGCTATCGGCTTGGGCAGTTTCCTTGCGCAGTACTTCCTTCGCCAGCCGCTCATTCGCGCAGCCACGCAGGAGTTCCATATCGACGGCACTTGGGCCGACCCGCGCATCACCCGGGTGGGGCACCCGCCCGCTGCGCAGGGACGCACCGACGCGGCGGCTGAAACGCCGCGCCCCGCTGGGAGTAATTGAAATGAAAGTAGCCGCACTGCAGATGGTCTCGGGTATTTCCGTGCAAGGTAATCTCGACAGTGCGCAGGCACTGTTGGCGCAAGCGTCCAATCAGGGTGCCGAGCTGGCGGTATTGCCCGAATATTTTTGCCTGATGGGCCAGCGCGACAGCGACAAGCTGGACGTGCGCGAGCGAGCGGGCGAGGGCGCGATCCAGGGCTTCCTGTCCAAGGCGGCGCGCGAGCTCGGCTTGTGGATCGTCGGCGGCACACTGCCGCTTGCGGCCGCAGACGAAGCGCACGTGCGCAACACCTGTCTCGTGTTTTCGCCCCAGGGCGAGCGCGTCGCGCGCTACGACAAGATCCACCTGTTCAAGTTCGACAACGGCCGCGAGCGCTACGACGAGTCGCGCGTTATCGAGCCCGGCGGCGAGCCCGTCACCTTCGACTTGCGAGATCGCGCCGGCCACACTTGGCGCATCGGCATGAGCGTTTGCTACGACCTGCGTTTTCCCGAGCTGTATCGCGGGCTCAACGCCGACGTGCTGCTGGTGCCCAGCGCCTTCACGTATGTGACTGGGCAGGCCCATTGGGAACTGCTGCTGCGCGCTCGCGCGGTGGAGAACATGGCTTATGTGGTCGCCCCGGCGCAAGGCGGCGTGCACGAGAACCGGCGCCGCACCTGGGGCCATTCGATGGTGGTCGATCCGTGGGGCGCCGTGCTGGCTCAGCGCGATGAGGGCGCCGGTGTGGTGCTGGCCGATCTGGATCCCGAGCACTTGGCGCGAGTGCGGCTGCAGCTGCCCGCGCTGGAGCATCGCGTGCTATGAGTGCGAGGCAATGAGCGCAGCGGCTCTCCCCGCGCAGTCAGCGCCCGTGAGGGCTTGGCGCCGTTTGGCCGCGTCCAAGCGCTCGTCGCTGTGGGGTTTGCTGATCGCGCTGGTGGCCGCGATGCTGGTGACGCTGGTCTGGCTGGCCGGCCGCTACGAGGCGAGCCAGGTGCAAAGCCGGCTGGACCGCGATACCGCCGACGCACTCGCCGATTTGCGGTCCGCGTTGACCCGCAATGCGCAGAGCTTGCAGGCGTTGCAGTCGGGCCGTCCGACCCCGGACTCCTGGTCGAATGATGCCGCTGCGCTGCTGCGCGAGCACCGCGAATGGATGCGCATCGAATGGCGCAACGCCGGGCTCGAGACGATTGCGTCGGCCGACTCGCCGTTCCGGCCCTCGGTGTTCGCGCGGTTCGGCCGCGGGAATGCGCAGGCCGATGTGGCGCTGGCTTGCGGCAACGCGCGCCGCGTGAGCGGGCCCGCGTATTCCAGCAGCTACTTCCTGCCGCAACTCGATGGCATGGGACTGCAGGTGATGGAATTGTGCGTGCCGCAGATCGCAAACGGGCAGCCGACCGGCTATGTCGTGGCGACCTATTCATTGACCGAAATATTGTCGGACCTGGTCGGCCCGCAGCTCACGCGCAGCAAGCAGGTGGCTTTCACCGAAGCCGATGGAACGCGGCTGGCGCTGCATGGTTCGGCGCGGCGGGGCAGCCGCATCTTCACTTCGCAGCAGCTGCTGGATTTGCCCGGCAACACGATGCTGCTGCGCATGGACAGCTGGCGCGGCGCACCCGACCTGTTCCCCAACGTGCTCACGGCGCTGGTGACGGCGATGTCGATCGCACTGCTGGCGGTGCTGGTGCTGCTGGCGCGCGACGCACGCCGGCGTTTGCAGGCCGAGCGGGACCTGGCCGATGCGCTGGCTTTCCGCAAGGCGATGGAGGACTCGCTGGTCACCGGCTTGCGCGCGCGCGACCGGCAAGGGCGGATCACCTACGTGAACCCGGCTTTCTGCCAGATGCTGGGCTTTTCAGCCGAGGAGTTGCTCGGCCACACCACGCCTCCTCCTTACTGGCCGCCGGAGCTCGCCGGCGAATACCTGAAGCGCCAGGAGATTCGCCTGTCCGGGCAAAAGGCGCCGCCGCGCGAAGGGTATGAATCGGTCTTCATGCGCAAGGACGGCTCGCGTTTTCCGGTGCTGATCATCGAAGCCCCGCTGATCAACAAGGATGGTGTGCAAACCGGCTGGATGAGCGCCTTCCTTGATATCAGCGAACAGCGGCGCGTCGAGGAACTTTCGCGCGCGAGCCAGGAGCGCCTGCAGGCGACCGCCAGGCTGGCGACCGTCGGCGAGATGGCATCGCTGCTGAGCCATGAGTTGAACCAGCCGCTCGCCGCCATCTCCAGCTACGCCACCGGATCGATCAACTTGTTGAACCTGCAAACGGCAGGTGCCGGTGCCGCGGCCACCGAGTTCGATGCGCTGGGCGAAATCGAAGTGGCGATGCGGCGAATCGCCGAGCAGGCGGAGCGGGCCGGCAAGGTGATCAAGAGCGTGCACGACTTCGTGCGCCGGCGCGACCAGGAGCGCGAGCCGATGGCGCCGCAGGCGCTGCTCGATGCGATCATGCCGCTGGTGAGCTTGCAGGCGCGCAAGGTCGGTGTGCCCGTTCGTATCCGCGTCGAGGACGGACTGCCCGCGGTGGTGTGCGACAGCACGATGGTGGAACAAGTGTTGCTGAACCTGGCGCGCAATGCGATGCAGGCGATGGACCAGGCACGCGTGTCCGATCCTTCGCTGGCGATCGAGGTGCGCGCGATTGCCGGCACGCTGGCCGCGCAAAGTGGCAAGGCCTGGGTGGAATTTTCGGTTGCCGACCTCGGGCCGGGAATTCCCCCGGAAATCCAGCGGCAGCTGTTCACGCCTTTCTTCACCACCAAGTCGGAAGGCATGGGCCTGGGCCTTTCGCTCTGTCGAACGGTGGTGGAACAGCATGGGGGCTCGTTGCGCTTCGAGCCAAACCACCCCCAAGGCACGATCTTCCGCTTCACCTTGCCCGCCGAAGCCGCAGGCCGGGGTGCCAACTGATGCAGGCGGGCCACAACGCAACCGTCTTTATCGTGGACGACGATGTGAGCGTGCGCGAGGCGCTCGCTTGGCTGCTGCGTTCCCGGCAGCTTCAGAGCGAGGTCTTTTCGGGGGGGCACGAGTTCGATGCGGTTCTGGAATCGGGCTTCAGCGCTTCGAGCCCGTGCTGCCTCTTGCTCGACGTGCGCATGCCGGGCATGAGCGGCTTGGCGCTGTTCGACAAGCTGCTCGCGCGGGGACTGGTGGAGGTGATGCCGGTGATCTTCCTCACGGGCCATGCCGACGTGCCGACGGCGGTGGACCTGGTCAAGCGCGGCGCCTTCGATTTCTGCGAGAAGCCTTTTTCAGACAACGCGCTGGTCGATCGCGTCGAGCAGGCCCTGAAGCGCTCTGCCGCGCTGCTTGCCGCTCGCAACGAGAAGCTCGTGCTGCAACGGCGCCTGACCGAGCTGACGGAACGCGAGCGCGCGGTGATGCGGCTGGTCATCGAGGGCGCGCCGAACAAGCTGATCGCGGACCAGCTGGACATCAGTGTCCGCACGGTTGAAGTGCATCGAGCCCGCGTCTTCGACAAGATGGAAGTGAAGTCCGCGGTCGAATTGGCCAACCTCGTGCGAAGTCTCTAGCCGCACCTCACTCATTCCTTGTCATTGTCCCGGATCGGCTCGCCTTTCTTGCGGCCCGAGAACATCGTCCACCAGACGATCAACACGAACAGAAGCAGCGCCAGCAGCGCTTCGAGCAGAATCATCAGCATGAACGGTTTCCTTCGCGCCCCCGGCCATGTCGCGCGGGGCTTGCTTTGGGCCATTGTAGGAGCGCTGGCGTCCTGCGCCAGCGCGCCGCTGCCGCCTGCCGATGAGGTTGGGCCGCCGCCGCGCACGGCGTCGCCCTCCGATGTACAGGGTGCGCCACTGCCTCCAGCCATCGTTCAGGGCCGCAGCCGCTGGCAAGCCGTGCGATGGAGCGAGCTGCCGGGATTCACCGACGACGCACTGGACGACGCGTGGAACGGATGGCTCAAGAGTTGTGAGCGTCCCGGCGCGGTGTTCGCTGCGCTTTGTCCTGAAGTTCGTCAGCTATCGATCGGCTCGCCGCAAGCGCAGCGCAGCTGGATGATGCTCCGGCTGCAGCCCTATCGCGTGGAACCGCTTCAAGGCGTGTCGGACGGACTGCTGACAGGCTATTACGAGCCGATGCTCGAGGCCAGTCGCCAGCGTACCGCCACGAAAACCGTGCCGCTGTACCGGCCGCCCGCCACCCTGGCGAGCCGCAAGCCCTGGTACAGCCGGCGCGACATCGACACGCTGCCCGAAGCAGGCGCTGCACTGCGCGGGCGCGAGATCGCGTGGGTGGCCGATCCGATCGAGGCGTTGATTCTGCAGATCCAAGGTTCCGGGCGCGTGCGCATCACTGAACCGGACGGCAGCCAGCGGGTCGTGCGGCTCGCATTCGCGGCGAGCAACGATCAGCCGTATCGCAGCGTCGGGGCCTGGTTGCTGCAGCAGGGCGCGGTCCGCGATGCGTCATGGCCGGGCATCAAGGCCTGGGCCGCACAGAATCCGCAGCGGGTCAACGAGATGCTGTGGAGCAATCCTCGAACCGTGTTCTTTCGCGAAGAGCCGCTGTCCGAGCTCGACGCCGCATTCGGGCCGCGCGGCGCGCAAGGCGTGCCGCTCACGCCTGGCCGGTCGATTGCAGTCGACAAGGACAGCATCCCCTTCGGCACCCCCGTATGGCTGGTGTCCAGCGGCCCGGTGCTCGATTTGCGGCGGCTGGTGTTTGCCCAGGACACCGGAAGCGCGATCGTGGGTGCATTGCGCGCTGATTACTTCACCGGATGGGGTGCTGCAGCGGGAGACATCGCGGGACGGCTGAAGCAACCGTTGGCTCTCTGGGTGCTCTGGCCCAAGTGAGCCCAGCCGTGGGCGGCCCCGCCACGACCCGTTCGCGCCCACAATCGAGCAGTCGGCATTCAAGGAAAAACAAGATGGTGCGATGGCTGCGGTTGCTCGGATTCGGGATGGCTGCGGGCGCGGCTTTGTGGGGCTGCGCGGCTGGGCCGCCGCCCGCGCCCGCCGCGCCTCCCGTCACCGATGCAGCCCCGGCGCCGATTTCCCCACCGCGGCCCGCAAACCCGCCATCGCGGCCCGCAGCGGCGGCGCCTGGCGCGCATTACAGCTGCGACCAGGGTACAGACTTCACCGTACGCTTTGCGGATGACAGCGCCTTCATCGACAGCACCAAGGGCGGCAGCGAAGTGGTGCTGCGCGACGCCGGTGGACTGACGCCGCAGCAGAGCGTGTACAGCAACGCGCACCTGCGCGCCGAGTTCGGCTTGGGCCCGGCGGGCCGAGAGGCCAATCTGCACTACTTGCCGCAGCCGCAGGTTGCGCACTGCGTACTGCGGTGAGCCGGCAAACACGCACCGCCCCGGCGGGCATACACTTTGGATTACCCTAGGGCAGCCACCCATCCGGCGGCGCTCTCAAACGCCCGCCCACAAGGCCGGCATTTCGATGACGATCGATGGAGACCACGAGTTCATGAACGCACCCCTGCCCGAACACATCCGCAAAGCCCTCGAAACCGTCACGCTGGACGATAAATATTCGCTCGACTACGGCCGAGCCTTCATGAGCGGCGTGCAGGCGTTGGTCAAGCTGCCGATGCTGCAGCGGTTGCGCGATGCCCAGCTCGGCAAGAACACAGCGGGATTCATCAGCGGCTATCGCGGCTCGCCCCTGGGAGGCTATGACCAGGCACTGTGGAAAGCCGAGAAATTCCTCAAGGCCCAGAACATCGTGTTCCAGCCGGGCGTCAATGAAGAGCTGGCAGCCACTGCATTGTGGGGAACGCAGCAACTCGGGTTTACGCCGCCTGCGACGCACAAATTCGACGGTGTGTTCGGCATCTGGTACGGCAAGGGCCCGGGGGTCGATCGCACGTCGGACGTCTTCAAGCACGCCAACCTCGCGGGCACGACACCGTGGGGCGGCGTCATCGCCGTCGCCGGTGACGACCATGTCGCCAAGAGTTCGACCGCCGCGCACCAGAGCGATCACATCTTCAAGGCCTGCGGGCTGCCGGTGTTTTTCCCGGCGAACGTGCAGGAAATCCTCGACCTGGGGATTCACGCATTCGCGATGAGCCGCTACGCGGGCGTGTGGGCCGGGATGAAGACGATCCAGGAGATTGTCGAATCCGCCGCAACCGCGATGATCGATCCCGAGCGGGTCGACATCAAGCTGCCGACCGATTTCAAGATGCCGCCCGGGGGCGTTCACATTCGCTGGCCCGACAGCGCGCTCGATCAGGAAGCGCGCCTGTTCGACTACAAGTGGTACGCGGCGCTCGCCTACATCCGCGCGAATCGATTGAACTACAACGTGATCGAAGGGCCGAACGACCGCTTCGGCTTGATCGCCAGCGGCAAGGCGTACAACGACACGCGGCAAGCCCTGCTCGACTTGGGCCTGGACGAAGACGCTTGCCGGCAACTGGGGATCCGCCTGCACAAGGTCAGTGTGGTGTGGCCGCTGGAAGCGCAGGGCACCCGCGAGTTCGCCAAGGGCCTGCGGGAGATTCTCGTCGTCGAGGAAAAGCGCCAGGTGATCGAATACCAGGTGAAGGAAGAGCTCTATAACTGGCGGCCGGATGTGCGGCCCAACGTGCTGGGCAAGTTCGACGAGCCCGAAGGCGACTACTCGGGCGGCGAATGGTCGATGCCCAATCCGGCGCAGAACACGCTGCTGCGCGCCAACGCCGATCTCTCACCTGCGGTGATCGCGCGGGCGATCGCGCGCCGGCTCAAGAAGATGGGCGTGACCGGCGACTTGGCCGCGCGCATCGACGCGCAACTTGCGATGCTGGACGCCAAGGAACGTTCGATGGAAGTGCTCGAGATCAAGGGCGACCGCGCGCCCTGGTTCTGTTCGGGCTGTCCGCACAATACGTCCACGGTGGTGCCGGAAGGATCGCGTGCGATGGCCGGCATCGGCTGCCACTTCATGGCGGTGTGGATGGATCGCGCCACCGTCGGCTTCACGCAGATGGGCGGCGAGGGTGTGCCCTGGGTCGGCCAGCAGCCGTTCAGCACCGAGCAGCACGTGTTCGCCAACATCGGCGACGGCACTTACTTCCACAGCGGCCTGCTGGCGATCCGCCAGTCCATCGCGGCTGGGGTCAACATCACCTACAAGATTCTCTATAACGACGCGGTCGCCATGACCGGCGGTCAGCAGGTGGGTGAGCGGCCCGAAGGCCATTCGGTGACGCAGATCGCGCAAAGCATGATCGCCGAAGGCGCCGTTCGGGTGATTGTCGTCACCGACCAGCCGGAGAAATACGCGTCGGCCAAATTGCCGCCTGGCATTGAGGTGCGCCATCGCGATGAACTCGATCGCATCCAGCGCGAGTTCCGCGAGATCAAGGGCACCTCCATCATCATCTACGACCAGACCTGCGCCACCGAAAAACGCCGCCGCCGCAAGCGCGGCACCATGGTCGACCCGGCGGTGCGCGTGGTCATCAACGAGCTGGTGTGCGAAGGCTGCGGCGACTGCAGCGTCAAGAGCAATTGCCTTTCGGTGGAGCCACTGGAAACGGAGTTCGGGCGCAAGCGCACCATCAACCAGAGCACCTGCAACAAGGACATGAGCTGCCTCAAGGGCTTTTGCCCCAGCTTCGTCACGGTCGAAGGCGGAAAGCTCAAGGCGAAAGCAAAATCGCAAGCGCCATCGCCATACTCGATGGGTGATCTCCCCGAGCCGGCTCTGCCCGCGATCGAGGGGGCCTTCGGCATCGTGGTCGCCGGTGTCGGCGGCACCGGCGTCATCACCATCGGCCAGTTGCTCGGCATGGCGGGGCACATCGAAGGCAAGGGCATCGTCACCCAGGACTCGGCGGGGCTGGCGCAAAAAGGCGGCGCCACCTGGAGCCATATCCTGGTGGGCGAGCGCGCTGACGACATCCGCACGACGCGGGTCGGCATGGCCGGCGCCGATCTCATCATCGGCTGCGACCCAATCGTCACCGCCGGCAAGGAGACGGTGCGATTGATGCGCGAAGGTCGCACCCATGTCGCGCTCAATTCGCACAGCACGCCCACCGCGGCGTTCGTGAAGAACGCCAATTGGGCCAACCCGGCCGATGCGTGCGCGGCGGAAATCGTAAAGGCGGTGGGGCCGGACGGCGTGTCGGCGTTCAACGCGGATGTCGCGGCTACCCGGCTGATGGGCGACAGCATCTATACCAATCCCATGCTGCTGGGCTATGCCTGGCAAAAGGGCTGGATCCCGCTCGGACGCGAATCGCTGGTGCGCGCGGTGGAACTCAACGGCGTGGCGGTGGAGAACAACAAGGCCGCTTTCGAGTGGGGCCGGCGCGCCGCGCACGACTGGGCGTCGGTCGAGAAGCTGCTGGGCGGCGCGCAAGTCATCGAGTTCAAGAAGCGCGAAACACTCGAGACGCTGGTCGCGCGCCGGGTTGAATTTCTCAGCGCCTACCAGAACGCCGCGTACGCTGAGCAATATCGCGATTTCGTCGAGAAGGCCCGGCTGGCTGAACAGCCGCTGGGCAAAACCGCGTTGGCCGAGACAGTCGCGCGCTACCTGTTCAAGTTGATGGCTTACAAGGACGAATACGAAGTTGCACGGCTGCACACCGAAACCGGATTTCAGGAGCGCATCGCCGGCATGTTCGAAGGCGACTACAAGATCAACTTCCATCTCGCGCCGCCTGCGATTGCCAAGCGCAACGAAAAAGGCGAACTGCAAAAGCGCAAATTCGGACCCGGGATGCTCATGGCGTTTCGTGTGCTGGCCAAGCTCAAGGGACTCCGCGGCACGCCGCTCGATCTTTTCGGCCGAACCGCAGAGCGGCGTGCCGAACGCGCGCTCATTGCCCAGTACCGCGCCGCGATCGACCAGGTGCTTGCATCCCTCGACGCGCGCAACCATGGCCTGGCGCTTGAAATCGCCAGGCTGCCCGACCAGATCAGGGGCTTCGGCCATGTGAAAGAGCGCAACCTGGCGGCGGTGCAAGTGCAGTGGGACCGGCTGCTGCAGCAGTGGGAGCAAGGCGGGGCTGTGCGGCACGTAGCTTGAGGTTGCGGGCCTGCGGTTGAGACCCCGCCAGCAGGGGTTACAACTTAATACAGCAGCTTGCGCGGCATACAATCGAACGCTTTCGCCTTGCGGCCATTCGCTGCGGCGGTTTGACCGCTGGGCGGAGATTTCGCAACGCCATCCACCCTGGAGCCATCTTGTTCATATCTTCTGCCTTTGCGCAAACCGCCTCCGGCGGCGACTTCCAGTCCTCGTTGATGAGCATGCTTCCGCTGGTGCTGATGTTCGTGGTGCTGTATTTCGTGATGATCCGCCCGCAGATGAAGCGCCAGAAGGAGCATCGCGCCATGATCGATGCGCTCGCAAAGGGCGACGAAATTGCCACTGCGGGCGGCCTGCTCGGCCGCGTCACCCGGATGGGCGACGCCTATCTCAGCGTCGAAATCGCCAACGGGATCGAAGTGCAGCTTCAGCGCAGCGCCGTGGTCCAGGTCCTGCCCAAAGGCACGATTAAATAAAGAAGGACATGCGGTGCGCGGCACCCGTGTTATCCGTTAAGACATGAACCGATACCCGGTCTGGAAGTACGCGATCATCGTGATCGCCTTGCTGGTGGGCGTGATCTATACGCTGCCCAATTTCTTCGGCGAAGCGCCGGCGGTGCAGGTGTCACCAGGCAAGCCGACGATCAAGGTCGACAGCGGCACGCAAACGCGAATTGAGCAGGCGCTGGCGGCCGCGGGAATCAAACCCGTGTCGACGGAATTTGAAAACGGATCGATCAAGGTGCGGCTGGTGAGCGAAGACGTGCAGCTCAAGGCCAAGGATGCGATCCAGAAGGCGCTGGTGCCCGATCCCAACGATGCGTCATACGTGGTCGCGCTGAACCTCTTGTCGGCATCGCCCAGATGGCTCTCCGCGCTGCGGGCCGCTCCGATGTACCTGGGGCTGGATTTGCGCGGCGGCGTGCATTTCCTGCTGCAGGTCGACATGCAGGCCGCGCTCTCGAAAAAGGCCGAGTCCCTGGCCGGGGACCTGCGCACGACATTGCGCGAAAAGAACGTGCGGCATGGGGGGATCGAGCGCAACGGCCAGGCCATCGAAGTGCGCTTTCGCGACCGGCAGACGCTCGAGGCCGCCAAGGCCGTGCTGGCCGACCAGTTCCCGGACCTGCAGGAAGTCGATGCGCCCGAAGGCAGCGATTTCAAGCTGACGGCCACGATCAAGCCCGAGGCCGCGCGCAAGGTGCAGGAGCAGGCGCTCAAGCAGAACATGGTTACGTTACACAACCGCATCAACGAACTCGGTGTTGCGGAGCCCGTGATCCAGCAACAAGGGTTGGACCGCATCGTGGTGGAGTTGCCCGGCGTGCAGGACACGGCGAAGGCCAAGGACATCCTCGGGCGGACGGCCACGCTCGAGGTGCGCATGGTCGATGAAAGCGGAGAGGCCCGCGCCGCGGAACTCGGATCAGGCCCCGTGCCGTTCGGCGACGAGAAATTCCTCGAGCGCAACGGACAGGCGGTGGTGGTCAAAAAGCAGGTGATCCTCACCGGCGACAACCTCACCGACGCCCAGCCCGGATTCGACAACCAGACGCAGGAGCCGGCCGTTCATCTGACGCTGGATGCGAAGGGCTCGCGCATCTTCAAGGACGTGACTCGCGACAACGTCGGCAAGCGCATGGCCATCCTCCTATTCGAAAAGGGCAAGGGCGAGGTCGTCACGGCGCCGGTGATCCGAAGCGAAATCGGCGGCGGCCGGGTGCAAATTTCAGGCCGCATGACCACCACGGAGGCCAACGACGTCGCCCTGTTGCTGCGCGCGGGTTCGCTGGCGGCTCCGATGGAGATCATCGAGGAATTCACCATCGGTCCCACGCTGGGTGCGGAGAACATCAGCAAGGGCTTTCACAGCGTTGCCTGGGGCTTTGCCGTGATCTGCGCGTTCATGGCGGTTTACTACATGTTGTTCGGGCTGTTTTCGGGCTTGGCCCTGGCAGTCAACCTGCTGCTGCTGGTGGCCGTGTTGTCGATGCTCCAAGCCACCTTGACCTTGCCGGGCATGGCGGCCATGGCCTTGGCGTTGGGCATGGCCATCGACTCGAATGTGCTGATCAACGAACGGGTGCGCGAGGAATTGCGTAACGGCGCGTCACCGCAGGCAGCGATCAACGCGGGCTACGAGCGGGCCTGGGGCACGATCTTCGACTCCAATATCACCACCTTGATTGCCGGCCTGGCGTTGCTGGCATTCGGCTCCGGCCCTGTGCGCGGCTTCGCGGTGGTGCACGTCATCGGCATTCTCACCTCGATGTTTTCGGCCGTGTTCTTCTCGCGCGGCCTGGTCAATCTTTGGTACGGGCGCAAGAAGAAACTCAAGACCGTGTCGATCGGTACGGTATGGCGGCCCGAGCCGGATGGCGCTATAACCAAGGCCGAGTGAGGGTAAACGAAAACAAATGGAATTCTTCAGGATCCGTCGCGCGATTCCATTCATGGAAAACGCGTTGGTCTTCAACATCATCTCGCTGCTGACCTTTGCCGCGGCGGTGTTTTTCCTCACCACGCGGGGGCTGCACCTGTCGGTCGAATTCACTGGCGGCACGGTGATGGAAGTGGGCTACGCGCAGGCCGCGGACGTGGAGAAGGTGCGCAAGACCGTATCCGCGCTGGGATTCGCCGACGTGCAGGTCCAGAACTTCGGCACCTCGCGGGACGTGCTGATCCGGCTGCCGGCGCAAAAGGGCGTCAGCGCGGCGCAGCAAAGCGACAAGGTATTCGCGGCGCTCAAGGCCGACGACCCGAGCGTGACCGGCAGGCGCACCGAGTTCGTCGGCCCCCAGGTGGGTGAAGAACTCGCCACCGACGGCCTGAAGGCTCTGGCCATGGTGGTGGCCGGGATCATGATCTACCTGGCATTTCGCTTCGAATGGAAGTTCTCGGTGGCGGCCATCATCGCCAACCTCCACGACGTGGTGATCATCCTGGGATTCTTCGCGTTCTTCCAGTGGGAGTTCTCGCTGGCGGTGCTGGCGGCGGT
>Ga0068855_100004795_pt1 | contig 16511 bp, 19 predicted proteins | sample KBSCornC52_FD_66592 | JGI IMG/M metagenome (GOLD analysis project Ga0068855, IMG submission 66592) | Corn rhizosphere microbial communities from Kellogg Biological Station, Michigan, USA - KBS Corn C5-2 | ecosystem: Host-associated > Plants > Roots > Rhizosphere > Soil ...
CTATATAATACCTTTCAACTATGGCTGAAAATCAATCGCCGCCGGCGACTCCACCGCCGCTGCAAGGAGCGTCTTCATCGTCTGAAAGTGATCTCTTAGAGCCCGGAGAACATGTTTTAACCATCATCCATCGATCGGTGATTGGCTTAGTCGGTATTTATCTAGTAGCCGCCGCCGCGGTTCTAGCGATTTTTGGTGTTATCATTGCGATTTCGCCGGATACGTTTAGCTCTAGTGGGTCAGAAATGTCGGGGACATTGATGGCCCTAGTAGTCACAGCCGCGGTACTGCTCGTACTGATCTTATATGCCGCCACCTATGTTTATCGCCAAAGCCGGTTACTCCTGACTGACCGCAGCTTGGTGCAAATCATCCAAAGGACGCTTTTTAACAGAAAAGTCAGCCGCCTGTCGATGTCGAATGTCGAGGATGTGAATGCTGAGCAGCGGGGGATTATAGCCTCGTTATTTAACTACGGCACGCTTAACGTTGAAACGGCTGGCGAACAGGAGAACTTTACATTCACGCTTTGTCCGAACCCGAATCGTATAGCCGACCAGGTTATAGAAGCTCGCCAGCGATATGCCGAAAGTCTAGAAGAAGAACACGAAGCAGAGTTGGCTCAACATCTAAAATCGATAATGTAAAATACTTAACAAGTTAAGTATTATTCTTGGAACGGGTTATTTCGGGCTTGCTCAAACAGGCTGTGGATCTGGGTGTTATTGCTCTCAAGTGATTGGATCTGGTCGATGGCTTTTTGGTTGACTCGGGGAATCAAGGTTGAAGAATCGGGCGGTTGGTTGGGATCTGGCTCGGCTTTTGACAACGTGCCGATTTTCATGACGACCAGCACATAAGTCAATAAAACGATAATCAGCACTCCAAAAGCGGCGTGTTTGCTGTATTTCTTTGACAGCTTGGTGGCGAGCGGCAAAATATTTAACGATTTTAAATTGATGTCTTTTAAATCTTTACTCATGGCTTTATGAAGATGTTAATTGTTAGCGTGAAGGATAGTGTCGTGCTGTCTGATGCCGGCTGGATACCGACTTGGGTAATTTGCGCGGTGTGCCGATTATTTTCAATCCGCTGCAGGAAATCAAGCATCTTCGGGAATGTCACTTGCTGAGCGGCGGGCACATCTTTGCCGGCGGCTGGTGTGATAGTCAATTCCAAGCTGTATAGTCCGGCTATGCCGGCGACCGGTTTGGCTTGGGTCAGCGCGGTCTGGGCCGAAGCGTTGGTGGCATCGGTCTTAGCTCCAGGTGGCAGAGCGCCGACAGATTGGCCTAGGGTGCTGGCCGGGAAAGTAATGCTTTGAATGGCGATGCCGGACTGCTGGGCCATTTGGTAGATTTCCAAAACCGTTTCAGCCTGGTTCTTTTCACTGGGGATCACTGTCTTGGCCACAGCTTTGAAGTAACTGTATTTTTGGACTTCTTTTTTGGCCTGTTCCAGATTGCTTAAGCGCTTATCGGCATTCTGGCTTTCGGATTTGAGGCTTACTAAGCTCTGACTTTTCTTACCAAGAGTTGATAGCCCCAGGAAGGCTGTCGCGAAAAATCCCACCACTAACAAGGCTAAGCCGCCGATCAGTATCAGCCGAAGCGTTTTGCTATCTAGCTTCATGACTTGCTCTCGGTAGGCGCGCTTAAGTATTTAGTCTGGGCATCTTTTGAAAATAAAGCTCGAAACGTGGAGCTGCATTGGTAGACTTTATCCGGGATTGAACCGCAGTTGATATTGATGATATCGACTTTAGAAAATAGATCGTCTTTAGGGTCACCAAGGTTGACGGCCACTTGCGCGGCACTGGCGTAATCTTTGGTATTGGCGGTCAGGTCTATCGCACCGGTGACTTTATCGCTTAGGCTTAGGGTGCCCAAGACCGCCCCCGACGGCATCAGACTGCCGATCTGCTGTATCAAACTGGAGAATTGGATTTCCTGGCTTAGGACCTTATCGATCACATTGATATCACCGGTAATTTCTTTGGCATCAGCTTGGACCTTACTTAGGTTCTGGCTTTGCAGCTGTTGGTTCGTGGCATCGATGCCTTTTTGCAGATCTTTGGCCTCCTGGTTCATATAAATCCAACCCACGGCCAAAATTACCAGCAATACGATTATGGCACCGCTCAGTCCAGCCAACCAGCCTAGCAATTTAGTGTTTTGGCGTCCGTAGCGGATTGAGGCGGCGTACTCTGGCGGCAGCAGATTAATCATGGCTGACCTCCGAAGGATCCAACATCGCTTCGCCGGCCACTACCAAATACATGGAACGATCGGTTTCGTTTGGCGGCACCAGACTACCAAAGGATATTTTGTCCCAAGGATTGAAATTCTCACAAGGCAGCCGGAGCTCCTTAGACAAGAAATGGTTCAAGCCTGGCATCACGGCGCCGCCGCCCACAGTTATAACCTTAGCGATTTCTTTGCCGGATTTGGACGCTCGTTCGCTATAGTAACGGATTGATTTTTCAATTTCGCGGACTAACGAATCCAGCTGCGGTTTGATGGCATTAACTATTCGCTGCTGCTTTTCACTGTATGAAATCCCGAACTCGGACTTCAGGGCCGTGGCTTGTTCGTTAGTCAGATGTAGATTCCTGGTAAGTAAGTCAGTTATGGTATCACCGCCGCTATTGACTGTGCTCGAAACCAGCAATGTCCCATCAAATACCGCTATGTCAGTGGTCACTGAACCGATATCGACTAAAATCGAAGGCTCAGAGCTAGCTTTTCGTCCGACCTGCAGTAAGCGCGAGGCCGCGTTGATACTAGGCTCAAAAGCTACCGGTTCCAAGCTTAACGCCCTAAATATACTAAAGTAGCTGTCGACAATTTTGCGTGAAGTCGCCACCAGCAATAGTTCAATTCCGTGCTCGTTTTTCGACGAAATCTCATAATCAAGATAAAGATTATCAAGCGGTACGGGAATATATTGTCCGGCCTCCAGATGGATGGCCTCGACAATATCGTGGTGATCCATCGGCGGCAGGCTCATCGGCCGGCTGAAAGTGTGGGCGCTGGGTAGGGCGCAGGCGACCCGTGCGCTGGTGATAGTCCCGACTAATTTTTTCTCAAATAGTTCATGGGCGGCTTTGGCGATGATCTCCGGTTTGACTATCTCACCGTTCACTACTGCGCCCGGCTCGAACTGGCTGATGCCATAACCGGTGACTACTGCCGGCTTACCAGGTTGTTTTTCTATCTGCATGGCCTTCATATTGGAGTGGCCAATATCCAGTCCAAACATCGGTTTATCCCGGTAGAATATTCCATTTAAATTCATTTTTTATTTTTGGCCCACTCTTATGATTGATACTATTTTTCTACCGTGAGTATACCATATCTTAAGGAGTTTATCCCTAGCTGTAAATCCGCATATAACCGCGTTTTACCCACGTGGTTATACGGTTATCACTCCCCGGGACCGAACTGGTGAAGTTAATTACGGCGTTATTGCCGAGTTCGACGGTTTGACCGGTCACGGCGCCGAGTGAGCCATTGTTGCTGAGGCGGACTTTGGACCAATAGGCATAAAGTACGGCGTTGGGCGCCGAGCCGGTATTGCTCAGGTCTATGGTTAAGACGCTCTGGCTATTGTACAAGTCTGTGCCGGTTACACTGGGGCAGTCCGGTGAGCAAGCCGCCGCGCTCCAAAAAGTCAGGATTTCTACGCTTGTACCTACACTGTTGGTCGTGATGGCGCCTTTATTACCAATGACTATACCGCTACTGCCGTCGACCACGATATCCGGCGTTGTGCTGCCAACACTTTCCTGTACCACCATGTTGGCATTATTTTGAATGTTTACCGAACCCGTAATCCAGACATTGCCGTTGATTTTAATCGTGCACTTGTTCTGGATACTGACATCACCGGTGATTTTGACATTGGCCGGCCAGTTAATCGTGCCGCCATTGGGGCAATTCGAGGCTTGGGTGCCGGTCATTGTCTGCCCGGAAGCATTGACAGTGCTCTTAAAGCTGGTACGGTCGAAGCTGGTTAGGGGGACCGGCGCAAAGGTAGCGCCGGCGATCAGCCCCGGATTGAACATATTAGTGCCAGTGGTCTGGTTAGTAGCCTGGATGTTACCGTAAATCAGGCTATTATTGTTGAGCTGGATAGGCTGGGGTTGGCCCGAGCCGCAGACTTGTGGGTAGGTGCTGGTAGCTGGGATTGGGCAGGCCTGGTCAGCCACCCTGACATTAACCGGATTGGTGCTAAGGCCGATTTGGGCGCCATTGCTGGCAGTAATCGTGCCATCTACCACTACATCGCCACCAGTGACCTTGGAGTTACCATTCATGACTAAACCGCCGACTCCAGTGACGACTGACGACGGGCCGTTGCCGGTAGTTACAGCTTCGATGTCCATAGCATACTTTCGAGTTACCTGCGGGCCAGACGCGCCGGCCGGGAAGTAAGTTTTGGCGGTTACGATAATTGTTTTATGGATACTGTCGATGCCGTCATTGACCACTACGCTATAAGTTGTTTTCAGGTTACGGGTAGTATCGTTGAGCAAAGTGATATCTCCACCGGTGCCTGTCCAGCCATCTATTGTGTTAATCTTGTTCATCGCGTCATCCAGCCCGGCATCGGCCGCTAGTTGGGCCTCGACGGCGTAATTGCTATGTGAGGCTAGTGATTGGTTGGTTACGACCTCGCCCGACACGGCGATAATCATCAGTACGATCATAACGCCGGTGATTAGCAGGACCGGCAGGATGAAGCCTCCCTCTTCCCGGTTTTTGCCCATTAACTTGCTAATCATTTTCATCACTGGTTCCTCATAGTTACCCGGGTGTTGTTAGTGAAGGTTATCGTCCGGCCGAAAGATTTTTTTGACATATCAACTTCTAGCTTCACGGACCGGGCGCTGGTAGCGTCGGAGGTAGTATTGTCGGATAAATCATAAAACGTGAAGTTAAGGTTGCCGACATTGCTGCTGAAGAGTCTATCGGGCGGGCAGGAGGAGCTTGATTTATTGGCCGGGCAGGTCGTAACAGCCGTGTTGCCAGTGGCTAAGGTGTTAGCTAGCACCCGTTTATACATACTGCTGCCGCTACTGAAATAGATGAATTCGTTACGGTAGGGAAATCCGGTGTCAGAGTTGTATATGATGTTGTGGCTGGAATCGACGGCCGGGCTTTCAATAATTATCACATTGCTGGGGTCGCTGGTTATCCAGCCACCAGCCGGGGCATTGGCATCAGTCAGCGCGTTAGTATTCGATATGGCGTCAGCCAGGCGGATATCCTCGGTCATCTGGGTGAGGATGGTTTGCGATTCCAAAGCCAAAGTCGCGCTGGTCTCGGACCGTGAAACATCGGTGTAGTAATCAAAGGTCGCAACAAATAATACGGCTGTTAAAACACCGGCCACGGTAATGGAGATCGCTAACTCGGCAATCGTGAAGCCGGCTTGCGGACGCTTCATTGCCCGACCCCTAGCTCACTGATATAAGTACGGAAGGTCAATGACCGGGTCACGCCGTAATCGGTATAGGAGATGGTGATATCAATTTGTTTTTCGCCGGTCGTCGGCGTGCTGGTGGTATAGCTGGCGGATTTAGGAGCTCCCATTGAGCTTGGCAGGTCACTCGAAAAGTCAACCGTGCCCGTAGCAATACTGTTATATCCTATACTGCGCAGAGTTTCGACCTTATTTTGCGCTACAGTATTGGCGATCGCCAGGTCACGCGCCCGGTGATTAATGGCGGTCAGATTGTTAAGCGCCAGCGCCACGGCCGGAATGATGATTCCGGCGATGACGATAGTCACGATCAGCTCCACGATAGTAAAGCCATTTTGGCGGTTTTTATTCATAACGCTTATGCTTATTTTACTCTGTTTTAGGGTAATAAAAAAACTTCTCCGACGGTTTTGTCGGAGAAGTTTTAGCTTAGGTATTTTAAATTTTAGTTAAGACTATCTTTTTCGTGGACGGTGCCGTCCTTTTCGGAGAACCAGTAAATTTTGAACTTAGCGCAAGGACTGGTCGTACAAGCGGTCGTGCCGTCACTCTGTAGGGGAGTGTAACCATAGTGGTTTTTATCCGGTGTGGTTGTATTTTGCATGGAGTTGGTGCTGACATTTGGCGCTCGCCAGGCATTGAGGTCGGCTCCCTTAAAGTTGCTTGAAATCCAGCTATCGGTGTCAACTTGGCCAGTCAAAACTGGGTATCCGGCATTATCGGTATAGTAGACCTCTAGCTGTGTAGCTTGGGCGTTGACGTCGGTTTGCCTTTTAGTGTCACGGGCTCGTTCCTGGACGCCGCGGAAGCTGTTAAGCACCAGAGCGGCCAAAATGCCTATGATAACGATTACGATAAGGAGTTCAACAATCGTGAAACCCTTACTATTTTTTATTCTATTTAACTTCATGAATTGCCACCCTCCTTTAAGGTATTGTCTTACGTGAAGTTAAGCTATTTCCGTTTTTGCGGTTTTTTGCTTAATGCTTATGATTATTCACAAACTCCGCTTAACTGTCAACTTGATTTAACTGCCGATACTCTGGTTTAGACTGGTGATCGGGCCGATCACACTGGCCGCTATCAGCCCAACCATGCTGCCCATCACAACTATCATCACCGGCTCTAAAATAGAGCTCAGGCTGCCAACCACGGCGTCTACCTCTTCTTCGTAAAATTCGGCGACTTTGATTAACACCACATCGGTTTTGCCGGTTTCTTCGCCGACGGCCAGCATCTGACTGACGATTGGCGGGAACAAGCTACTTTTCTCAAGGGCCTGCGATAACTGGCGGCCCTCTCTGACTTCAGCGGCTGCCTTGATCAGCTCCTGGGCTATCACATAATTCCCCAGCGCCTTAGAGGTGACTTCTAGGGATTCGAGGACTGTTACACCGGCACCCATAAGCGATGAGAAAGTCCGGGCGAAGCGGGCAATAGCTACTTTGGTAACAATCACTTTAATCACGGGAATCTTAAGCAATATGGCGTCAAACTTCTGCTTGCCTTTAGGGGTACGTCGCCAGCGATTGAACAGTATCGGTCCGCCTACCATAACCAGCAGGACGATATACCACTGGTGGCGTAAGAACTTGCTTACAGCTAGCATGGCCACTGTCTGCGGTGGTATCTTGGCGTTCGGCCCGCCCAAATTTAGTACCAGATCACCGATTTTGGGGACAACGAAGATCGTCAGCACGAAAAAAGCGATGATGGTGATTGTCAGCAGTACCAGCGGATAAGTCGTGGCGCTCTTAACCTTGGCTTTGATGGCGGCATCTTTTTCCTGCTGGATGGCCAGTTTTTTCATTATTTCATCAAGGATACCGCCGGCTTCACCGGCCCGGACCATATTGACGTAAACATCGCTGAATACCCTCGGATACTTAGCAAGCCCATCGGCTAAGGGAGTACCGCTTTCTACATCATGTTTGATCCCTGATACGACTTGATGGAAGTATTTATTTTCGGTCTGGCCGGCTAAGGTATCAAGCGATTTCGGTAAGGCTACGCCGGCGCTGATCATCGTTGATAGTTCGCGGGTAAAGATTACCAGGTCTTTGGTTTTGACTTTGTTCCGGCTTATATTGATACCGCCGGCTTTGGATTTGGCTTCCTTCACCGTTAGCGGCCGGTTGCCTTGCTCCCGCAAATTCTTAATGGCTTCATCGCGGCTGGTCGCTGTGATAGTGCCGCTGACGTGCTGGCCGTGGGAATTTATAGCTGCGTATGCGAAATCTGCCATCTTAGTGCTCGCTGGTTACTCTCATTATTTCTTCAAGTGTGGTTTGGCCTTGCAGGGCTTTTATCAAGCCATCGGTCTGCATCGTCACCATACCTTCTTTTATGGCCGTTTCTTGGATGGTTTGGCTGGTCGATCCGGTGATGATTAATTTCTGGATGGCTGGAGTTATCGGCAGTACTTCATAAATTCCCAGCCGGCCGCGGAAGCTGGCGGCGCCGGCCTGGCCTTTCATGCGCCATAGGCGGGTAATCTGGCCGTTTTTAATCGAGGGTTCGGCGTGGGCGATAACCTTTGTGCTTTCTAAAACTCCCTCCATCATCCCGGATTTAATTGCTTGAAGTTCCAGGTTTTGCAGCCGTTCCATATCTTCTTGGCCATTGAGGTCAAAAGCTGTTCGGATGCGTTTAATAGTGGCTTCGTCGGGCCGAAAAATTTCGGTGCTTTCCGGTACCAGTTTGCGGACCAAGCGTTGAGCCACGACGGCTCGCACTGTGCTGGCAATTAAGAAGGGCTCTATGCCCATATCTAGCAGACGAGGCAAGCTGGTGGCGGCATTGTTGGTGTGCAGAGTTGAGAAAACCAGGTGCCCGGTTAAGGCCGCCTGAACCGCCAAGTTGGCGGTTTCCGAATCGCGTATCTCACCGACCATGATAATGTTCGGATCCTGCCGCAACAGGGCTCTTAGGCCGTTGGCGAACGTCATTCCCGCCAGGGGGTTTACCTGGACCTGATTGACACCGGGGATCTTATATTCAACCGGATCTTCCACGGTGCTGATATTTACAGATGGCAGGTTCAGGCGGCTCAAGATACTGAAGAGGCTGGTGCTTTTTCCGGAACCGGTCGGGCCGGTAAAGAGAATCATGCCATGCGGGCTGGTTAGGGCATGCTCCAGATTGTCTAAGTTCGCTCCCCAATATCCTAACTCTCTCAAGCTGGAGGGCTTAGTTGATTCATCCAAGATACGCATTACTACCTTCTCGCCGTCGACTATTGGCAAGGTGCTGACCCGCAGCGCATATTCACCACTGCCGAAGGTCACCTTAAAGCGACCGTCTTGTGGCGCCCGACGTTCGTCAATTTTTAGATTAGATAGGATTTTGATGCGGCTGACTAAAGCGTTGATTATTTTTTTGGGCAGCTGGTTAGTCTCACGTAGCTGGCCGTCAATTCGATAACGGATCGACACATAGTCCTCATGCGGCTCGATATGGATGTCACTGGCACCTTGCTTAATCGCATACTCGATAATTAAATTGACGGTTTTTGCCACCGGGCTGTCTTCGGCGACATCGGCTTCGGAAACCTCTTCTTCCGCCGGCGCGGCTTCGGTATCGTTGGCGGCGATCACCTGGGTCAGCTCACTGCCGATATTCGTCCGGTACTGATCGATAGCGGCCATGATATTCGAATGGGTGGCGATATAGACCTTAAGGTTGGATCCCAGCTGTTTCTGCAGGAAGCTGTAGGCCTGGACGTCATCAGGGTCTTCCATGGCCAGCATCCGGGTACCTTCTTTGCTGATGTCGAACAGCACCGCGTTATATTGGCGGGCGATCCTTTCCGGGATCAAATTCAAGACATCCCGACGCAGATTCTTGGGAGTTATCTCCACGTAAGGCACGTCGATTTTGGCGGCGTAAAGTTTGGTCAGATCGGCTTCAGGCAGCAGATTATTTTTGAGTACTAAATCGTGCAGCGGCCGTTTTTCTGTTTTCTGCTGCTCCAGTAACTGATGCAGCTGTTCGTCATTAACTTTACGACTCTCTTTTAGCAATCCAATAACTAGAGCGTCGCTAATGCGCATAAGCATAAGTATAAAGGAATCACCAAAAGATTACAGATTTTAACTCAAGCAATTTTTAAACTGTTGTTATTGATATAATATATAGAGCAATTTATCAGGGAACGGAGGAGTTATGGCAGAAAAGAAGGTTAAAGACGCCCCAGCGGCCGGTGCGCCTAGCGGCAAGAGCCAGGCGCTCGATCTAGCGTTATCACAGATTGAAAAGCAGTTTGGTAAAGGCTCAATAATGCGCCTAGGTGAGGCCCATGCCGTTAATGTTGAGACTATCCCAACTGGTTCGATCAGCTTGGACCTGGCCCTTGGTGGCGGTATCCCCAAAGGTCGAATTATAGAAATTTATGGGCCAGAAAGCTCAGGTAAGACTACAGTTTGTTTGCATGCTGTAGCTGAAGTTCAAAAAGCCGGTGGCACAGCGGCCTACATCGATGCCGAGCACGCGCTTGACCCGGCCTATGCTAAACGTCTAGGCGTTAACACCGACCAACTGCTGATCTCTCAGCCGGATAGCGGTGAACAGGCGCTGGAAATCCTGGAAACCCTGGTCCGTTCCAACGCCGTTGATATCGTCGTAATCGACTCCGTCGCCGCTCTCGTGCCCCAGGCCGAGATCGAAGGTGATATGGGCGATGCCCAAATGGGCCTGCAAGCCCGGCTGATGAGCCAGGCTATGCGTAAGCTCACAGGCGTGATCAATCGCTCCAAAACGACAGTAATTTTCGTCAACCAGCTGCGTATGAAAATCGGCGTGATGTTCGGTAATCCGGAAACTACCACCGGCGGCAACGCTTTGAAGTTTTACGCCAGTGTCCGAATGGACATTCGCCGCATCAGCCAGATCAAACAGGGTGACTCAGTGATTGGTAACCATGTGCGCGTGAAGGTTGTGAAGAATAAGGTTGCCCCACCGTTCCGTGAAGCGGAATTTGACATCATGTACAACCAAGGTATCAGCCGGGAAGGTGATGTCATCGATCTAGCGGTTACCCAAGAAGTAGTTGAAAAGTCTGGCGCCTGGTATACCTACAAAGGTGAGAATATCGCCCAGGGCCGCGAAGCCGCCAAGAACTACTTAGCCGAGCACCCTAAAGTCTTCGATGAAATCGCTGATGCCACAGTTCAAGCTGCCCAGTCTACCCAGTAAGAAAAAGCAATGAAGGGTTTGAGCATCGGCAACAACCCCAGCTTTTACATTTCATTATAGAAATGAAAATCACCTCTATAAAACAGCAGGTCAAGAATCCGGAGCGGGTCAGTATTTTCGTCGATGGCAAGTACGAGTTTTCGCTTAGCCTCGATGAACTTGTTAAATACAAATTAAAGAACGATGCTGAGCTTGATAAAGCCGACATCAAAAAATTTAAGAAAATATCGGCCGATGGCAAGCTGCGGGCCAGGGCATTAGAGTGGCTGATCAATCGGCCGCATTCGGAGCGCGAATTTCGCGACTACTTGTACAAGAAAAAAGTCGAGCCTGAACAAATTGAAAGCTTGGTCGGCGAAATGACCGAAAAAGGCTATCTAGACAACGCGAAATTCGTGGCCTGGTTCACGGAACTGCAGGCCCGGCGCGGCAAGAGTGATCGAGCTATCCGGGCGGAGTTATTCAAAAAGGGCATCGGCCGGGAAGAAGCAGAGGAGGCGGTGCCGCGAAATGCCGGTGATGAAATTGAGCGGCTCAAAGCCATGGTTGAAAAGAAGCAAAAGCTTAGCCGCTACAAAGATGATCCTCAAAAATTGGCAAAATACTTAACAAGTCAAGGATTCTCTTGGCAGGATATAAAGCAACAGTTACTGGCCGGCCGCGAAGATACTTGACTTGTTAAGTATTTAAGCGGAAAGCGCCGCGCCGGCCAATTCTTCGGCGCCGGCCTTTACTTCGGTATCGCGGACCATGATGTACTTATCGGTGACTTCGATTATCTGTTCGCGGTCAATTATTAGTGTGTCTTCGGCGCTGAATACTTTGCGCAGCGGCCGCGCTACATATAACTTCTGGACGAACATGCCATCGTTATAACTGTAGTCGCTGACTCTTCCCAGCCTTTGGCGTTTGGTGCGTACCGGCTTATCCATCAGATCGAAATTGATCTCAAGTATTTCATGGTGACGAACTAGATCTGATGGATTACTTAAGGCTTCCTCATTGTTTACAGCCAGGCCCTCCGGAACCATATCCCGCAGCTCCTCGGCCAGCAGAACCTGCTGGCCATCCGGGCTGCTGCACCACCAACCGAGGATTTTTAAGTTGTGTGGATTAATAATCGGCACCTCCGCCAGGGCGATCTGTCCGCCGGTGCGCAGACTTACCACCGGCCGGTTCAAAAGAGAACTGCTTAACCTCAACATATTTAACTTAAGTATAGCTCTGAGACATTTATTAACACCAGCACTTTCTAGGGACGCCGGGAGTAATATAATTGATGTAAATGAATAAATATTTTATAGCTATCTTTCTTATGCTTGGAGGGTTGTGGGCTGCTAACCGCCCGGCTATTTCGGCGGCACCGCCGGCTATGGCCGCTCCACCGGTCTTAGCTTTATCAGAAGTAAAAATTACCGGCGATGAATTCGTCATGCTCAAAAATAATACCGGTAAGGATATAGCGGACCTAAGTTCATATTGGCTGGACGGCTATAACAGTAACCAGCCTTTATCACCCGGTGTTACTAACACCAGCCAGCAGCTGCCAGCCGTCAAACTGGCCAGCGGCCAAATGATTCTACTGAGTTCGAATGGCATGGCTACGTGCGGCGCGGCAGTCACCGCTAAACTCTCGGTCGGCTTAACCGATGGCGGCGGATTTTTGCAAGTCATCCAAACTACTCAAATGTCTTTGGGAATCACTAAATTTCCAGTTGACTACGTTTCCTGGAGTTCCGGCGCTGATAATTTGATTTCTAATGTCCCCTCTGGCAGCAAAGATCCAAAGGCCGTTTACTACCGCTATGCGGGTGGAAGCGGATACTTATGGCAGCTGGCCGATATCGATAGCTCTAATCCTTGCCAACTGGATGTTGTAACTGCCACAGGTTCTGTCAACAGTAGTTTGACTGCGCCGCCCCAGTCCGTTCCAAGTGTGGCCGGCATCAGCACGCAAGATGAAACAATTACCCTGCCGGCAGCCGATATCGGCCTAGCTGCGCCGCAGGTTTCCGAAGTCCTGCCCAACCCGGCACCACCGCAGACTGACGCCGATGATGAATTCATCGAACTTTATAACTCTAATGATAAGGATTTCGATCTCAGCGGTTTTGTGATCCAGGCCGGCACCACTACCTCACATAAGTACACCTTCCCGGCCGGCACGATGATCAGCGCTAAAAAGTTCGAGGCCTTCTTTTCGGCCGATACCGGCCTGAGTTTGAGCAACAGCAGTGGGCAGGTCAGCTTGCTGGATCCATCAGGCAATGTGCTAAGCCAAACAGACGTTTACGGCACGGCCAAGGACGGGTATTCTTGGGTAAAGGCCGACGGTTTATGGCAATGGACCACTACTCCTACGCCCAGCGCGGTTAATAAAATCGCCGCGCCGGCTGTCAAGAGTTCATCTACTAACAATACTGCATCATCGAAGAAGTCGTCGTCTAAAACCCCAGCGACGGGCGGCCCAGGCCCTTCCGGCTCCTCCGGCGGCGGCACACCGGCATCCAGTTTGCACCCGGCTATACTTGCCGGTATCGGCAGCTTGGCCGTAGTATATGCCTTATATGAGTACCGCAATGATCTGGCAAACCAGCTCTACAAGTTCCGAAGATACCGAGAGACTCGGCGGGTTGCTGGGTAGCCAGCTAACCGGCGGCGAAGTGATTGAGCTCCGTTCGGACTTAGGCGGCGGTAAAACGACTTTTGTCCGTGGGCTTGTCCGAGGCACGGGCAGCCAAGACCGAGTATCTAGCCCAACCTTTACTCTCAGCCGAATCTACAAGGCCGGAAAGTTCGATATTCACCACTTTGATTTTTATCGGCTGGAAGCAGCTGGTGTTTTGGCGGATCAGTTAGCTGAAGCTGTAAGCAACCAGCAGGTCATAGTCGTAGAGTGGGCCAAAATTGTCGAAAACGTTTTACCGGATGACCGGCTGACCATTGAGTTCACGGCTACCGCTGCCGGCCCGGATGACCGCCAAATTACATTTTTATACCCGGAGAACTACCGTGAAATAATCGCGAAGCTAGAAGCTGGCTGGCCGGAGCTTCGGCCATGATAATTCTGGGTATCAGGACCGACAAGCCGGAAGCCGAATTATATTTATATGATGAGGATAAGAAGCTGGCCGAGATAAAATGGCCGGCCCACCTAAAGTTGGCAGAAACATTAAACACTAAAATTGAGGAAATACTTAACAAGTCAAGCATTTCTTATGGTGAATTAAATGGCATCGCCGTATTTAAAGGCCCGGGTAGTTTTACGGGCCTGCGGATCGGCATGAGTGTAGCCAATGCCCTGGCTTATGCCCAGTCCATACCAATCATCGCGGCCGATGGGGTCGACTGGCTCGGCAACGCTATCAAACGGCTTTCTGGCGGTGATAACGACCGGACTGCCATTCCTGAGTACGGCGTGTCGGCCCGCACCACCAAGCCACGAAAATGATCTGAATATGATATTATTTAGGTAGGATTTTAAACCACGAGTTTTGGGATAATCCGCGTTAATTTTTTACTAAACCTGAAAACCTAAACTGACTGAATTTCAGCTAAAGAAGTGATAGTGATCGCCGGAATTTAGACAGACTAAAGGTCTTCTTTAAGAGGAGGACTGTAAATGGAAGTCATACTACCTATTGTACTGGCAATAGTCGGTCTTGGCGTGGGCGGCGGCGGAACTTACGCTTACACCAAACAGCGCCAAGGCGCGGCGGCCGAAGAAGCCAAAAAAGAACTGCAAAAAGCTAAAAAAGAAGCGGCTGAGACGATCCGAAAGGCCGAAGAGGACGCGGCCAGGCGAATCGAAGAATCGCGCAAAGACGAGCAAAAACGCCGCAACGAGCTGAAAGAGCTCGAACAGCGGGTCATCAACCGCGAAGATTCGCTTGATAAAAAGTTAGATGATCTGGATAAACGTTCGGAAAACCTGCGCAAGTCCGAAGCCGAGGTTGAGGAGCTGAAAAATGAAATCAGAGCCATTCGGACCAAACAGCAGGAAAAGCTCGAGAAAATCGCCAAACTGACTAAGGCGGAGGCGTCTGAGAAGCTGATGCAAATGACGGAGCGGGATATCCGCAATGATTTGCTGGGCCTAATTAATAAAGTTCAAAACGATGCCCGCGAAAACGCCGAAGAGCAGGCGGCCTTGATTTTGGCGACTACCATGGAGCGGATGGCCAGCGAAGTCACCGCCGAACGAACTGTCACCGCCATTAAGCTGGAAGACGAAGAAATGAAAGGCCGGATCATCGGCAAGGAGGGCCGGAACATACAGGCACTGCAGCGAGCCACCGGTGTCGATATCTTAGTTGATGAAACGCCCGGCATGATCGTGTTGTCGAGTTTCGATCCGGTGCGCCGTGAGATCGCCCGACAAGCCATGGAGATGCTATTGAAGGACGGCCGCGTGCATCCTGGTCGGATCGAAGAAGTCGTTGAAAAAGCCCAAAAGCAAGTTCAGAAGGATGTAGTCCGGGCCGGTGAAGATGCCGCTCGTGAAGTTGGAATCGTTGGTGTTCCCAAAGAAATCCTACAGCTGATGGGCGAGCTCAAGTACCGCACCAGCTACGGCCAAAACGTGCTCAAACACTCCGTGGAGATGGCCCAGCTGGCCGGCGTTTTGGCCGAAGAACTTGGCGCTAACGTCAAGACCGCTAAGTACGCCGCGCTGACCCACGATATGGGCAAAGCGCTGACTCATAAAGTAGAAGGCAAGCACCACCACATCACCGGCGAGATGCTGCGCAAATACGGAGCGCCGGAAGAAGTCGCCCTGGCCGCCGAACAGCACCACGACGACGTCGATGCAACAACGGTTGAGGCTTTGATTGTCCGGGTAGTTGACGCTATCAGCAGTGCCCGGCCGGGTGCTCGAAACATCAGTGCCGAGAACTTTGCCGAGCGTATGAAAGACCTAGAAAATACAGCGCTTGGCTTTGACGGGATCGAGAAAGCTTACGCTATCAGCGCCGGGCGCGAAGTCCGGGTATTCGTCCAGCCCAAGGCGATTGATGACCTGCAAGCTATTCGCTTAGCCCGCGATATCGCCAACAAGATCGAATCGACGATGCAGTATCCGGGGACTATCAAGGTGAATGTCATCCGCGAAACTCGCGCCATCGAATTCGCCAAGTAAAACTTAGTAACTCAGGAGGCTTATGGACAGAGAAGCGATTCGCACGAGTGCGGCATACAAAAAACTAGAGGACCAGTATTTTGACGGCGGTTACTATTCGCCGAAAGTTAGAGAATTGTCCAGCGCATTAGAGTCACTAACACTGGCTGAACGGCATGACTTTTATCGCGACCATTTTAATTTGGCCTGGTCTATTGCCGATAGAGTAGTCTCAAGTGGGCGGTTTGATCAATGGGGACGGGCAGATATGACCGATGAAGGCCTAGGAGTTATTGAAGTTCGACTGAGTAAAAATGAAGAGGACGGTGACGATAGTCCAGCTTTTAACGTGCTAGAAGTTAGCGTAACTTCTTTTCATCCGGTAAGCTCAACTGTAGAAGATTGGAATTGGAACAAAGAATCTGACCCAATGGGTCTTGAAACCAGCCACCCTGTTACCAAAAATGTCCGACAGTACCCTGAAAAATATAGCGACGAAATTTATGCATTGCCCGACGGAAGTCTTTGCTATGACAGACAGGACGAAGATCTGGACAATGAAATATTGAACTTGCTTAATGCGCTTGAGACCCTAGTCTGGGCTGATGAAGTGCTTGCTAAAAGCGAACATAAACCCCTAGTTTTAGACTATTAATATTACTAATCAAACTCGCTAAGTTAAAAATACTTAACTTGTTAAGTATTTTTTATA
>Ga0068855_100004796_pt1 | contig 16509 bp, 18 predicted proteins | sample KBSCornC52_FD_66592 | JGI IMG/M metagenome (GOLD analysis project Ga0068855, IMG submission 66592) | Corn rhizosphere microbial communities from Kellogg Biological Station, Michigan, USA - KBS Corn C5-2 | ecosystem: Host-associated > Plants > Roots > Rhizosphere > Soil ...
GCGAGCGGCCGAAACGCCTTTACGAAGTCTTTGTGAATTCTTTGTACGGCCCTGGCGCTTCCGGGGCCATAGGACCCGCGAAGGGCGCGCTGCCAAGCGGCGGACACCAGTATCCAGATCACGTAAGCTGGCACTGCTAGTGAGATTCCGAGCAACTCGGCGACTGATTCCGTAGATCGACGTGCGGCGTCATGGAGAATGAACCGCCGGCAGTACCGCGAGATGATTGCGCTGTCCATCCTCCCTTAATGTCTTCGTCGCCATAACGGCCGAGGAGAACGATTCGCTCCTGGCTGCCGGGATTCAACACGATCGCAACGGAGTCGCCAACACTGTTGACCGGAGGCCCGTAATCGTCGACGAAGGTTGCCACGGCTTCCGGAAATCCATTGTCTCCAAGCCAATCGAGTCCCAGTAGCGCGAGGTCCATGTCATAGACCCCCAGGTGCGTCGAATCGCCCGTCTGACTCGACCGGCCTGTTGCATGGTGATTCGCGACAAATGCGATCGTCCCACAGATTCGCTTGGCGCCTGGCTCGTGGAGCTCGAGCTGATAAGGCCGGACAAGAGATAACGTCGCATCCCAGGCACCCACGAGATTCTTTGCCGGTTGGGTTTCGAGCGCGAACCGCGTCTCGGGTGATCCGGCCTGACACGCAACGAATGCCAGCGCGAGTATCGGAGCGCACCGCATCACGCCGCCTCGAAGTCCACGTATTCCACGAAATGCCTGAGAATCGGCCGGTGGGGCGAACTGATCACGATGAGGTGAACGCCAATATTCTTCGCCCGTTTAACCGCATTTATCATAGAGGAAAGTTCGCATCCTCTATCGTCTGCTCGCATAAAGATTTCACAAAGGCGGAAGTTTCCTGAAGTAGTGCCGGGCCTGCGAAGATGCGATCATAATGGGATGGCCGGTCTGACTGCTCTCGTAATCGACGATGAATCCCAGATCCGCCGAGCGGTCTCTCACGCACTGGCCGACGACTTCGCCAAGGTTGCTGAGGCTGCTACCGGCGTCGAGGGGCTGGCGGTCGCCATCAATGAGAAACCTGCGCTGATTGTGCTAGACATTGGCTTGCCGGATATGAGCGGACTTTCTCTCTGCGCCGAAATCCGCAAATCCTCGGATGCAATCATCCTGGTTCTTTCCGCCCGTCACGCCGACCAGGAAAAGGCAACGCTTTTGGATGCTGGAGCAGACGATTACGTCACCAAGCCGTTCAGTACGCTGGAACTCAAAGCGCGAGTCCGCGCGCTCCTGAGGCGAGCGAGCTCTCCGCGCGCGGTCACCGGAACGATCATTCGCCACGGAGAGCTCTCCATGGATCTCGAGGCGCGCACTCTGCTGCGCGCCGGAGTGCTCGTGCACCTTACGCCAACGGAATGGGAGCTCGTGCGAGTTCTCATGACACACGCAGGGAAGACAATGACGCATCGCCAACTTTTCGCGGCCGTGTGGCCCGGCCGACAGTACGGCGACGCGCAGCAGTACCTGCGAGTTCACGTCGCGAACATCCGGCGGAAGATCGAATCAAACCCCCTCGATCCGCGCCACATCTTCACGGAGCCCGGGGTCGGGTATCGATTTGCGGCGCCCCAGTAGCAGGAATCACGTGAATAGCGCGCGCACTTCCATTTGGACTCTCGCGTTTTTGTCCCTGGTGGCGGCTACACTTGCGCTGCTGGCCGTTCGGAGCCACCTCGGGGAAGCCCACGTTGCGCTCGTATTTCTGCTTGTCGTTCTCGGGGCGAGTGCCGCGGGCGGCCGGATTCTCGGGATGACCACCGCTTTGGCCGCATTTCTGGCTTTCGATTGGTTCTTCCTGCCGCCGTACAATACGCTCCTCATAAGAAACCCGTTCGATTGGCTCGTACTTTTCGTCTTCCTAATTACCAGTGTGGTGGCCGCACAGCTCCTCTACCGCGCGCGATCGGAGCGGGCCGCGGTGGAGCGAGCGGAAGCGCTCCGCGAAGCGGATAAACTCAAGGATGCTCTGCTCGCCTCCCTCTCCCACGATCTGCGAACCCCGCTGACAACGATCAAGGCTCTCGCCCACGAGCTCCAACCTCTTGGCGATGAGCGGACGTTCATCATTGAAGAGCAGGCCGATCGCCTGAACCGACTCGTCACCGATCTGCTGGAGGTCGCGCGTCTGGAGGGAGGAGCGCTGCCGCTCGACATCCAGATCAACGCTGCCGACGACCTCCTTGGTGCCGTGGTTCAACAGGTTTCGGGGAGGCCGGATCAGGACCGACTGAAAGTCTCGCTCGACGATCCGGCGACTCTATCATTCGGCCGATTCGACTTCGTCCATGCCCTGCGAATACTTGGCAATCTCGTAGACAACGCGTTCAAGTACGCCCCCGCCGGGACACCTATCGAAGTTACGGCGGGGACCGAAGGAAGTCGGCTGATCTTTCGCGTTTCCGATCGGGGGCCCGGCATTCCCGTCGCCGAGCGAGATGGCGTATTCACACCTTTCTATCGATCGCCCGCGAAACCATTGGGCACGCGATCGGGTGGTCTCGGTCTCTCGATCGCGCGCGGTTTGGCGGAGGCACAACACGGTAGCCTCACGTATGCCGATCGCGACGGAGGGGGCGCGACTTTCGAGCTTAGTCTTCCGGTCGCAGCGCCATAGACGTTATTGAATCAGCCGGAGTCGGTCTCCGCGTCTACCGGGCACAGTCGTCGCCACAACTATCGTGGCCACGCAAAGCTTCGACGCCCTCTTTCCCTATGATCGGGACCATGATTAGCGCTGCCGCGGGATCGGCCCACCACCAGCCAAAGAACGCATTCAGGCTCAAGCCAGCCAGCAGGATAGCGGAGAGATAGGTGCAGAGCTGAGTTTGCTGCGCTTCCGACCGAAGAGCGCGACTGCCGAGCGCTGCTGCTACCTTCCGCTTGGCACGTGCCAACAGTGGCATCACCACCAGCGACGCGACGGCCAGCACAATTCCGACTGTACTCGCCTCGGGTGCCTCCCGCTTGAATAGCGCGTTAGCCGCGTCCACAGTCACGTACAGAGCAAGCGCGAGAAACAGGAGTCCGACAAATCTGAGTGTCAGCAGCTCGGCGCGCTCGCGCTCAGTGGGATCTACATCGGCATTCAGGCGCCAAAGCGCGGCCACGCTCGCCGCGAGCTCGATCGCGCTGTCAAAACCGAACCCGACGAGTGCGATGCTTCCAGCCAAGAGCCCGACGCCGATCGCGATAAGCCCTTCGACGCTGTTGTAGCCCAGCGTCATCCAGGAAAGCCATTGACCGCGGCGAACCCAGCCCTCGCGCTCGATACCTATGGGCAAACTGGTCATAGTGGAACATAAGCGCGTCAGCGGGCCGTGCCTTCCTGATTCAACACCACGAGCTGACCGCGCATCATCGGCAAATGCGCTGGTATCGCGCAGACGAAATCATAGATGCCGGCCTTGGCTGCAACATAGATCGCGTGGGTTTCCGATTGGCCGGGGATCGAGACCGCCAGGTCCTTCATGACGAAAGAGTGCGCGTCGTCTTCGGGATTTATGAAAGTCAGCCGGAGCGTGTCACCCTCGAAAACCGTTATCGTGCTCGGCATGAACTCGTAGACCTCTTTGCCGGCGAGGACACCGCCCGGTGCAAAGTCCTTCTTCAGGAACGGGTAGGTCGTTGCGATCTCTTTGGTGAGAAGCGGAACGGTGGTGATTACGATTTCGCGGGCGTGCGCCGATGCACCGCCGTTCGCCCTGTCACGCGCTGGTGCAGCGCAGTTGGCGAGAACCGCCGTGCCCACGAGCATCAGGCAAGAAAGCCAACGAGCGCCCGGGTTTACTGCGCCGCCGGCTGAAAAAGCTCGACCACGTTGCCGGATGGATCCTCCAACAGGATCTGTGAGCCTCCCGGCCCGGTCACGATGTCGTTTCTGAATTTCAGACCCGCTGCCCGAAGACGTCGAACCTCAGCTCCAATATCATCGACCACCAGCTCGATGCGATTCCAGCCGCCAGGCGCCGGTACGCTTCCATCGGGCATTGGTCGGCCCGCTGAGCTTTTCGCCCCACTCAACAGGAGACGAAGCTCGCCACGGATCACGTCCGCGAATGCGGGCAGCGCTTTCGAACGGACAGTGAATCCCAGATGCGTAACATAGAATGCAATTGAAGCTTCTACGTCGGTAACCATGTAGCGGACATTGACCACGCGCAATTTTACCCGATGATGATTTGACCTACAGAATGGGACGCGGGCGTCACCCTGCGCTAAAACGCCCGGCGAAATAGAAAACGCGCTTTATCCGGGCAAATCCCGTGCTCCCCCTCGCGCCACTTGTCAGCTAGAATTGCGAGGCGTCGACACGGCGGGTCATCCGCACACGGGAGAGAGACATGCGCAACGTTACTATAGTCCGGGTTGGCGGAGCCTTCCTGATAGGCGGTGCGCTCGCATTCATGGGCGTTTTTGCTTTCCTCGCCGCGCGATTCAACTATCCGCAAGTGCTCGACGGTAATGCGGCCCAGGTTCTCCCAAGCCTTCTCGCCACCGGTGCGACTGGCCGCGCGGTCTGGGCCATCTACGGATTTCTCCCGCTGATCTGGATTCCGGCTGGCGTTGGCGCGTTCCACGCTCTGCGCGACGTGCGCACAGGATCCATGCGTGTGGCAATGCTATTCGCACTTGTCGCAGCCGTGACCATGATGCTGGGCCTGTTGCGGTGGCCAAGCATTCACTGGACGCTCGCGCAGGCATACGCTGTCGGCAGCGAAGCAGATCGCGCCGCGATAGCCACGACCTTCGCCGGACTCAACAGCTTTCTCGGAAACTACATCGGCGAGTTTCTCGGCGAGCTGAGCTTCAGTCTGTTCTTTCTCCTCTCGGGCCTGGCAATGCTCTCGCGAGATTCGCGATTCCCCCGCTGGGTGGGATTCCTCGGCGTCTTCACGGCCGTGGCTGGACTCGTCGGAATGTTTCGAAACGTGACCGGCATCGTCGATCCCGTCGCCGCGGTCAACAATTACCTGCTGCCGCTCTGGATGATTATTTTTGGCGTCTCTCTTCTGCGTCACTCTCCGGCCATTCTCGTGCGCCAGCCGATCTGACTCTCTCCCAATTCCATTCTGTGCCAAAGACATCACTCCCCCACGCAGCTGCGGTGGTCAGCTCGGCGTGCCTGGCGCTCGTCTTCACTTGCACGGCCCCGATCGCCGCGCAGACTGCCAAGCCGTTCGACTTCTCCATCAAGAACATCATGCGCGGGCCAGAGCTTTACGGCCGCCAGCCCGACAACATTCATTGGAGCGCCGACAGCAGGTGGATCTACTTCACCTGGCTCGAGCCAGGCACAGATTGGCGTGAAACGCCCAAACAGTTCCGGGTGCGCGCCATCCCCGGTGCCAAGCCTGAACGAGTCTCCCTCCAGCAAGTCGATTCGAGCGGTTATCGTTTTGCGCCGAGTGAGCGTTCGCACAATGGGAGGTATTCCGTCGTCGAATTCAACGGCGACATCTACCTCAATGATCTCACCAACGGCACGACCAGGCGCCTGACTCAAACGGTTGAGGCCGAGCACAGCCCACAGTTCTCGACGAGCGACAGAGAGATTTTCTTCGTACGCAGCAACAACATCTATTCGATCGATATCTCTTCAGGATTTCTTCGCCAGATCACCGACATCCGCCAAGGTCCGCCGCCGGCTGATTCGTCGAGGGCGCAAGGACAGCGGGGACGATTGGAGCAGCAGCAGCGTGATCTGTTCGAGTCCGTCCGCGACCGCATCCGTGCCGATAGCATCGCCCGCGCCGAACGACTACAACGCGACTCACTCGGCCTCAGGCCGATCTACCTTCTGAGCACAGAACAGGTAGCGGACTTTTCGATCTCGCCCGCAGGCACGTCACTGCTGATCACGACCCACACGCCGGCCACTGGAACCCGCACGAGCGACATCCCGCAGTACGTCACGCGCAGCGGCTACACCGAGGAGCTTCGCGTGCGCACCAAGGTCGGCGATGCGGAGCAGCGTGGACGCGTCGCGCTCATCACGCTGCCGGCAGCGACGGTCAAATGGCTCAAGCCATTTGCCACCGATACCGCTAGCGGCGCGTTCGATCTCCTCGGCTGGAACGATTCGGGGACGCAAGCGTTGATCTACGCCTACAGCAGCGACAACAAATCGCGCTTTCTCCAGACGGTCGACGCGGCGGCGAATCTGAGAACGCTCGAGGCATCACGGGACTCAGCGTGGATCGGCGGGCCGTGCAGCGAGTGCGGAGGATGGTATGGCGGCGGAAATGGCCGCATCTGGTACGTCTCCGAGGTCGATGGGTTTTCGCATCTGTACACGATCGCGCCGAACGGAACTCAGAAGCAGCAGTTGACCAGCGGCAATTGGGAAGTCCGCGAGGTCGCTCTCTCCCCCGACGATCATTGGTTCTATCTGACAACCAATCAGGTCTCGCCATTCGAGCAGCATCTCTACCGGTTGCCGACTGCGGGCGGAACGCTCGAGAAAATCACCACGCGGCAGGGCAAGCACACCGCCGTGGTCTCGCCCGACGGACAGCTTGTTGCCGACGTCTACTCCTACGTGAATCGTCCGCCCGACCTGTTTCTGATGAACGATCGGCCGCGCGCAGAGATGTCGCAGCTGACGGTCTCGCCAAGCGCGGAGTGGCTGTCTTTTCCCTGGCTCGTCCCGGAGATCGTGATGATTCCGGCGTCCGACGGCGCAAAAGTGCCCGCGCACATCTACAGGCCCAGCGACATGCACGCGCAGCCAAACGGAGCCGCGGTGATCTTCGTCCATGGCGCTGGATATCTCCATAACGTCGGAAATTTCTGGTCCGAGTATCCGCGCGAGTACATGTTCAACCAGTTTCTCGCGTCGAAGGGCTATACCGTCCTCGATCTGGATTACCGCGGGTCGGATGGGTACGGCCGCGACTGGCGTACCGCGATCTACCGGCACATGGGTGGTCGGGATCTGGACGATCAGGTGGACGCGTCCCGCTACCTCGTCCAGACTATGGGTGTTAACCCCAAGCACATCGGCATCTACGGTGGCAGTTATGGCGGGTTTATCACGCTTATGGCGCTATTTACCCAGTCCCCGCACTTCGGGGCGGGTGCCGCGCTCCGCAGCGTCACCGACTGGGCGCACTACAATCAGGGGTACACTTCGAACATCCTCAACCTTCCGCAAAACGATACGCTGGCCTACCGTCAATCGTCTCCTATTTACTTCGCAGAAGGTCTACAGGACCCGTTGCTGATGGCGCACGGCATGGTAGACACCAATGTCCATTTTCAGGATATCGTAAGACTCACGCAGAGATTCATCGAGCTAGGCAAGACGCGCTGGGAGCTTGCGGCCTATCCGGTCGAGGATCATGCATTCGTAAGACCCTCGTCGTGGGCGGATGAATATCGCCGCATCTTCGAGCTGTTCGAGAGATACCTCCCGGTTCGTAATTGATCCCAATGATCAACTTCTTAAGGTCCATGTTCTCAACTACTGCATCTTTCGTCCGGGCAGTGCTCGGCGTGCCCGACTACGATCGCTACCTCTCGCACATGCGCACCGCCCATCCCGGCGACCGGATCATGACCGAAACTGAATTCCGTCATACCCGCATGAACGACCGCTACAACCGCGCCGGATCGAAGTGCTGCTAAGGCCGTAGTGTGCAAGAGCCGACTCGGCTGGCGTCTCCAAGGAGACCTCAACCGAGTCGGAAATGAAAGCAACAGCCTTGCTCGTCGTCGCCTGTGTACTTGTGGGGTGCACCGACGATTCTTCTTCGGCCGATAACGTCGGCGCGGTCAACGCCCGATTGGACGCATCCCCCCAACCGCCAGGACTCCCTGTTTCGTCGCCCGCGACGAGCGCGAAGGCCACATCGAGTCGCGTTGCGCCGGCCCCAAGAGCATTCGGGATGGTCGGCGGTACTGCCGGCAACCCTGAGGCGGCGGAATTCAGTGGCGCCCCCGTTGACGAGACCTCTTCTCAGGCCAACGCGGGTCGCGACGCACTGCAGAACGTGAGCGCCTCCACTTCAGCAGCCCCGTCGATGGTGATTCGCGTCGGGCAGGCGTTCATCGAAGTCGAAAAGGTTGATCCGGCGATTCTCCGAATCCGCCAGCTGGCGGCTCAGGTCGGCGGCTACATCGCCAACTCTTCGGTCAGTGGAGGCCGCGACCAGATCAGGCAGGCCACGCTCGAGGTGAAGATCCCGGCGTCGAAATACGATCAGGCTGTCGGTGACCTCTCGACGATCGGCAAGGTCGAGACCGTAAACTCCACCGCCGAGGATGTGGGCGAAGAGTTTGTCGACGTGACCGCGCGCGTGAACAACGCGCGGCGCCTCGAGGAGCGCCTGATCACCCTTCTATCAACCAGAACCGGAAAGCTCGACGAAGTACTTCGCGTCGAGCGTGAGCTCGCGCGCGTCCGCGAGGAGATCGAGCGCTACGAGGGCAGGCTTCGCTTCCTGGGCGCGCGAGTGGCAACGAGCACACTGACGATCACGGTGCACGAACCAGCTCCGATTCTCGGAAACAGCCCCGGCCAGAATCCGATCGCTGCGGCCTTGCACCGCGCGTGGAAGAATTTCGTCGGGCTGGTCGCCGCGCTAATCGCATCACTGGGCATCGTGATTCCGCTTGCCCTGGTCGGTTTCGGAGGATGGCTGGGCTACGCCCGTTGGAAGAGGCGGGAGGGATCGCAACGGTAACCGCAAACTGAACGAACGGGCGGGAGGCGTCAGCGACGGAGATCCCAGTCAATAGTCACGACGCCCCGACCTACTTCCGCGGCGTGAGAGGGACTGCCTGTGCCCGGCGCGCCACTTCGTAAAGTCCGGGCGTCGTGAACTTAATAATTGGCATCTGTGCTACTGACGCCTCCCGCCCGTTCAGTTGCCCTTTCGTCCCGAGACGAGATCCCGATTGTACCACCACAACGCCCGTGACAAAGCAGAGTAGCCGTCGCTCAGGTGCTGTGCCCCCCACGCCATCGCTCCAGCGCCGGCGATCATGAGGATCGGACTCGCCGCATTGTTCGACGTGTTGGCTGTGAGAATTGCGCCGGTCACGAGCGTCAGCGCTCCCAGCCCGCCGACGAGCGATCCGCGAAAATTGTTTGTCTTGAACGCCTGCGCTTCGGTCACCGCATGAGGCGATGCTTCGACGAGCTTCTCGACATCGAAGTCGCGGAACCATCCGACAGTGCCGATCACCGTTCCGCCAGCGCCACGTATGATGTCGGCGCTCCCCCAGCGCGACTCGAACCTCAGAGCCTGCGCGTCGTAGCTGTGCGATGAATCGCTGGCAGCGAGTGGTCGCGCGATACCTGCGGAAGATCCAGCTTCAGGATTCGCGGCGGGCGGCGCCACACGTGCTGTTGTCTGGGCGCCGGCCACCGCTGCACTAACCGAGGCGCCAACCACGAGCGCCCGAAAAAGGATCGATTTCATTTGTCCCCGTTTTGAATCGTCGACTTGTTTACTACAGACGATTCAGCGACCCGGGGAAAACATTTTTTGCTATTACTTCAGATCACGATTGTACCACCACAACGACTTGTGCAGCGCGTTGTAAGCCCTCTGCAGTTTGCTCCCTCCGTACGCGATTAACCCGAAGGTGGCAATCGTCAAACCGGTCGTGATTCCACTACTCACATTTTGAATCTGTGCAGCCCCGACAGACGCACCCAAACTGATCAGTCCGAGTCCAAGCACAACCGTTCCCGGCCGATAATTCCGCTGGAATTCCCGGGCCTCGGCCACGGCGTTGGGCGATGCCGCGACAACCTGCGTCACGTCGACACCTCTAAAAACCCCAATCCTTCCTACGATCGTTCCCTCGATGCCACGAACGATTCTCACATCTCCAAAGTTCGTTTCGAGGCGCAGCGCGTTCTGCTCGTAGCTCTGACCCTCTGCGGCCATTGGAATTACCTCCGCCGTCAGCACGAATACCCACGCGATCCAAAAGAGATGTAGACGCCACATCGCTCCTCCGTTAGTGATGGTAGACAATCGTCGCACGGCCGTTGAGCGTCGTTCCGTCCATGATCACGTGGGTGTTTCCTGGATAGCTGTAGCCAGAGCCTTCGAGTGCGACGGCCGCGCCTACAAAATCGTCGTTCGTCAACAGCCAGGCTCCCGCGTTGGCGAAGAGTGTTCCGACGAACGCGGTCCCCACCAGTAGCCATGATGCGCCTGGTATCACTTTGAGTGCGACGGTGCCGGCCGCATTCGCGGACGATTTCAGCAGCTCCGCCAGCGAATTGCTATCGAGCTTGAGAACGCACGGCTGATTGTCGTCTTCCCAGAACAGGATGTGGAATCCCTGATTGAATTTGCTGAGATACGCCACGGTCTCTTCTTCCGAGAAAAGCATTACGTGTCCGTCCCAGAATCCCGTGTTCTGATCGAAGTACTTTCGGGTGTCGTAGACGTGCTCGCCGGAGCAGGACTGGTCCCCTACGTAGGTTGGCGCGACCTGTGTATCCGGTCCTTGAATGTGGACTTCGATCTCGGGATCCCCACGAGTCCATGGCTCTTTCATATCCAGAATCCGCGAAAACTCGAGGTACAGTCCTGGGGGAAGTGCGGGCGTGGTGCTTCCGCCACCCCCACCATCACACGTCTCTCCGCACGCAATGAGGCTGGATCCCTTGATGGCCAGCGGCTCCAACGTTCCGATCGCATTGCCGCCCTGGTCGCGGACATTGCGCGACGCGGCAGGAATCATCGGCTGGTCGAATCGCGTTTCCACCGGCACGATCGAGAGCGTTGGCTGGTCGGGCGGCACCTTTTTGTCGAGCGTGACGCCTCGTCCGCTCTCGTCGAACGCGACGATCGGATCCGATTCGTCCAGCTGCGACACGACCAGTACGTCGCCTTTGCCCGTCCACGTTTCACGATGCCTGGCCACCGGCATGTAGAACTCGAGTGGGCGAATCGCGGCAAGCGGACCGAACACCTCTGCCTCGCCACCGCCGCTCTTCGCAACCATTGCGTCGAGCAGCGCACGACCGTCCTTCGATCGCAGATACGATCCGAGCTCCAGCTTGTGCTCCTTGAACGGAGCGGCGCGCATGTCCCGCTTGAGACGCTGTCGCGCGGGCTCGTTGTCCATCGCCTGCGCAATCAGTTGCGCAAGCCGGGTCAATGCGGCTCGTTCCTCGCCGACGACGCCGGGCGAAGTATCGGCTGCAATGTCTTTCGAGCTGTTGGGTCCTACCGTGCGGCTCGCGGGATCTGCGCAGGAAACGAGAGCCGCGAACAGCGCCAGAACAAGAACTCCTTCGCCATGTGTGTGTTTCATACTTCCTCCTCGGCGAGTGGTGCGGTTGGTGAAGCGCGCACTCTATTCTCTCGCGGAGGAGCAATCGTAATCCGCGAACCGCTTACGAGATCACTTCACTTCGCGTCGACGAGGGAGCAACGACTGCCATTAGAATCGCGGCGACGAGCGCCAGCGACGCACCGAACACAAACGCGCTCGGCGCACCAGAGCGGTCCCAGATCCAGCCGAAGATGAGAGAGGCCGGAAGCGCGCCCAGTCCGATCGCCAGGTTGTACCAGCCGAACGCGGCGCCGCGGCGAACCCTCGGAACAATGTCTGCGACGAGCGCCTTCTCCGTGCCCTCTGTCATGCCGTAGAAAATCCCGTAGACGGCGAACAACGCCCACGCCTGCCACGGCGCCCCTGCAAATCCAAAAGCGAAATACACCGCCGCATATAGCAGCCATCCGCCCACAATAAGCGGCTTGCGCCCAATGGTGTCCGAGAGCTGGCCGCCATAAGTGCCGGTCGCGGACTTCACGAAGTTGAGCAATGCCCAAAGTATTGGCGCCAGCGCGACGGGGACGCCAAGCTGATTCGCCCGGAGGAGCAGGAACGCGTCGGTGGAGTTTCCGAGCGTGAATAGCAGGACGACCACGAGGTAGGCCCAGAACCTTCCCCCCAAATGACTCACTCCGTCGCCTGCCTGCGCAGCGCTGCGATCGTCACCATGCCGCGGGACGTCTTTCACGACCACGATCAGAATAACCATCGCGATCGCCGCCGGAATGGCCGACAGCCAGAACACGTTCCTCATCGCGTGCTCGTCGCTCGGCGACAAGCGCTTGCTCGTGTCGAGCATGCCCACGCCATGGAGCTTGAGAATGAAGAACGCAACGAGGGGGCCGAGCACAGCACCGGCGTTGTCCGCAGCGGCGTGAAATCCGAATGCGCGGCCCCGGACTTCGGGCGCCGCGGAATCGGCGAGGAGCGCATCGCGAGCTGAGGTGCGAATTCCCTTCCCCACCCGGTCGGTCACGCGAATCGCGAGCACCTGCCGAGCGGTGTGCGTCGCGGCGGTGAACGGACGTACGATCGACGCAATGAGATAGCCGGCGACCACGAACGGTTTTCTGCTCGACACCTTGTCCGACCACCAGCCGCTCAGCAGCTTGAGCAGCGATGCGGTGGTCTCGGCCGTCCCCTCGATCGCGCCGATGAAGCTCGCGTTAGCTCCAAGAACAGACGCAAGGAAAACAGGAAGCAGCGGATAAATCATCTCGGTCGAGACGTCGGTGAAGAAACTCACCGCGCCGAGGCCGATGACGTTGCGCCCGAGCGGCGGGCGCGCCTTTTTCGCCGGTGCCGGGTCTACGATGCCCGCACCTCCGAATGATCCCCCACCGTCACTTCGCCCTTCACTCCCTGGACAACCGTATCATCGCCAACGAGCGAGTTCTTCAGAACGGACTTCGTGATCCTGGCATTCGATCCAACGATCGAGTGGCTGACCTCTGCGCCGTCCAGCACCGAGCCAGCGCCGATCGAGACGTTCGGGCCGATCTTCGATTTCTTGAGGGTGACGTTGTCCTCGATGTAGACGGGATCGATGATCGTCGAATCACCCACATTCTTCGGACGACGCGCGCGCCCGCGCTTGAGCATCGCTTCGTTGGTCTCGATCATCGTCTCGATTTTTCCGGCATCGTACCAGCCTTCGACATCGATGACTTTGATCTTCGCGCCCTTCTCGATCATGTACTGGAAAGCGTCGGTCAGAAAGTATTCTCCCTGATTCTTCGGCTGATTCAGCACCCACTCGATGCCCTCGAACAGGAGCTTCCAGTTCCTGATGTAGTAGAGGCCGATGTTGGCGCGCTTCGAGACCGGTGTCTTCGGCTTCTCGATGATCTTCGTCATGTTGCCGTCTCTGTCCGTGACGACGACGCCGAAGCGCTGATAGTCCTCGACCTCCTTCACCCAGATGATTCCGTCTGCGTCGACGCTTTTCACCTTGGAGAGATCTGCGTCGAAGATCGTGTCGACGAAGATGATGAGCACGGGTTGGTCGACATAGTCGCGCGCGAGCGCGATCGCCCCCGCTGTCCCGTCCTGCACCTTCTGCTCGATGAATACCGATGGCACGTCCATCTCGGCGCGCGCGTATTCTTCGACCTTTTCCTTGAGATGACCGGTGATGTACACGATCTCTTCGACGTTCCCCAGCTTCTTCAGCTCGTCGAGCACGTAGGACATCACCGGCTTGCCCGCGACCTTCATCATCGGCTTGGGCGTCAGGTACGTGTGCGGGCGAAGGCGCGTTCCCTTCCCCGCCAGCGGAATTATCACTTTCATGGTTCGCTTGTCCCCTCTCGGCCGTACCTGTCGCTCAGGCGGACGACGTCGTCGATCTCCGGCGTCGATACTTCCAGCACATCGCAGTCCGTCCGCGCAATCATCTGGTGGATGGTTCCGGGCGTGACTCTATATGACTCGCCGATCTTGAGGTTCACGTCGTCCAGAATGTCGTCGCCCTCCCGCTGCACGCGATACACGATATCGCCGGAGAGCAGGTAGATCGTTTCATCCTTCCGGTTGTGATACTGCACCGAAAGCTCGTGTCCGGCGTTGATGTGCAGAATCTTGCCCACGTACCGCTCGGAATGCGCCCAGATGGTCTCGTATCCCCACGGCTTGGGCACGTGAATCACCAGGCCTCGGCCGGACTTCGGTCGTACAGCGCGTCGTTTGGCCGTGGAGCGCGACTTGGCCGCGCGCCCGGCTGTCTTCTTCTTTGGCATGCATAAATATCTCACGTTAGTGGCGGGCACGCTGACGCCGCGGAGAACACGTTGGCCCCGGCCATAGTGACGCCGCGCAGAACACGTTGGCGCCGGGCATGCTTTCTGCTTTTCTGCGTATCGCATGATCCTCTCGCCAAAGCATCTTCCGCGCCTCGTCGCGACCGTACGACTCTTTACGAACTACGGCCTTCGCGAATTCGCTCAGGGCCAGGGACTTCTCAGTCTCGAGGGCGCCAGCCTCGATGAGGATGGGACGTTGCGGGGCGATTTGGGCGCGAAAGCAACCGCCTTCAGGGAGCGGCTGATCGAGCTGGGACCAGCCTACATCAAACTCGGCCAGATTCTTTCGACCCGTCCCGACCTATTGCCGCGGCCGTACATCGACGAGCTCGAGCATCTCCAAAATGAAGTTCCTCCAATGGATTTCGAGGAGGTCGAGCAGCTGATTGAAGCGGAGCTCCACTCCCGCATCAGCAAGCTGTTCGCGTCTTTCGATCAGGAGCCGCTTGGGAGCGCGAGCCTCGGCCAGGTACACGCCGCGGAGCTGCGCGACGGCCGCAGCGTGGTGGTCAAGGTGCAGCGTCCGAATCTGCGCGAGCAGCTCGCGGAGGACATCGAGTTCTTCGGGGATTTGGCGAGTTTTCTGAGCGAGCATACGTCGGCTGGGTCGCGCATTGATCTCATCGGCGTCGTGCAGCAGGTCGAGCGAGCGCTTGTCGACGAGCTCGATTACCGGACGGAGGCACGGAACGCGGCTGCGTTCAGGAAGGCGCTGGCGACCTTCCCTCACATCCTGATCCCGCGCGTCATCGACGCGTATACGACGCACAAGGTGCTGACGACTGAGCGCATCAGGGGCACGAAGATCGATTCGATTCCGCCTATCGTGCGGATCGACTATGACTTCTCGGATCTGGCCGACGAGTTCGCGCGCGCCTACCTGCACCAGATCACCGACAGCGGACACTTCCACGCCGACCCTCATCCCGGCAACCTCTTCGTCGTGCTTCCGGGGCGTGACAATCCGAAAACGCCGGCGGAAGCCGTCGCTGACGATCGCCGCCTCGTTGTAAGGCCGGGTGCTACCGCGCTGACGCAATCGGAGAACGAGGCAAAAGCAGCGGCACTCGCACCTGCCCCCCGCGAGGATCCGAAGCTCGCGCTGATCGACTTTGGGATGACCGCGCACCTGACGGGAACGATGCGGGACCACGTCGTTCGCCTACTCCTCGCGATTGCCGAGAACGCGGGAGACGCCGCGGCGGAAACGCTGATAGAAATGGGCGGGGTCCCGGAGCAATTCGACCGCCCGACATACGTTCGAGAGGTTTCCGCGATGATCGCAAAGCAGGCGGACCAGACGGTGGAGGAGACGCCGACCGGTGTATTGCTTTACGAGATCATCACGATCGCGTACCGTGCCGGACTCAAGCTCCCGGCGGAGCTGACAATGCTGGCAAAGGCGTTGTTCAGTCTCGATGCGGTCACGAGATCGCTGGATCCCAACTTCAATCCTACACACTCGATCCGGGAATACACGGCTGAAATTGCAAACCAGCGTGCGCGGCGCGACCTGTCGCCGCACCGGCTCTTTCAGATGGCGGCCGAGACTTCGGATCTTTTGCGCGCGCTTCCGCACCGGCTCGATCTCTTCACCCAGAAGCTCGTCTCGGACGACTTTGCTGTGCGGGTTGACACACCCCAGCTCGGCTCGCTCCTGCTCGGATTGGAGAAAGTCGCGAACCGGATTTTTACCGGTCTCGTCCTAGGCGGATTGCTCGTCGCGAGCGGTCTGTTGATAGCGTATCAGCGCAGCCTGGGTATGATCGGCTTTCTCATTGCCGGGATCGTTGGTCTTTGGATGATCGGGACGATTCTCATTCAGGACCGGCGAAGCCGCACGCGAAAGGGAAAGACGTAGCTCCACTCACGTCCGAGTGGTTCCCGGCTGGTCCGAAGCGCGTCGTGTCCGCTTGATGACCGGTCGATCTAAAGCCGCGCCACCAGGCTCGCGATGTAGAGATCGACCCGCTCGCGCATTGCCGCGTTGCTGATATTTGGAACACCGCCCGCTCGCCATCCTTCGTACATCGACGGCGGGCCAGGCAGCAGCTCCACCACCGACATGAAGTCCCAGTACGGGTCGTACTCGAAGTCGGATCCGGCCGCCTCGATGTAAGCCGCGAGGAAATCGTCCGCGACCGGCACTCCGTGCAGATTCGCAAGATTGTGTCTGCACCACGCGACGTCGATCCCTGCTGGCCCCCTGCACGCATTTACCCAGTCGACGATGCCGCTCACGCGCCCGTCTGCCCAAAGGACATTGCTCGGGTGATAGTCGCGGTGGATGAAGCACTCGCGATACGACGGTGCCGTGCCTTGAACGACGTCGATCGCTTTGCGCCATGCGTCGGGCTGCTGTGACCA
>Ga0068855_100004799_pt1 | contig 16505 bp, 13 predicted proteins | sample KBSCornC52_FD_66592 | JGI IMG/M metagenome (GOLD analysis project Ga0068855, IMG submission 66592) | Corn rhizosphere microbial communities from Kellogg Biological Station, Michigan, USA - KBS Corn C5-2 | ecosystem: Host-associated > Plants > Roots > Rhizosphere > Soil ...
GCTCTGTCAATCCAAAACAACCAAGCCATTCTCCGCTTGCTAATTTTGGTAAATATTTTCTTCTTTGCTCTTCGCTTCCAAAAGCAAAAATCGGAAACATTACTAATGACCCTTGTACACTTGCAGTACTGCGAACCCCGCTATCGCCCCGTTCCAGTTCCTGCATCATTAATCCGTAAGAAATATAATCAAGTCCACCGCCGCCATATTCTACAGGAATCGTAGGACCAAAACATCCAAGCTCGCCCAATTGTTTGACAATCTGCTGAGGAAATTCTGCCTTCTGAGCATACTCTTCAATAATCGGGGAGATTTCTTTCTTCACATAATTGCGAACACTTTCCCTGACGAGTTTTTGTTCATCAGTCAGCAATTCATCTACATTAAAATAATCGGGAGATTGAAATAAATCTTGTGCCATTTAAAAATTAATTAGTTAGTGAAATTACCGTTATTTATTGCTTTACTCTGAGTTGAAAATTTCCTATTATCAATAATAAGTTTTCATAGAAATGAAAGGCATTATAAGACAGCAGCTTTCCAAAACACTTTAATTTTTTTGGTATTCACTTTTTTCCTTGCGAGGAATAGATTAAAATTATCCTGTACCCTAAGCCAAAATTCCGGTGTAGTATGACCAAAACCGGTTGCCAGTTTAATAGCCATTTCAGGAGTAACAGCCTGTTTACCATTGATAATTGCCGATAAAGTTTTGCGCGTTGTCCCCAAACCGGCAGCTACTTCCTCAATAGTTAGTTTTTTGCCGGTTTCCTCCGTAATACCGTCAATAGTTTCTCTGATTAATTCTCCGGGGTGTGCCGGATTAAACATTGCCATATTTTTTTATTTAATGATAATGTAATCTATATCTGAGGTATTTTCATTTTCCATCCTAAAAATAATCCGATAATTCTTATCAACTTTTACTGACCAAAATCCCTTCATTTCACCCTTTAACTGATGTAAACCATAACCAGGAACATTTAATTCTTCAGGAATTTTTGCTGCATCAAGTCGTGTTAAAATTAGCCTGATCTTATTGACATGTTGAGGTTGCAGTTTTGAAGCATCGCCTTTCTCATAAAAAAGTTTAAGGCCTTTATGTCTAAAACTGACAATCATATTTCAAATGTAACACGCAACGTGTCAGGTTGCAAATTTAATATCAAATCAGATAAAAACAAAAACATAAAGAAGCGAAAAACAAGTCTTAACAAAACAGAGGTTTTAAAAACCAAAGATGTTTGAAACATGACTTTTCATTTCTCTTTGATATTGCAACGCAATTTTTCTTGCTTCTTCTGCAAAATTTTCTTTATTTCCTGCATAAATAATTCCGCGGGAAACATTTACTAAAAGGCCACAATCCTTGTTCAGTCCATTTCGGGAAACTTCTGCAAGATTACCGCCCTGTGCACCAATACCCGGAATTAATAAAAAATGATCCGGAATTATTTTTCTGATAGAAGCAATATCATCCGCTTTGGTAGCGCCTACCACAAACATCAGATTTTCCTTTGTTCCCCATTTTTTTACTTCGAAAATTACTTTCTGATACAAATAAACTGCATCAAAACTTTCATAAGAAGAATAGCGTTCAGGTGGTTCCGTTACCAATCCAATTCCTTCGGGCATAATTTGTTGCTGCTCAAAATCCTGTGAACCTTTGTTGGAAGTTAATCCCAGCACGATCGCCCATCTATCTTCATAATCCAAAAAAGGTTTCACACTGTCACTCCCCATGTAAGGGGCTACCGTAATGGCATCAAAAGGAATCGTTTCAAAAAAAGCTTTTGCATACTGATTGGAAGTGTTGCCAATGTCGCCGCGTTTTGCATCTGCAATTTTAAAATGAGTTGATGGAATATAAGCGGCCGTTTTCTCTAATGCATCCCACCCTTTTACACCCTGTGCTTCATAAAATGCAGTATTGATCTTATAAGCCACGCACAGATCTTTTGTCGCATCAATAATTTGTTTATTGAACTCAAAAACCGCATCAACACCTGATTTCAGATGATCAGGAATTTTTTCAATATCTGTATCAAGGCCAACACATAAATAAGATTGCTTATCGCGGATCTGTTTTATTAATTCGTTTCTGTTCATTGTAGATTTAAAAACTTCTTTTAATAATAGTAAGCAATAACATTTTAAAGATTCTTATTTTTTTAAAATATTTCATCAAATCGTGATTTTTTTTTGCAACATACTCTTTGATATTTTTACCAAATTGATACCCTTCTTTGAATGAATTATCCAAACTGATGTTCTGCTTATTTTCTGCTCCTTGCCGCGGCAATATTACGATTTTGCCAACTGATTTTTTCTTTACCCTTTTCGATTTTAAAAATATTTCCTACTTAAAATTTTGAATCTTTGCGGAAATAGAAGATCATCCGGTTGAAGATGGAAATGTGTTTTCAAATGATTTGAAGCAAACCAAAAAGTGTAATGAAAGAAATGAATCATTATTTCACAGTTGAAAGTACAGCTGTTGCTGAGTTTAAAGACCGTGGAAGTAAATTTTTAGCGTATTCCTTTCCCATAAAAGAGGTAAATGACTTTAAACAACAATTGCTGGCTTTAAAGAAAGAACATCCAAAAGCGGTACATCATTGCTTTGCTTACCGCATAGGAGTTGACGGAAATAATTTTCGTGTCAGTGATGATGGCGAACCTTCCGGAACGGCAGGAAAACCAATCTTAGGCCAGATCGATTCTAAAAATCTTACGGACATTCTAATCGTCGTCGTCCGTTATTTTGGTGGCACTTTATTAGGCGTTCCCGGATTGATTAATGCTTACAAAACCGCGTCCTCTTTGGTCTTGCAATGCACTCCTATTGTTCAGAAAGCTGTTGAAATTAATTACGAGTTGCAGTTTAATTATACAGAAATGAATGACGTAATGCGGATCATCAAACAATTCAATTGCACGATTTTGAAAAATGAAGCGCAATTATTTTGCAGAATTGAAGCCGGTATTCCTAAAAAGAAACTGGAAGAAGTGCTTGACGCTTTCGGGGAACTGAAAAATGTAGGACTGCATCCTTTAAAATAAAAGCTATTTGAATCTTTCACTCACCACCATCTCTTTATTTCGCAGCGTGTATTTATAAAAACCTTCCCCGGTTTTGATCCCCAGAATATTGGCGTTTACCATATTGGTAAGCAAAGGACAAGGCGCGTATTTTGGATTGCCGAAACCATCCTGCAAAACTTTTAAAATAGAAAAGCAAACGTCAAGGCCGATAAAGTCAGCTAGCTGCAAAGGCCCCATTGGATGCGCCATGCCGAGTTTCATAACCGTATCAATTTCTTCAACTCCGGCAACATTTTCATACAACGCATAAATGGCTTCATTGATCATCGGCATCAGAATCCTGTTGGCAACAAAACCCGGATAATCATTCACCTCGCATGGAATTTTTCCAATTTGTTTTGAAAGCTCAATGATCGTTTTGGAAACATTTTTATCGGTAGAATAACCATTGATAATTTCCACCAGTTTCATCACCGGAACAGGATTCATAAAATGCATCCCAATAACTTTTTCAGGGCGTTTGGTAACTGACGCAATTTTTGTAATAGAAATAGAAGAAGTGTTGGTGGCAAGAATACAATCCGCCTGAGCAAATGCATCCATTTCCTTAAATATCTTCAATTTTAAATCAAGATCTTCTGTCGCTGCTTCCACCACCAGATCACTTTTTTCAACTCCTTCTTTTACAGAAGTGACCGCGGAAATATTTTGAATGGTGTTGTTTTTAATTTCTTCTGTTATGATGTTTTTGGCAACCTGCCGGTTGAGATTTTTTTGAATCGTGCTTAAAGCTTTATCCAGTTGATTTTGTGAAACATCTACAAGGTTTATGGAGAAACCATTTTGAGCAAATACATGTGCAATGCCGTTTCCCATTGTTCCAGCACCGATCACCGTAATATTTTTTATCGTCATAAAGTTGAGTTTTATAACCGACCTTCCAGGTTTTAAAAACGACAAGGTCTAAGAAAGTCTGCAAGATCTTACAGAATTACTTATTTTTAAAATCTCCTCTTTTCCACGCTTTGATAAATTCTGCCCATGCCATCGGATTAAAAATATTTTGTGGCGGAAGCTGGCCGGCGGAATAATATTTGCGCTGGTTTTGTTTGAAGTAATTATTCGTTGCTTCCGTTCCGCTTGTCGGATATACCGAAAGCAAAGCTCTGCGGTTAGCGTCTGATAAATTTCTGCGGGCTATTTCCCGCTGATCATCCGGCACTTCTGTATTGGCAAAATCCCGGGCAAACTCTTCCCTGGTAGGATATTTTTTAATGATCGTTGCAGCAAGATAAACGGTATCCTGAACCAACAATTGAATCATGCTTTGCTGGTTGCCGTCAAGATTTTTTGGAATGGTAACTAATTTTGGCTTGTAGCCAACACTGGTAAATTCTATCTGATCACCTTTTAAAACAACAATTGAAAAAACACCCTGGTCATTGGTCATGGTTCCCTGGTTGCGACCTTTCACCATAATACTTACTGCAGGCAATCCCTGCAAACTATCAGCAGACATCACGACTCCATACAGCTGCACTACCGAATCTTTATAACTTTCAAATTGCGCTTTCACCAAAACAGGAAAGGCAAAAAAGATGAACAAAAAATAGAGTATAAATCTTTTCATAACTTGACTGTAAAGTTCGGATTTTATTGCCAGAAGTTCCTGTTTAAGTAAACAAAGTAAGGTTATCAATGTTTAAATTTGCGGCTACTATTTCTTTTTAACAAAAAATTGAACCATGACTGAAAATGACGTATTGAAAGCTTTGAGTACTGTCGAAGAGCCAGATTTTAGAAAAGATCTTGTAACCTTAGCTATGGTGACTGATATAAAGATCGAGAACAATAATCTTTCATTTACCGTAATACTTACCACTCCTGCCTGCCCCCTGAAAGACCTTATCAAACAAAGATGTTTTACCGCTATTCATACGATGATTGGCGAAGATGTGGAAATTAACATCAATTTCACCAGCAAAACAACTTCTCTGAGAACCGACAAAAATGACCTCCTGAAAGATGTTAAAAATATTATTGCCGTGGTGAGCGGAAAAGGCGGAGTAGGCAAAAGCACTGTCGCGGCAAACCTGGCCCTTGCCCTTGCCGCAGGCGGAGCAAAAGTTGGCCTGATGGATGCCGATATTTATGGGCCAAGTGTACATATCATGTTTGGCATTCGTGGCGAAAGGCCACAGATGAGAGATGTCAACGGAAAAGGAAAGATCGTTCCGATAGACCGCTATGGAATTAAAGTGATGAGCATCGGATTGCTGGTAGATGAAAAACAAGCCGTTGTCTGGCGTGGCCCGATGGTCAGTAGCGCCATCAGGCAGTTTGTCTCTGATGTGGACTGGGGGGAACTCGATTATTTAATTATTGATATGCCGCCCGGAACCGGTGATATTCATCTAACGATTGTACAAACCGTTCCCGTAACAGGTGCAATTGTTGTGACGACTCCGCAACTCGTAGCCCTTGCTGATGCCAAAAAAGGTATTACTATGTTTAACCAACCTGGGCTGAAAGTGCCTGTGATCGGGTTGGTAGAGAATATGAGTTATTTTACCCCGGCAGAATTACCAGATAATAAATATTACATTTTTGGAAAACATGGCGGGCGCAATCTTGCCAGCGAATTTGACATCCCTTTCCTGGGAGAAATACCTTTGATACAATCTATCCGTGAAGGCGGTGATATTGGAATCCCTGTGGTAATCGGTGATGATGTTGTTTCTAAAAACGCCTTTGCCGAATTCGGCGATAATGCCGTAAGAGCCATTTCAATGAGAAATGCGAAATTGCCGGTGACAGAGATGAGTGAGATCCTGAGATAAGGGAATGCTAGTGTTGGCGGGGAGGCCAATGAAGATTTTTTGAGCTTAAAGTGGAAGAATCATTTAAACTGATCGAAATAAAAAATAGAAGACTTTTCATGTAGCAAACGTTGCAGGTATCACCTTAAAGAAGTTGGTAAGCAGCCACACAGCCAGGCGAACCTTTTGCTCTAATCAGTATCTGCAAGGAACACCGACACTTACCTATAATGAAGGTATCGGGCCATAAAACTGAATCTGCATTTTTTAAATACCTGAAGATTTCAGCAAAAGAACATGCTGAAAAATGAAACAACTTTGGGATAAAAGAAAATCAAAATTAAAAGCCTTTTAAGTATTTATACAAAACTATCATTATGCAAGTTATACAGTCTAGCCAAAACAGGATCTACGAAATAAGAGGTGGAAGGGTAATGCTGGACAGGGATTTAGCCAACCCCATTTATGAAACAGAGACCAAAGCCCTAAATCTTGCCGTTAAGCGTTATTTGAAGCGGTTTCCCAGAGACTTTGTGTTTCAACTTACTTAAAGAGGAATAGGAAGGTTTGAGGTTTCAATTTGAAACCTTAGAAAAAATAGACCACCCTTTGAGGCTGCCTCTCAAACTCACTGTTTAAAAGGCTTTTAAAATTTATCGTGTTGTCCCACGAGGATTCGAACCTCGACATACAGAATCAAAATCTGTTGTACTACCCTTATACTATGGGACAAAGGTGTGCAAAAGTAAGGGTATCCCATTTATTTTCAAAACATCACAAGATCAATTTTCAAACATTTTTTCTTCGTCAAAAACATGTCCAGAAAATCGCTTTTCAAATGCAAACCAAAATAGGGTTTTAAATTGCTTTCAGCAAATAATAATTCTTCTTTCCTTTCTGGATCAATAAATATTTGCTGTCTAAAAGCTGGCTGGTACTTATTTTTTCGTCAGCAGAAGTAACTTTCCCCTTATTGATAAAGATGCCACCACCAGCAAGCATTTTTTTTGCTTCACCTTTGCTGGGAAGAATCTGTGTTTCTGTCAATAAACTGACCAGATCAAGGTCATTTAATTTTTCCTTTTCTATTTCTACGGAAGGAACACCTTCCATCACCTGCAACAATTGTTCTTCATTCAGTTCCTTCAAGATCTCTGCAGTATCATTATTAAATAAAATTGAAGAAGCTTTTACGGCAAATTCATAATCCTTTCGTGAATGAACAAAACAGGTCAGTTCCTCAGCCAATTTTTTCTGGAGTATGCGATTGTGCTCATTCCCTTTGTGTTGCTGAACCAAATCTCTGATCTCTTTTTCAGATAAAAAGGTAAATACTTTTAAAAATCTTTCTGCATCAGCATCCGCTGTATTTAACCAAAACTGGTAAAAGGTGTAAGGAGAAGTTTTTGAAGCATCTAACCAGATATTTCCTTTCTCACTTTTGCCAAATTTACTTCCATCAGCTTTCGTCAAAAGCGGGCAGGTAAACGCAAATGCTTCGCCACCGGATTTTCTGCGGATCAGTTCTGTGCCGGTTACAATATTTCCCCACTGATCACTGCCACCAAATTGAAGTTTGCAGTTTTTATTTTGATATAACCAATAGAAATCATAACCCTGAACAAGCTGATAAGTAAATTCTGTAAAACTCATTCCGTTCTCACTTTCGAGGCGTTTTTTTACGCTGTCTTTGGCCATCATGTAATTCACGGAAATGTGTTTCCCGGTATCGCGGATAAAATCAAGAAAAGAAATATTGCTGAACCAGTCGTAGTTATTGACCATTTCAGCGGCATTAGATGTGTCAGAATTAAAATCAAGAAACTTCGATAATTGTTGCTTCACTCCTGCCACGTTTTTATCCAAAACTTCTTTACTTAATAAATTTCTTTCAGCGCTTTTCCCTGATGGATCCCCGACCATTCCTGTAGCGCCACCAACCAAAGCGATCGGTTTGTGGCCGTATTTCTGCAAGTGAACCAGTACGATGATCGGAATCAAACTGCCGATGTGAAGACTATCTGCGGTAGGATCAAAACCTACATAGGTAATAGTCGGCTCTTTGATTAATTGTTCTTCTGTTCCCGGAATAATGTCCTGGATAAGGCCACGCCATTTCAATTCTTCAATTACGTTTTCCATATCCTGCAAAAATAACCAACAGAAACACCATAGAATATTTTTTTTATGATTTTATTTAAAGGATGTTAACCTTGGAAAGAAAGGTGGGTATCAATGTGAGAAAATGTTTTGCGGGATACTGCAAGTTTTACTTAATTTTATCAGCAATAAATCGGACAATACAATATTTAACTCGTAATCTCCGTTTTCTTTACCTGAATTATACACTGAATCATTCAAACAACTGATCACCCCAAATGAGAATTTCCCGCTCTGTAAAAATTTTATTGTTATTCTTATTGCCTTCTTTTGGATATTCTCAATTCAGAAAATATTCCAATGAATTTCTAAACATTGGTGCGGGGGCAAGGGGACTGGGAATGGGCGCTGCCCAGGCGGCTTCAGTTACAGACGGAACGGCCGGCTATTGGAATCCCGCTGCATTAGTTGGTGTGCAGAATTTTCCTTCTATCAATTTGATGCACGCCAGTTATTTTGACAATATTGGCAAATACGATTATGCAAGTGTTTCGCTTCCAGTTGATAATAATAAAAGAGTAATCGGCTTGTCAGTGTTGCGTTTTGCGGTCGATGATATTCCCAATACGCTTTTTTTGGTTGAACCGGATGGGAGCATCAATTATGGAAATATCACTACCTTTTCTTCCGCTGATTATGCTTTCCTGTTTTCATTTGCCCAGAAGATAAAAGATGACCATGATCTGAAAATGAGTTTCGGAGCTAATGCAAAAGTGATCTATCGGAAAGTGGGGCATTTTGCAAACGCCTGGGGTTTTGGAATTGACGCCGGATTTAAAATGCAGAAAAAAAGGTGGAGCTTGGGAGTTGTTGCCAAAGATATTACTACCACTTTCAACGCATGGTCATTTCATTTTAATGAAAAAGAAAAGGAGGTTTTATACCTGACTGAAAACGACATTCCGGTAAAATCGACCGAATTGACTGCCCCCCGTCTCACTGTTGGCAATTCTTATAATTTTAAATTAGGTCCTACTGTCAATCTTTTAGCAGAAGCGGATTTCGATTTCACATTTGACGGCAGAAGAAATACCGTTATCAGCAGCAATGCCATCAACGTTGATCCGCATGCAGGACTGGAAGCATCGATCAAAAATATATTTTTTATAAGAGCCGGCATTTCTAACTTTCAAAAAGCATTGGCCGATGGCGACACAACCAACCAGAAAAGAGTCTGGATTTTTCAACCAAGCCTGGGCGCCGGTTTTAAAATAAAAAATATCAGTATTGATTATGCATTTACCAATCTTGCTAATCAATCCAATCCATTGTACACGCATATCTTTTCAATAAAATTTGATTTAGGAAAAACAGAAAAGGAATAGTTCAAAAACATGAGAAAATTAATTGCGATACTTTTTATTTTTATTATTGGAGCCGCCAATGCACAAACTTATTCCAATAACTGGATTGACTATAACAAAACTTATTACAAGTTCAAAGTCGCCGCAAATGGGCTTTATCATATTTCTCAAACAACTTTAAATTCTTTAGGGCTCGCTGATGTGCCTGCCGAACAATTTCAACTTTGGAGAAACGGGGAACAGGTTACTTTATATACCAGCGCTGCTTCAGGGCCCTTGCCGGCAAACGGTTTTATTGAATTTTGGGGAAAGATGAATGATGGAAAGATCGATACCAAATTATATAATTTTCCGGATTACCAGCTTTCAGATCATTATAGTTTGCAAACCGACACTGCCGCTTATTTTCTTACCGTTAATCCGGCAGGAAATAATTTAAGATTTTCAGACAATACGAATAATGTTTCAGGAACGAGTTTAACTCCTGAGCCATATTTCATGAATGTGAGAGGAAACTATTACAATACCCAGATCAATCCTGGTTACGCACAGCCTGCCGGCGTTTTCGTTTATTCTGCTTCTTATGATAAGGCCGAAGGATTTTCAAGTAGAGATATCTATCCAAGCTCTAAATTTTCTGCAGGCACTCCTTTATCTCTCAGTTTTGACAATGCCAATGTATATGCCGGGGGACCAGGTTTTTCTTTAAAATTTGCTGCTGCCGGAACAACAAATAATGACAGGCATATACAGGTGAAAGTTTTTAATACGGTTGTGGCTGACGAACCAATGCCTTTTTTCAATTATGTGAAAAAAGAAGTGAACGATCTTCCAATTTCCTTAATTACAGATTTAAATAACATACAGGATTCCATTATAAACGTATCTTCAGTTTCCACTGATAGGATGGTGGTTTCTTTCATTGAGATCACTTATCCAAGCAAATTTGTTTTTAATAATCAACCAGATTTCTATTTTCAGTTGCCTGCTACATCAGCAGGTAATTACCTCGTAATTGATCAGTTCAATTATGGAAATACCGCGCCGGTTTTGTTTGATCTTACTTCAAATAAAAGATACATTGGTGATATCAGCACACCGGGAAAAGTAAAGTTTGTTCTTCCGCCTTCAACTGTTTCTTTAAGAAAATTTCAACTCTCAAGTGCCGATCCTTCTTATATTCAAAACATTACAAAAATTGAAAAGAGGAACTTTGTTAATTATGCGCTTGCTGCCAACCAGGGAAATTATTTGATCATCAGCAATCCAATCCTTTATACCAGTTCTTTGGGAGCCAATAATGTTGATCTTTATGCACAATACCGCGCTTCTGCAGCCGGAGGTGGTTATCAGGTAAAAGTGATTGACATCAATGAATTGGAGGATCAATTCGCGTATGGAATTAAAAAACATCCATCTGCTATTAAAGACTTTATTCAATATGCAAAAAATGTTTTTTCACCTACCCCACAATATGTTTTTTTAATCGGAAAAGGAATTGATTATGATCAATATCGTCTGCATGAAAGCAGTCAGTATGCGGATAAATTAAATCTTGTTCCAACTTTTGGTGCGCCGGCTTCTGATGTTTTATTATCATCACCTTACGGAGGCATCGTTCCAAACATTCCAATCGGAAGACTTTCCGCCGTTTCGGGAGATGAAGTAGGAAATTATCTGGATAAAATAAAAGTTTATGAGCAGTCAGAAAAATCAACGGTTGAAACAATCGATAATAAATTATGGACGAAGAAAGTTGTGAATATTATTGGTGGAAGAGACAGTTCCGAGAACCAGCTTTTTGGTTATTACATGGATATTTATAAAAACATCATTGAGGACACGCTTTTTGGGGCGAATGTAGAAACATTTTCAAAATCATCAAGTGCTGCCGTTCAGTTGATTGCGGGAAAAAGAATTGGTGAATTATTCAATTCAGGGATTAGTGTGCTTGCTTATTTTGGCCATTCATCAGCGAATGTTTTAGAATTTAATTTAAGTGATCCGAGTGAATATAATAATGAAGGCCGTTATCCCTTTTTCATTGTAAGCGGTTGCACGGCAGGTAATAATTATATCTACGACACACTTCGTATTTTACAAAACAATTTATCTATTTCAGAAAATTTTGTGTTATCAAAACAGCGTGGAAGTATTGGATTTCTGGCAAGTTCATCACTTGGGGTACCACCTTATCTTGATAATTACAACGAGCAATTATTTCCGCAGTTGGCAAGTGTAAACTATGGAGGGTCGATCGGCAATGACATGAAAAATTCCATCAAAAATCTGGGAGGTGATCAGCCCACAATTTATAATTCGCCTGCTTTTTATTTTCAAAGAATTCATTTGGAAGAACTGGCGCTGCATGGCGATCCGGCACTGACTGTGAATCCGCATCCAAAACCGGATTATGTGATAGAAGATCAACAGGTAAAGATTAGTCCGCAATTTATTTCTATCGCCCAGAATAGTTTCAAAGTTGAAGCAACATTTTATAATATTGGAAGAGCGATCAATGATTCTATCAGCTTCCAGATTAAGAGAACTTATCCGAATGGAAGCACCGAAATTCTGGAAACAAAAAGAATCAAAGCGCTCTATTATTCCGATTCCATCAGCATGACAATTCCGATTATTTCTACAAGAGATAAAGGATTGAATAAGATCACCATCACCATTGATGCAAATAATGAAGTAGATGAAATTTCGGAAAGCAACAACAGCATCACCAAAGAATTTTTTATTTATGAAGATGAAGCCAAGCCAATTTATCCGGCTGACTTTGCGATCATCAATGTTGCCAATCAAAAGCTGTTTGCATCAACTTCCAACCCATTAAGCGACGCAAAAGATTATGTGATGGAAATGGATACAACGCTCCAATTCAATTCACCATTGCTGATCACAAAAACCGTAAATCAACCGGGTGGCGCTATTGAATTTGATCCCGGAATTACTTATAAAGACAATACCGTTTACTATTGGCGGGTGGCACAGAAACCGGCTTCCAATGCAGCTTCTGATTATCACTGGAACAATTCTTCTTTTATTTATTTAGAAAATAGCTCAGAAGGATCGAACCAATCTCATTATTTTCAACAACTCGCTTCTGACACGATGAATATCAAATTAGACAGCGCTTCAAGACAATGGAATTATTCCACTATTCAAAATTATATTGAGGTAAGAAATGCGGTTTATCCGACCGGCGGTGCAACAGCTTCGGATTCTTATACAGGTGTTAATGGCTTTGAATTCGCCAAAGGAATTTGTAGTGCTTCAAACAATATTATTTTCAATGTTTTAGATCCGGTTACCTTAAAACCATGGTACAATGTTCCAGGTGCGCCGCTTAGTGGAAGCGATGCTCTTTGCTCATCAGACAGATATGCCAATTTTGCTTTCACAACCACTTCAGAGACAAAAAGAAGAGCCGCAGTGCGTTTTCTAGATTCAATCCCTGACAATTTCATTGTAACGGTAAGGAATGTTTCAGGGCCGGTTGATTCAAATAATATTTATGCCAGCGACTGGCAGGCTGACAGTACTGCTTTTGGCGTCGGAAATACTTTGTACGACAGATTAAAATCGTTCGGTTTTGTTTTAATCGATTCTTTCAACCGCGCAAGAGCCTTTAGCTTTGTGTTTCAAAAAAACAATCCTGATTTTATCCCGGCTTTCAATTTTACTAAAGGTATTTCTGACCAGGTAGTGATTGATAAAAACTTTATTACGGCTGATACTTTAGGCTTTATTACTTCACCCAAATTTGGTCCTGCAGTAAAATGGAAAGAAATGCATTGGCGGGGAAAAAGCCTGGAACCAAATTCTCCTGATAATCCCACAGTGCAAATAACAGGAATTGATTCCCTGGGAAATCAAACAACATTATTTAATTTAAACAAATCGCAACAGGACGTAGATATTTCATCAGTAAACGCAAAAAAATATCCTTACATCCAATTGAAAATGCGCAACGTTGACAGCGTGAAATTTACACCTTATCAGCTTTCTTACTGGAGATTAAATTATCAAACTCCACCTGAAGGCGCCCTTACACCCAATTTATATTTCACTTCAAAAGATACGTTGGAACAGGGCGAGATCTTGCATTTTGGAATCGCTTTTAAAAATATCAGCCTGCCTGCTTTTGACAGCATGAAAGTAAAACTCAACGTGATCGACAATAATAATGTCACCCATGTTTTATCTGTTCCGCGGCAAAAACCCCTGGTGAGCGGCGACACGATTATTTTAAAGTATGATATTGACACAAAAAATTATTCAGGATTGAATACCATCTTCGTCAATTTTAACCCGGATAATGATCAGCCTGAAGAATATCTTTTCAATAATTTTCTTTACAGAAATTTTTATATAAGATCAGATCAGTACAATCCGACGATGGATGTCACCTTTGACGGCGTACATATTTTGAATAAAGACATCGTTTCGGCGAGGCCGCATATTTTAATCAAACTAAAAGATGAAAATAAATCCCTTGCTTTGAATGACACTTCACTTTTGAAAGTACAGATTCAATCGCCGGATGGTTCTTTGCGCACTTATCATTTTGATAACGATACGATGCGTTTCACTCCTGCGAATTTGACCAATGGCGATAATACCGCTTCCATCGATCTTTCACCGGTTTTGACTGGCGAAGATGATGAATATGAACTCATAGTTTCAGGAAAGGACGTTGCCGGAAATACAGCGGGCAATATTGATTATCACGTTAATTTCAGGGTGATCAGCAAACCAATGATCTCTAATTTGTTGAATTATCCGAATCCATTTACTACTTCCACCGCATTTTTATTTACCATCACCGGATCTGAAATTCCACAAAACATCAGGATACAGATTTTAACTGTCACAGGAAAAGTGATCCGGGAAATTACCAAAGATGAATTAGGGCCTTTGCATATCGGCAGAAATATTACCGATTTCAAATGGGACGGAACGGACATGTATGGCCAGGCTGTAGGAAACGGCGTTTATTTGTACCGGGTTCTGACCAATCTGAATGGTAAAACGATGGATAAATACAAATCCGAAACTGATAACACGGATAAATATTTTACCAAAGGATATGGGAAAATGTACCTAATGAGGTAAGATAAAAATCAGCAGAAAAAATAAAAGATACCCATTAGGTTCTTCCATTGTCAGTTAGTTATTTTTAACTTCGCTGACAATGGAATACAAAAATATTTACGATGTCATCATTATTGGTGGCGGCCCTATCGGCCTTGCGTGCGGCATCCAGGCAAAAAAAGCAAAACTCCATTACCTCATCCTTGAAAAAGGAGCGCTGGTAAATTCGCTTTACAATTATCCCGTCAACATGAAGTTTTTCAGCACGAGCGAAAGACTGGAAATCGGCAATGTTCCTTTTGTGAGCAACAATCCAAAACCCACCCGTGCAGAAGCTTTAGAATATTATCGCAGGATCGTTTCTTCTTTCAATCTGAAAATTAATTTGTTTGAAAAAGTAACCGGCATCAAAAAATTGGGAAAGATCTTTAATATAAAAAGTACCAAATCGGAATACCAAACTTCCAACATTGTTATCTCTACAGGATTTTACGACATTCCTTATTTGCTGAACGTAAAAGGTGAAGATCTGCCAAAAGTGAAACATTATTATGATGATCCACATTATTATGCTTTTCAAAATGTGCTGGTTGTAGGCGCTGCAAACTCTGCAATTGATGCGGCTTTGGAAACATGGAGAAAAGGCGCTACTGTAACAATGGTAGTCCGCGGCGATAAAATAAGTGACCGTGTCAAGTATTGGGTGAAACCGGATATTGACAATCGCATTAAAGAAGGTTCGATCAAAGCATATTTCAATTCTGAAATAAAAGAGATAAGGGAGAAGGAAGCGGACATCAAAACTGCCGAAGGAATTGTGACCATTCCAAATGATTGGGTCCTGGCAATGACCGGTTATCAGCCGAATCTCCAGTTTCTTCGCGATGCCGGAGTTAAAATTTCAAACGATGATGTTTGCAAACCTGATTATGATGAAAAGAATTATGAAACGAATGTAAAAGGAATTTACCTGGCCGGCGTAATCTGCGGCGGCATGAATACTCACCGGCTTTTCATTGAAAACTCAAGAGAGCATGCAGTGAAAATTATTAGGGATATCGTGAGGAAGTCAAAGGCTTAACTAACCAGTGTTTCATTTTTAACAACTGAAGCGCATACCCTAAAATACCAGCGTCCTTATGTTTCCGGATTAAAAATTATTTTAAAAGGTAGAGAAAACAGTTAGTTTAACTGAATTGCATAATAAGATTTTAATTCAATAATCCTTTTTCTTTATCTGTTATTTTTTTATAGCGTTTCTCACTGTTTACATAATTAAAATGAGTAAAGGACACGCCAATGATTATTGAAATCGTAATTAGAAGATAGATGAGATTTGCGCCACCGGTTTCCCAGAGATTCGTAAATAGTTTGGTAAGAAAAAATATCACCAGGAAAGAAACCACCGACCAGGCAAGTGAAAATAATACATAGTACTGCCAGCGAGGACCGCTTTTTTGTTCACGCCATTGCTCCACAAAACGTCTTTCAGGATTCGTCATTAATTAATTATTAAATTATTAAATTATTATTTTCAGAGGTTCAATATCGCACATCCGACATCAAACATCAAACATCTGGCATCAAAATTCATTCCGCCATCATCTCCTTAGCCACTCTTATCACATCTTCCGGATTCGGCTTGCTGAAATAATCGCCGTCACTTCCATAAGAAGGCCGGTGATCCTTTGCCGAAAGCGTTCTGGGAGCCACATCCAGCCAGCGGTATCCGCCCTGTTCTTCCATCACTTTATTAAACATATAAGCCGAAGCGCCACCGGGAACATCTTCATCAATAAACACAATGCGGTTGGTTTTCTTTAAAGAATCAACAATCAAATGATGAAGATCAAACGGCAATAAAGTTTGCACATCGATCACCTCGCAACTAATATTTAATTTATCAAGTGTTTCTGTTGCTTCAAGCACAATCCGCAAAGTAGAGCCATAAGAAACCATCGTGATGTCGGTACCGTTTTTTACAATTTCGGGAACGCCTAACGGCACTTTGTATTCGATCAGGTTAGAAGGCAATTTCTCTTTCAGCCGGTAACCATTCAGGCATTCAATCATC
>Ga0068855_100004800_pt1 | contig 16502 bp, 16 predicted proteins | sample KBSCornC52_FD_66592 | JGI IMG/M metagenome (GOLD analysis project Ga0068855, IMG submission 66592) | Corn rhizosphere microbial communities from Kellogg Biological Station, Michigan, USA - KBS Corn C5-2 | ecosystem: Host-associated > Plants > Roots > Rhizosphere > Soil ...
CGCGACCACACCACCGTCATCCACTCGTGCGAGAAGATTAAAAATGACATTAAGAGCGACAGTGTGCTCGCGCAAGAAATTCACCAGATCCGACTTATGCTCAAATAATTGTTGATAAGACTCGGATAAGCGGTAGAACAAGACAAGGGACAAGAACAGGGATAACTACTAGAAAAAACTGAGGACAATAAAAGCAAAACTTATGAAAACTTTTTTAAAAAACCAAGCTGCCAACACTACCCACACGTTTTGCTTTTTAGCGAGGCACAAGACTACGTTGCGACACAACGATATTACTGAGTTTTCCACCAATCCACAGCGCTAATAGTAATAATAGGTTTTATTTATATAAAGATATGAAATTTGAATCCCCAACCACCGAACTCCAAAAAGCAGTAGCAGTTGCTGCGCGGTTTGTGGAGAAGCGCGCAAACCTACCAGCACTCAGTGCTGTGCTTATTGCGAGCGAAGGGGGCCGGCTCATGTTGCGGGCAACCAATCTGGAGTGTGGCGTTGAAATCGTGTTGCCAGTCAAGGTTTCAGGCGAAGGGGTTGCGGCTGTGCCAGGGAGCGTGCTTTTAGGATTTCTTTCTAATGCGCGCGGCAAAAATACTTCAGCGTCATTATTGGGCGAGGTGCTTAAGGTGGAAAGTGACCGCGCGCAGGCATCTATCAAAACCATGCCGCACGAAGACTTTCCAACTTTGCCGCGCGTTGCGGCTGATCGTTCGTTTACCGTCAAAGCAGTCGATTTGATGAAGGCAATACGTTCGGTGGCGTATTGCGCGAGTGTTTCAACAATAAAGCCCGAACTGCAAAGTGTGCTCCTTTATGGCGATGCAGGAAAGTTAACAGCTGTAGCGACCGATTCATTCCGTTTGGCAGAAAAAACAATTGTTTTAAAAGCGGGTGGTAGTGTACCGCAACTCTTGGTGCCAGCGCGTAATGCTGCGGAGTTTATGCGGCTTTTAGAGGTGGTTTCGGGCGACATTGAGGTGTATTACAACGACAACCAACTCTCGGCACAAATTGGTGATACCTACTTTACGTCGCGTCTTATCGACGGCGCATTTCCTAACTATCGCCAAATCGTGCCTAAATCGTTTAGTACCGAAGCGGTTATGCTCAGAGAAGACTTCTCCACATCACTTAAATCGCTTTCAGTATTTGCCGACAAATTCTCGCAAGTTTCGTTTGCAATCAATCCTGCAAAAAAAGAAGTAACACTTTCGTCGCGTAACCCCGACGTGGGTGAGCAAGTATCAACCATTAAGTCGACCATCAAAGGCGACGAGTTGGCGATGAACTTTAATGGCCGCTACTTGGCCGACAGTTTGCAGGCAGTAAATGGTGGGAGTGTGCGTATACAATCTAACGGCCCCGGCAAAGCGATACTCATCAAAGATGCTGCGGACGAAACCTTCTTTTACCTCGCAATGCCGATGAATAGGTAAATTTAATCAATCTGCTTTATTAAAAATAATTAATTTTTTTATGGAAGACTATAGCTACGATTCGACGCAGAAAGGCACTAACCAGATTGACCACGCGATGGTTACGACTGGTTTAGAAATTGCCGGTTACAAAATTGTAGAAAACAAAGGCATTGCACGCGGGATTATCGTGCGCTCGCGCTCTATTGTTGGTGCTATTGGTGCAGGATTGCAAAGCTTGGTGGGCGGCAACATTACGCTGATGACCCAATTGAGCGAAAAATCGCGCCAGCACGCGTACGACTTGCTTTTGGAACATGCCTCAGAGATGGGGGCTAACGCAATCGTAGGCATGCGCTACGACGCCACAGAGGTCGCGCAAGGCATGACGGAGGTACTAGCCTACGGCACCGCAGTTGTTGTAGAGAAAATTTAATGCGTCGGGCCAATCGGGATCATTAAACCTTGGGTTGTTTGGATGGGGCCTTGTGGAGTGGTCGTGGTTTGACCAGCGCCTGGATTTATATACATCGAGCCGGGGCCATAGCCGTTTTTGGCGGTCCAGGTTTGCAGGCCCGTTTCCCATCGGCTGTACTGCGAGTCATTAAGGTCGGGCGGTGTGTTGCCTGTTGGGTCGCTTTTGTTAATCCAGTACAAAATTTCGTGCAGTGCACCGTCCGAACCTGGTACTTGCCATACGCCGCGCAGTACTGGTTTGAGATTACTTTCATTGAGTGTTTCTTTCGTAAAGTAATCGGTTCCCCGCGTCGGGAGTGCATACTTCATTACTTGGTTCCACATCGGGCCAACGATAAAGCCCGACACTTGGTGCGTCATCGGCGTGTTGTCGTTGTTGCCAACCCACATGCCCACCACTAAGTTGGGTGTGTAGCCAATGGTCCAGGCGTCGCGGTAGTTGTTAGTGGTACCGGTTTTAACTGCAACATCATAGCCGGGGAAGGAAAGATATTCGTTTTCACCAAGCGGTGCGCGCGCAACCGGGTCGCTTAGCACGTCGTTAATTTCTTCTGCCACTTGTGAAGAAAGTACCTGTGTGCCGGAAGGCTGCGTGTCGTCTTCAATCACATTGCCGCTGGAGTCTTCAATCTTAAGTACCGGCGTAGTGGGGTAATGGGTGCCATTTGCCGCAAAGGTGCCATATGCGCTGGTCATTTCAAGCAGGTTTACTTCGCCGCCGCCGAGCACCAGGGTTAAGCCGTACTGGTTAGGGTCGCCCAAAGTCGAAATGCCCATCGACTTGGCAAGCGAAAGCGAGCTGGCAATGCCGGTCAAGTATAAAAGTTTTACCGACGGCACGTTGATTGATTGTGCGATCGCGTCGCGCAAAGTCATCGGGCCTCTAAATTTGCCGTCGTAGTCTTGCGGCGAATAGCAGTCGCCGCCGGTTGTAAAGTTATCCGCCGCACAAGTGGTCGAGAATTGTGTCGGCACGTCCCAGAGCACCGTGTCGGGTGTGTAGCCCTCGGCAAACGCTTGCGCATAGACAAACGGTTTAAATGCCGAGCCAGGCTGGCGGTTGGCGAGCGTCACGTTGTACGCGCCGTCAATTTGATTGTCGAAGTAGTTGCGCGAACCCACCATCGCCAAAATTTGCCCGTTGGTTGGGTCGAGTGCGATGAGGCCTGCGTTTGATGCGTTGAATTTTGTCGTGTTAGAAAGCGCGCCCGCGTGGACGATAGATTCTGCTTGCGCCTGGAGATTGGCGTCGAGCGACGTGGTTACCTTCCAACCGCTGGTTTGGAGCGCATCTTCGCCGTATTTTTGCTCAAGATACTGCTGCACATAAAAGACAAAATGCGGCGCCTGAATCGAAGTGTCTTTTTGCGGCAAAAAAGTTACCTGCGCAGACTCGGCATCCAGCTCTTGTGCTTCGGTAATATATCCCTGTTGGTACATCTTTTGGAGCACGACGTTTTTAAGATTATCAAGAACGTCTTTGTGATTGCCGTACGGCGAGTAGTAACTCGGCGCAGGAAGTATGGCGGCCAAGTATGCAGCTTCAGGCAGCGTTACGTCGGAAGCATGTACGCCAAAAAAAGATTCAGACGCTTCTTCGACGCCGTACATCGTGCCGCCGTAGGGCACCTGGTTCATGTAGAGCTCTAATATCTGCTGCTTGCTCGCGGTTCGTTCAAGTTTAAGAGCCAAAATAAGCTCTTTGAGTTTGCGGATAGGGCTTTTGTCCTGGGTCAGCACGGTGTTTTTGATAACCTGCTGAGTCAGGGTCGAACCGCCCTGGCTAAGACTGCCTTGGGTTAAGTCGACATACACTGCGCGCAAGATAGCCTTAAATTCGAAACCGTTGTTGTTGTAAAAGTCCGGGTCTTCAATAGCGACGATAGCGTTTTGGATGTTCGGTGACACTTGCGTGAGCGGCACACTGGTGCGCTTGATATTGTTATTGCTTAAGTCGTACAAAAGCACTTGGCCGGTGCGGTCATAGAGCTTTACCGACTGGTCAACGCGGATTTGCGAAAGGGCGTTCAAATCGGGCAAAGGAAGCGTTGCGGCCCAAACGGCAAAAAAGCCCGTGAATATCAAAAAAACTCCCAACGCGTAGAGCAGTATCTTGGCTTTATGGGTTGTGGTGTATCGCCAGATCCGGCCTGCAATAGACCGGCGCTTTTGGTAGAGGCCGCGCGCTCGGTCCGCATGGCGCTTGATAGTCGAACGCATAATGATCCTATTTTACCTTAAAATCGTGGTATAGTCTTTGCAAATGAAATTGTCTGAAATCCTTAAAGAAAGAGGATACGTTTACCAACATTCTGTCGATGTCCAAGAGATAACCGACAAAGAGAAGCGCACGCTTTATTTGGGCATCGATCCTACGGCAGATTCTATGCACGTGGGCCACTTGCAAGCCATGCTGGTGCTGCGACGCTTTTTGGAAGATGGCCATAAAGTTATCGTGCTTCTTGGTGGGGGGACGGGGATGATTGGCGATCCGTCGGGCAAAAGCGAAGAGCGTGTATTGTTAGACGAAGAGACGCTCACCAAAAATGCGCAGGGCATTAAAACGCAAGCGCAAAAACTATTCCAGTCGGATAAGTTCGAGATTCAAAACAACCTCGACTGGCTCGGACAATTAAAAGTCATCGACTTTTTGCGCGACATCGGCAAAAACTTCTCGGTCAACGCTATGATGTCGCGCGATTCGGTCAAAGACCGCTTGGAAAACCGCGAACAGGGCATTTCGTACACGGAATTTTCGTACATGCTTTTGCAGTCATACGATTTTTACCATTTGTTTGAGAACGCTGGCTGCAATTTACAGATTGGCGCGTCGGACCAGTGGGGCAATATGGTATCGGGCGTCGACTTAATCCGCCGCAAGACAGGGAAGCCCGCCTACGCATTGTCATTTCCTCTCTTGGTCAACAAATCAACGGGCAAGAAGTTTGGAAAAAGCGAAGGCAGTGCGGTGTGGCTCGATGCAACAAAAACGAGCGTTTTTGACTTTTACCAATTTTGGTTTAACACACAAGATTCTGACGTCGAAGAATATCTTTTAAGGATGACGCTTTTGCCCAAGGCAGATATTGACTCGGTAATGGAAGAGCAAAAGGCCAACCCAGCATCGCGTACAGCACAAAAAAATCTGGCGTTCGAAGTAACCGCGCTCGTGCATGGCGAAGAGGAGGCTGAAAAGGTAGCCAAATCGTCTGAAGATTTGTTTAGCGGCCAGGGCAATGCAGACAGTGCGCCAACGCTTACGATAGCGGCTGGTACGGCGATACTAGATGCGCTTGTTGAAAGCGGTTTGGCAGCATCAAAGCGCGAAGCGCGTCAGTTTATCGAAGACGGTGCGGTGCTAGTAAACGGCAAGAAAATAACCGAAGACCGCGCACTGACAAATGAAGATTTTAAAGAAGGCACCGCGCTCTTAAAGAAAGGGAAGCGCAACATTGTTGCGCTGACACTCAATTAAAAACCCCGGCTTGCGCCGGGATTTTTTATATCATTTCTTCTTCCTCTGCTTCATCGCCCGCGAGCTCATCGTCATTGAGACCCTCTTCGTCGTCTATTTTTTCTCCTTCGTCGTCAAGCTCGGCCTCTTCTTCGTCGAGGCTGTTTGCCTTCGGATCGCCCATTTCCTCTTCATCGGTCATGAACTCTTCTTTGTCGAACTCGTTATACATAGCAAGAATTGCTTACTTATAAAGTATTGGTACCCCGATGCACTGTGTTGTAACAAAACTACTACGTCTTGCACAGCACTTTGGGCGCATGTGTTGTGGATAATTAGATAGGACGTGCTATATGCCGTATGCTCGCAAGAGCAGTGAGCCCTACGGCTATCGCGTCTATCTCATCATCCAGACGTTTGCGCGGAGGCAACCTTACCAAACGAGGCACCATTGCCGCAACTGCATTTTTGTCGCTCTTTCCATAGCCGGTTATGGCCACTTTTACCTCTAATGGTGTGTAATCGTAAAGGCTCAAACCTGATTTTTTGGTTAAATAAGTGATCATACCGCGCACCTCGGCTATTTGGATGCCGGTCTTCTCGTTTTTGCCAAAAAATACCTCCTCTAACGCAATTGCGTCAGGCTTAAACTCAGCAATAAGACGCTCTACTGCTGTGCCCAGCTCGTGCAAACGCTCAGGGAAGGGCAGTTTGGCCGAAGTGCGAATACACTCCGAGTGCATGAGTATATCCTTACCGTCATTTTTTTCAACCACCGCAGCGCCCAAGCGCTCATATCCGGGGTCAAAAGCAAGAATACGCATGAGGGTAGTATGCACCTCTATGCCGCGTTCGTAAATACTTCGCTTACGTCGTCGTGGTCTTCGAGGGCATCTACCAACTCAGAAAGTTTTTCGCCGTCTTCGTCGGTAATTTCTACCGGCATCGTTGCCTCAAGTTTGCCGTCGACATTTTTGGCAAACGCCCAAATGGCCGCGCCGCTTTGTGCAAAGTTGCCATGATGCTCGCTTAGCAAATGCTTAATTTCCTGCACAGTACGATTTTTATTATCGGTGTAGCCTTCAATCACCAAAGCAGTGCCGCCGGGGCCGTACGCTTCGTACACGACTTGTTCTAGTTCGACGCCGTCGTTTTTAGAAAGTGCGCGTTCGATATTGTCTTTAGGCATGTTTGCTGCGCTTGCTTTGTCGACTGCGGCGCGCACGCCAGGAGCTGTTTTATCACCTTTGGCCTTTTTTAATTCAACACCAATTATCTTAACGAGCTTTGAAAAAAGCTTCGCCTTCTGTGCGTCGGTCTTGCCCTTTGAGTGTTTTAACTTAGCCCATTTGCTATGTCCTGCCATATGAAAAGAGAGTATACCTTCTGAGCAAAAATTACAAAAGTTTTTCGTTTAGATTGAGGGGCGCGTCAAAGTCCAAATGTTCGTAGGCTTTTTTGGTTGCAACGCGGCCGCGCGGCGTTCTTTCGATTAATCCTAATTGCAAAAGGAACGGCTCATGCACTTCTGAAATAGTGTTGGGTTCTTCAGCAAGGGCTGCGGCAAGCGCGGCAACACCGGCCGGGCCGCCGTTAAACCTTTCTATTAATATTTCAAGCAGTTTGCGGTCAAGTGGTGTAAGGCCAAGTTCATCTACTTCAAGCATGCCGAGCGCTTCGCTCACTATTTTGTTACTTAGCGGGGCACGCTTAAGCTGCGCGTAGTCGCGAGCGCGTTTTAAAAGATAGTTTGCAGTGCGCGGTGTCGAGCGTGAGCGTTTGGCGATTTCCTTCACGCCACTTTCTTCGACATCAACACCCAAAATTTTTGCAGAACGCCGAACGATGTCGGCGATATTTTCGTCGCTATAAAATTCCAAGCGGTATACGCCGCCCGAAAAGCGCGAACGAAGTGGTGCAGAAAGGTCAGCCACGCGCGTCGTTGCGGCAATTAACGTAAACGGCGGCAGCGGGAGGTCTAATGTGCGTGCCGAAGGACCTTTGCCGATGATGATGTTGAGTACACCCGACTCCATGGCAGGGTAGAGCACCTCTTCGATGCTGCGCGAGAGGCGATGGATCTCATCAATAAATAAAATATCGCCTGGGTTGAGGTTGGTAAGGAGCGCTGCAAGGTCGCCCACGCGCTCTATTGCCGGACCTGAGGTTGATCGCATTGCGCCGCCTAATTCGTTGGCTATCAAATGTGCCAGTGTAGTTTTGCCAAGCCCCGGCGGGCCGTAAAAAAGCACGTGTTCGGGTGGTACGCCGCGCTCTTTGGCGGCTTGTATCAAAATATTGAGGTTGTTTTTTATTGCTTCTTGGCCAACGTACTCACCCCAGCTTGCCGGACGCAAGGTGTTGTCTAAAAAAGACGCCCCGCCCTGGACGTTTGTAGCCGCAGCGGCCTCTAAATTAGCCCCAAAATCGTCGCCCTCAGATATGCTTGACATGCATTTATTACTATGCTACACTGTTCCTAGTTGCTCCTCCTCGCAAAGAGGGGCATTTTTGTTGGGGGCACATCCTCAAGCAGTACGACTTTACCGTTCTGGAACCTTTTCAAGGACGTCCCGGCACTTGTTTTATACATGACCGCTGGGACTATCCTCAGATGTGGAATCCGCTTATTTGCTAGTCAAATAAGGGTACTGCTTGAAGATGTGCTGTCCGCCCAACTGAAGCTAGAATACTCCCGTTTGATCTGCCGCAACAGATTGACCGGGGGTATTTTTAGTTCGCGGATAAATCAACTACGCGGCCGAGTTCTTCTATAGAAGTAACACCGCGCAACACTTTCAAAATCCCGTCTTCGGTCATAGTGGGGGTACCTTGCGGCTTGGCAGCCTCGGCCACTTCGCGCTCACTCGGCTTGGTGCGCAAAATTTCCTCTATCGCGCGGTCCATAAATATTGCCTCGAAAATACCGATGCGACCTTTGTAGCCGCGGCCATGGCATTCGCTACAACCTTCAGGATTGGCGTCCCATATTTTGTCGGCAGCAGCAGGCACTAGTGTTCGGTCAACCATACCCGCAAGCGTTTTAGCAATAAGTGCCTGCTCTTCAGGTGTTGGCGCGCGCTCCTTCCTGCAAACAGGACACAGTTTGCGCAAAAGGCGCTGTGCCATTGCAACGCTGATTGAGGAGGAGAAAACTTTTTCAGAAATACCCAAGTCGATAAGACGGGGGAAGGAGCCTGCAGCGTCGTTGGTGTGCAAAGTTGAAAATACCAAGTGGCCGGTAAGCGCGGCATTAATAGCCACTTCGGCCACCTCGCCGTCGCGGATCTCGCCGACCATAATAATGTCTGGATCCTGGCGGAGCGCCGAGCGAAGGCCTTGCGCGAAAGTGTAATTTTTCTTATCAACCTGTGTTTGTACAATGCCTTGCAGGTGATACTCGACCGGGTCTTCTATAGTAATTATTTTTGTGTCAGGCGAATTTACTTTGCGCAAAAACGCGTATAGGGTGGTGGTTTTGCCGCTACCGGTGGGGCCCGTGGTGAGTATCATGCCGTTTGGCTTGGCAATTTCATGCTCAATTCGCGCACGAAGTTTGTCTTCCATGCCTAATTCTTCGAGCGGCACGCCAATCGCTTTGGGGTTAAGGATACGTAGCACGACTGTTTCGGCATAGTTACCGGGGAGTATCGAAGTGCGCAGCTCTATTTCGTCGCCTTTCACTTTGATGCTAAAGCGGCCGTCTTGCGCTTCATCGGCGATATTTAACTTCAATCCAGACAGAAGCTTCATACGGCTAAGGCACAATTTGTAGGTGTCGTAGTCAAACGTAAGCACATCTACCAATACGCCGTCGAGTCGGTAGCGCAGGCGCACGGCTGCCTCCTCTGGCTCAAAGTGCACGTCGCTTGCTCCGGTCGAAAGCGCGCCGGCCAAAATAATTTCCAAAATTTTAGTAATGCGGTAGGTATGTTTGACGTTGTTTGATTCGGTAATAAGTGCACCGATGTCAGCAAGCGACTTAACTTTATTTGCCATTTCCTCAACTTCTTCACTGGAAAGTTCAAATACGCCCGCTTTTGACTCTTTGGCATAGGAAAGTTCGGCGTAGCGCTGGTACGCGCGCTTGAGCGACTCTTGCGAGCACATAAAGAGCGTCACTTCGTAACCTTGCTCGGTCAATTTTTGGGCCAATGCTTTTACTTTGGGATTTTCGGGCGCACGCACAGCGAGTGAGAGCCGCTTGCCTACGCGGCCAAAAGCTGCGGCCTCGGTGGCGCGCGCTTCCGCTTCCGGCACAATGCGGAGTGCGTCAACATTTACCGCAACAAGCGTTAAATCGACATATTCGACGCCATATTTTTTGCTTAACGTCTGCGCCAGCTCTTCTTCTTCGCGCTTGCGCAAAAAATCTATACGCTTTGCTTCTTCGGTGTCCTTAAAAACAGGCGGCATGAGCATATTGTACCGCGCTTTAATATACAAATCATGAGTCATGAATTGCTCACCTAAACTTTGGTATAGTACGCCTATGACCTTTGTGTCCCTTTCCGAGTTGCCTGAGTATGTTCGCAATGTCCGAACAATGATCAAGCTCTTGCCGCAAAAGCAAACTGCAACCACAGTGTGGCTCATCGGTGACTTAGGCGCGGGCAAAACGACCTTTGTACAAAGCTTGGCCAAAGAAATGGAAATCAGCGAAGATGTGCAAAGTCCTACGTATGTACTAATGAAGTCGTATGCAGTGCCGGACACTCGGATCCAAAATGGTTCGGTGCGCCGCTTTCACAGGCTTGTGCATATTGACGCGTACCGACTCAGTGACGCAAAAGAGTTTGAGGCGTTGAAACCCGAAGAATTTTTAAACGACCCTGCGGCGCTTGTCATGATAGAGTGGCCCGAGCGCGTGGCAGACGCACTGCCTACGCCGGATCTAACGGTGACCTTCCAGTCGGAAAATGTAGGAGAAAAAGAGCGCACTATAGAAGTAGTTTAAATAAAAGTGCGGTGCGCTATACTGAGGGCGTGACTAAGACTAGCAAAGAGGAGGGGGGTAAAAAGCGATTGGTAGTTTTGGATATGCACGCGATTTTGCACCGCGCCTACCATGCGCTGCCGGAATTTTCATCCTCCAAGGGCGAGCCGACCGGTGCCTTGTACGGCCTGGTCTCTATCCTGGTACGCTCGATTATCGATTTGGCGCCCGATTACGTGGTTGCTGCGTACGATTTGCCTGGCCCGACGTACCGCCACGCTGCCTATGAAAAGTACAAAGCGCAGCGCACTAAAACCGACGACGCGCTCGTAGCGCAAATTATCCGATCGCGCGAAGTGTTAGATGCCCTAGGTGTGCCGCATTACGAATCTGAAGGATTTGAAGCCGACGACGTTATCGGCACGATTATCGAAGAAACAAAAAAGAAAAATAATCTGGAAGTGGTCATAGCCTCCGGCGACATGGACATGCTCCAACTTTTGGACGAAGGCCGCGTACGTGTCTTCCGCATGCGCAAAGGCATAACCGACATGGTGCTCTACGACGAAGATTCTTTTAAAGAGGAGTTTGGCTTTCCCTCGAACTTACTCCCAGATTACAAGGGCTTGCGCGGCGATACCTCCGACAACATCAAGGGTGTTAAAGGTATTGGTGAAAAGACCGCATCAATGCTCATCGGTACCTTTGGCTCGCTTGAGCAGCTGTATAAACTCCTGCGTAAAGATCCCAAAAAACTCGAAGAAAAGGGCGTTACTAAGAGCGTAATCGAAAAACTCGAAGGCGGTGAAGAAGACGCCGAGTTTAGCAAAATGCTTGCGCTTATCCGCCGCGACGCGCCTATTAATTTTGCAGTGCCCAAAAAGGAATGGCGCGAAGGAGTTGATGCCGAGAAGGCGATCGAGATGCTCGTGGGCTTTGAGTTTCGCTCGCTAGTGCCAAGAGTAAAACAACTTATCGGACATACTAGCTCCATCCAAATCCCACAAGAAAAAGTTCTCAGCGGCTCCCAGACTGTTTTCTCGGAGGATTTGGACGCCGTCCAAAACCCTGATGAGCCACAAGGCGAGGGCCTTTTTGCCGAGGAGGAATTGCCCAAAGAAGCAGAAGATTTGGCTATCGCCGTTTCGGTTCTTGATCCAAATATTGCGGTACCGACGCTAAGCGATATTTATCGGATGGGGAAGTCGAAGGAGTTAGGCGAGGCGCGCAAACAGCTGCTTCAAGAAATTAAAGAGCGCGATTTAACGTTTGTGTACGAAAAGATCGAACTGCCGCTTGCGCCCGTTCTGCGCCGCATGGAAGAGCGCGGCGTCAAAGTAGATAAAGAGTTTTTGAAGGACCTTTCAAAGGAATATTCAGCAGAACTCAAAAAGATTTCCGCCCGTATTGCCAAAGCCGCGGGCGGCGAGTTTAATATTTCTTCTCCCAAACAGTTGGGCGAGGTGTTGTATGACAAGCTTGGACTCGGCGACGGTAAGATTAAAAAAACTGCCGGCGGTGCACGCTCTACTAAAGAGTCGGAGCTTTTGAAATTAAAAGACCAGCATCCGATTGTTGAAGATATTTTACAGTACCGCGAACTTTCAAAACTGCTCTCAACGTACATCAATGCGCTCCCTGATTTGCTCGACAACGAAGGGCGCGTGCATACCACCTTTGTGCAAATTGGTGCCGCAACCGGGCGCATCGCTTCAATTGATCCTAATCTTCAAAACATCCCGGTTAAAACCGAACTTGGCCGCCGCATTCGCAATGCTTTTGTAGCTGACAAAGGCTACAAGCTTATCTCGTTCGACTACAGCCAAATCGAGCTTCGCATCGCAGCGTTTATCTCTGGCGACGAAAGCTTGGCCGAGATTTTTAAAAGCGGCCGCGACGTACATAGCGAGGTTGCAGCGCGCGTCTTTCATGTAAAGCAGTCGGACGTTTCTTATGAGCAGCGCCGCCGGGCAAAAGTCATTAACTTCGGCATCCTCTACGGCATGGGTGTTAACGCGCTTAAAGATGCGCTTGGCACCAGCAGGGGCGAGGCGCAGGAGTTTTACGCGCAGTATTTTGCCGCGTTTCCAAGCTTGGCAAGCTATGTCGAGGGTATTAAAGCCGACACGGCGCGCAAAGGGTATACGGAAACATTTTTTGGCCGCCGCCGCTATTTTGATGGCATACATTCTTCAATACCGTACGTCCGCGCATCGGCCGAGCGTATGGCTATTAACGCGCCGATACAAGGCACACAGGCCGACATTGTAAAGTTGGCGATGATTAAAATTGACGAATTGTTCAAGGAAGAAGCAAAACACGAAGCGTGCCTACTTCTCCAAGTGCACGATGAGCTGGTGTTTGAAATTAAAGAAGCGCGTATCAAAACGCTTGCGCCAAAAATAAAAGAGATTATGGAAGGCGTGCTGTCGCTTAAAGACACCAATGGCATCCCGCTAAAAGCCGAAGGGAAGATGGGCGAAAATTGGGGCGAGATGGAAAGAATGTAGTTATGCTTATCGTTACCGTACACACCAAACACAAAAAAGCCAAAGGCGCCGAGCTCTTACAGTGGGAGTCGATGCCGGTTGAAGAGTTGCTCTCGCTTGCTGCAACACAGACGATGTTTGATGATGTGCAAACTTTTGTGCTGCAAAACGCAATCAATAGCGATCGGCAGGAAGAGTTTTTAGAGATTGCTGATGCACTGCAAGAGTCGCCCAACACTTTTATTTTTGAAGAAGAGAAATTATTAAAAGGCCCAACCACTGCTTTAGAAAAAACCGGGGCGGAAATTGTTTTGGAAAAACGCCCAACTGCAGCCGCAAGCGCACGTGGGTTTGACCCGTTTGGGTTAACGTTTGCACTTGCGGCAAAAGACCGCAAAAAGCTGTGGCTTGGCCTCATGCAAGCCTTTAGCGCAGGCGAAAAAGCCGAAGCAGTAGCGGGACTCTTGGCATGGAAAGCGCGTCAAATGCAAAACGCAGCGTTGTCTCGCGAGTTAACTTTTATGTACCACGACTCTCACCGTGGCGCAGGTGATCTTGAGCTTTTGTTAGAAAGATTCGCTCTGAGACTTTAGTGCGCCCACTTGGATTCGAACCAAGGACCATCTCCTTAAAAGGGAGCCGCTCTACCGACTGAGCTATGGGCGCAATGAGGGCACTGTATCAAAAAAATGCTGTAATTTCTAGTGCAAATAAAAAGCCCGGCGTTTGCCAGGCTTCGGTATTTATCTGCTCGCGACTCTTTTGGGTCTGGCTGGTCTCGGAACATTTGCCGCGAACAAATACATCGTTTCACACTTTGGACACTGAGGCGAACCAAAGTATCCAGGATTGTTCTCGTCCGGCGGGCGTATCAGAAGTGCTCCGCCGCATTTTGGTTTTGGACAGCGCCCATCGCGAGGCCCGTCTTCTTTGGTCCCCAAATTCTTCAAAAGGCTCGCTTTTCTTGGCATGCACTATCTCCTCGTGGGCAAACCAAAAAACACTATATACTTCATCCATTTCTCAGGCAAGAGCGCGCATACTAAGGCGCAGATGTGCGATTACTAGCTAAGTACACGCCCCTATGCAAGTACTACTATCGTGCACCGAGTGTGACTACCAAGAAGTAGGCACCGAAGAAGGCCAGCTGATGAACAAAATCATCATCTGGAACCATATCAAAAAAGAGCATCCCGCAACCGCCGAGCGCATCATGCGTGTCTATCAGCATGTTCCCAGCTCTCTCTTCCACATGCACAGCCTTGAGCAAAAAAATAATACGCAGTTTACGCCCAAATACGCTTAATTTATTTAAAGCGTCAATACAAAGTGCTTAACGGGTGAGTTGAAACATCGCAATACCGGCGGCAACGGAGACGTTTAACGACTCCTTACGGCCCCGCATGGGGATTTCTATGATCTCGTCGCACTTATCGAGCATGGTTTTAGATATGCCGCGCACTTCGTTGCCCATCACAAGCGCGAGCCTGGTATTTTTCTTGCGCCTGAAGTTAAACAGGGAAGTCGCGCGCTTGTCTTGCTCGACGGCAACAATTTTGCAACCATCGGCGCGCGCTTTGGTAAGTGCGGCGTAGCCGTTTTTAAAATACTCCCAGTGGATAGTTTTTTCCGCACCAAGTGCCACTTTGGCCATGTCGGACCGCGCGCGGCCAAAACGGTCGAGCGGCGTCGGCGAGTAGCCGCTTAGATATATTTTAGAAATGCCTGCGGCGTCGGCTGTACGGAACATCGAGCCGACGTTATAAATGCTGCGAATGTTGTGTAGAATTAAAATAGTTTCCATGGTTAAGCCAGCAAAATAGCCACAAAAGAGTGCGCCCCAGGGCGCTAGCCCAAGTCTAACCCTTCTTTATATGTCTATTTTGCTGGCCTTACCTTATTAGAGAGGGAGGTCAAACGCAAACGCGCCAGCGCCGGTAACCAAGAGTGTGAGAAGAATTACGATGAGATAAAAGTAATCGAGGCGGCACAGCGGCGCTGCGGCCTTGTACTTTTTGGCAACAATCATCTGCTTGAGAAAAAAGAGGATAGCGATAATCGCTGCTATTTGCGTGTACCAGCCAACGATGAGCGCAAGACCGAGCGCAAAGACGACGAGTACCGCAATGAAAATAAGCGTCTGGTCGAAGTGCCAGCCGATATTTTGGCGAATTTCTTGGATAATTGCTTTGCGATTTTTAGCTTGAGAGTAGCCGATGTAGAGAAGCGTAAAGCCGGCAACAATGCGCAGCAAAGTCGGTGCAAAAAACGAATACGTTAAGAGGCTGGGGAAAGTGTTAAGCATAAAGTTTGTTAGTAATGGGCGCCACTTTGCGTGGCATTGCTAATAGTGGTGCTGCCGATCTTTGGGCCGTATGCGCCGCCTTGGTCAATGGGCTGCGGCGGATGCAAAAAGATCCCGCGCAAATCGGCCTTGCTGGGACTCCCAGAGTAAAACCACAGCACGACAAGCACTACGATAACTCCGACAACAAAGATCGCGTCTTCAAGTGGGCCAGGACCTTTGGGAGCCTCTGCCATACATGTTTAATGATACCCCAACTTTCGCAATTCTTCTTCGGCGACTTTGCGGTCGCTCCATATTTCTTTCTCGCCGTGGGGGCCCATGATGTACGGGTCGGTGCCTTTGCCGGTAATTAAGACTGCATCGCCTTCCTTTGCTTCGCGCAACGCCTCGCGGATCGCTTGGCGGCGATCAAAAATTACATGCGGCCTCTTTTTCTTAAATCCTTTCGCTATATCTTCGATAATTTTTTTAGGCTCTTCGTCGTACGGGTCTTCGTTGGTGAGTATCGCAACATCAGAGTACATTTCTGCTATGCCGCCCATCTCGGGCCGTTTCCACGTGTCGCGGCCGCCGCCGGTCGAGCCGAGTACGCCGATGATGCGCTTGCTATCGTATGTTTCATACAGCGCGCGCAAAGAGTCGGGCGTATGCGCATAATCGACGATCACGGTAAACGGCTGCCCGCACTCGATTCGCTCGGCGCGCCCGGCAACTGGCGCCATTGTTTCGAGCGCTTTCTTTATTTTTGCTTGGGGGATGCCCATAGCGTCGGTTAAGGTGAGCGCCGCCAAAACATTTTGTAAATTAAAAAGTCCCGGCAGCGGCACGGTAAACAATTCGCCGCCTTTCCAGACAAAACGCACGGCTTTGTCGCTTGTTGAGTATGGCTCGGCATCCTTTAAGCTAAACGCACGTTTTACTTCGACGTTAACTTCTAAAAATTTATTGCCGTATTTGTCGTCGGCGTTGGCAACAATGTAGCGCGGGCGCTTTTTAGACTCTTCCAAATGTCTAGCGAGCGAGAGTTTTGCTTGTGCATATGCTTCCATGCTGCCGTGGCTTTCTAAATGTTCGGGCTGCAAATTGATAAACACCAGGGCATCAAGTGCGATGCCTTTGTGTCTAAATTGTTTTGCGCCTTCGCTGGTCATCTCAACGATCGCATGCGTGGCGCCTTTGGTTACTGCTTCGCGGAAAAAGCGCTGCAAATACGCGCGGCCCGGCATCGTCATCTTAAAAAGGTTAGGCTCGCTTTCTAAACCGATTGCAAAGCGGATGGTAGATGCGACTGCCACTTTGTATCCGGCTTCGCGCAAAATTGCGGCAATCAGCTCGGTCGTGGTTGACTTGCCTTTGGTGCCGGTGACGCCGATTACAAACAACTTCTCGGTAGGGAAGCTGTAGC
>Ga0068855_100004802_pt1 | contig 16499 bp, 12 predicted proteins | sample KBSCornC52_FD_66592 | JGI IMG/M metagenome (GOLD analysis project Ga0068855, IMG submission 66592) | Corn rhizosphere microbial communities from Kellogg Biological Station, Michigan, USA - KBS Corn C5-2 | ecosystem: Host-associated > Plants > Roots > Rhizosphere > Soil ...
CCGCTGCAATGCCCGTGTGGCGACTAGTTCGCGCCCGGCTTCTCAACGTGATCGATCACCACCACGGGCAAGGTAAGCTTCTTCTCCTCCAGCTTCAGCCCGAGTTTCTCGACCGCGCCAAACATGGTCAAGCCGCCGATGGTGTCGATATTGTTGCGTCCCACCCAATCCAGTCTGAAGTCGTACGATCCGGTGAGTCCGGTCTGATCCACCACGGTCTTATTCACGTAGGCCGACGAAAGGTCGGGGAGGGCTTCCGCCAGGTCTGACATCTTCAGGTTGGTGCATGCCCGGTGAAAGCCGCCGAATTGCGCACCCTGCTCGCCGACAGGTTGGCATTCCGGCTCGCCGGTACCTGCGGCTTTCTGGAGTTTGGGTCCGCCCTTGCCGACCACCAGCGCGTACGCACTCATCTCTGTCGGTTGGATATGAACCTTTAGTTTGAGCTCTTGCATCAGGAGCGTTCCCAGCATCTCGCGGAAGGTATCTTCTTTGCTGTTCGCCTGTGCCCGGCCAGTGATATCGAAGCGATCCGAACTGAACCAGCCGGGAGCTCCCACCGTCGTTTCATTCCGAACTTTGAAGGCGAACTGAAAAATATCGATCATGCGGATGTTGGTGGCGCTGAACAGTCCGCTTGGGAGTATCTTGAACGATGCATCGGTTTGCCCCGATGTATTCAATTTCATCACCGCTGCTTCGAATTCCTGGCGCGGTGTGGGCTGGCCGAAAGCGTTGCCGCACAAAAGGAACAGTGCACAGCAGCACCGGTATTTCCGCATAGTTAGATCATATATTCATTTGAAGTGCTAATTATCAGTAGGTGTTTTTCGCGCATCATCGATGACCAACAAGTCCAGTGGAGCTTTGCGAGCGTCCAGTTTGAGTCCCAGCTTTTGAATCGCGTCCAAGAGAGACGAAACTGACGCGCCCTCCAGCAATCTGAGCGCCTCGGGAGGAAGAGTAACACCGGCGTTGATGCCCGCCCGGATCAGCATTGCGCGATAGTCTTCTTGGGTTACCTCCAAAACGATGTCATACGTCCCTTTCAGCTCCGTCATATCGACGATCGGGCGATCCACAAAGCGCTCCAGATTCCCCGCAAACAGCTCCATGGTGAACCTCTTGGCTTCAAATCGATTATTCGAGAACGTGTAAGACGTTCCCCGCCCGTAATTAATAGCTACGCCTTGAGATCCTCCGCTGCCCGTAACGTTCACAGGGGCTTTGGCGTCAGCCTTCGCAAGATCGGGGTCCGGAGCGCTTTCCTGCATCTTTAATCCGCCCTTGGCGACTTCGAGCACGTAGACCGGGAAGTCCTTCTTATCGCGGTGGATCTTCAGCTTGAATCTCTCTTCCAGCAAGCTCTGCAGCATTTCCGGGAACTGCGTGGTGGGAACTCCGGCCGGTACAGTGCCGCTAATATCGAACCGCTCGGAGCCAAGCCAGTCCGGCCCCGAGACCTGATACAGCTTGATGCGATACGCAATGCCGATGTAATCCTTCAGCGTTAGAAAGGCGCATCGGACCTGGGCTCCGTCGATGCGCACGCCGGCCGTAACCCCGTCTTGCGGCGTTTGGGCCGACCGACGGATGGTGGCTACCTCGAACTCCGGCCGAGGCGGCGTCTGGGCGAAAGCCGCCGTCGCGCTGAGAACGATCAAAAGAGACTTCGTTGCATTCATACTTTGCATTAGATCTCTAGTTGCGAACGGAGTCATTGGATTTTCGGCGATGTGCGCCTGGTTACCGGTAAATTGCGCTTGACGGTCTCGCCGGTAAGTGGTACAGTTTGTACCATGACAACGCGGACCCGATCGGACGCCCGCGTGCGCGCGCCTCTTACGGAGCTGGAAAACGAAGTCATGCAAGCCGTCTGGGACGCCGGGCCTTGCCCCGTGGAAGCCGTCCATCAAGTGGTCTCGCGTACGCGCAAACTCAAGGAGACCAGCATCCGCACCATTCTGCGGCGGCTGGAGCAGAAGGGCTATTTGCGGCACGAGGAAAAAGGCCGGGCGTATGTATACCGCGCGGTCGAGCCTGCAAGGAGCCTGGCCGCGCGCGCGGTGCGGCAGATTATCGATAGTTTCTGCCGGGGGTCGGTGGAAGAACTGGTCAGCGGCATGGTGGAGGCCAAGGTCCTCAGCAAGGGCGAGCTAGAGACGCTGGAAGAATTTGTTCGGAGCCGTAAGGGGGGCAAATGACGATTCTGTTTGAAAGCGCCATTCGAGTGACACTCATCGCGGCGGTCATCGCGCTGGTGCTGTTCGCGATGCGAATCAAAACAGCGTCCGTGTTGCACGCCGTGTGGGCTAGCTTCGTCGTATTGATGATGCTGCTTCCGGCTTGGGTGGCCTGGGGACCGAAAGCTTCGCTCCCTGTTTTACCGCCGCAAGCCACGGCCGGATTAACGCCGTTAGTCGATGTGCCCCCACCGTTACCAGCGGGGCTGGAAGAGCGCTCGCCAAGCCCTGTCCGTGAGGACGGGGGATTCAGCTTGCTCGGTGTTTATCTGCTCGGCGCGAGCGTGCTGCTTCTCCGGCTGGCGATCGGGACAGTGCGCGCGAACCGACTGACCAGCGCTTCATGCGTGGTTCCTGTCACCGTTGGACTACTCCGTCCGAGAGTCATTCTGCCGGACAGCTCGCGCGGGTGGCCGCAAGCGCAACTGGACGCCGTGCTGGCGCACGAAGGAGAACATCTTCGCCGCCGCGATCCACTTTTCCAATGGCTAGCTTTGCTCAATCGAGCCCTCTTCTGGTTTCACCCGCTGGCGTGGTGGCTGGAGCGGAAGCTTTCCGGATTAGCGGAGGAAGCCTGCGACGCCGCGGTGCTGTCGCGCGGCTATGATCCGCGTGCCTATTCCGAATACTTGCTGGATTTAGCGCGTTCTGTGCGACGAGCGGGAACACGGGTGAACGCGGTTGGCATGGCGATGCCGGGGATCGGACTGGCCCATCGTATCCAGCAGATGCTAAGCGGAGTTCAGGTGCCGCGAATTTCGCGACCGCGCATGGCGTGTACCATAGCCGTGTGTGCTGCCGCAGCCGCGATTTTTGCCGCAGGCACGCTGGTTCGAGCTCAATCCTCGAAGAGCAACTTCGTTGCTTTCGAAGTGGCATCGGTCAAGCACAGCAGCCCCGATGGCATCCTTCACGCGGGAATGCAAATCCTGCCCGGCGGGAAGTTTACAGCCAGGAATACTCCGCTGAGGTTGACTATTGCGGCCGCCTACGATCTCCCATTTCAATCCGGGAGACTTACAGGTGGACCGGACTGGATATCGGAGGGGTATGACATTGACGCGATCGCTCCGCCGGGGTCGATCCCGACTGGCGTTTCTTTGAAGATACAAAACCAGAAGATTAGATTGATGCTGCAAACGCTCCTGGCCGACCGGTTCAAGCTGATAACTCGCCGTGAAACGAAAGATCTCCCGGTATACGCGGTCGTCGTTGCCAGGAATGGACCTAAGCTCACGAAAGCTAAAGTTGATGAGAAGGCGTGTCAAGACGGATCGGCCGGCGAGGTACGCTGCCATCAGTTCAGTGGCGGCCAAGGGCGGGGACTCCATGGCGAAGCGGTCGATATGGACGATCTTGTGTTGTTTGTTGAGAACTGGACGGATAAGCCCGTTGTGAATAAAACCAGCCTGAAGGGTCTATATAAGATTGAAACTGATGGTTGGCTTCCCATGAGGTTAGGACAAACAGTTGGACCGAATGAGGGCTTGGCTGAAGCAGATCGACCGACCTTGTTCAAGATCTTCGAGCAGCTTGGCCTGAAGCTGGAACCACGGAATGCTCCGATTGAGATGTTTAGGATTGAGAGCATCGAAAGACCGTCTGAGAATTGATACGGAAGCGAGTCGGACATCGCTGACCGGCGGACCTTAGCGCTTAAATGACGCGAAACTCTCGGAGAACTGATCTGTCCCGGTTTCCATGCGGGACGTCCCAAAAACGGACACCAGCCTAGGCGTTTGCGGGTACTAAATCGTTAGTATTATTGGGGTAACCTCTGGTAATCCGATTGCGCTAATTTCGGAACTATTTAGGTTGGCCAGACGTACTCAAATAAGCACATGTTTCGACGCGCAAGCCTTGCTCTATTGCTAATATGCCCGGGGTTTGCCCAGTTGACCTTCGAGGTCGCGTCGATCAAGCCGTCTGACCCGGACGCAAAGGGATCGCAGATCCGGTTCATGCCCGGTGGCGGGCTGAATATGACCAACGTCCCCGTGCGAGCCCTGATCACCTTCGCCTACGACGTCCGCGATTTTCAGGTCTCGGGTGGTCCGGGATGGGTTGGAACGGAGCGGTTCGATGTAACCGCCCGGCCCGAGCACGCGGCTGCCGAGGCTCTGCAAGATCTGGGAAAGATGACCGACGACCAGCGCAAGACGGTCCGTGAGCAGATGGGCGAAAGACTTCGCGGGTTAATGGCGGATCGGTTTCATTTGGTCGTACATAAGGAAACCAAGGAACAGCCGATCTATGCTTTGGTGTTGGCCAAGAATGGGCCGAAACTGAAAGGAGTTAAGGAAGTACCAGGGGCAAGGCAGGGAATGAGCACCAACCGGGGACGTTCGGAAGGTTTCGCCGCGCCGATGGAGATGCTGGCGCAGGTCTTGTCGAACACCATGGGACGACCGGTGCTGGATAAGACCGGCCTCACCGGAAAGTACGATTTCGTCCTTGAATGGACGCCGGATGTGGGAGCCGACGCCCGCGCACAAGGCTTCGGTGACGGAATTAATACGCCAGCTCCGGCTCCTGGCGGTCCGACGATTTTTACCGCGCTGCAAGAACAGCTTGGGCTGCGGCTGGATTCACAAAAAGGTCCTGTCGAGAATATTGTGATCGATCGTGTCGAGAAACCTTCTGAAAACTAAATACACATTCGTCGTCGCATTGCTCGCTCTGATGCCGGCGGTGTTTCCGCTGCTTGGTTCGGAGCACCATGGGACAGTGAAGTTCGGTGGATTGCCGCTGCCTGGCGCCGCAGTGACCGCCAAGCAAGGCGACAAGAGCTTCAGCGCCATCACCAATCTGGACGGCGTTTACACCTTCGACGATTTGGCGGACGGCGCATGGACGATCCAGGTGGAGATGCCGCTGTTCGCGCACACTCAGCAGGAATTGACGGTGGGCGCTGGAGCAGCCCCGGCAGACTTCGATTTGAAGTTGCTCCCGCCGGATCAGATCGCGGCCATGGTGACGCCTGCGGCGCCGCGCCTTCAAGTGTCCGAGACTCCTGCAGCGCCTCAGCAGGTCGCGCGCAAGGGCAAGGCCGGGCCTCCCGCGCCTACAAATACCAAGGCCGCATTTCAGCGTACGGATCTGGCAGCCGCCCCCGGAGCCGCGAGCCCGAATAGCGACACTCCGGCTCCGGCCGCCGATACCGGCGTTCCGCAGGACGCCAGTGCCATGAGCCAGCGCGCGGCCGACGGCCTCCTCATTAATGGCAGCGTGAACAACGGAGCGAGTTCGCCCTTCGCGCAGTTGCAGGCGTTCGGAAACAATCGCCGCGGCGTACGGTCGCTGTACAACGGAAACCTCGGGTTCAGTTTGCGCAATGCCGCGTTGGATGCACGCTCGTTTTCGCAAACCGGCCAGGATACCGCGAAGCCCGGTTATAACCAGATGCAGGGCCTGGCCTCGTTCGGCGGTCCTCTGAAGATTCCGTACTTGCTCCAACGGAATGGCCCGAACTTTACTGTCAACTATCAGTGGGTACACAACCGCAACGCCTCCACTCAACCGGGATTGATGCCGACCCAGGCGCAACGGGACGGCGATTTGGGCAGTATCGTCATCCCGAAATCGCAAATTAGTCCCCAGGCGTTGGATTTGCTGAAGCTGTATCCGCTGCCCAACTTCGACGGCAGCACGCGCTTCAACTATCAGATCCCGCTGATTTCCGGCATGCACCAGGACAACGTCCAGGCGCGCATGAACAAGCAGGTCAAGAAGAACCAATTCTCGGGCAACTTCGGGATGCAGAGCACTCGCACGGACAACACGAATCTATTCGGATTTCTGGACACAGGCCGTTCGTTCGGCAGCAACATTCAATTGAACTGGAGACACCAGTTCACACAACGGGCCTTCGTAAATTTTGGTGTACAGTTCAGCCGGTTCTCGTCGCAGAACGTCCCGTTTTTCGCGAACACGACTAATATCTCAGGCCTTGCAGGGATCAACGGCAATAATCAGGAGCCGCTGAATTGGGGCCCGCCAGCACTGTCCTTCGCCAATGGGATCGCCGGATTGTCGGACATCCAGTACTCCTCGATTCACAACCAGACCAGCGGCGTTTCTGTCGATGCGCTGTGGAATCACGGCCGCCACAATGTCACTTACGGAACCAGCTTCCGCCGGTTACAGTTCAACTCGTTGGGGCAGCAGGAGCCGCGCGGTACGTTCACCTTTACCGGACAGGCTGCCGGATCCGACTTCGCGGGTTTTCTTTTGGGCGTGCCCGACACAAGCTCCATCGCGTTCGGAAATGCGGACAAGTACTTCCGCTCTTCCAGCTATGACGCGTTCGTCACTGACGATTGGCGCATGCGCTCGTCCTTCACGTTAAATTTCGGCGCGCGCTGGGAGTACAACGCGCCGATTACGGAACTATACGGACGTTTAGTAAATCTGGATGTGACTCGTGGATTTACCGCCGTGACGCCGGTGCTCGGCTCGAGTCCGACGGGCTCGCTCACGGGACTGGGCTATCCCAGTTCTCTGGTTCATCCGGATAAGAACAACATCGCGCCCAGGATCGGGATATCGTGGCGTCCATTTTCCGCGTCGTCGATGGTGGTGCGAGCCGGATATGGCGTGTATTACGACACTTCGGTTTATCAGACCATCGCCACGCAGATGGCACAGCAAGCTCCGCTCTCGAAAAGCCTGAAAGTTCAGAATAGCCTGACCACGCCCTTAACTCTGGCGAACGGATTCATCGGATCGCCCAACATCACTGCCAACACCTTCGCGATCGATCCCAATTTCCGGGTCGGCTATGCCCAGAACTGGCAGGTATCGGTGCAGCGCGATTTGCCGTCGGCACTGCAAATGGTGGCGACGTACCTGGGTATTAAAGGGACGCGAGCCCAACAGCAGTTCCTGCCGAATACGTTCCCGACGGGAGCAGTCAATCCCTGTCCCACCTGTCCATCGGGATATGCGTACCTCACGTCGAACGGGAATTCGATCCGGCACGCCGGACTCTTTCAGCTCCGCCGCCGGCTGCGTAGCGGATTCACCGCGGAGCTTCAGTACACGTTTGCGAAATCCATCGACAATGCCGCGCTAGGCGGCCGAGGGCAAGGCGGAAACCTGACCGCCCAAGACTGGCTGAACTTGAGCGGTGAACGTTCGCTCTCCAATTTCGACCAGAGGCACGTCGTGTCATTCACAATGCAGTACACCACCGGCATGGGTTTGCGCGGCGGATCGCTACTCAGTGGATGGAGAGGCGCTGTGTTCAAAGAATGGACCGCGTCGACACAGATCAACGCAGGCACCGGTCTGCCGCTGACGCCCGTGTACCTGGCGCCGGTCAAAGGCACCGGCGTGACGGGAAGCATCCGTCCGGATTACACCGGAGCGTCAGTTTATGACGCGCCATCGGGATTGTTTCTGAATCCCGCCGCTTACGCTGCACCGGCTCCTGGGAAGTGGGGCAACGCGGGGAGAAACACTATCACAGGGCCCGACCAGTTTACAATGAACGCGTCCATGTCCAGGACATTCCGCTTGAACGACCGATATAGCGCCGACCTACGGATCGACGCCACCAACGCACTGAATCACCCGACGTTCCCGAGTTGGATTACCGTGATCTCAAGCGCGCAATTCGGGCTGCAGAATCCGGCGAATCCGATGCGAAGTGTACAGACCACGTTCCGATTGAGGTTTTGATGATGCTGCGCAGAATCCTGACAGGCTGTCTTCTCGTGACGTTGATCGTGGGTGCTCAGCAGGCCCCCGCCCCGCCTCCGAACGCGCCTAATGCTCAGGCTGGCGCCGCCGCCGACCAGGTAATTTTCCGCACCAGCTCGCAACTAGTGATAGAGACGGTCGGCGTCAAAGGCAAGAACGGCATGCCAGTGGAAGGGCTCACGGCCAAGGATTTCATCGTCACCGAAGATGGCGTGGCCCAGACCATCTCGGTTTTCGAATACCAGAAGCTGCCGGAGGTTCCCTCCGCACCTCTGCCCGCAGACCCCATCGGCGTTATAGATCCGATGCCAAAACTTCCGAAAACCCAGATCGCGCCGGAAACGCCGGGAGATATCAAGTATCGGGATAAGCGGCTTCTGGCATTGTATTTCGACCTTACTGCCATGCCGATCCCGGATCAACTGCGGGCGCTTTCGGCGGCGCAAAAATTCATATCCACGCAAATGACGCCGGCGGACCTAATGGCGATCATGACGTTTTCGAGTGGCTCCGTTCAGGTGCTGCAGGATTTCACCGACGACCGCAGGCGCTTGTTGAGTATCATCGAAACCCTGGCGGTGGGCGAGGATGAGAATGCCACCAGCACCGACGCGAGCAGCGCGGACACCGGCGCCGCATTCGGGCAGAATGACGCCGAGTTCAATATCTTCTTCACGGATCGCCAGCTCTCGGCGCTGCAGACCGCCGCGAGCATGCTGGGCAAGTTGAGCGAAAAGAAGTCGCTGCTGTATTTCGCCAGCGGACTGCGGCTGAATGGGACCAACAATCAGGCGCAGCTGCACGCGACCACCAATGCGGCGATTCGCGCGGGAGTCTCGTTTTGGCCCATCGATGCGCGCGGCCTGATGGCCCAGGCGCCGCTGGGAGACGCGAGCAAAGGATCGCCGGGCGGGCTCGCCATGTACAACGGCGCGTCGGCCATGGCGGCAATCACGAACATTCAAAGGTCGCAAGACACGCTCTGGACGCTAGGCGCCGATACCGGCGGCAAAGCTCTGCTGGATGTGAATGACCTATCGTTGGGAATCGTACAGGCGCAGCGTGCGTTCTCGAGTTATTACATCCTCGGGTATTACACCAGCAACTCGAACCTGGACGGCAAATTCCGGCGCATCAAGATTTCGCTGCGGGATGGAGTTTCGGGCGATCTGGATTACCGGCAAGGCTACTTCGCCGGCAAGGAATTCCGCAAATTCACGACCGCCGACAAAGAACGGCAGCTCGAAGATGCGCTGATGCTGGGCGATCCGATCACCGAACTGACGATTGCCATGGAGATCGGATACTTCCAGTTGAATCGCGCAGAATACTTCGCGCCGGTGGTGGTCAAGATCCCCGGTAGCGAACTGGCGCTGGCCAAACGCGGCGGCGCGGAACATACTCTGCTCGATTTCATCGGAGAGATCAAAGACGAATTCGGCAGCACGGTTTCCAATATTCGCGACAAGGCGGATGTGAAGCTGAGCGACAACACGGCGGCCGAACTGGCCAAGCGGCCTTTCGCATACGACACCGGCTTTACCCTGCTGCCGGGAAAATACACCATGAAGATGCTGGTGCGCGACGCCGAAACCGGCAGGATCGGGACGTACCAGTCCGTTTTCATCGTCCCCAACCTGAACAAGGAAGAGAAGCGCATCGCGATCAGCTCGGTGGTGTTGAGCAGCCAGCGCGTGGATATGCGGGAAGCCGTTTTCAACGCCACGAAAGACAAGGACAAAGCGCAAATTCAGCAGTCGGTAAACCCCCTGGTGCAGGACGGAATGAAGCTGATTCCCAGCGTCACTCGCGTATTCACCCGGGGACAGGACATGTATGTCTACCTTCAGGCCTATCAGCAGAATGTGGATGCCGCGCACCCGCTGATTGCGTTCGTATCTTTCTACAAAGGCCAGACCAAGGCGTTCGAGACACCGCCCCTGCAAGTGACGGAGAGCCTGAACAACCGCTTGAAGACCATGCCGCTGAAGTTCACTTTCTCCCTGCAGAAGCTGCCGCCCGGTGAGTATTTATGCCAGGTGACGGTGATTGATGCCTCCGGCGAGAAAGCCGCATTTTGGCAAACGCCGGTGATGTTGGCGCAGTAGCCACTCATCCTGCGGCGCTATCGATCCATTTCGCGGTGCCGGTCTTGAGCGCTTCAGAAAACTGAACTCCCTTGATGGTGATGGTGTGGCGGGCGCTATCGGTCCTGACCAGGTAGCCGCATTCCTTGAGATACCACAGGCTGAACTCGAGATTGGTCTTGGGCGTGTTCAGCAGGACTTCGAGCTCGCGCAGGCCGAGGCTGGGCTGCTCCGGATGGGAGAATCTCCGGCCATACAACAGGCGCAGAATCTCCTCGCGGCGCTGCATTTCGTCCATCACCGGTACCGTGGCGGGCGGAACATCCTGAACGCCAATCGCATCGCGCCGTTTCGCTTCACGATGCTCGCGGTCATACGCACTCCGCCGTTGAGGATCGATCAAGACTTCGTACGCGTCCGAAATGCGGCGAAATGTCTCCGCATTGCCGGTGTCCAGATTGTCCGGGTGAAATCGTTGCGCTTGCATGCGATAGACCCGGCGGATGGTCTCCAGATCGGCATTGGGGCTGATTTGCAGGACTTCGTAATGATCGACGAACATTGCGCTTCCAGGACAATCGGCAGAATCGCAGGCGATTTTTAGGGGACTTCGGTGAAAGTTGATTGGGGCGGCGGCACTCGTATAACGTTGTGCTGGAGGCGGTTTTGGACGTCCATCTGATCGACGGAACCTACGAGCTGTTCCGGCACTACTATGCGTTGCCGTCGGCGCGGGATCGGGACGGCCGCGAGATCGCTGCGGTGCGAGGCGCACTTGCATCGGTGCTGGGCATGATCAAGGGCGGCGCCACGCACGTCGCAGTCGCCACGGATCACGTCATCGAGTCATTTCGCAATAAGCTATGGTCTGGCTACAAGACCAGCGCAGGCGTCGAACGCGATCTGCTGGCGCAATTCCCACTGCTGGAACAGGTTCTCTCCGCGGCCGGTATCGTCGTCTGGCCCATGGTCGAGTTCGAGGCGGACGATGCGCTCGCAGCCGGGGCGCTGGCGGCGGCGGGGGACCCGCGCGTCGAACACGTGATCATCTGCACGCCGGACAAGGATCTCGCCCAGTGCGTCTGCGGCACGCGCGTGGTCCAACTAAACCGCCGGACACGGATCACCTACGACGAGGCCAGCGTGGTGCAGAAGTTCGGCGTTTCACCGCCATCGATTCCCGACTACCTGGCGCTGGTTGGCGACGCGGCGGATGGCTATCCGGGACTCCCGGGCTGGGGCGCGAAGTCGTCGGCCGCCGTACTGGCCAAGTTTCTGCACATTGAATCCATTCCGAAAGATCCCGCCGAATGGCACGTCAACGCCGCCAATGCGGGTGCCCTGGCGAACACGCTTTCGATCCAGCGCGAGCAAGCGCTGCTGTTCCGAACACTCGCCACGCTTCGGACCGACATCCAGCTATTTGATGACGTCGAGCAACTGCGATGGAACGGTCCTACGCCTGAGTTTGATGCCTTCGCCGCTCGATTCGACGCCGCCGTGACCGAGACCAAGGGGACGCGGGTTCGCCGCACCCCGTAGGGCGCTTATGCTAACATTGGCGTGTTTTAAATGATCTTGTTATCTACTTTGGAGGTTTCCCGATGAGGGTTAATTTCGCCATTTTTCTTGCCGGCCTTGGTATTTTGGCCGGTACAATTCCAGCCGTTGCTCATCATTCCTTCGCCGCGGAATACGACGCGAACAAACCCATTAAGATCTCTGGGGTCGTCACCAAGATGGAATGGATGAATCCGCACGCGCGTTTCTACGTGGACGTCAAGGGAACCGACGGCAAGGTGGTCAACTGGAACTTTGAGCTGGGCGCGATTCCCGTGCTGCTGAAGCAGGGATGGCGCAAGGAGTCTCTGAAGCAAGGGGATCAGGTTACAGTCGAAGGCACCCTGGCTAAGGACGGCTCGAAATCTGCAAATGCCCGCAGCGTTGTGTTGCCGGATGGGCGTCGCGTGTTTGCTGGATCCTCCGGCGGCAACGGACCCGCCAACCAATAGCGGCGGTACGCCGGCACGCTATCCATAGCCGCGAAGTCCATAGGACAGGAGATTCCACGTGCGCAAGAACCTCGCTATTGTTATCGTCGCGGCGGTCACGGCCGCTTGCCTGACCCTGGCCACTGCTCAGGATAAAGGTGCTCCGCCAGCCCCGTCCAAGGGCAAAGGCGGACGTGGTGGCAAGAAGGGTCCTGCGGGACCGCTGCCGCGCCTGTCTGACGGGAAGCCCGACCTGAGCGGCGTGTGGAACGGATTCGGCGGAAGCGGCAACGACGCGCCAAATATGCTGCCGTGGGCGGCCAAGATCGTCGCGGATCACAGGGCCGCCGGCGGCGCGGAGGATTTTGAAGCGCGCTGCCTTCCAGGAGGCCCGCCGCGTGCCGCGCCGTATCACACCTCGCTGTTCTCGACTCCCAAGCTGGTGTTGATGTTGTTCGAAGGAAACACCCATATGTATCGCCAGTTCTTTGTGGATGGCAGCAGTCATCCCAAGGATCTGAAGCCGACGTTTTATGGCGATTCCCGAGCCCACTGGGATGGTGACACGCTGGTCGTCGATTCGGTCAGTTTCTTTGAAAAATCCTGGTACGATTTCGCGGGCACTCCGCATACCAAGGACATGCACCTGACCGAGACGTTCCACCGCATCGACTACGGGAACATGGAAATGAAGGTGACCATTGAGGATCCCGGTGTCTTCACCGCACCTTGGGTTATCAACCGCACAACTACTCTCGAGACGGACTTCGATATGACGGAGTACGTTTGCAACGAGAATAATCAGGATCCCGAACATCTGCACGCGATCACCAACACCAAGGAGTCGGTGGTAGGCACCAAGGAAAATCGTCTTGTGAACGGCGTACCGCCGCTCCAGGCGAAAAAAGCGCCCGCACCGCCGGCCGGACCGACTCCACGGGCGGTGGACGGCAAGGTAGATTTATCCGGAGTGTGGGTTCCTGGAAGTACACTGCTGCCGAGCGATCCGTCGTATCAACCTGCGTTCAAAAAGATTTACGACGAGCGAAAAGCCAACAAGGGCAAGGACGATCCAGAGAGATTCTGCCTGCCCGATGGCGCGGTTCGCGTGAATCCTCTGCCGTATAAAATAGTGCAGCGCTCCAATATGATCGCGCTGCTGTGGGAAGGAAGCACTCACAGTTACAGGCGATTTTTCCTGGATGGCCGCAAGCCGGCGCTTGATGTAGAGCCTGATAGCTACACGGGCCTATCCAACGGAAAATGGGAAGGCGACACACTGGTGGTGGAGACCGTCGGCTTCAACGACAAGACCTGGCTGGACTCGACGGGCAAACCGCACAGCGACGCCATGCACCTGGTGGAGCGCTACAAGCGGCCTGATCTGGGGCATCTCAATGTCGAGTTGACGATTGACGACGCGAAAGCGTTCACCAAGCCCTATACCTTCACGCGCAGCTTCACGCTGGCGCCCGGGTGGGAATTGCAGGAATACGTCTGCCAGGCGATCCTGGACGGCGTGTACTAGATTCTTTTCCTAGCGGCCCTGAGCCGCCGCAACTGGAATTCCCTTGGTCTTCATCAAGGATTCCAGCAGTGCGACGGTCTTGGGGAATGCATCCGCTCCGCCGCGAATACCTCCGGCGCCGCGGGCGACGTCGAGAGGCGTGCGGCCGTTGGCGTCTTTGGCGGTCAGGTCGGCGCCATGGGCGACGAGGAATTCGATGAACTTATCGAAGCCATGCTCGGCAGCACCGTGCAGAGCGGTTTGGTTAGGGACGGCGTTCGCGCTGGGCATTTGACTGCCGCGTCGGAACGTTTGGGCGATGCGCGCGGAGGCGCTCTCCCCGGCAGCGAAACCGACCGGGGCTTCAGCCGGAACAGCAGCAGCGGGAGTCGCACCACCACCTGCACCACCTCCAGCTCCACTGCGGCCTCCGGCTGCGGCAGCGCCTGCAGCACCGGCAGGAGGAGCAGCACCTCTACCTCCGCCGCCGCCACGACCACCCGCGGCAGCGCGATCCACAACGGAGCGGGCGTTCACGTTCGCGCCGGCTTTGATGAGCAGATCCATGGTCGCGAGCACGCCTTCGTCGGTACGCTGACGTCCGCGCGTGGCGCGGGTGCCGAAGTCTACGCCGGCAGCGGCCATCAACGGTGTGATATTTTCCTTACTTGGCAAATCGACCAGCGCCTTGTATTCCAACAGCAGCGCGACGAATTTGTCATCGCCGCCGCGCGCGGCACGCAATAGCGGCGTAGCGCCCTGGGCGAGCATGCCGTCGCCGCCGCGATCCTGCGGGACGTCGCGATACGGCGGACGCCGCTTCAGCTGAATATTCGGATTCGCGCCTTTTTCGAGCATCATGCGCGCGACATCGAGGGCCGTCAGCTTGTCCGGACTTGGTATGACGGCCACCGCGCCGTTCCCTTTCATCGGCAGCGTGCTGACGTCGGCCGCCATGTAGACCGGCGAGCGGCCGAACAGGTCCCACTTGTCGAGATCGGCGCCGCCTTTGACGAGCACCGCAGCGGTGTCGAAATGCATATTCTCCAGCGCGAGCAGCAGCGGCGTCTCGCGGTCCGGATCTTCGGAATCGGGATCGGCGCCGGCGGTCAGAAGGTTCTGGACGCACACCGAGCAACCTTCACGCGCGGCATAGTGCAGTGCGCTAAACCCGCCCTTGTTCATGTCCTTCGGGCGAGGTTCCTGGATGATCTTACGCTCCCATTGATTGACTTTGCCGTGCTCGTTCAGGCTCGCATCCTTTGACGCGAGGAACTTCACCATGTCGGCCTGACCTTGCGCGGCAGCCCACATGATCGCGCTTTGCCCGCCCCAGTTTTCCTTGGCGTTGATGTCGGCTCCCGCGGCCAGAAGCGCCTTGGCTGCATCGATCTTGCCGCTGCGCGCCGCAGCCATCAGCGGAGTCTCGCCATCGGTAGTTCTGAAATTGGGATCGGCGCCGGCCTTGAGCAGCGCTTCGATAATCGGCGCAGAACCGATGATGGCGGCTTCGGTGAGGGCTGACGTGCCGAACTGGTTCTTCAGCTTGACGTTCGCGCCGGCTTTGATCAGCGCACGGACAAGTTCCAGATCGTCGTTCGCCGCAGCATACATGATGGCGGTGGTTCCATCGGCGCCCGTGGCGTTCACGTTCGCGCCCTTCGCGCCCAACAGGCGTATAGCCGCGGCGTGGTCGCCCGATTCTGCCGCGTCCAGCAGCGTCGCGGTCGTCGAATCGGCGGCAAGCATCAACGACGCGCCCGCCAGTAGGGCAATGGCCAGCTTGCGCATGACTAGACCTCCGAGAGACCGTCGCCGCTGTCGCCGATGACCTTCACCGGAATCTCATTGCGCTGGAGCAGCGTAAGGAGCAGATCGGCATGCCGCGAGTCCTGCGGATACTTCAGGTGCTGGCCGCCTTTGATCTTTCCGTTTGCGTGTCCCAGGATCACGGACGGCAACGGATCGTTATTATGACGATCGCTGTTGCTCATGTCGCTTCCGAAGAGAATCGTCGAATGATCCAGCACGGTGCCGTCGGATTCTTTCGCAGCCTCGATCTTCTTGATGAATCCGGCAAACACTTCCGCGTGGTACTTCTGAATCTGGATCAGCTTTTCCATCTTCTGGGGGTTGTTGCCGTGATGCGACAGCGGATGGAACCCCTCGGCGATGTTCAGGTTGGTATACGTGCGCATGCTGGCTTCACGATCCATGGAGAACGTGATTACGCGCGTGATGTCAGCCTGAAACGCCAGGGCCATCAGGTCGAACATCAATTTGAAATACTCCGTGATATCGTTCGGCGTGCCAATGGGCGCGTCCGGAATGGTAAGCGCGCGCTCGTCCGGCATGGAAGCCATCTTCACGCGGCGCTCGATCTCGCGAACGGAGTCGAGATAGTCACTGACCACGATGCGGTCCTTCACGCCGAGGCTGGCCTGCAGACGCTGTGCCTGTCCCTTCACGCGATCTAGGATGCTGCCGGTCTCTGCGAGAATCTGGGCGCGTTCCTGATCGGTGTCGCCTTGTCCGAAAAGCTTCTGGAAGACTGCGCGCGGGTTGCCTTCCTGCGGCAACGACTGGGTCGGCGTGCGCCATGCGAGGCGGGCGCTGCCCTGCGCGGCGGTGAGTTCGAGCGACGGGAGACGCGTGTCCTGTCCGACGTATTTGACGGCCATCTGGTCGCAGCTCACGCCGGAGTTCGGATCGGCCTTGCCGAAGTCCCAGGGCTTCACGCAGGTCAGCCAGCCTTGCTCGATATAGGCGTGGGGTTCGGGCGTTTCCGCCGGCTTGTTTCGCAGGCCGGAGACGATAGTCAGATGCTTCTGGAACGGCTCCAGAGGCTTCAGGATCGGCGACATGGTGAAGGTGGTGCCGGTTTCCTTGGGCGACCAGCTATCCATGATCGCGCCGTGGGGGAAGCCCACAAAGGCAAAGCGCTTCGGGGTCTTGCCCGCGGGCGTAT
>Ga0068855_100004803_pt1 | contig 16499 bp, 9 predicted proteins | sample KBSCornC52_FD_66592 | JGI IMG/M metagenome (GOLD analysis project Ga0068855, IMG submission 66592) | Corn rhizosphere microbial communities from Kellogg Biological Station, Michigan, USA - KBS Corn C5-2 | ecosystem: Host-associated > Plants > Roots > Rhizosphere > Soil ...
CCTGCACAGCCGGTCCACCACCTCGTTGATCTTCTTGAGCTGCTCGCCGTCAGGCGTCTTCGTCGAAGTCGTGATCTTCACCACGTCCTTCAGGTCCGTGAACAGCTTCTTCTCGATGGCCTCCTTCAGCCTCTCGTCGCTGCCCACCACGAACGGCTGACCGCGGCGCGCCAGGCTCGCCACCGACCGCATCACGCCCTCGCGGAACTCCCGCTTCGCGTTCTCGGTCACGCTGATCTGCTCCTCGATAGACCGCATCAGCCGCTCGTCCGGCTCGACATCCTCGTCCGTAAGCTGGTCCTTTACCCGCGTTCGGTTGCAGAACGCGTCCACGTTGTCCAGGTAGTTGTCCAGCAGCGTCTTCGCCGACTCCTCATAGCTGTAGACGAACGCCCGCTGAATCTCCTTCTTGGCCGTCTCGTCGAACTCTTTACGCACCTCGTCGATGAATCCGAGCAGCTTCCGCCGCTCCTCGTCGTTCGAGGTGTACTCGCCGAGCCCGTCCCGCAGCGCCCGCAGCACGTCGATGGGGTTCACGCAGTTCTTGCCGCCCCGCACCAGCGCCGACGAGATTCGGTTGATGATGAACCGCGGCGAGACCCCCTGCATCCCCTCGTCCTGATACTCGTCGTGCAGCTCGCGCACGTGCTTCTGGTCCCAGTCGCCCACCTGCTTCTCGCCGTCGTAGAGCTTCATCTTCGTGATGAGCCCCAGCCCCGACTTCTTCGAGGGCTTCAGCCGGCTCAGAATCGCGAACATCGAGGCGACCCGCAGCGTGTTCGGCGCGATGTGCATCCGCGTCAGATCGACGCCCTCCTCCTGCACCTCGGACTGCCCGATCAGCTTCTCATAGATCTTCACCTCTTCGGCCACCCGCAGGTTATAGGGCACCCGCACCACGAAGATGCGGTCGATCATCGCCTCGTTCTCTTTGTTGCCGAAATAGGAGTTGTACTCATACTCGTTCGTATGGGCGACCACCGCCACGTCGCAGTAGATAAGCGCGAATCGCGACGCCTTGATCGTCTGCTCGCCCGCCACCGTGTTCAGCTCGTACAGGAACCGCTTCTCCGCCTTCAGCATCTCGATGAACTCCATCATCCCCCGGTTGGCGATGTTCAGCTCACCGTCGAAGTTGTAGGCCCGCGGGTCCGATTCCAGCCCGTACTCGGTCAGCGCCTGGATGTTCACCGACCCGGTCAGCTCGGCGACGTCCTGGCTCTTCGGGTCGGCCGGCTTGAACGTCCCGATTCCAATCCGGTTCTTCTCCGAGAAGGTCACGCGCTGCACCGGCACGTCGTCGATCTTCCCGTTGAACTCCTCCTTCACGCGCCACCGGCAGACCGGGCAGAGGTCTCCCTCGATGTATATCCCAAACTGCTTGCGGAAATCGCCCCGCAGGTCCTCCGGAATGAGGTGGAGCGGCTCCTCGTGCATCGGGCAGCCCTTGATGGCATAGACCGCGCCCTCGTCGGTCTTGCTGTACCGCTCCATTCCGCGCTTCAGCAGCGTGACCAGCGTGGACTTTCCTCCGCCGACCGGTCCGACCAGCATCAGGATTCGCTTCCGGATGTCGAGCCGCCGCGAGGCCGGATTCAGGTACTCCTCCACGAGCTGCTGGAGCGTCCGCTCCAGCCCGAATATCTCCTGGCGGAAGAACTTGTAATCCCGATACATGCCGTCGCCGGGGTCCTCGACCCCCGCCTGGATGATCATGTCGTACATGCGGGCGTGCGCGAGGTCCGCGACGTTTGGGTTCTTCGAGACGAGCTCCAGATAGCTGGAGAAGGTTCCGTCCCACACCAGCTTCTGCTCGATCGCGCGCTGCTCCTCGGCCTGCCTCAAAAAGTCGCTCGGTTTAATGGACGCCATGTCTTGCTCCTCCTCCGGAGGATGGCGCGAGGCGCGAGCCCCGACGCCGAATAACCAGAATACTTATCACCATGAACGCAAAAAGCCCCGGTAATCGTTACCGAGACTGGTTCTCAAGAGTGCGAAACGCCTGCTCCGTGGAGCAGCCCATCCTCGTCCCGTCGGGAGAACTTCGTCCCGTGCGGCCACGTGAGGTCGGCAGTTGGCGGATTCGCCGACGGTTCCATCGGCGGGAGGTCGAATGCCTCCAGCCGCGCATACATTCAGTTTTGTCGTGAGTTTCCTGTTGAGAGCGCCCCGTCCGTTCGCAGTCACGCGGCGCGATAACAACCGGTCCATGCGATCAAAAACCTAAAGTGGGACCGCCTTTCCAATGCCGACCGAAGCGGCCGGAATCGATGCACAGATTGTCGGTAAGTGTTCTGTCGGAGTCAACAGATCTCTGCTCCTCCCGGCTCGTCCAGGCCAAAACTACACGGCAAGACGAGGCGATTATAACACACGCGGTTCACCGCCGCAAGCACGATTCACCCGCTGAAATCTCTCATCGTTCAGCGCAATACCTGCATTATCGGCAGAACCCCCGCGAACTGGAATGACCGCTCTCTTGCATAAGAGACGCTGCGCGCGGCCGGCCTGTTCCGCCGTAAGCGCCATTCCACATGAAGGTATACGAAAGTACACGCGCCGTAGGTTGCACCGTGACGGACAAGAAGCCGGGCAGGCGCGGCAATTAGAGGGATTCGTCGGAGGCAGCCCGCAGAAGGTTCTCGGCAGGCTGGTCGCCGGAATGGACCCAGGGTCGAAGCAGGCTCTGGTCAGCCTGTACAGGGCTGTCGGTCGGGCGGAGCAGGCTCGCCGCGTCGTTCTCGCGCTTCCACCGCGCGTACAGCGCCTCGAACGTCCGCTGCGCCTCGAAGGGGATCTCCGGATTATGCCACGTCCGCTGGGAACGCTGGAATCGATTCACGGGGTCCAGCGCCCGCGAATCGCCGACAGCCCCAAGCGCGCGGAGTGTCAGGAGCACGAGGGTCTCATCGTTATCCTGGAGCAGCGCGACGAGCCGCGGCGTCGTGTCGAGTGAGAGGCGGCCGTACTGGTCTGCCGTGACCGTGGGAAGGACCTTTCGGAGCGAATCGCGGCAGGCAAGCCGGACACGCTCGTCGCCATCCAGCGCCCCCGCCGCCAGCCTCGCCGCCGTGTGCGGCACCGCGAGAATACCGAGTCCCGTCGCGGCCTCCGCCCGAATCCGGTTGAGCCGCGACCGGTCGAGCCATGCCGAGAAGGGATAGGCGAGCAGGCAGAGTGGAATCGCTCCGAACACCGGGCCGATGAGCGTGCCGGGCTTAACTCCGACCGCAACGGCCAGCACAGCGATCATGACGACCAGGGTCCGCTGATAGCTCCGCTTCAGCCGCGGCCACGCATCCAGCGACGGCCAGAACTCCAGCACGTGCGAAAGCCACCCGGCCGCCGAGTACCGGTCCGCCGAATTCGCGGATCGCGCCGCCGCCCACACGCCGACCAGGTTCTCATGCCAGCGGCAGCGCGCAGGGTCCGAGAGCGACAATGCCACCGGCTCGATGCAGTCGACGGGAAGCGGCTTCCGCTCGATGAGCGCTTCCGCCAGCCGTCGCGACGGGCGGTCCCTCCGCAGCCGTTGAAAGTGGCGAAGGACGTCGGTCGGAAGGTCCGGAGCCGCGTTGTAGACGGGAGGAAGAAGCTGATTTCCGGGAGCAGGTGCATCCATGGCGCTGCGGCACTCCTGCGAACACTACGACCACACCACCGCATAGTTTCGCGATGTCGCTGCCCGCATTCTATCAGGCTCTCCTCGCGCGCGCAAGTTAATCTGTCACAGGAACCGCCGGCCGGCGTTATCGTATGCCAGAAGGACTACTCTATCGTCGCGCGAATCTTCACGTTCCCGGAGGTGTTGCCATGAGGTCACTGATCCACTGCGCTGTCGCACTCGCAGCGATATTGCTGTTGTCGTGTTCCGTGCCCGCCGCCCGCGCCCAATCCGCCGAGGTCCGCTACGACCCAATCGCGAAGACGCTCGACCTCGACGCCGATCACGCGTCCATCCGTCTCGTCGTGCAGAAGCTGGTCAGCTCCGCCGGAATTACCCGGTTCCGCATGGACCCGGACATCGACGGGCCGGTCACCCTCTCTCTGCGCAACAAGCCGTTCAACTTCGCGCTCCAGACCGCCCTCGCGCGAGCCGGAGCGGAGTTCGACTACATCGGCAACGAGCTCCGCATCTACCGCGTCGGCAACCGTCCGGAGACGGGCGGCCAGTCGATGGAAAACTGGCGGCGGCGCGGCGAGATCCCCCGCGCGTTCCTCCAGCACGTGGGCCTGCAGGCGAACAACCAGACGCTTGCGACCGTCATGGGTTCGCTCAACCGCCAGACCGGCGTGCGCCTCACCACCACGCAGGAGACACCCCGCGACCTCAAGATCACGGCCGTCGCGGGCGATGAGGCCCTCTGGAACGTGCTCCAGCGAATCGCGCAGGCATCGCGGCTGAAGGTAGACATCACCGGCGACCACGAGGCTGTTTTCAGCCCGCTCACCTCGATTCGGACCCGTGACCGCAACGGCGAAGTGGGCCACTCGGGCGAAACGTCCATCTGCCGCCACTGCCGCTACGAGCTGAAGCGCGAGTGGAAGTTCTGCCCCATGTGCGGCGAACGCATCGACCGATAACTGCTCAAATCACCGCAGAGCCGCGGAGAACGCAGTGAAGGTCAAGTGCGGGATTCTTACCGCGAGACACGCGAAAAGACGCAAAAAAGGTAACTACTCAGCCCATATCTTGTGTCTTGACCTCGCGGGAATCAACAACTTGTGGTGAATTGCCTGCTAACGAGGCGCCCGGAATGCTTGCTCGCATGGTCTGTCTACAACCATTCACAACATGTATGGCCGAACCGCCAAATAAAAATGCACAAATTGTAGGCTGAGTAGTTGCCAAAAAGGATCAACTCTTCGCGCCGTTCTCCGTGATCTCCGTGTACTCCGTGGTTGAGATCGCTCTTGACGTTCTCTGCGCGCTCTGCGGCTCCGCGGTGAATACAGCCGTTTAGACGTTGCGTTCGAGAGCGAGGAGATTCAGGAACTCTTCGCGCGTCGGCCGGTCGGAGCGAAAGGTGCCGAGCATCTCGCTCGTTGTCACCTTGCTGCTCTGCTTCTGGACGCCGCGCGCCATCATGCAGAGGTGGCGCGCCTCGATGACAACCGCCACTCCCTTCGGCTGGAGCGCCTCCTGAAGCGCGGTGCCGATCTGGACCGTCATACGCTCCTGCACCTGAAGCCGCCGCGCGAACACGTCCACGAGCCGGGCGAGCTTGCTGATGCCAATGATCTTGCCTTTTGGGAGATAGCCGATGTGCGCCTTGCCAAAGAAGGGCAGGAGGTGGTGCTCGCACAGGCTGAAGAACTCGATGTCGCGCACGATCACCATGTCCTCGTAAGGCTCCTCGAAGACAGCTCCGTTCAGCACCTCCTGGATGTTCATGTTGTAGCCACTCGTCAGGTAGCGCATCGCCTCGGCCGCGCGGCTGGGCGTCTTCGCGAGCCCCTCGCGAACCGGATCCTCGCCGATCGCCTCGATGATCGATTTATATGAGTCTTCAAGCACCAGTGCTCTCCTCAATCTATGTAAAGCGCTAAGCCCGGCCCCTGGCGCCGATGCGGTAGCGGAAGTAGAATTCGTCTCCGTCGTGGTAGAGGGATAGCAGCCGGAGGTTCAGGTACTCGCGGTCCGGCAGCCCGGGGCCATCCACGGCCGTGGGAAGGTGGCTCCCGCCCTTCAACTTTGGCGAAAACGTGAGGAACAGCTCGTCGGCGAGCCCGGCCTCCAGAAAGTCGAAGTTCAGGGTCGCGCCGCCCTCCAGCGCCAGCGTGCTGATGCCATAACTTTCACGCAATCTCCGCACAGCTTCCTTCAGATCCACCGAATCGACTCCGCAGATTTCCAGGCGTGCGGTCGCTTCGATGGCGCGCCGCGCCCCGTCGGGAATCGACTCCGGGGCGAAGACTATGGCCCGGTCCGGCGCGTCCGTGAAGAACCGATTCGACAGCGGCAGATCTCCCGACCGAGTGACGACCGCCCGCCACATCTCGGGACGGTAGATTACAGGTCCAGGGCGCAGCGTGCCTGCCCCGACGATCGCGCCTTGCACGGAGCCCTGAATCCGTCGCATCAGGAGCTGGTCGGTCGGACCCCCGAGGCCTCGCGCCGTGGAACCCGGCGGCCCGACGAGCGTCTTACCATCCACCGTGCTCACCATGTTGATGACGGTGTAGGGGCGGTGGTCCGGCGCGGCGGGAAATGTGAGATTCGTGTACAAATCGGCGGACGGCGAGCCGGCATTTTCCGTATTGTCAATTAAGCGCTCTATGGACATGGTCGCCTCGGATGGTCTATAGGGCTTACGTCGCGTGAACAGGCAATGTTATACCCCGCGCTGGTCGCGAGGAGGAGAAGCGGGAACGTCGCTTCTGGCGGCCGCTCGTTGAATATACCGGGGAGATGTGTTAGAATTGCCGCTAGAGAAGCCTGCCGATGATTCCCCTCCACGATAATATCCCCACGCGGCGCTTCCCGGCGGTAACCGTACTCCTCATCCTGACAAACGTCGCCGCCTACATTCTCGATTATCTTACGCAGCAGCAGGTCGTCGTTGCACACGGAATCGACCGGTTCGGCCGGCAGGTCGACTTCGTGGACATGGTCGGCGGCCTTTCGGCGCACTACAGCCTGATTCCCGCGCATGTCCACAATGATCTGGCGCAGTACTGGCCGACGATTTTTACAAGCATGTTCCTGCACGGCGGCTTCATGCACATCGCCGGCAACATGCTCTACCTCTGGATATTCGGCAATAACGTAGAGGACACGCTCGGCAAGGTACGATTCCTGCTCTTCTACTTCGCCTGCGGGACCATCGGCGCGTTCGCGCACGTCGCTGCCGCGCCGGATTCGATGATCCCCACGGTCGGCGCGAGCGGCGCAATCGCCGGGCTTATGGGCGCATATCTGGTGCTCTTTCCGCGTGCTGAGATTACGACCATTGTCCCGATCTTCTTCATAGGGGCGGTCATGGAAGTGCCGGCGACCATCATCATTGGCTTCTGGGCGGTCCTGCAATTCGCAAATGCCTACTGGCTCAAAGGCGGCGGCATGCAGGGCGGCGGCGTGGCCTACATGGCGCATGTGGGCGGATTCCTGGCCGGCGTGCTGCTCGTACTGCTTCTGGGCGGGCGGCGGCTGGTGGAGCAGCGGCGCGAGGAGCGCTATGGCTATGATGAATTCTACAACCGGTAGCAGCCCTCAATTCCGTGTAAGCCGCCGGCGGAGCCGTATTGCCCTGGCGCTCACCGCCGGATGGGCGCTCTCTCTCACGCCCGCGCCGCCCGCCTCCGCGCGCCTGGACATCGGCAAGGACATCGAAAAAGGGCTCGGCAAGGTAGTCGCCGCCGAGATCGAATCAACCTACGGGGTCGTGGACGACCCGCTACTCACGGGATGGGTGAATCGACTCGGTCAGCATCTCGCCGCCGTCTCCGGCCGCACGGACGTCAAATACAGCTTCAAGGTGCTCGATTCCGATGAGGTAAACGCGACGGCCGCGCCGGGCGGCTACATCTTCGTCGATCGCGGCACTCTCCGCTTCATCCAGTCCGAGGATGAGCTCGCCGCCGTGATGGGCCATGAGGTGGGCCACGTCGCCGGCCGGCACGCGATGAAGCAGCTCAACGCACAGCTCCTCGGAACGCTCGCGCTCCTCGGCTTCCAGGCGGTCCACGCGGAGACGCTGAAGACGGTCGGCGGCCTCGCAGGGGGCCTCGCGATGCTGAAGTACACGCGCGACCAGGAGAATGACGCGGACCGCCGCGGCCTTCGAAACGCGACCGCGACCGGCTATGACGGCTCCGCCATGCTCACCTTCTTCCAGCGCCTCGAGACCACCGAGAAGGAGAAGCCGTCAAAGCTGGAGGTCTACTTCCTGACGCACCCGCCGACCGCTGAGCGCATCCGACGAATCAGCCACGAGCCCGGCGCTGCCGATACGGCCGCGAACGAGGCGGCCATTGGGGACGGCTGCGCCCAGCGCTCGCTCTTCCGGTCCGCCGTCGCGGCCTACCGGCGTTCCCTCAAAGCGGACCCCGGTAACTCCGCCGTCAAGCAGCGCCTCGCCGATGCGTTCCTCCAGATTCCCCAGCCCACGCAGATCCCGCGCCTCTCGCCGGCCGACCGCGACGCGCGGCTGAAGCAATTGGCCGAGTTCGGGGATGATCTCGCCTCTGCGCACCAGACCGCCGACGCGGACCTGAAGAAGCTGACCGATTCCCAGAAGGACTTCGATAGCGAGCTGGAGCTCGCCGCCCGCTCGCTCTCGACTGTGAGCAACGTAGTCAATCGTCGTGATTCGCTACGGTTCCGCGAATTCATATCGATGGCGGGTAGCTTCGATCAGGCGACGAGGGCAGGCGGCCTCCTGCGCGCCGCCCGCGATTCGGCTGAAGAGACCTTCCGCGAGCTTGAGGCGCTGCGCGCCTCCCTCCACCATGCCGTCGAAAGCGGCGACGGAAGCGCTGCCTTACAGGTCGAGGGCCTGACCATGACCAGCCAGACCATGCTCAAGGACCTGGCGGAAGGCCTCAAGTCGGCGCGATCCGAGAGCCACGGCGCCCGCGAAGCCGCAAAATCTCTCCACACGGCAGCCGACAGCCTGCTCGCCACCTATCGTTCTCCCCTCAGCCTCACCGGAGGGCAGTATAATATTCTCGATCTGCAGGTATCGACCGCCCAGGATTCGCTCAAGGACACCGTCGCCTCCTCGCGCAAGGCTCTGGCGAAAGTGTCGCAGGCGACCATGGACGTGGCCGTCCGGAGGCTCAACTTCCTGACGCGGTCACTCCCGCGGAGCGACGAGGCGACCGCCGGAATCGCCGCGCACTACCTCGGCGCGGAGCCCGCCCAGGTCTCCGCCATGTGGCAGAAGCTGGAACTGGGCGATGCGGCGCTGGCGGTCGCGCAGGACCAGATCATCAAGTACTGGACCGAGAAGAACCGCTCCGATAAGGACGGTAAAGAATCGAATAAGCCCATCGACTTCAAGAACCCGAAGACGCGCATCCAGCCGGAGAACGCCTCTGTCCTCTTCAACCTGATGGCCCGCGACCTCGAACGCGAAGTCAGTCCACAGTGATTCTCACCGCAAAGATGCGAAGAGCGCGAAGCACGGCAAAGTCAACGGCGTTTTTGACCGCGAAACACGCGAAAAGACGTGAAAAGGACACACATACTCCCGCCGTTCTCCGTGTACTCCGTGGTTCAGATCGCTTTTGACGTTCTTCGCGTTCTTCGCGTCTTCGTGGTTCAACCCGCCTAAAGAAAGGTTTCGTTTGCGACGCAATATCACCCCCGTTCTCTACGCACTCATTGCCGTCGGCGTCCTCGCCGGTCTGTTTGCCGCCTCGAAGCGCTACAGCGTGGAGCAGAAGAACCGCCGTGTCGAGCTGGCGCTCGAATACACCGAAGTTAAGCAGCTCGCGCAGCTCTCCGGCCAGCCCTTCGATTCCGTTCTCCAGCGATTCAAGAGCGCAGGCGCAACCTCGCTCGCCATCACCGAGGACACGATTGCCTCCCTCGAGAGCCAGGGGGAGCTGCACGTCCAGCAGTGGTCCGGCGTGGGTCCGACCATCACGGTCTCGCGACCGGAAGTCTTTGCGAGAATCCGGGACGGGCTGAAGGCGAAGGGCCTCGCGGTCGACGACAAGCGCTCATCGGAGCAGGATACTTACTTCGAGGCGGACACGGACGAGGACGAGGCGCCAGACAACAAGGAGCCGGAAGGTTTCGCCGTTCACGCGGACTACACCACGCTCCGGCCGCTCGGCATCGGGCTCGATCCGGCCGCGGTCGAGGTGACAATGAAGGCGGGCCTTCAACCGGTCGGCCGAATCGCGAACTTCCCGGCGGTGAATCCGGACCGGATGCGGACCGTGCTCGCCGCGGTGAAGGCGCAGGGCGTCGAGACCGTCATCTTCCAGGGGCTCGAAGTGCTCGGCTACCGCGGCGAGGAGAAAGCGGCCGCCGAAGCGCTCCAGAACGCAGGCCTCCAGTACGGACAGGTTGAGTTCGGCAAGCAGAAGGGCGACGAGAAGCTCGGAGCGGCGCTGAAGGGAGAATTCGTCCGCGTCCACTCCATTGGCGAAGGGGAGATGGGCACGCTCGACGAGAACGAGGCCATCGACCGCTTCGTCCGCGCCGCGCGAGAGCGTAACATCCGCCTATGCTACATCCGCCTCCTCACGACCGCCGGATTCCCTGCCGCCGGATACGACCCCATCGCGAGCAACGCTGACAAGTTCCTCCGCAAGATCTCGGAGGGCATCGCGCGCGGCCATGAAATGTCGTTCGGGCCCGCCCATCTTTACGACGACACGGGTGCTCCCTCCGCGGTGTTCGACGTCATCGCGCTCGGTGTCGCCGCCGGTCTCACGCTGCTCCTGATTCGCCTCGCTCCCGTCTCCGACCGCGCGGCGTGGCTTACTCTCGTCATTGGCGGCCTGGTCTGCGTTGGCGCGGTCATGGCGCTCGGAGATACCGGCCGAAGACTGGTGGCGCTGCTCGCGGCACTCGTTTTCCCGACGCTCGCCTGTCTCCGAAGGGATGTCCTGGCGGGAGAAGGGGAGCCGCCAACCCCGCTGAACCGATCGGCCGCCGCAATTTCAGCGATCAGGGGATTAATTGCGGCCAGCGCGGTAACGTCGCTCGGCATCGTCTCCGTAGTAGGGTTATTGGCCTCGCGCACCTTCATCGTCAAGGTGAATCAGTTCCTTGGAATCAAGGCCGCGCACGCCGTTCCCATCGTCATCATCGGCCTCATCGCCATCGCGGGGCTTCCGGCATTGAACCGGCCGCTGGGGGAGGAGTGGGCGCGTATCCGGGCGAGGATTCAGGCCTTCCTCTCCGAGCCGACGCGGGTCGGGCCGCTCCTCATCGCGCTCATCGCGCTGGCCGCGCTCACGCTGATCGTGGCCCGTACCGGCAATGACCCCGGAGTAGGCGTTTCGGGAGTGGAGCTGAAGTTCCGCGCGCTGCTGGACCGCTTCCTTCCGGTCCGCCCGCGCACCAAAGAGTTCCTCGTGGGCCACCCGGCGTTCATCCTGGCGCTGGCGCTCTGGTACCGGGGAAGAAAGCGAATCGCGCTGCCGCTCTTCGTCGTCGGCGTCATTGGGCAGGTCTCGATCCTGAACACGTTCTGCCATACCCACACGCCGCTCTATCTCTCGTTCATCCGCGACGTGACGGGGCTGGTGTTCGGAACGGTTATTGGCCTGGCCATCTTCTGGACCGTGGACCGCATGCTTCCACAGGAGGCGGAGGCTGCCGCGCTCGACCGGGAGCCCGCGCCGCGACAGGTGACCACACCCGCGTTGACCGCGGATGGCTGAGAGACCGCTCCGCATCGCCCTCTCGGGCTACTATGGCTGCGGCAACACCGGCGATGAAGCCGTGCTTGCCGGAATCGTCGAATCGTTCGCGCGGCGGGCAGGACCGGGTGCGGCGCGGTTCACGGTGCTGTCCCAGGACCCGGCCGACACGGAGCAGAGACATGGTCTGCGCGCCGTCGACCGGATGAATCTGTCGGCGGTGCGCGGCGCGCTGCGCGAATCCGATCTGCTGCTGTCGGGCGGCGGCAGCCTGCTGCAGGACACGACATCTGTCCGGTCGCTCATCTACTATCTCTGGATCGCTCGGATGGGCTTCAGGGCGGGCCTGCCGGTCATGTTCTACGCGCAGGGGATCGGTCCGCTGAACCGTCCGATTTCGCGGCTTCTCACGAGGCTCGTCGCCAACCGTGTGGCCGCAATAACCGTCCGGGACCCTGGCTCCGCGGACCTGCTGCGCCGGATAGGCGTGAATCGTCCGCCGGTCGAAGTGACGGCGGACCCGGCGTTCGCGCTGACTCCCGCCCTGGACGAAAGGGTGCAGGACATCCGCCTTCGCGCCGGGGTTGAGACCGGCAGGTTGGCCGTCGGCGTCGCCCTCCGTCCGTGGAGCACGGTATCCGTGGAGGGGCTGGCCGCGGCCTGCGACTCGATTGCGGAATCGACCGGCGCGCAGCTCGTCTTCATACCGATGCAGCCGCCGGGCGACGTGGCAATCTCGACCGCCGTGGCGGCGGCGATGAAGCGGAACGATTCGGCCCGCATCGTTCAGGAGCCGCTCCTGCCGCGTGAGGCGCTCGGGCTTGTCGGATCGATGGACGTACTCGTTGCCATGAGGCTGCACGCGCTCATCTTTGCGGCGGCAGCGGGCGGGGTCCCGATTGTCGCGCTCAGCTACGATCCCAAGGTCACGCAGTTGATGGAGGGATTGGAGCAGGGAACGTTCAAATTCGAGTTGGATGCCTTCGATGCGGAGCGCACGGCGCAAGCCGTTACCGGGACGTTGGAGCAGGGCGAAGAATCCCTCGTCCGCTATCGTTCGAAAGCCGCCTCGATGGCGGAGCGCGCCCTCGTAAACGTGGATCGCGCAATGGCGTTGGTGCGGTAAGTCGCGAATAAGAAGGCAGTAAGAACCTGGGCGGTTGAAACCGCTTCAACCAGCGTACAAAGTGTCCCTTCGGACACTGGGTTCGTATTCTGAGTCCACGCAGGTGGACTTCTTACACTGGTTGCTGCGACTTGCAGTCGCCCGATTCCGGGTTCGCAGGCGGGCGGTCACGTTGCGCGGGCGGACACTCTGCTGTATACTGATCTCATCCCACGTGCCCTGCCGATCTGCCTTTCATCTCGGCGCGGTTCGGGTGAGCCGAGACGGTGCAGCACAGGCCCCCAGCCCCGCTGAACGATGTCGTAGAGGACGATCTTCAGGAATCCCGATGACGAAACGCTCTCTCGGACTCGCCTCGCTTCCTGCCATCGGTATCGGTGTTGCAGCCATTCTGACGCTCGGCGAGCAGGCGGCCTGGGGCTCCGACACCATCTGGGACCTTCTGCGCCGCGGCGACCCCGCCCACAAGCGTGAAACCCCCATCGTGCCTCTCGGTAAAGCCGTCGGCATCGCGCCGGCCACAAAGCCCTCCGAGATCATCATCGACCCCAAGACCGGCCGGCAGGTTATCGTTCCCCTCGATTCGCTCCCGAAGAAGAAGCCCGGCGGCGTCCTCGGATTCTTCGACAGCATGGGCTCGACGTTCAATCGCCTCGGCCGCCAGCTCAACTCAGACATCAAGATCACCGGCGACAAGACGATCGGGTATCACGCCGAATCGGTCTCGGGCAACAACGACACCTACTCGAACGACCGCGACTATTATGGCCGGCGCGGCGTGGGCGGCACCTACAACGACACGGACCTCCTCGTGCAGGGCAAGATCGGCGGAATCCTCAATTTCGAGACCCGCTACACCGACCGTCTCTACGGAAATCCCTACGACAACCGAGTCTCGCTAAACTACGAGACGAAGAAGTTCAAGTTCGACGCCGGCGACATCCAGGCCGGGATCACCGGCAACTCCCTGCTCGACTTCAACCGGTCGCTGAAGGGAATCCAGCTCTCCGCGGACGTGTTCAAGGGTCTCCGGGTCACCAGTCTCTTCTCCCAGACCAAGGCGCAGAGCCGGACCATCGTGCTCCAGGGCGCCAACTCCTCCGGCCCGTATTACGTCTACGCCGGACAGGTGGTGGACGGCAGCGAGAAGGTCCGCGTCAACAACCAGGACATGATCAAGGGGACGGACTACACGCTCGACCCCTACACCGGCCGCCTCGACTTCCTCAAGGGCCGAATCGTCGGGGTGGGGGAGACCATCGCCGTCACCTTCGAAGCCTACGGCTATGAGGCGCAGGCGGGAACGCTGGTGGGCTGGCGCGCCGACATGGACTTCCTGAAGAACGCCAAATTCGGCCTCAGCTACCTCACGCAGACCAGCCCGGACGGGAGCAAGTCGTCGCCCGAAAAGACGGAGCAGTTCCCCGGCTACCAGAACGAGACCACACCGTACGTCCTCCTCTTCCCCGTGCAGGTCTCGATCTCGAAGGATTCCACGGGCAACACAATTGCTATTCCGCTGAAGCCGATGAAGGTCACGATCAACGGCGTGCCCAAAATCTACGGCTCGGATTATGTCGTCAATCCCTACCTGCCGAATCAGGTCTTCATCCGCGGCTCCTACGTTCCCGACACAAAGATCTTCATCACCTACACTCCCGACAGCAACACGCAGGCGGGCGGCAACCGGCAGGTGATGGGCGCGGACGCGCGGTTCAGCCTCGGAAAGGTCGGGAACATCACGGCAGAGATGGCGAACAGCACGCTCGATCTGAACGGGCGGTCCCTGGGCGGCACCGCGTTTCAGCTCCTCGGCGACATGAAGTTCTTTAAGGACAAGCTGGCGTGGAACTGGAACCTGCACAGCATCGGCGACAACTTCACCGCCATCGAGAGCCCCGGATTCCGCCGCAACGAGCGCGGTATGACGATGGGCTTCAACTACACTCCCAGCCGCAACCTCAAGCTGACCGCGAACTTCGAAAAAGCGAAGCGCCCGTCGTACGACTACAGCAGCCTTACGAGCGGCGGCTCATCTTCCGTGGCGCAGGCCAACGGGAATGACGACTACGGCTCCGTGGTCCTGGGGGCGAACTGGCAGATTGGCAAGGCCGGCACCCTCTCGCTAAACCACAACAGCATGTCGACCATCTCGTACAACGGGGGCAAGTCGATTTTCGGGTCGGACACGCTCAACTTCAACTACACCGGCATCAAGTCGTTCGACTTCGGATTCATGCTTGGCCGCAACTCGAACCTCTCGTCCTACAATGGCGGCATCACGGGTACAACCCCTGCCACGGGCCTCACCTCGACCAGCACCAATGCGCTGACCTCCCGCGTGAACATGACGTGGACCGCGAACTCGTTCCTCAAGTTCAACACCATCCTTGCGGACAATGTGATCGATAACGGGACCGGTCTTAAGTCCAATGCGCAGGATATCTCCTTCACGTCGGACATACAGCCGCTGCGGTCCATGAAGCTCACGCTCGGTTTCCAGCTCCAGAACTCCGGCGGATACTCCGGCCTGACGACCGGCATCACCAACGGCACGACTACAGGCACCACGGGCGGGACGACGACCGGGACGACGGGCGGGACTACGGGCGGGACAACGACTGGCACGACCGGCGGCACGGACCCGCGGAAGGGAATTACGCGCCAGTCGTCCCTCGGCAGCGGATTCCCGACAAACTACGGCGGCTATGGCGGGACCTATGGCAACTCGTTCGGATCGACCTACGGCGGCGGCTACAACAGCAACCTCGGAAACTTCGGAAACTACAGCGGAGGCTTCGTGAGCAACTACGTCGGGTCGTATACCGGCGGGACGTTCGGCGGTAACTCGCGCAATCTGACGATGAACTGGACCTACCAGCCCTGGACGCCGCTCAACCTCGGATTTACCTGGAGCAGCTCGACAAGCGAGGGCGACTACCAGTTCAACAGCCGGCGTAACGACCTGCAATTTACCCTCGGCTACCAGCTCGGCGAACGGTTGAATCTTTCGACGATGTTCGGTTCGCAGAAGGTCGCCTACATTGGACAGGCCGGCGGCACGAACACCACCACGATGAACTTCAACATCTCCGCGCGCCCGTTCGGCCGGCTCACGACGAGCTTCAACTTCATGCGGATGCGAACGTCCGGCGATCAAAGCGCCACGACGGGAATACCAACCGGAATCGGCACGGGGCTGGGGAACGGTCTCGGAACGGGTCTCGGGACCGGTCTCGGCACCGGCGACCCCTATGGAACGGGCGGCTACATCCCGTCATTCGGCGGCTACAGCTCGAACATCGACTCCTTCTCCGCCGACATTCAGTACCCCGTGTTCCGTGGCAACAATCTCTTCCTGCGATTCGATACGTCGGCCAGCGGAGGTTACGGCGCCTCCGATTCGCGCACCCTCTCGTTTGGCATGATTTTCGATCTCGGCAACCGAACGAATTTCACGCTCGGATGGCGTACCCAGCAATACACGAGCAAGGACGCGACCTCCAGCGCGAACTACAACTACAACGTCAGCTCGCTCGACGCGGTCTTCGGCGTCCACTTCTAGCGGACTACCACGGCAAGAACCACACGATGCGGGGAGGCCATCCGGCGCTCCCCGCTCTTGTTGGTATGCCGGGCATGTTCATGTTCTCGGGGGTGAGAGTCCTCTGCGGTGAAGGGAGCCGGAACCGCTAAGCGAAGGCAAGGGCGTCTCCGCGAGGAGGGGTCTGAAAGAAGCCGGAGCCACAGCCACGACCTGGCGAACAGAAACCGGATAGGAGATCATGAGCGGTGGGTGAGCTGCCACAAGACAGTGAAACCCGTGGTTCCCAAGACCGGCTCGTGGTAAATCCGGCAGGTGCGAGGCGAGAGAGCATGGACTTATCCCGGGAGGTCTGCCACTCTGTCCAAACGGACTAGCGTTTCAGCGATGGAACCTGATAGGGCGGCAGAAGTCAGCCGAGGCCTGAACGCCGGTCGCTTATTGGCATTTGCCTCCCCCGCGACAGAAGCCCGGCAGGGAAGGGCCGAACACACCGACACAAGG
>Ga0068855_100004804_pt1 | contig 16497 bp, 19 predicted proteins | sample KBSCornC52_FD_66592 | JGI IMG/M metagenome (GOLD analysis project Ga0068855, IMG submission 66592) | Corn rhizosphere microbial communities from Kellogg Biological Station, Michigan, USA - KBS Corn C5-2 | ecosystem: Host-associated > Plants > Roots > Rhizosphere > Soil ...
GCAGCAGGATGCGTGCCCGCAAAGAGCACACTTTTCGTCTGCGCCCGGCCTTGAACGAGCCGCTGCGGCGCGTTAGCTTCCCTCGTGCACCGAGCACGGAGCGTGAGTAGGTCGAAGCCGCTCCCGAGGGCCGTAGGCGGAAGCCGAAGGTTCACGGGGACGGCGGACGAAAACGCCACCGGCTCGGTGAATTTCTGGTCCGGCCCCTTTTGAGCGCACAGCACGAATCGCCGCTTTGCCCTGTGCGTACGGAAGAGTCCGCAAATTGCGCACAATCCTCACGACGACCCCTTGAATGTCGATCGCCGGCGCCCTATGTTCCCTCGTGCAGCGAGCACGGAGCGTGAGTAGGTCGAAGCCGCTCCCGAGGGCCGTAGGTTGAAGCCGCAAGGCGGAAGGCCGAAAGTTCCCGGGGGAGGTGGACGAAAACGCCACCGGCTCGCTGAATTTATGGTCCAGATTCATCGCCCGGCGGAACTGCCGCTGACCGACTGTTTCGGGCTGTAGGATCGCGGCGTGCATCTCCGGCCCCCCGCGTTCGACCACGGCGTCATCTCGTTCATCTGGGCCCTCTTCTTCGGCCTCGTGATCTGGATCGGCGGCAGCGCGCTCGGCTACGGGAGCGCGCTCACGTTTGTCGTCGGCGCGGCCGCGGGATTCCTGATCTTCCTCTTCGTCCGGATCTACGGCGAAGATGAGCCGCGCCGTCCCTGACCGCGGGGGACGAGAGCACGGAGCAGGAACCGCGCCAGGTCGCAGCCGAGCTGCTGCTCGAGTCGCACGGCCGCGCTCACCCGGTCTGCGTCCACGTGGCTGCAGTGGACGAGGAGCAGCTTCGCTCCGCGGAGGTGGTGGCGCGGTTCGATGTTCATGAGACCTTGCTGAGGTATCGGCCTCACGCGTGCCGCTCCCATCCCTGGTGGGAGTGAACCCGGCTACTCAAGTGCGAGCCGGCGCGCGTCGAAGGTGCCGGACCACAGCTCGGCGTGGAACTCGTCGACGGTCGCCGCGGCGTCGTCGGCAAACAGATGCCGCACCACCCCCACCTCGCGGTCGTTGGCGAACGGGACGTCCACGTGCGCACGGGTGACGAGGTTCACCGAGACCTTGCCGCACACCGGGCAGCGCACCGCCAGGCCAACGCGATCGCCGTTCGCCGCCGGGGCGAGCAGGCGGAACGCCGACGGAAAGACGGGGCGCGGCCGCTCCTCCGGCCAGCAGAAGAAGCTCCACGGCCACTCCCCCGCCTTCAGCCTGCTGACTGCCAGATCCTCGAGCTCCGCCGAGAGCGGTTCCGCGCGCGAGGTCATCAGGTTGACGAACGGCGTCGAGTCGTCGAGCCCGAGCGGCGCCCAGTCGAGGTCGTCGTGCGTGACGAGACCGGGGTGCTCGCTCCCGCAGCCGCAGTCGAACTCGACGCGGTACACGGCTGGGTGCGTGGCGCCGGGCAGCTCCTCGAGCCGCCGGAATCCCGAGAGCGTCACGTGCGTCTCTCCGTGCACGGGGCACGAGAACGTGTAGCTCGCCGTCAGCGTGTCGTACATAGCGGGGTCCTACCCCGCCGGTCGGACGGCTAGTCGCCTGTACTCGACTAATACTCGATCAGGGCGTACAGATCGAGGTCGCTGAGCCGCTCGCGGCCGCCCAGGAAGCCCAGCTCGATGATGAAGCAGGCACCCACCACCTCGCCGCCCAGCTGGCGGACGAGCTTGCAGATCGCCTCGACGGTGCCGCCGGTTGCCAGCACGTCGTCGTGGATCACGACCTTGGAGCCTGCGGGAATCAGGTCGGGGTGCAGCTCCAGCGAGTTGGAGCCGTACTCGAGCGCGTAGCTCGCGCTGACCGTCTCGGGAGGCAGCTTGCCGGGGCGCCGTGCCGGCACGAAGCCGACGCCGGCCGCTTCGGCGATCGCCGCGCCGAGGATGAACCCGCGCGCCTCTGCGCCCAGGACGATGTCGGACCCCTTCGTCTCCACCCAGTCTGCGAGCAGACCGACCGTCTGCTTCAACGCCTGCGCGTCGGCGAGCAGCGGCGTGATGTCCTTGAAGCCGACACCGGGTGTCGGGAAGTCTTGAACCTCCCGGATTTTCGTGCGCAGGTCGATCGTCATCTCGCCAAGTCTCGCAGGTCGCGCCAGAAGAGCAGCGACGACAACTCACCCGCGAGGTCTGCAAGCTGCTGCAGGTCACGCAGCCCCTGCACGCGTCGCTCGTTGCGCCGGGCCCGAAGCGCCGGCGCGACGAGCTGGCCGAGGAGCGCCGCTTCGCGCCCGGCGGCCGTCCGAAACGTGCGCAGATGGCGTGGGTCGACGCCGTAGCGCGTCAGCTGTGTGCAGGCGGCGGCCACATCGGCGTCCGACTCCGGATAGCGCTTCTCGGAGCCCGATCCTCTTGGTGCGAGCAGACCGAAGTCCTCGAGCTCCTTTGCGAGCTGCTCGGTGATCCCCGCTCGCTCGCACAGCTCCGCCAGGCCGATCTGCTCTTCGTCGTGCCCCAGCGCGACCGGGCGCCGGCGCTTGCGCTCCTTCTGGCCGGGTGCGTCGAGCTCTTCGCGGATCACGCGCAGCGGCAGGAACTCGTCGCGCTGCAGCCTCAGGATCGTCTGCAGCCGCTCGACGTCGTCCTCGGTGAACAGCCGGTAGCCACCCTGCGTGCGGAGCGGCGTCAGCAGCCCTTCGTCCTCGAGGTAGCGGATCTTCGAGATCGAGATGTCGGGGAACTCCTCGACCAGCCGGCGCACGACTGCGCCGATCCGCAACGGGCGCTCGCGGCCCCGTGCCGACGAGCTCTGTGAGGCCGTGCTCGTCATGCGATGAACGTCATCCGGTACTTGCCGATCTGCAGCTCGTCGCCTTCCGCAAGCGGGGCGCTCTCGATGCGCCTGCGGTTGACGAAGGTCCCGTTCAGCGAGCCTTGGTCCTCGACCGTGTACTTCCCGCCCTGCTCCACCAGCACGGCGTGGTCGCGCGAGACGGTCACGTCGTCGAGGAAGATCTCGCAGTCCGGCGAGCGCCCGATGCGCGTCCTGCCGCCCACCGGCTTGAAGCTCTCGCCCGCCCTGCCGCCGCCTGCGCGTACGACAAGCGCCGGTCCCTCGATCCCGAGCATGTCCTCGTGCTCCGGGTCGGCGACCTCCTCGGCCGAGAACGTCTGTGTGGCCTCGGCCGGAGCGCCCGGCCGTGCCAGGAGGGCACCGCAGCGCGAGCAGTAGTTCGCCGACTCCGGATTCTGGAAGCCGCACTCCTGGCAGTAGACGAAGCTCATGGCTTCGGCGATGCCTTCCCCGTCAGGATCTCCGTCAGCCGGTCGACGTCGACCTGGTCGAGCACGCTGCGCCCACCGGACGACTGCAGGCGCGCCACGAGCTCGGCGCGCAGGATGTCGATCTTGCCGTGCAGCAGCCTCCGCTGGTAGCTGACTTCCCTCTCCTGGCGCTCGAGATCATCGATCAGCCCTTTCAGCGCGTCGTCGCTGAGCGAGGCGAAGTCCGGAAGCGGTTCCAAGGTGCCGCCTTTCGTGGTCGGTACAGGAGCATGGATTCCAGCAGAGAGAGCCGGAACCGTCAACCTCAGGTTAAGGGTTCAGCTCCTGGCGCCGATCTCCTCCCCCTCGATCACCTCCGCCAGCAGGCCGCGGAGCTCCGCCTCGAGCTCGCGCGAGCCTTCGGTCGTCTCGCCCTCTGCATAGATGTGGACGATCGGCTCGTCGGGATCGGGCAACACCTGCACCCAGCCCCGCTCGTCGAAGATCTTGATCCCGTCGCGCAGGTCGACATGAGCGTCGGCGAAGCGCTCGTTCAGCACGCGCATCACGGTGCCCTTCATCGCCCACGGACAGGGCAGCTGCCGGTGGACGAGCGTCGGACGCGGCAGGGCGGCCGCCAGCTCGGAGACGCGTTGCGGCGGCGAGAGGGAGAGCAGCTCGATCAGCTTGCACAACGAGGCCATCGCGTCGTAGACGGGCAGGAAGTCCGGGAAGGCGTAGCCGCCGCCCATCGCGCCCGCGAAGACCACGCCCTCCTGCGCGGAGACACGCGTCAGCTCGGTCAGCGAGGCCGGCGTGCGCACGACCTCGAACCGTTCGCCGGCGAGCTCCTCGATCTGGCTCGTCGCGTTGATCGGCACCACGATCTTGCCGTGCTTCTCGGTTCCTGCCAGCAGCTTGACGTAGAGGAGGAGCGCCTGGTCGGGGGCAATCTCACGGCCGTTCTCGTCGATCAGGTAGATCCGCTCAGCCGAGCGGTCGAAGACGGCGCCGAAGTCGGCGTTGATCGCCGAGACGATGCTCTTCGCGCCGTCGATCGTCTCCCGCAGCCGTGCCGGCACGTGACCCGAGTCTGATTCGAACGCGTGCGAGGTCACGGCCTCCACGCCGAGCGGGCCGAGCACCAGCGGCAGCACGTAGCTCGCAGCCGAGTAGCCGTAGTCGACGACGATGCGGAAGCTGCGCTCGCCGATCGCCGCGGTGTCGAGCGCCGAGAGCAGGTCGCTCGCGTAGGTCTCGCGGGCCCGGGCCGGGTACGAGATGTCGCCGACTGCCGCGAACGGGACCCGCCGCAGCTCCTGCCGCGTGTAGTGCTTCTCGATCTCTTTCTGCAGCGACGACGACAGCGCGATCCCGGGGCGCTCGAAGAGACGGATCTGCACGGCTTCGGGATCGTGCGACGCAGATCCGACGTGGAACGCCGCGTCGTAGCCCTGGGTTTTCAGATGGTGCTTGCCGACCGGGGCAGGCAACGTCCGCAGGTCGGCCACCTGGATGCCGGTCGAATGCAGGCCCGAGATGATCGCGCGCTTGATCATCTGGTAGGCGGGCGCGCTCTCCCGGCTTGCGACGACCCGTGCGCCACGCTTCAGGGCCGTGCCGAGCGCGGCGCCGAACCGGATCGCGACCTCCGGCGTGAGGTCGACGTTGACCAGACCGAGCACGCCGTCCTTCCCGAACAGGCGAGTCGTACCGCGGGATTCCCAGATCAGGCTCTCGTGGATCTGCGCGCCGTACTCGACCTCCTTGTACGGGTAGATCCGCACGCCGGGATAGATCACCGACTGGTCGCCGAGCGTCACCTGGTCACCGATCGCGACGCCCTCGTGCACGCGCGCGTGCGCCCGCACGTCGCAGTTGCGCCCGAGGATCGCTCCCTCCACCGACGCGCTGCGCCCGATGTAGGCGGATGCGTCGATCACGCTGCGCGACACGCGCGCTCGCTCGCGCAGAGTCGTGCCCGGCCCGAGCACGGTGTACGGGCCGACCGAGGACTCGGGTGAGATCGTGCAGTAGTTGCCGATGAACGCCGGACCTTCGACGCCTTCGACGTCGTCGATCTCGACTCCCTCCCCCACCCAGACATCGCCGCGGATCTTCAGGCCGCCGACGTCGAGCCGCACCTTCTCGTCGAGCGCGTCGAAGTTCGCCTGCCGGTACTGATCGAGGTTCCCGATGTCCTGCCAGTAGCCTTCGCAGACGTAGCCGTAGATCGGTCGCCCCATCTCCAGGAGCAGCGGGAAGAGCTCCTTCGAGAAGTCGTACGGCCGGTCAGTGGGGATGTGGCGCAGCACCTCCGGCTCGAGCACGTAGATGCCCGTGTTGATCGTGTCGGAGAAGACCTGACCCCACGACGGCTTCTCGAGGAAGCGCTCGACCTTGCCGTTCTCGTCGGTGACGACGATCCCGAACTCGAGCGGGTTCTCGACCGACTTGAGCCCGATCGTGACCGCGGCGCCCTTCTCCCGATGGAACTCGACGATCTTCCCCAGGTCGATATCGCAGAGTGCGTCGCCCGAGATGACCAGGAAGGTGTCGTCGAGCCGGTCGCTGGCATGACGCACCGAGCCGGCGGTGCCGAGCGGGCTCTCCTCGACCGAGTACTCGATCTGCAGCCCGAGGTTCTCGCCGTCGCCGAAGTACGAGCGGATCGCCTGCGGCAAGAACGCGACGGTGACGACGACGTCGGTGAGCCCGTGCGCGCGCAGCAGGTCGAGGATGTGCTCCATGCAGGGCTTGCCGACGATCGGCACCATCGGCTTGGGCTGGTTCGAGGTGAGCGGACGCAGGCGTGTGCCCTCGCCGCCGGCCATCACAACGGCTTTCATAGGACGAGTTCTCTCCGCGCCTTGCGTGCGTAGAACATCAGCGACACGACGGCGAGCGCCAGACCGGCCCAGAAGATCCACAGCGGCCAGGCGGTCGAGGGGTGCGTGACCATCGAGCAGCCGACCCCGAGGTAGAGGAGCCACGTGGCCGCCTTGCCGAGCGTGTTCACCTCGAACTGGTAGCCGCGCCGGATCATCACCGGCGTCAGCCCCATCATCACGATGTCGCGCAGCGGAATTGCGAGCGCGACCCAGGGCAGCCGGCCGGCGTGCCACTCGAGCAGCACGGCGATTCCGATCATCAGCCGGTCGGCGAGCGGGTCGGCGATCTTTCCGAACGCCGACTCGACGTGCCAGCGGCGGGCCAGGAAGCCGTCCACCTGGTCGGTGATGCCGGCGATCAGGAAGATCGTGCCGGCGTACCACGAGCGGCCCTCGTTGGCGACCAGGATCGAGACGATGAACGGCGGGATCAGCGCGAGCCGGATCAGCGTCAACGCGTTTGGCAGCTGCGCCAGCGGTGCCGATACGGTGCGAGCGGCCACGCTGACAGGATACGGGCGTGCCGCAGCTTTCGATCCCGGGCTTCGTGAACGCCCATTGCCACGCGTTTCAGCGAGCGCTGCGCGGGCGCGCCCCCGGCGGCGACTTCTGGTCGTGGCGAGACTCGATGCTCGAGCTGGCCGGCTCGATCACGGTCGCCGAGCTCCGGCGCGAGTACGTCGAGGTCTATCGCGAGCTCCGAGCGAACGGCTTTACCGCCGTCGGCGAGTTCCACTATCTCGGCCTCGCCGAGGCGCGAGCCGCAGCGGAGGCGGCCGACGAGGCGGGCGTCGCGTTCGTCTGCCTCTATGCCTGTTACCTCCGCGGAGGCATCGATCGCTTCCGGCAGGACTCGGTTGCCGAGTACCTCGACCAGCTCGAGCTGCTCCGGAGCGCGGGCATCCGCGTGGGTGTGGCTCCCCACTCCGTCCGCGCCTGCCCGGCAGATGCACTGCGTGAGCTGGGGCGATACGCAGTGGCCGAGGGCTTGCCGCTGCACGTGCACGTCGACGAGCAGCCACGCGAGATCGACGAATGCCTCGCCGAGACGGGTTTGCGCCCGGTCGCGCTGCTGGCGCGCGAGGGGTGTCTCACTCCCGCCACGACAGTGGTGCACGCGACCCACGCCGACGGGCACGAGCTCGACCTGCTGCGCGACGCCGGCTCGCGCATCTGCGTCTGCCCCACCACCGAGGCCGACCTGGGCGACGGCTTCCTGCCGGTCGCGCGCGTCCGGCACCGTCAGATCGGTCTCTGCATCGGCTCCGACTCGAACATGCGGATCGATCCGCTCGAGGAGCTGCGCGAGCTCGAGGGAATCGCGCGCCGCCAGACGGGCGTTCGCGGCGTGATCGATGTGGACTCCCTCCTGGCGATCGGAAGCAGCGACGGCGCCGCGGCGCTTGGCCTGGCCGAGTGGCCGGACGCCTCGATCGACCTCGACCACCCGCAGCTTCGCGGCGTCGAAGGCGACGCGGTCTACCCGGCTCTTCTCTTCGGCTGCACCGGCGACGTCTTGCGCAAGACGTCGACCCAGTAGCGCGTCCGCGCAAGGTAGGCGTTCGGAGCGGCTACGCCGTGGATCCCCCAGGCGCCTTCGTACGAGAGGTAGCGATAGGCGCCCCGGCGTGCGGGCGCATTGGCCGCCGGCTCGATCTGCGTTCCCTCGTGCCACTCGTTATACGACGTGATCGTCACGCGGTCTGCGCCCGCGGCAATCGCCGCACGCCACATCGCGTCGTAGGTCGCGCCGTTGCGCCGGGGCTTCACCTTCGGGTCGCCGCTGCCCCGGCGCGCGTCGTAGCCCGGCCCGACCGACGGCGCGCAGAGCAAGTGCAGCCGGTGCGCCTCGCCGCAGTAGCGGCGGAGCATGTTGGCGCCGTAGGTGACGATGTCGTAGGTGTAGACGCCGTCGAATCCGGCGGCGGCAGCCTGCCCCACGAGCCCGGTCTGCGCGAAGAGCAGGTTGCCGCCGGCGTGCAGGGCGCCCATCGCCGCCGCCCAGTCGGCGATCGGCATGTCGAAGGCCCGGTAGACGTAGAAGGTCGTGATCCCGAGCGCATGCAGGTACTGGACGTCGGCCAGGGTGCTCGCGACGGTGCGTCCGGGATAGGGCTCGAGATGTGCCGCGACGGCGATGCCGTCGGCGCGGGCGGCCGCGGCGACGCCCGGTAGGCGGCCGTCCTCCGCAGAGCCCTGTCCCCACCACGAGACGGCGATCTCATCGATGCCGGCACCTTTGATCTCGTCCATCTGAGCGGTCACCACGAGGCCGTCGGACGACGAGTAGAGCCCGCGCGCCGGGTAGTACGAGGAGGCGATGTTGTTCGGTGGCGTATGGTCGCGCTGCGACCAGTGCTGGTACGCGCCGTCGTAGCCGCTCGTCGCGTACCAGGGGTAGTAGAACGCCGAGACGCGCACGTCTGCTTGGGCAGACGCAGGTAGGCACAGCGCGATCAGCAGGCCGAGGAGAAGTCGCCGCATGACGGGGGCTCCGATCATGAACCACCCGTCGGCTGCGCACAATGGGCCGCACGGCCCTTCTTCGCTAGACCGTGTCGGCCCCTACACGGAGGCGGTGATCGTGATCCCGCCGCGGGCCTTCTGGCGGAGGCTCACGTGCACGCCGGCGGCGTCGAGCTCCAGCGCCGCGGCGACCTCGTCGCGGATCTGCACGGCCAGCGCCTCGCAGAAGACGCCCTGGTCGTGGAAACGAGCGAGGTAGATCTTCACCGACTTGGACTCGAGGCACAGCCGGTGCGGCCGGTACTCGATCGTGACTTTGTAGAAGTCGGGCTGATGGGTGATCGGGCAGACGGCGGTCAGCTCGTCGCTGACCATCTCCACCACCTCGACACCTGGGTTAGGGAACGTCTCGAGACCGGCATACGCCTCGCTGCCGGCATGTCCGAGTGCGACGAAGTCGTGGTCCATCTCGCCAGTACTCTAGAGCGATGCCGCGCGTCTACCTCGCAGGTCCGCCGTTCGCCGACGAATACCGGCGCCGGGCGGCCGAGTCGGTGCGCGCGGCGGGCTGGGAGCCGGTCGACCCGATGCGGCGCGACTTCCGGGGCGATACCGCCGGCCACGAGGCCGAGATCGTCGAGGGCGACCTCGCCGACATCGACTCGTGCGACGCCGTGCTCGCAGCCTTCACGTCGCCCGACGAAGGGACGGCGATGGAGGCGTGGTACGCCCACACGCGCGGCATCCCGGTCGTCGCCTACACCGGCGGCACGCCCGCGCATCCATGGACCGTTCACGTTGCGGCCGCCGTCCGGGCCGAGCTCGGGGCAGCGGTTGCCGTTCTCGACGAGATCCAGCGGCAGGACTGAGAGGTACGAAAGGAACGACGATCGAAGGGGGAGCAATGAACGTTCGGCGTTGGCGCAAGCAGTTCTTCGTCCTCGCCGCCGGCGCGCTCGCACTGGGCGCAGCGCTTCTGGCCACCGGCGGCGCCTCGCAGGCCGGTGCGGGCCATCCGTACCTGGCGCTCGGCGACAGCGTGTCGTTCGGCTACATCACGCAGGCCGGATACGAGTACCGCAATCCCGAGAACTTCATCGGGTTCCCGCAGTACGTCGGGGAGGCGCTCGGGATGACCCCCACGAACGCGGCCTGCCCGGGCGAGACGACCGCCGGCTTTTCGTCGGCCACCGGCGCCGACAACGGATGCCGTCCGTTCCGGGCGAGCTTCCCGCTGCACACGCGCTACCGCGGCACACAGCTCGCGTTCGCGACGGCGTTTCTGAAAGCGCATCCGAACACCAAGCTCGTCACGATTCAGCTGGGGGCCAACGACGCCTTCCTGCTCGAGAGCCAGTGCAAGAACGACCCGATGTGCATCGCCGCCGGCTTGCCGGCGCTGCTCACCACGGTCGGCAACAACATGAATCGCATCTACCGCACGCTCGAGGCATCCCACTTTCACGGGCGCCTGGTCGTCGTCAACTACTACTCGCTCGACTACGGCGACGCGGCGGCGACCGCGACCACCCGACTGCTGAACCAGGCGATCACCAGCCATGCGCAAGCCGACGGCGCCATCGTCGCCGACGCGTTCACGGCATTCCAGCAGGCGGCCGCGTCGGCCGCCGGCCACACCTGCGCCGCGGGGCTGCTCAACGCGAGCCCGGCCGACCAGTTCACCTGCGATGTTCACCCCAGCCAGTCGGGGCAGGAGCTTCTGGCAAAGGCCGTCGAGAACGCGTTCGGCGGCGCGCAAAGAAGGTAGGACGCTCACCGCGGTCCTGGCCCGAGAGGGTCGGGACCGAGTCCCTCGAGTCCGTGTCCTCTGAAGATCCGTGTCTTCTGAAGTCGGGGTGGCGAGATTTGAACTCGCGACCTCTCGGCCCCCAGCCGAGCGCGCTACCAGGCTACGCCACACCCCGCGACGCTGGCCACCGTATCAAGCCTGGGAGCGCGTCTTGTCGCGATCGACGCCGGCCGCCGGCCCGATGCGGAGGAGGCCCATCGCGGCCAGCGCGAGCGGCATACGGCGCGTTGGCCACATCTCGGCCGTGTGCCGCCAGGTTCCGACGTACTGCGTGACAGGAGCGGCTGGGTTGATGCGCTTGATCGTGCGGTAGAGCAGGCCCGACTCGCTTGCCTGGTGAACGACGATCTTGTCGCGCGTGCTCCACCAGATCTGCAGCGGCACTCCGTCCGTGGCGAGCAGCCGGGCGTCGTCGATCGGGCTCCGCTCACGCCACGCCTCCGGGCGGGCGCTGGGCGTGCCGCCGACCTCCTCGACGACGCGCTGCTGCAGCCAACGGCCCCGCCGTAGCTCCGGGAACGCGGCGTACCGCGCGGCGAGATTCGTGTCGGCGTCGAACGAGATCGCTCCCGCCAGCAACCGCGGGTGCTTGGCCATGAGCAGCAGCGTCTCCTGCCCGCCCATGCTCCCACCGATCGCGTAGATCCGGTGCCGGGCGATTCGCAGCCACGGAACCGCTCGACGAACGATCCGCGGCATCCGCGCGAGATCCGCGATCTGGCCGGGCGCACCCCAGGTATACGCATTGGGGCCGGCCGGGTTGACGACGGCGAACCGACCGAGCTCCGGCATGTTGCCCCACAGCCGCACGTTCTCGGGCGGGGTGATGCCGCGGCCGTGTGGCGAGATGACGAGCGGAATCGGCGGATGATCGCGGCGGCCGTACCAGCCCGGCAGGATGACGATCGCCGGTCGCACGGCGCCCGTGTAGGTGCGGTACGCGATCGTGATCGTCCGAACGAGGTCCGTGCGCCCCCTCAATTCGAACCAGTGGCGGCTCCGCCAGGTGGCGAACGAGTCGTCACGCGCCTCCGGCACCATCCGCGGCAGGGCCGGCACCGGCTTGACCGCAGCACGCGCCGTCGCCACAGGCAGCGAAACAGCGGTCACGCCGAGCAAGAACGCGAGCAGCGCAAAGACGCTCGAGCCGAGGACGATGTCGGCGATCGGCGAGTCCCTCGAGCCCACGACGTGACGGTAACGACGCGAACCCGGCAAGAACCCGGCGTTCTCCGCAGGTCAATATGGCCTTAGCGAGCGCTTCACAAAGGGCTGGCCGGACGGTTCCCCCCGTCCACCTGACCCAGGCACCCGGCCGGGGCGTATCCTCGAAGACGATGATCTTGTTCCCACTCGCACTGCTCTGGATCGTCGCCGTGATCATCTGGGTGATTCGCAACAACGTCAGCGGCGAGCCGGGAGCGTCCGAGCCGCGTGACTGGAAGCGCTGGCGGCCACGCCCGCCGCGCCGCCCGTGGAACAGCGGCTCAGCCGCCTCGGAGCGCCGCGCCAAGTCGCACAGCCCCGGCGCCAAGTCGCGCGAGCGCCTGCCGAAGTAGCAGCCGCTTCCCGCCGCGAACAGACGGTGCGGTGGGGCCCCTAACCCCCCAGTGGTCGCTTGCCGGGACCCCACCGACCACTGAGTAAGACGTTCGCGGACCGCCTGCGGTTAGGCGCCGAGAATGCCGAAGCGAGTTCGCCGCCGGTCCCAAGCCGGCCGAGCGCGGACCGTTCATGTCCCGTTCGATACCACTCACGCACCGCTCCGCTGATTCTGGGCCGGTCGTGCTTCATCATCGGGCACCGTCGCGGCGATTCGCCACCACGACGGCTGTTCCCCCCGAGGGCGTTCCCAAGGAGAGCAACTGATGAAGAAGCTGTGGATCATCGCGGCAGCCGCCGGCATCGCGGTCGCCGCGGGTGTCGGAGTGAGCACTGCGCGCAGTGCGGCCGGCTCCCACCAACTCACGCATCTCAGGTATGCCACCTCGTTCGGCAACTTCGGCCGCGATGCGTACGTCTACGTCGCGATTGCCAAGGGTTACTTCAAGGCTGCCGGCTTCGACGTGACCGTCACGGCCGGCAACGGGTCGGAAGACGACATGCGGTTGATCGCAGCGAAGAAGATCGACTACGCGCCCGTCGACTTCACTGCCGCCGTCGTCGCACGCGCCAACGAGAACCTGCCCGTGAAGGTCGTCTCGCTCGTCCATCAGCACACGCTCTCGGCCGAGTTCGCGATCGCGGGTGGCGCGATCAAGACGGCAAAGGATCTCGCTGGCAAAAAGATCGGCGACTATCCCGGCTCGACCACGGAAGTGATGTTCCCGCTCTTCGCAAAGAAGATCGGCATCGCCGCCAAGAGCGTCACCTTCGTGCCAACCACACCGCAGGCCGAGCCGGCGCTCCTTGCGGCAGGCCGTCTCGACGCGGTCGGCCAGTTCACTGTCGGGGTACCGCTCTATGAGGCCGTGACCAAGAAGAAGATCTTGGTCTTTCCCTACGCCAAGTACTTCCCGTCGCTCATGGGCATCGGCATTGCCGCCTCCGACGCGAAGATCAAGAGCGACCCGACCCAAGTGAAGGCCTTCGTCGCCGCGCTGAACAAGGGCCTTGCGTACTCGCTCGCCCATCCCGACGAGGCGGGGCGGATCATCCACCAGGCGCAACCGCTGACTGACCCAAAGATCGCCAGTGCCGAGCTGCGGATCATGAAGAAGTACGTGTTGACCGCGCAGACTCGCGCGCACGGGATCGGGTACATCGATCCGGCACGGGTCGCGTCGACGATCGCGATCGTCGACGCCGGGTTCCACCCGAAGAGGCATGTCAAGGTCTCCGAGGTCTACGCCGCGGGCTTCGTCGGCCACTAGCGGTGGTGGCCGAAGCGGACGTCCTGATTCGGCTGGACGGCGTCTCGCAGCTCTTTGCTGCGGGGCGCCGCCGGCCTCCCGTCAGCGCACTCGAGGACGTCACGCTCGATATTCGCGAAAGCGAGTTCGTGACGCTCGTGGGGCGATCCGGCTGCGGAAAGTCGACGCTCCTCCGCATCATCTCCGGCCTGCTCGAACCGACGAGCGGGCGGGTAGACATCGGCGGCTCACCGGTCACCGGGCCGCGCAGGGACGTGAGCTTCATGTTCCAGCGGCCGGCCCTGTTGCCGTGGCGAAACGTGATCGAGAACGTCCTGCTCCCGGTCGAGATCCTCCGCCTCGACGCGGCCGACTTCCGCCGCCGGGCCCATGACCTCCTCGAGCTGGTCGGGCTCGACGTCTTCGCGGAACGCTCGATCTGGGAGCTGTCGGGCGGGATGCAGCAGCGGGCCGCACTCTGCCGGGCACTGGTCACGGACCCACGGATCCTCTTGATGGACGAGCCGTTTGCGGCCCTCGATGCGTTGACGCGGGAAGACTTGAGCCTTGAGCTGCAGCGCATCTGGGACGACGACCGCAAGACGATCGTCTTCGTGACGCACAGCATCGAGGAGGCGGTGCTGCTTGCCGACCGCGTCGTCGTGATGAGCCCTCGACCCGGCCGGATCACCAAGGTTCTGGAGGTGGAGCTTCCGCGACCGCGATCGCTTGGAAAGAGCCGCGAGTCGGAAGAGCTGCGCCGGTGCAGCGCGGAGTTGCACGAGCTCCTCTTCGCACGCGAGGCGGCTTGACCATCGGCTCGCGCCGCCTCGTCTCGCTGCTCCTCCCGACGTTGGCGCTTGCCGCTGCAATCGGGATCTGGTGGCTCGCGAAGTGGGCGTTTCACTGGCCGTCATTCGTCGTCCCGTCTCCGGCTGAGGTGGCGCGCGCGCTCTGGAACCGGCGCTCCTATTTCCCGAGCCAGTCGTGGACGACACTGGTCGAGACGCTGGAGGGCTTCATCCTCTCGGTCGTCGTCGGTGTCGCGTGCGCAATCGCGATTGCCTACTCACGGCTGCTGGAGCGCAGCATCTATCCGCTGCTGGTCGCCTTCAACGCAGTGCCGAAGCTTGCGCTTGCACCCATTCTGGTTCTCTGGATGGGGTTCGGCGCTGCCCCGAAAGTCGTCATGGTGCTCCTGATCTGCGTGTTCCCGATCGTGCTCAGCACCGCGACCGGCCTCAAGTCGACTCCGGCTGAGCTCGAGGAGCTCATCCGATCGCTGAGCGCGTCCAAGCTGCAGTCGTTCCGCACGGTCCATTTCCCTTCTGCCCTCCCCCACATCTTCGTGGGCCTCAAGGTCGGGATCTCGCTCGCGGTGATCGGTGCGGTGATCGGCGAGTTCGTCGGGGCAACGCGCGGGCTCGGCTACGTGATCGTCGCGTCGGGACAGAACGCCGACACGGCGCTTGCGTTCGCATCGATCGTGATCCTCGCGGTGATGAGCGTCGTGCTGTTCTACGCCCTGGTCGCACTCGAACGGCTCATCGTCCCCTGGGCCAACCACCAATGAGCCGCGACGTCTCGGGTTTCTTCGACGAGCTCGCTGCCTGGGTGGCCGCCCGCAGTGTCCCGTCGACGTCCCATCCGTACGGCCCCGAGCCCGAGCAGCACGCCGATCTTCGGCTGCCTGCCGGCCCCGGCCCGCATCCGGTCGCGGCCGTCATCCACGGTGGGTTCTGGCGCGCGACATACACCAAGCAGAACACCGAGGCGCTCGCCACCGCGCTGACCGCGCTGGGTTGGGCAACCTGGAACGTCGAGTACCGTCGCGCTGGCAGCGGCAGCTGTGCGGAGACCCTCGCCGACGTCGCGAGCGCCTGCAGGGCGGTGCACGAGGTCGACGCGCCACTGGACCTGGGCTCGATCGTCGCGATCGGACACTCCGCAGGCGGACAGCTGGCGCTCTGGGCGGGAGCCGAGCGCCTCGTCGCCGGGGTGCTCGGGCTGGCGCCGATCTCCGACCTGATCTCGAGCGCCCAGGAGAAGATCGGTGACGGCGCCGTGCTCGAGTTCATGGGCGGCGCGCCTGCCGGGATGCGTGCCGCCTACGCGACGGCCGATCCGCTGCGGCGGCTGCCGCTTCGAATCCCGCAGGTTCTGGTGCACGGCAGCGCAGACGACCGCGTGCCGTTGCGCCAGTCGCGCTACTACCGTGACGTTGCCGTTGCGGCCGGCGATCCGTGCCTGCTGCTCGAACAGGATGGCGCTGACCACTTCGATGTGATCGATCCGCGCGCCCGGCCGTGGTCCGCATTGCGTGAGGGCCTCGAGTGGATCCGTGCGGCAGTCGTCACTTGAGGTTCAGCGCTGCCCGAAGCTCCGGCACTCGCCGCCGTGACACCGGCAACAGCACGTCGGTGTCGTCGAGCAACACCCAGACGCCGCTGCGCCTGCTGCGGGTCACCTCACGCACCCGGTCGGCATTGACCAGCAGCTGGCGGCTGATCCGGACGAAAGGGCAGCCGCGAAGCCGCTGTTCGAGCTCGAGCAAGTTCCGCGCCATCGCCCGCACGCGCCCCCGGTCGGTCTGGAGCCAGACGACCCCTTCGGCAAACTCCGCGACCGCAATCTCATGGGCGAACACCACGACCATCCGGCCGGCGTGCGTGGCGGCAACGCGGGCGGGAGCACTTTTCACAGCGCGTGCGCGGCGCGCCGCCGCCGATCGCTCGTCCGGGGCGAGACGCTCGTGGAGGCGCCGCTCGACCCGGTGCACGGCACGCAGGAGCGGTGCCATCGTCTCGTCCGGAAGCGACCGTCGCCAGGCGGAGACCGCGATCACCCCGACTGCGGCGTTCGTGACGGGATCGCGAACCGCCACGGCAGTGCAACTCCAGTCCTGGAAGACGGAACACCAGTGCTCCGCGCCCGTTACACGAACGGCTCCCGGCGACTCGAGCGCCAGACCGATCCCGGTCGTCCCAGTCGAGGCCTCGCTCCAGCCGAACCATGGACCGAGGTTCTGGTCACGGGCGCGCATGATCGCTTGTCGCTCGCCCCAGGCCGAGAGCACCCTTCCGGTCCCGTCGGAAACCGATACGACGCCGGAGATCGCCTCGACGTCGCTCGCCATCGTCACCGCAGCGGCGCCGAGCTCCGCTGCCACGACGACGCCGTCGGCCGGCGCCAGCGTGTCATCCGCGGCAGCAGGAGCGCGCTCGCGCGCGGGATTG
>Ga0068855_100004805_pt1 | contig 16494 bp, 16 predicted proteins | sample KBSCornC52_FD_66592 | JGI IMG/M metagenome (GOLD analysis project Ga0068855, IMG submission 66592) | Corn rhizosphere microbial communities from Kellogg Biological Station, Michigan, USA - KBS Corn C5-2 | ecosystem: Host-associated > Plants > Roots > Rhizosphere > Soil ...
TAACGCGGTGCTCACTACCAAAACCGACCCCACTTTGGGGCAGTATCTGGCCGACCCCAGCGGTAGACCCCTATACACTTATAATGCCGATAGCTCTGGTGTCAGTAACTGCACCGGCTCCTGCCTGTCCAACTGGCCGGCTTACACGGTTACCAGCACCGTCGCCAACCTACCATCGGGAGTAAGTACCATTAAGCGGGCCGATAATGGCCAAACCCAGTACACCTACAACGGGATGCCCCTGTATTACTTTACTGGGGATAGCGCCGGCAAAGTCACTGGCAATGGGGTCGAGAATTTCTCGGTGGCCAAGCCATCCAGTTCCAGCACGCCATCATCTAACTCCTCATCCCAAAATAACTCTTCGGGCTATCCTTACTAAGCGGCCGTCCTGTAAAATATAAAGTATGAAGAGCAAGCTAGTTTCGTTGATTGTATTGGCTTCGGCCTATATATTTACGATTTCCGGATCGGCGGTAGCTCAAGGGATTTACGTTTCCGGGACCAATGGGGTCGATGTCAGCTACCCCAACTGCAGCGCCAGATTAAGTAAAGCAGCCTTTGGTATCGTTGGTGTGACCGGTGGCTTGCTCTATAGCCATAACAATTGCCTGGCCGCCGAAGCTGCGAGCTTCTCTAATTCGAGCCTGTATATGAATACTGGCTGGTACGATCAATCCTCGCACCTAAATTCTTCCAGCCCGCTTCAATGCGCAGGCGGTGATAACAACTGCCTAGCTTACAACTACGGTTATAACGCTGCTCTCGATGCTATTAACTATGCTAATAGCCAAGGGGCCCATAGCTCAACTTGGTGGCTGGACGTGGAAACTTCCAACTCCTGGAATAGCGATGCCAACCAAAACCGCAGTAGTTTGCAGGGCTCGTATGATGCGCTGAAAAATAGCGGTGCGGTTACGATCGGAGCTTACAGTACTACGGCGCAATGGCAATCAATAACCGGCGGCTGGCTAAACGGCTGGCCGAACTGGGGTGCCAGCACCTGGAGCACCGCCCGTCAGGCCGCCACTTACTGCAGCGGCCACCAATTTACCGGCGGCACAACTTACCTGATCCAATACAGGGGCAAGCTCGACCAAGATTACGCCTGTTAAAACAAGCAAAAAGCCGCCCGTAGATACAGCGAGCGGCTTGAAGGTATTTGGCCTACTTAAGCAGGGCCTAACCGAAAGGCGGTGATCTAGCTTAGAGCGTACCCCGCGCTCTTACTAATAGCTCCCTGCCCGTTAGATTTAGGACTTTTCAAAGATTACCCCCTTTCTTTTTTTAGCTTGTATGTCCATTATACCAAGCGTTTTGGCACTAGCCGATTTTCTTTAAGACCTTAGCAATGTCGACTTTTTGCTTGAGGACTGGTTCCCAGATATCGCCGATCTTATCTAATCGCTTAAAAATGTTTCTGATAGTGAAATCCGCGGGGTTGAGTTTGGCATTAACCTCGTCCCAATGCAGCGGCGTAGAAACCGACGCTTCTTTAGTCGGCCGCACTGAATATGGCGCCGCTAAGGTTTGGCCTTCTCGGTTTTGCAAATAGTCCAGATAGACCTTCTTCTGCCGCTTGGCTGGACTGCGCTCCAGGCTGGTGATATCGGGAAGACGTTCATGGACGATATTCACTAAGATCTGGGCGAATTGCTTAGCTTGTTCGTAGTCATAGGCCGCCTTAGCTGGGATAAAAATGTGGATACCGGTCTTACCAGAGGTTTTTGACAGTGCCGGAATTTGAAGCTCATCAATTACATCTCTTACGGTCTCGGCTACCCTTACGACTTGCTTGAATGAAATATCCTCGGGATCAAGGTCGATAACTATCCAGTCCGGCTTGTCTAAATGCTGGGTCGTCGAATTCCAGGGGTTAATTTCAATGCAGCCCAGCTGCACCATATAAAGTAAACTGTCCAGTCCATCGCAGACTAGGTAGTTCACGTCCTTATCGTTGGATTTGGAAAAAACCTTTTGGGTTTTGATCCAGGCCGGCGGATATTCCATGTCTTTTTGAAAGAATGACTCCCCCTTATAGCCGTTAGGCTGGCGTAGCAGCGAGTGCGGCCGGTCTTTTAAGTAAGGCAGGATGTAGCGGCTGACTTTGGTGTAATACTCCACTAAATCACCCTTGGTGACTTTCGCCTCTGGAATATACATTTTATCGAGGTGTGAGAATTCCACTTTACCGGTAGATTTGGTCTTTGGCTTCATAGGCTCTGGTTTCTCCTCGGTTACTTCTTTTGGGTCTTTATCGGTTCTTAAACCTTTGAAAATCGGCTGGCGCATCAAGCCGTCCTGGGTCCATTCACTAAAGCTAACTTCGGCTAAGTAATGGGGCTTCACCCAGTGGACCGGGGCGTTGGGACGAACTCGCTGGGCAAAGGGCGAACCAGAAACTTCAATTTTTTCGAGATTTTGTCGCAATTCCTTGAGTTTGGCGGGATTAGCGGCGGCATTGGTATGACCGACATATTGCAGCTCACCCTCCCGGTGGATGCCTAGGATCAAGGCGCCGATATACTTGCGGCTGCCGCGCGGCTCGGTGAAGCCGCAAATAATCGCTTCCTGGCGTAAATGCGTTTTGATTTTCAGCCACTGGTCGGTTCGAGCGCCTGGGCTATATCGGCTTTGACCATTTTTAGCCATAATACCCTCTAGATTTTGGGTCTGGGCAGTCTTAAAGAAAGCCTTGCCTTTGGCCGGGACGTGATCACTGTAGCGGATCGGGCCCTTGTTCGGCAATACTGACTTAAGGAGTGCTTTGCGTTCGGTCAGAGGTAAATCGCGCAGGTCATGGCCATCAAGCCATAGGATGTCAAACACATAATAAGCTAACTGCCCGCCATCGTTACCGTAGTTCTGCAGCAGCTCAAAGCGTGATTTGCCCGATTTATCCAAAACCACGATCTCGCCGTCAATAACGGCCGGTTTCTTTAAATTTCGTAAAGCCTCAAGCACCGATGGGTATTTTTCACTAAAATCCTTCTCATTGCGAGAATACAGCTGCGCCGCTTTGCCATTCCAGGCACCGATGGCTCTGTAGCCGTCCCATTTGATCTCATAAATCCACTCCGGATCGTCAAAAGGCTCGTCGATCAGAGTCGCCAGCATCGGCTTGACTGATTCGGGTAGTTTGGCTTTGGGGGCCGATAACACGTCTTTCTCCTCCTCGGGATCAACCGGTAGGCCGCTGACCACCGATTTGTCCAGCTTAGTGACATCATCTTCAGAGGCGTACTCGTCCTTATGCTTTATCAACAGCCAGGCGTTATCACCCATCCGCGGTGTTTTAATCAGGGCGAAAGAGCCATTTAACTTTTCCCCATGCAAAATGAATTTAAGGTCGCCTTTTTTCAGGCCTTCCTGCAGCGTGGCCGGCCAGCTTTGGTCCTCGCGGTGCAGTTCGTACCAGCCCCGGTCCCAGATAATCACATTGCCGGCACCATAGTTGCCTTCTGGAATAACTCCTTCAAACTTACGATATTCATATGGATGATCCTCGACCATCATCGCCAATCGACGATCCTTTGGGTTCAGTGACGGCCCCTTGGGGACCGCCCAGCTTTTGAGCACTCCATCTAATTCCAATCTAAAATCATAATGCAGCTGAGTAGCATGGTGTTTTTGGATGACAAACTCCAGTTTTTTGCTACTTTTTCGCAATTTACCCTTGGGCTCAGGTGTATCGTTGAACCGCCGCTTGCGGTTGTAATCAGTTAATGGCATTACTTGGATTCGTTAAGGCTGGCTTTTAGGGTGGCCATCAAGTCTTTGACTTTGGTGTCCTGCGGCTCTTTGCCCTTTGACTTCGGTTTATGGCCCTTGGCTTTCTCTTCGATCAGCTCTTCCAGCTCCTCCGTGTAGGTATCATGCCAATCCTCTGGAATAAAGGGTTTATCCGATTGTTTGATTAGGGCCAGCGCCATCTCAATCTCTTCTTTATGGGCTTTTTCGGTCGGAAATTTTAAATCGCCCGGGTTACGTAAATCGGCCGGAAAGCGCATCTGAACCAGTACCAGGGCGTTGCCAAGCGGCTTGATGGCAGCCATGTTATCACGCGCCCGCATGGCATATTTAGCCAGAGCCACTTTACCGGACTTCTCCAGAGCATCACGTAACAGCGCGTAGGCCCGCTCGGCACCCTTTTCCGGCTCCAGATAGTAAGGCCGCTCATAATAGCGGCTATCAATCTCATCCTCGTCTGTAAATTGCTTGATGCTAATCGATTTAGCCTCTTTAACATCAGCTCGCTTTAAATCTTCCTGGGTCAAAACGATATAATCGCCCTTTTTGTATTCGTAGCCCTTCACGATTTCGTCGTAAGGTATTTCTTCGCCATCCTCCCGGCAAATCCGGGCATAGCGGATAGGGGAATGATCCTCCTTATGCAGCATGTCCAAGTCGATGCCCTCCCGCGGATGACTGGCGCTGTATAACTTTACTGGGATATTGACTAACCCAAAACCGAGTGAACCTGACCAAATCGCTCTCATCCCATCATTATATATCGAGGCAGGCTTCTAACAGTTAATTAGTTCACAGGTGGTTTTTCTCATAGTCCGCCGGTGAAATTACTAACAGAGATTAATCTGGCAAGCAGATAAGATTAACCTGTGATAAGTGAGGGAGTAATTTATGGTCAACGCGTGGGAAAGGTTTATCGAGTATCGTAAAGAACGTAGGCATATCCGCGACGTGCTAAGCGAGGATAACCAGAACTTCTGGTAAGGTTGAGTTTCTTCACCGGTAAAGAGGCCTTCCGTTAGGCCTCTTTTTTGATGATTAAGGATAAATAAATGTAAAGATGAACTCAGGCGGCGGGTGGGGCCCGCCGCCTGAGTGCCACTCACGCAGATGTACTGCTCTTGTCCGGCAACAGCTGGCTGACGGTCTTGTAAATCTCGTCAGCGTGCGGCCAGCCCAGCATGTTCTTGAACGGGGCGTCTTCGTCAGGCTGCATGTTGGTGTCCAGCGAAATCCTGGCCAACCCCAACAGCTTGGCGATTGCCGACCCACTGACGTGCGGTTCGTTCACCCTGATGAGCGGTAGAGGATGATCCTCTTCGCTCATCATGGGTAGGTACCCGGGTGGTTGTCGGAACAGATAGAAGCGGCGGTTGGTGACCATCATGAAGCGACTTTGCCAATCTAGTGACAGGTACCAGGCCGCTAGCAGGCAAAGAATTCCCACTCCAAAGCTCACCCACCATGGAATGACGTGTGGTACGTGCAGCCCGATATGCGGGCTGTTGGCCTTTGGAAGAGCCGGCCGGATGACCGGCAATTTCTGATCACCACCATGGCTTCGATGAAGCAAGGCCGGTTGGTGGACGTGAAGGTTCACGTCGCCGAACCGAATGCTGATGCCGAAGAAAACCGCGGCGGCCAGAACCGGCAAGGTGACCCTGATGAATAGAACGAGCTTCTTCTGGCGGCTGAGAAGCCAGACAACATTCTCGTCTTCCGCACCGTCGGGTCCCTTGATGAGACGGTGACTGACCCGGTTGGCAGTTCTTTGTGAGACGTTCCACAGATTCAGCCAATCCACGCCCCGCAGCTGCCAGTCATCAGCTTGGCGCTTCCGCGCCGTCTGGTTGACGGCGTAGAGGTATAGCCAGGCTAAGGCAGTCAGGGCCGTAGCGAACAGCAAACAAAGCCTCCAATTCAGCGGTGACAGGACTAGCAGCAGTAAAGCGGCGGCCAGTCCGACACCCACAACCTGGGCTAGGAGACTCGATGTATTCGGTCTCTTCTGAGTATCCATCCGGATAGTCTCCTCCACTTGAGTGAATGGTTAACGGCGCCGCAAATTCTGCAGTGAGGTGCGTGCCGTGGATCATGCCACGGCACAGAGCTTTTATATAACTATTCCTGCAAGTTCGCAAGATAAATAATCCTACTGTTCGCTTATTTAAGGAGTTATTTGCCGAAAACTACAAAAAAATTATAAAATATATCCAATAACAGATTAAAATGTCCGCTTTTTGGCATTGTGCTTAACCTTGACTTAATGCCCATAAAGTAATATGGTTGCAGCATATGGGGACGGTGATTCTATGATATCTGACAGCCGGACAACGTATCTGTTCGTTGTCCGATTTCAATATTGATATCTACGCAAGGATATCAATGCTGAAACCGGACAAAGAATCCGGCCTTGAGGCTCGCTCATTTTATTGAACTTGCAGCCCGAGGTATATGCACCTTCACAACCTGTTGTTCTCTACTACTACAATTTCTGGACACAACACAACAAGAAGGGGGTGGGTATTGCCCGCTGAAGAGCTAAATATCGGAGCACCCGCTCCCTGGAAGGATCCGGGGGGTCAAGAAGAAGTCCCCGTTGCGGCAGGTTCGGAGCCCACCGAACCTATTCCTGAAAGGGAGACGGATACGGAGCTGAGCGAGCCGACCGACACGGTCTGGCCGCGGCGTCAGCCCAAACCTTCGGAAGAGTCGCCCGTGCGACCTCAGCCGAGGGTGAACCTTACGGCTAGAACCCCTCCGACTCATGGGTGGAGGGGGCTTCTGTGGAAGCTTGGAGGCTCTAGGCTCTATTCCCGCTTCGGCTGGGAATGGTTGGTCAAGCTGTCTCTACGTGACCGCTACGACATCGCCCTCAACGAACTGTGGAAGCTCAGGAAAGTTCAGAAGACCATCGCCATGGTGAACAGCAAAGGCGGCGCTGGCAAGACGGCCCTAACCGTCTGGCTGGCTTCGTTCTACGCGTTCGCCATCAGCCGCCATGTGTTGGTGTTCGACGCCAACGAGAACGCCGGCGGCAATCCAGCCAACCGGCTGGGAATCCGAGGTAAAAGTGATAATCGTTCGGCCGACGAAGGCACGATCGAGCTTCGCGACTACCTCAAGAAGTGCGAATCGGGCGAGATCAACGACCTGCAGACTCTCACTGACCACGTCCAGTGGAACAGAGAGACCGGCGTTTCAGTCATCTCCTCCGAACGGCGGGCCAGCCAACGGTTCAGCCAAGAGTCCTTCATGAAGGGCTTGCGGGTGGCCAAGCGGTTGTCACACGCCGTCTTCTGCGACTTGGGTAACGACGTTTACGGAACGGCCAACTTCGGCTCGATCCTGATGTCTGACACCCTGGTCTTCCCGGCCAACGTCAATATGGCGGACTCGCTTCATGAAGTCTCGGACACCATGGAGAAGTACCGCCAGCGGGGTCAGGAAAGCCGATATGGCGAATTCGATGTTCATAAGAAGATCGACAACGCCATCATCGTCATCCTTGGTGCGAAGCAGAAGGAGCGCGCGGTTTACGCCAAGCGCTACAACTACCCGATCGAACAGGTGTTCGTCGTGCCGTTCAACCGGTATATGGCGAACAACACCAACCAGGTCCACCTCACCCGTGTGCCGCTGAGCATCCGGGTGATCATGCTTGAGATCCTCGTCGCTATTTCAAAGGCCGGATCCGGCCAGGCGAGCCTGCGGCAGTACCAGCAAACCGACAGTCCAACTAGCTGGCACACGCCGGCTGCAACCCAGAAGGAGTCTTCATGATCCACCTTGCCTGGGTATTGGCCGCCAACGGCCTGCCCACCGTCAAGCCCAATCTCAACTTCCCTGGAGCAGACATCCTGGGGAAAATCCTCGGCGTCGTCTTCGCGATCATCGTGCTCGGCATGGTGGCGATCTTCTTCGTCGCACTTGCTTCTGCCGTGAACGCATTTCGGCAGGGGAACGACAGCGGTGTCAGCCGTAACGTCATTGGAGCGATCCTGAGTGCAGTCGTGCTCGGCCTCGTCTTCATCGGCACACCGTTCCTGAGTGAGTGGGTCAACTACCTGACGGGCTAGCAATAGCCCCCTGAACCGGGCCGGGGCGGTTATTTTCGCCCCGGCCCCCTCCAAGGAGTGCTTACATGAGGACACTCGCTAAGGTGCTGGTGCTGTTCGGCGCCGCTATCGTCGCAGTGATCATTGTCGCCCGCTACATGGGCAGTAATGATCTCGCGTCGCAGACGCCGGCAGTTACCAGTCCGGCAAGTACTCCTGCGGCTACCACACCAGAACAACCAGTACCTCAAACCACACCATCTACGCCTACACCGCCCTCCAAACCGGCCCACGGGCCGGCGGCGAGGGCAGTTGTCCAAGCAGCGGCCCAGGCGGCCAATAATCTGAGCGTCGCGCAGTTCCTGCCGGTGCCTCAGATGAAACAAGTCGTCGGGAAGCTCGTGCTGCCAAGCCGGCAGTCCGCGATCGAGAAGGCTTACGTCCAGACCGGTCCGCTGCTGGCCCGACAGCTCGGCTACGCCGGCACGAACGACGTGCTGGTCCGGGCCAACTACTTCGTCAACACGCTCAAGTACAAGGTAGACCGGGTCGTGGGCAGCAATGCCACCGTCCAGCTCTACACTCTGACGCATTTCGTTTCTTCGTTGGAGAAGGAATACTGGGTCCCCAGTATCACCATCATCCAACTGAGACTCGAAGGTGGTAAATGGCTATATGTGCGGTCTTACGACCCGCCAGCTAGTCAGATGCCGCTGCCGCGCCAGAACTTGAGCCTCCAGGAAACCGAGGCTGCATTCCAGCCCTATCTCAAGGAGTTCAAGACCTATGCGAGCTCTGAGTAGACCAGTGCGGCTGGGGTTTGTCATCGCCTTGGTGATGTGCCTCACCGCATCCGTGCCGATCGTCAAGCCGCCGCCGGCCAAGGCCGGGATTGGTAGTCCCATTCTCACCTCGGCCTGCGACTTGATCCCGGACGGCATCGCCCGCAAGATCTGTAAAGCCGGCGCCGACCCCGTCGGTACGGCATTCAACGCAATCCCGGGTGTCCCGTCGGCTAGCAGTATTGCTGGCGACGTCGCCGGGGCGATTGTCCAACCGATCCTCAACCAAATCGCCAGCGCCGAAGCCGACGCTGTCGCAGCTGTACTGCAGGACGAGGTGAAGTTCGTCAACGCCACGACCACGCCGGCTCTAAGCGCCGACTGGTTCACCCGCCAATACGCAATCGTCTTCGGCATGGCGGTCTTCCTAGGTCTAGGCATGTTCTACCTGCGCATCGGCGCAGCGGCCAAAGACCAGGATGCCGGCGAGATGGTTAGCGCTGGGGGGGCCGTTTTGACCTTCCTGATCGTAGGCGCACTGCTGCCGGCCCTAGTCGGTCTCGCGGTCAAAGCCTGCGATGACGTCATCGCACCAGGATGGATGAACGTAGCCGGTCAAAGTGCCAACGCCACCCTCGAAAACATGAGGGTGAACTTCCACGACAGCATCTCGGCAAGCAACAACCCAGTCACGCCGATTCTGCTGCCGCTCATCTTCCTGTTCTTTGGGTTGATCGGCGGTGTGCTCGTGGAGTTCATGCTGTTGTTCCGCGACGGCATGGTCTACATCGTCACCGCGGCGGAAGTCGTGGCGTTGGCAGCCTGGGTCGGTGGCCGTTGGGGCGTGAATAGCGCCTTTCGGACCACCATGTCACTGCTCGGGCTGATCGTCTTCAAAGTGATCGTGGCCTTCATCCTGGTGATGGGCCTGCTGCTGTTCGGTTCGCACGGCGGGACCTCCCCGGTTCTACTGGGGGCAGTCATCCTGCTAATGGTCCCGGTTCTCAGCTGGGCGGGATACCGGTCTGTGACCGGTCATACCTTCCGCAACGTGCCCAATGACTACGCGATGAACCAGGCCCGGTCGCTTATGGCTACGGCCAGCGCCAAGGTCCTGTCTCGCTCGTAGTCAAAGCTGGCGTGCAACCGTAAGCGGGGAAACCTGCTTCTGCGGCCTCATCCGTTCCCGAACTGGAGGAAGCTGATATGGTGACCCCGGAAAACCAGGATCGGCTGGTCATACCAAAAGAACAGCCGATTCGTGCGGGTCCACTTCGAGTCAACTACAAGCTCTTCTGGAACTTGGTGTTCACGGTCCTGGGGCTGGCAGGCCTGGTCCTGTCAGCCTCGGCCGGAGTGCTGCTTCTGGGCATCCTCTTCGCTGGCCTACTGATCGTGGCCTACTTTCTCTTCATCGGCTTCCAGCCGTTCGAAAGAGGACGTACTAGCGGTCTGTCCCTAGGTTGGCGGAAGGCTGACCATGCATACCACGACCTGAAGGGCGATACGCGTTACATCTCGGATCAACCCGAGTCCGGCGAAGCCTTCACGGCTACTGCCCGGATTCCCAAACGACCCAAGCCGATCAGAATGCTCGGAAGGATTAGTTTTCTTCCTTACGAGCAGCCCGGCGGTGTTCTCGGCATTGCCCGCGACCATCGCTACAACACCTACAGCGCCACCGTCTGGGTAGCTGGGTCGTCGCTGCTTAGCGACGATTCTCGGACCCAGGAGGCCCGGTTGGCCGGCTTCGCCGGTCTGCTGGACCAGATGGCCCAGGTAGGTAGTCCCGTCTATAGGTTCGCCTGGCGGGAACAAACCCTGATCGGCGAGTACACCCGACCGGAAGGAATGGTGGAAACGATCCGCCACAGCGCCCAGCTGCAGCGGAAAGATCCTCCAAACCTCGAGACGCTGATCAGCCGGACGGCTGAGATGGGCGAAACATCCATCACTCATCGGACGACCATGACCCTGGCAGTCAACGCCTCGCGCATCCAGCGTGAAGCCAAGACAAGGGGCGGCGTCAACGAGGTGCTGGTAGCCCAGCTACAGTCGTTCCTGGCGGCGGCCCGGGGACGGCAGATCGCCCATAGTCCGATTGGCCTCAAAGCCGCCAGTGTACTCAGCTACAACGATCTCATCCTCGAAAACCGGTTGGCTCTTGACCCTGTCTTCGCCCAGTCCATCTGGGAGGGCAGGAGCTGGGGCGGACCGGAAAACGAGTGGGATCTGCTGGACGAGCAGAACGCTTGGCCTGGGTATGTGAATTTCCAAGCCGACGATTACTGCAGGCTCGGGGATACCTATCACCTGGGCTTCTACATCGATGAACTGACACGCAACGGCATGCTCCCGTCGCAATTCTGGGACATCCTGAAAGTGCCAGTTCCGAAGGTAGTCACAGCTGTGTTTCAGATGGTCCCACCGCTCGAAGCTGAGCGGTGGGCGCAGTGGAGAACAACCGGGGCACTCTCTTTCAATAAGGACCGAGTGACTTCCCATCGCCGCGTCACAGCCTCGCAACTGAGGTCCGCCGACGAGGCGCTGCGGCACGAAGTCGAGATCGCCAGCAACGTCGGCCAAGTCGGCCGGATTCGCTGCTACATCGACGTCACCGGCCCGACGCTGGAAGAGGCGCGTGAGAACGCTCTGAAGCTGCGAAACGCGTGGACGGGTTCACGATTCATCGTGGAACCGCTCACCGGCCGTCAGCATCTGGGTATCAACGCCGTCATGCCCCTCGCGCGAGGCCTGAGTTCCTTGCGCAAGTAGGAGGTGTACTCATCGGCGGGGTTCAAACCCCGCCGATGAGTCTCCATCAATCGCTATGAACTTTCAAATAGTTCATAACAGTTGACGGGGACAGAAATAATCAGCCCCCGCGAGCCCTTAACAATCGGACAAAGGACAGTGAACCGTGGCAGCTACCATGGAAGAAATCTTGGAGTTCCTGGCAGGCGATCAATTGCCTGTCCAGCGGGCGACGTCCCGACACCTGTCGGCCGTTAATCCGCTGTTCGCTGAGAGCGGACTGATCGATCCGCGGACCCAGAGCAAAGCAATCGGCCTGCCCTGGGGTTACTGCGGCCGTGAACGCTCGGGAGGTTTGTACTTCTATGACGAATATCGCCTGTATCAGGCGCGTCTACTGCACAACCCCAACGTGAAAGTGTTCGGCGAGATCGACCACCGGAAATCCTCCGGTGTGAAGTGCATGATCTACCGCGGCGCGGCCTGTGGTTACAACCACCTGGTCACCGACCGTAAAGGTGAGTACACCGCTCTGGCGGATGCGATTCCCGGCAGCAAGATCCTAAGGTTCGGTGAGGGGACTAACCTCTTCATCAATCCTCTGGACAAGGCGATGCCGATCGACACACAGCGCGACCTCGTCGCCTCAATGGTCCTGACGGCCATGAGCGGCGACCGGGTTACTCTGAACATCCAGGAGAACAGCTTGCTGTGGGAAGCCATCAAGGATGCCCACAGTCACTACGGCGAAGGCAGCCGTAAGGTTGCCACTCTGCCGACGTTGGTCGAGAAGCTGTTCCAGCCCACCCAGACGATGGCCGACAACATGCATCGTCCGGTCGAGTACCTGCGTGAACTTGGCTACGACTTGGCGCTGGGACTCCGGCGCCTAACCGATACCGATCTGCGCGGCATGTTCCACCAGGAAACAACAACCAACCTCTTCCAGGACACTCCCCTACTGGTGATGAATTGCGAAGGGATCACCGGTGACGCCGCCGTCATCATGATCACCCTCATCAACTTCTTCACCCAGAGTCAGTGGGGCCGGGAGAACCCGACGTATCGCTTCCACAAGGTCATCCATGACGAGTCGTGGGACCTAGCGGCCTACCCCGGATTCGTAGAATCCGTCCGCCGGGCATTCAAGCTCGGCCGGACGTGGGGAGTCGCCAATTGGATCGTGGCCCATCACAAGAGCAACCTCGACCGTTCCGGCAATAATGAGGCCATTAAGGACCTTATCGCCGATTCGGATACGACCATCAGCTACAAACAGCATGAAACGGAACTGGAAGCTAGCGCTGCCGATCTCGAGTTCAATGAGACGGAAGTCGCTCGCATCCTGGAGCTAGAGCCGGGTTTCGCCATTCACAAGGTGGCGAATAATGCCGGCATCGAGGTTGAACAGATCGCCTGGCCAGAAGAGTTGGCTCTGCTCGAAACCAGCCATCTGCTTCACGGCCAGACGGAGCTGAAGAAAGCGGCCGCCTGACAGTTTCTGGCACCTCGGAAGGAGGTGATTGAAATTAGTTTCAGCGAAGGAAGCGTGGCAGACACGGCAGTTGTGATCGTCAAGAGCCGCGCAAAGTTGTGGCTAGCTGGAATCCTGCTGCCATTCCTCCCCTTGATCCTGGCAATCATGCTGGTCATGGGGGCAGTGATGGCGATCGGCGGATCATCCACTACACCCAACACTCTCAGTGGGCCACCCAGCCCGCTGGCGGCCCAGCTCATCCCGCCGGAAATGCTCACGCTCTATCAGTCGGATATTGTCGCCAAGCAATGCCCGGGCTTGTCCTGGGCCATTGTGGCGGCGATCGTCCACCTTGAAAGCAACGACAACCGCAATCCCGGCGTGTCATCAGCCGGAGCTATGGGCCCTGCCCAGTTCCTGCCGAGCACCTGGGCCAAGTACGGCGTTGACGGCAACGGCGACGGCATTAAGGACATCATGGATCCCTACGACGCCGTGCCAGCAGTGGCTAACTACCTCTGCGCGCTCGGCGCCAGTGATCCTGGCAATCTGCCCCAGGCGATCTATGGCTACAACCATGCCTGGTGGTACGTTTACGGTGGTGTAACAGATAGCGGGACGACCTTCGAGGGAGTCCTACCTCTAGCCCACCGCCTGACCTTGACCCTCGGAAACGGTGGTCTGCTGACCGGCGGCGACGCCCAACAGCTGGCTAGGTCGATCCTGGCTAATCCCAACATCGTGCCTGACGGCCGGTTGGTTGCCTACGACCTGACTCAGACCGCGAGTGGCCGTCCGGCTTCCAATCTGGTTCCGCTGCATCCGGACACCCTCGCCGTCCTCAACTACATCGGCCTCTACTTCCAGGTGCACATCAGCGCTCTGGAAAGCGGGGGTTTCGGCCACCAAGATGGTTCAGCCCACTACCAAGGCTGGGCTTTCGATATCAGCATGATCAACGGCACGCCGACAAGCGGCCGTGATACAAACGCACTGGCGCTGCTGGCTCAGGTAATGCCAGTTCTACCGCCCGGTTCGGGGATTGGACAGTCGCTCTGCGGCTCTCTACTGCTGTTGACACCGAATGTCAGCGAGTTCCCGGATAGTTGCGACCATCTACACATGCAGGTTCCCTAGCTTCCAAGCCGGGGAGGGGGTGAAATGCTAGACAGGAGCAAGGTTGGCCGCCAGTGGTCAGCCAGGACAATTGTTAGCTGGGCTGTAGTAGCGGTGTTGGCCTGTTTGGTCACCGTCGTGGCCTACAGCCGATCTTCTGGTTCAGGCGGTCCGCCGGCCAAGAAGCCGGCCGCCATCAAGCCTGTGAAACCGGTACCGCCCAGTACCGGCCGCACTGTGACCCAGCCAGCGGCCAAGCCGGCACCTCACAAGCCAAAGGCGAAGGCCGTTAAGCCAAAGCCGAAACCCAAGCCCAAGGTGCATAAAACGGCCATCAAGCCGCGCCAGCACCTGACAAGCAGGCGGAAGGTCGTGTCACCAACGCGCTCTTCGCCGCCTCCGCCGGTCGTGACGACGGTATCACCGCCGGCACCACAGCCGGTTCCGGCGCCACCGCCCAAAACAGCGACGACAGCCAAGAAAGTACCTTTGCCGAAGCTCCCGCCCAGGCAAGTACCGCTGCCGCCGCTACCCACAACAACTTCTCCATGAAGAAACGGGGGGAGAGATGAGGAAAGCGATTCTGATCGTGGCACTGACAGTGATGCTGTCGGCGGCCGCGGTCAGCGCCCAGGACGGTCCGCCCCTGAAGTTCAGCGGCGGTTACTTCTGCGCCGAGCACATGATGCCGGCCATGAGTGCCCACCGCGTGGTCCTCGTGACCCTTCAGGAGACCGTCAACGGCAAACCCAGGAATGACTTCGCCCTGAAGGTCAAGCAATGGTCCGATCATCGCAGCAGCCTGGTCGGCTACACCCATCCAGCCTGCTGGACGGCGCTTCCTGTCAAGCCCGGCACGCCGGGTCACCGCCCAACGTTGTGCGTCGTGGTGAGGCCGCCATTCAGAGCGGTTTCGCCCAACTCCAAAAGCACGGCGCCGGCGGCCTGCCCAACGCCAATCACTTACCGTACCAATGGTGTGCGATGGGTGACCTACACGTTCAGGGTGACAGCCGGTTAGTCCGAGGTCCCAGCCCATCCGAGGTTAGGGCAACGGGAGGGAGCCCGCGGCGCTCCCTCCCCTGCGGCCTATATGCCGCGACCGAGTTTACAGCGTTGAGAACTTCTCCGCTAGGCACGTTGAGCATCCCGCTCCGTGCCGGCTCGGCAATCGTCTACGATCAACTAATCGTACTGATGAGCTGTATACGACAGCGAAACGATTGAATCAACCGGGCTTATTAGCATAAGCTAAATGTATGACCGCGCGTACTCACGACCTGGCCGCCATTACAGCTCTCGGCATCGTCGCGACTGTCCAGACCGTCCGGCCGATAACCGTCGCCACCGCCTTACTGGCCCTATTATTCAACCAAGTCGGCGGCATTTTCCCCGATATCGACCAGCCGACGGCACCTTTGTGGCGTAATTTACCAATTGGCAGACTGTTTGGTAAAGCTTTCGATAAACTACTGGGTGGGCATCGGTTCCTGACTCATAGCCTCCTCGGAGTTGTCCTGACCGGCTGGCTGTTCCACTGGCTGCTGCATATGCTCAACCTGCTTATCCCCAAGATGGACGCCCATATTGTCTGGTGGGCTTTTATGATCGGCGTCGCCTCTCACCTTTTCATGGACCTGTTTACCAAAGAAGGTATCCCACTGCTGTTGCCGATACCCGTGAAATTCGGTTTCCCGCCCCTCAAAACCTTTCGACTGACCACCGGCAAACTTGGTGAGAAGCTTATTTTTTTGGCGCTATTAATATTTGACGTTTGGTATTGCTCGGCGCACTACCAGCACCTCGTCCAAATCTTCCATCACATTTCCTAAAGCTTTATGCTTAAGCTAAAAGCCGATACCATAGTTAAATGCGTCTGGGTAGAATAAATCAGCTGCTGCTAGCCGCGGTGGTGGCTATTAATCTATATATCATCGCCCTGCCGCTGTACCCCATCGTTTTATTCTGGTGGCAGAAGCATGTGATTAACCAGCCGGCTAAGCTGGCGATGACCGTTCAAACTATCAGACCGCATCCGGCCGCCGGCACTAAGTATGCTAGGGGTGAGCATCTGATTATCCCCAGCATCGCACTGGATCAGGACATCCAAGAAGGTCAGAGCATTTACACCGTCAATAAAGGTGTCTGGCGCTTTCCAAAAGCCGCCAGCCCCGGGCAAATCGGCAATACGGTTTTCATAGGTCATCGGTTCACCTATAAGGGTCCGTCCGTCTTCGCCCATCTTGATTTGGTTAAAGGCGGCGATAATATCACCCTGATCTGGAACGGCTTGAAGTATAGTTATACGGTTTCCGAAACCAAGTTAGTCAGCCCCAGTGATACTTCAATCATCCAGCCGACTAAAGATAAGCGAATTACCATCTACACTTGTGCGCCGATGTGGAGTACTAAATACCGGCTGGCTGTTATCGCTCAAGAGGATAAATCATGACTGATAAGCGAAAATTTTGGATTTTGATAGGGCTGCTAATAATAAGCCTTGTTTGGCTGTTTGTGGCCCGGCATTACGCCTCAAGTAGTTTTCTGGAGCAGCTAC
>Ga0068855_100004806_pt1 | contig 16491 bp, 12 predicted proteins | sample KBSCornC52_FD_66592 | JGI IMG/M metagenome (GOLD analysis project Ga0068855, IMG submission 66592) | Corn rhizosphere microbial communities from Kellogg Biological Station, Michigan, USA - KBS Corn C5-2 | ecosystem: Host-associated > Plants > Roots > Rhizosphere > Soil ...
GCAGGATGGAACAGTGGCCTGGCGCCAGGGCTTCGCCGACTTCCGCGTCCGCCCTGAACCCGCCGAGGTGTTGGCCGCCCTCGACGCAATCTGAAGCCCCTCCCCGGTCGCGCTACTTCGATGCGCGATATCGCCGTATCAAGGCATTGGTTGACGAGTCATGTGCAAGCGCCGGGTCCGCCGGACTCTCCAACTCGCCCAGGATCTTCGTGGCCAGCACCTTCCCCAGCTCCACTCCCCATTGATCGAAGGCGTCGATGTTCCAGATGGCGGCCTGCGTAAATACCGAGTGCTCATACAGCGCAATAAGCTGTCCCAGCACCCGTGGTGTGAGCACCTCAGCCAGGATCGTGTTCGACGGACGGTTTCCCTCGAAAACGCGATGTGGCACCAACCAGTCCGCCGTACCCTCGGCCTTCACCTGCTCGGCTGTTTTGCCAAAGGCGAGCGCCTCCGCCTGGGCGAACACATTCGCCATCAGCATGTCATGGTGCCGGCCCAGCGGGTTCAGGCTCTTCGCAAAACCGATGAAATCACACGGGATCAGCCGCGTCCCCTGATGGATCAGCTGATAAAACGAGTGCTGCCCATTGGTGCCCGGCTCGCCCCAATACACCGGGCCCGTCTCATAATCCACGTGGGTGCCCTCAAGCGTCACGTGCTTGCCGTTGGACTCCATCGTCAGCTGCTGCAGATACGCGGGAAAGCGCTTGAGATACTGCTCGTACGGAAGCACGGCCACCGTTTGCGCATCGAAGAAGTCGGTGTACCAAAGCGTCAGCAGGCCAAGCAGCACCGGCAGGTTCTTCTCGAACGGCGTCGTGCGGAAATGAACGTCCATGGCATGGAAGCCGGCCAGCATCTCGCGGAAGTGATCCGGACCGATCGCGATCATGGTGGAAAGCCCGATCGCCGAATCCATGGAGTACCGCCCGCCCACCCAGTCCCAGAAGCCGAACATGTTGGCCGTATCAATGCCAAACGTCGCCACCTCCTTTGCATTGGTCGAGATAGCGACAAAGTGCTTCGCCACCGCGGCCTCGTCCCCACCCAGCTTCGACAAAAGCCACTCGCGAGCGGTGTGCGCGTTCGTCATCGTCTCGAGTGTGGTGAAAGTCTTAGAAGCAACCAGAAAAAGCGTCTCTTCAGCAGCAAGATCGCGAACGGCTTCTGCGAAGTCGGTTCCATCCACATTCGAGACGAAGCGGAAAGTCATGCTGCGATCGGAGTAGTGCCGCAGAGCCTCATACGCCATTACTGGCCCAAGGTCCGAGCCCCCTATCCCAATGTTGATGACATTGCGAATGTGCTTGCCGGTGGCGCCCTTCCATTCGCCGGATCGAACACGGTTCGCGAAGCCGCTCATCTTCTCCAGAACTTCGTGGACCTCCGGCACGACATCCTTGCCATCGACCAGGATCTGTTCCCCTTTGGGCGCGCGCAACGCCACGTGGAGCACTGCCCGGTTCTCCGTAATGTTGATCTTGTCGCCCCGGAACATGGCGTCGATCTTTCCCCGCAAGCCCGTCTCATTCGCCAGCGCGAGCAGCAGTTGCAGCGTTTGTTCCGTCACCCGGTTCTTCGAGTAGTCGAGGAAAATCCCGTCCGCTTCAGCAGTAAACCGCTCGCCTCGACCGGTATCGTTAGTGAAGAGATCTCGAAGGGTGGTGCTTCTCATCTCGTCCGCGTGCTTCAAGAGGTTCGCCCATGAGGGCCGTTGGGTGAGAGATGATTTTGTCCGATTGCCGCTGTCCATAGGCGGATTTTCTCACAGCTCCGCAATAGCAGATGTGGAGAGGACTGACAGTGCTCGCAATCGGCGAAACCGGTTGTGCGATTATCGCAGTTATAGTCCGGCTATCGCGCATCTGCGTTAGAATGGAAATGGCCGCGGTTGAGGAATGTTTCGGGCGGCTTTGAGGCTCAGGTTTCATGACACTTGCTCTCCGTACTCCGACTCTCCGGCAGCCCCTCGCATCTCCCAACTCCATCTCACGCACGCCGACTCTGCGAGCCGTCACTCCGGAGATCGCCAGAGAGGCGCTTCCCCGGGTGCAGGATGCCAAATCCTCGGCTTCGCTCGATCAATATGCCGGCGACCCAAACTTCATGACCTCGCTCGCTCGCGGGCTTCTGGTCATTCAATCCTTCTCTCCCCAGACGCCGCAGATGACCATCTCGCAGCTTGCCGCAAAAACCGGCCTGTCGCGTGCTGCCGTGCGCCGCTGCCTCTACACCCTGACCAAACTCGGATTTGCTGGCATCGAAGACGGCTCGCGCTACACCTTGCGGCCTCGGATGCTCGCGCTGGCCAACAGCTACTCTGCTTCAAACTCACTCTCGACCGCGGCACAGCCGATCCTGGAGCGCATGTCCGCAGTGCTGCGCGAGAGCTTTTCGGTCGCCACACTCGATGGCGATGACATCGTCTACATCGCCCGATCCTCGGTTTCACGGGTAATGTCCGACGATCTGCACATCGGCAGCCGCTTGCCTGCCTACTGCACCAGTATGGGCCGGGTCTTACTGGCGTATCTCCCTGGCGATCAGTTGGAGCAGTATCTCGCCCGAGTTACCCTCACACCGTTCACGGCGCGTACCGTCACCAGCACTGATAAGCTTCGGCTCGCGCTGAGGAATGTTCGCCGCCACGGTTACGCCCTGGTAGATCAGGAGTACGAGGTCGGTCTCCGCTCGCTCGCGGTTCCGGTCTATGCCCCCACCGGCCGTGTGGTGGCAACCATCAATCTCAGCGGAAGTGCTCCCCGCATGCCGGTATACGACATGCAGACCCGCTTCCTGCCCCATCTGCGCAATGCAGCGACGGAGCTGGGCGCCTTTCTGCGCTAATCGACAGCGCCAGGATCGGGAGCCGCAATCGGCGCACCCAATCCCGTCCGCGCCAGACGTCCCGCGCTCGAACCCATCGCCGGGTCCAACACCTTGTCCAGACCTTTCACGGCGATCCTCTGCACCAGCGGTCTTGCGCCTCCCACTCGAGGAACGCCGCTCATCAACGCGAGATACGTCAGCGCCGCGACTCCGAATCCCACAAACCACGCCAGCTTGAACAGCCACGCGAACTCCGGAACCCAGCGGCCGATCAGCGCGGCTGCCACCCCGATCACCAGAGCCACCAAAGCGCGAGGGTTGAATCCGTTTCTGTAGTGGTAAGGGCCTTCACGCCGGTACAGGTGATCGAGATCCAGCTCGGTCTCACGTAGGAAGAAGTAGTCGGCTATCATAATGCCCGCAACCGGCCCGAGCACCGCGGAGTAATCCACCAGCCACTGAATGTAGTTATGCGAGCTCGCCATCAGCCGCCACGGCATAATCAGCAGCCCAATCGCTCCCGTGATCAGCCCCCCCGTCCGAAAGCTGATGAACCGCGGCGCCAGGTTGGCAAAGTCGTTCGACGGCCCCACCACGTTGGCGCCGATGTTCACGTTCAGTGTCGCGACCAGCAACGCGATCAGCCCCAGGAACGCGAGCAGAGGCTGGTGAAACCGTCCCAGCAGGACAACGGGCGACCAGATCGCTTCGCCAAAGATCACAGTCGATGCCGACGTGCAGGTAATGCCCAGCAGCGAAAACAGAGTCATCGCGACCGGCAGTCCGAACGCCTGTCCAATAATCTGCGATTCCTGGGATTTGGCGTAGCGGGTAAAGTCTGGGATGTTCAGTGAGAGCGTCGCCCAGTAGCCAACCATTCCGGTCAGTGCAGGGAAGAAGTACGCAAAGAACGAAGACCGCGTATCAAAGTGGCTCGGAGCGGAAAGCAGCGGCCCCACTCCGCCTGCCTTGTGCAGAATGAACCCAAGCAGCAGTGCCGACATGAAGATCATGAACGGCGCCGAGAAGCTTTCCAGAAAGCGGATGGACTCGACTCCATTCCAGACCACGATCATGTTGAGCACCCAAAATCCAAAAAAGCAGGCCCACGTCACCCATGGCATTGCGGCCGCACTCGGCGAAATCACGGTGATCATCTGCGCAATCGCAGTGCCGCCGATCCAGCTTTGAATTCCGAACCAGCCGCACGCCACGATCGCGCGCAACATGGCGGGAACGTTGGCTCCTGTTACGCCAAAGGGTGCCCGCACCAGAACCGGAAAGGGAATGCCATATTTCGCGCCCGCATGGGCATTCAGGACCATCGGGATGAGGACGATCAAATTGCCGAGCAGAATCGTGCCAATCGCCTGCTTCCAGTTCATCCCTCCGGCAATCAGGCTGGACGCAAGCATGTAGGTGGTCACTTCCATCGACATGGAAAACCACAGCGCAATGTAGTTGTACGTTCCCCAGGTGCGCTGTTCGGCAGTTGTGGGAGCCAGGTCCTTGTTGTAAAGGCGCGAGTCGGCGCGAAGGTTGCTACTTTCCGTCAGCGTGCTCGGACCTTCGGCGTAGAAGCTCATGCCCCCGGCAACCTCCGATGCAGATACTGTCCGCGTCCCACTCGCCCCACGAATTGCCCTCTGTCGGCCACCAGCTCTCCGCGCGAGTACACCTGGCTCGTGTTGCCCTCAACCTCGAAGCCTTCGAAGATGGAGTAGTCGGTATGCATGCTCTGGGTCGCTGCAGTAATCGTATACTTCGCCTTCGGATCCCAGATCAGAATATCCGCGTCGGAACCCGCCGCCAGCACTCCCTTCTGCGGGTACATGCCGAAAATCTTAGCCGGCGCCTCGGCGGTAATCTCCACAAACCGCTCCAGCGAGATTCGCCCGGCATTCACGCCATGGTGATACACCAGCTGCATCCGGTTTTCTATCCCGGGGCCTCCATTCGGAATCTTCGTAAAGTTACCCCGGCCCAGAGTCTTCTGGTCGGAGAAGCGAAAGGGGCAGTGGTCGGTCGAGACCACCTGCAGCACGTCCCCTCGCAGCGCCTCCCACAGCGGCTGCTGATTCTGCTTCTGACGCAGCGGCGGCGTAAACACATACTTGGCATCCTCGAAACCAGGCTTGCCCATGTCATCGTCAATCGAGAGCACAAGATACTGCGTGCATGTTTCTCCCATCACCGGCAGCCCGCGCTTCCTCGCGGCCTCCACCTCTCGCATGGCCTGCTCGCAGGAGACGTGGACGATATAGGTGCTGGCCCGGCCGGCCAGCTCGCTGATCGCCACCACGCGATGCACTGCTTCGGCCTCGGCAACCGTCGGCCGTGTGAGCGCGTGATAGAGCGGGCCGGTATTTCCCGCCTCCAGCGCCTCCTTCACAATCGCGTCGATCACCGTGCCGTTCTCCGCATGCACGCAGACCAGAGCGCCCAGCTTTGCGGTGCGCTCCATCAGCTTGTAGATCGTGCGGTCGTCCACCATCAGCACGTTGGGGTACGCCATAAAAATCTTGAAGCTGGTGATCCCCTGCGCGACCATCTGGTCGACTTCATCAAGCCACGCATCATTCGGCCCCAGATCCGTCACAGCCATGTGCAGCCCGTAATCGATGCAGGCCTTGCCTTCCGATTTCGCGCGCCACGTCGCAAACGCCTCCGACATCGGATGCCCCATCGACTGCAGCGCAAAATCAATCACCGTGGTCGTGCCCCCAACGGCGGCTGCCCGCGTGCCCCACTCGTAATCGTCGGCGCTCACAGTACCGCCGAAAGGCATATCCAGATGCGTGTGGACATCGATTCCTCCCGGCAGCACCAGCATGCCCGAGGCGTCCACGACCGTGTGGCCGGAAGCATCCAAGGCAGCGCCAACCGCACGGATCTTCTCGCCTTCGATCAAAACGTCAGCCTGCGACGTCGCCGCGGCGCTCACCACCTTGCCGCCTTGGATCAAGATTCCCATCGAGCGCGCTCCTCACCGAATCCCGGTGCAGATGGATTATAGAAACACTCGCCGTTTGCTGCCGCAAAAGGTTCCGGAGACTTATCGTTTCAGCGCCGCTGTCGGCGGGGCGCACTCCGCGCCGCGGCTCCGTTCCGCCCAGCTTTCAGGCGGCAAACCAGTCGGCCGCTCCACCATGGTGATGCACCGGTCCACAGGGCATACCAGCGAGCACAGGTTGCAGCCAACACATTCAGTCTCATCCACTCGCGGAATGCGCTCCAGCGGCGTCTTGTACGGCCCTGTATGCGGCTTCGGCGGGTCGAGCTTCGGAATCCGGGTCACCGCTATCGTCTCCGCGCCGTACGTATGTGGCTTGGCATGCATCTCCACGTGACCATCCACCGGACCGCTGACCCGGTCCACATGGATGCATTGGTGCGCGCCATCCCAGCAGGCAATGTGACACAACTCGCAGCCGATGCAGAGAGCCTCATTGATCTGCGCAACAATCTTGTAGTTCAGGTTCAGGTGCTGCCATTCGGTAACCCGGGGCAGACTCAACCCGCGGAACTCATCCAGAGTCGCAAAGCCTTTCTCGTCCATCCAGTTCGCCAGGCCATCGATCATGTCTTCCACGATGCGATACCCAAAGTGCATGGCTGCCGTGCACACCTGTACCGTCCCGCAGCCAAGCAGCATAAACTCCACCGCATCTTGCCACGTGCCCACGCCGCCGATTCCCGACATCGGCAGCGGAGGCCCGTCCTGGGTATCGCAGTTCACCTGTTGCACCATATTCAGCGCGATCGGCTTCACCGCCGGGCCGCAGTAGCCCCCGTGTGAGCTCTTGCCATCCACATTCGGCCGCGGCTCAAAGCTGTCCAGGTCAATCGCCGTAATCGAGTTGATCGTGTTGATCGCGCTCAGCCCGTCGGCGCCCGCCCGCTTTGCCGCACGCGCCACCGTTCGAATGTCGGTGATGTTTGGCGTAAGCTTCACCAGCACCGGCGTGTGCGCCGCCTCCTTCACCCACTCCGTAATCATCTGGGCATACTCCGGCACTTGCCCAACCGCCGACCCCATGCCTCGCTCGCTCATGCCATGCGGGCAGCCGAAGTTCAGCTCCAGCCCATCCGCTCCTGCGCCTTCCGCCCGCTTCACAATCTCATGCCAAGCCTCGCGTTTCGACTCCACCATCAGACTCGCGATGACAGCGTGCTGCGGATACCGCTTCTTCACCTCCACAATCTCGCGCAGGTTCACTTCAATTGGTCGATCGCTGATCAACTCAATGTTGTTGAACCCCATCATCCTCTGTCCCGACCAGTCCACTGACGAGTAGCGCGAGCTGACGTTGACAATGGGCTCGCCAATCGTCTTCCACACCGCTCCTCCCCAGCCCGCGTCAAACGCGCGCATGATCTGCTCGCCGCAGTTGGTCGGCGGAGCGCTCGCCAGCCAGAAAGGATTCGGGCTGCGGATCCCTGCGAAGTTCGTCGTCAGATCAGCCAATCCTGGCCTCCGTTCTCTCGCCCAGCATCGCTGCAATCCCCAACGCAGCCCGCTTCCCGTCGGCGACTGCGTCCACCACCTCGCGTCCTCCGTTTACGCAGTCGCCCCCGGCAAAATATCGCGGATTTGAAGTCTGTCCGGTAGCACGGTCAATGAGAACGTGGCCACGGTCGATAGTTACACCGCGCACCTGCTCCACTAACTCGAGCAGTGGAGACTGCCCAATCGCCGGAATCACCAGATCGCACTCAATCGTGAACCGCGAATCCGGCAGCTCGCGAAGGCCGCCGTCAGGGCCGGTAGTCACCTTCACGCATCCCAACTCCACAACTCCGTCGATCTCCCGGACGGCCGCAGGAGCAGTCTCCCACAGGAATCCCACCCCCTCGTGCAGCGCATGATCGTATTCAAACGCGAATGCCGACATATGCTCCTGGCGCCTCCGGTACACGATAGTCGAGGTCTCCGCGCCCAGGCGCTTGGCGGCACACGCGGCGTCGATAGCCGTATTCCCAGCTCCAACCACTACCACCCTCTCGGGAGCCCTGGTAATCGAGCCCGTCTTATAGCTGGCAATGAACTTCAGCGCATCCACCACGCGCTTAGTTGCGCCCTCCACCTTCAGCCGGTTCATCTCTCCCAGTCCCACGCCCAGGAACACAGCATCAAAATCTCGCTCCATCGCATCGAGTGCAGCGGCATCGATCTCCTGCTCGACAAACGAAACACCAAGTCCGCGCACCATCTCCACCTCGCGCAGGCTGTCGGACGGGCGAAGCTTGTATTCAGCCACTCCATAGGTGTTCAGGCCGCCCGGCAAAGCGCGCCTGTCAAAGATTGTGACGCCAAAGCCTTGCTGACGTAGCTCCGCGGCGCACGCCAGGCTCGCCGGCCCTGCGCCAATGCAGGCGATCCGCTGGCGCTGCTCCGCTCGGTTGCGCAGCGGAATGGTGCCGCCGCCATCGTAATAGCTCTCCATGGCAAACCGCTGCAGCCGCCCAATTTCGATCGCCTTCTCGCCCCGTCCATGCATCACGCAGGCGCCCTCGCACAGCACCTCCACCGGACACACTCGCGAGCAGCTCGCCCCAAGCACATTCGCCTCCAAGATTGCGCGCGCCGAACCCGTCACATTGCCTGAACTGATCTTCTTGATGAACCGCGGAACATCGATGTGAGTGGGGCAGGCGCCCATGCACGGCGCGTCGAAGCAGTTTAGGCAACGGTGAGCCTCTACCGTTGCCTGACGCGAGTCAAACGCCGGATGCAGGTCTGGAAACTTTTCCTCGAGCTTGTTGGTTCCTGACGCGTTCAGCAATGGGCCCTCATCAATTTCCTGATTTCAACCGCTCTGCTTGCCATTGCCTGCAGCAGTGAAACTGCCCCGGATACCCAGCGCTCGGTACTGAAAGCAGAGAGTGAACGTTAACCCAGCCTCCGCTGCAAGTCAATTTCAGTCGCATTCATAGTGGTGCGCTCCGGAAAGTTCCGCCCACAAAAGCGAAATCCTTCCAAACAGAAGGAGCAATGGCACACTCCCCAACCGTACTAGTGTCGCGGCAGGGGAGTATCCAGCAGCAGCTTGACCGCTTCGCTCACCGTCATCGACTTCACGGGCTGATACTCTCCGGTATCGAACTGGAGCCGCTGGTTGATCGTCTTCACCATCAGTGCCCGCACCGAGATCTTCTCTACAATGTGCTGCACCACCCAACGATTACCGGCCGCGTTGACTTGGTCTACCTTCGTCGTGCCTCCGGGATACAGATGGGCCACCATTCCCCAGCCGATATTCACTGCGCGCGTAAGCGTCGCTTCCAGATGCACCACATACTTTGTCTGAGGATCGATCCACGCGCGACCCTCAACTCCCGTCAGCGCCGCGGCCTCCATGTCCGGCGGAGACCACTTCGGATTCGGCTTGAAGTCGAGCACCACCAACGCTCCGGACCCAGCCGACCCCTTCGGAATCTGCGGCTGCCCCGGGGCATAGCTCCAGAGGAACGCATCGGGCATCTGCTGGATGAGCCGTACGCCCATCTTTTTGTTGTCCTGCTCCCGCTTGATGTGCCTTGTAAATCCGGAGGGATCCTTCAGAATATCGTTCAGCCTCGCCTTCTCCGCATCATCTTCATCCTGGGTCAAGGGGCGCCCATCGCGCTGAATCATTCGCGCCACGGTTCCTTCCGGCGTTTCGATCTGGTCGCGGGTATGGTCACCCTTTTCATCAATGGCGTGATACCGGAAGCGCAGATAGGAGTTCGGGTGCTGGATCAGGAGAATCTCGTTCTTCATCGCCTCCAGCGCCCAGTTGCGCGCAGGCTCGCTCGGCGGCCCGGCGGTCGTTCCGTCCTGCACAGCGGCGGCCACCGTACTCTGCAGGAGGCAGCCGCATAGGCCCGCAATGGCGATCCATCGGATCTCTGCCCTCACAGGTCGTCGGAACAGCAGCCTTACCGGTTGTGCCATCGTCTTCTTTCACGCGGCACAAATGCCGTCTTGCATTTGACGTCATTGGAGAAGTCAAAGTTTGCTGCTGCTGTCGTCCCTCGTTTGCCTCCAGACGGCAAGCTGCGTATAGTTCGGGCAAGTAGCAAACATCTGTCCTTGGAGTGCCGCGAAGCCTATGAAGCCAGCCGAAGGGTCTGCTGTTATCGGAAAAACCATCACCTTAAAGGGAGAAATCTCCGGAAGCGAAGAGCTCTACATCGATGGCAATTTCGAGGGCTCCATCCGCTTGCCCCAGAACAGGCTCACCCTCGGTCCAAATGCCACAGTCAAGGCGGATCTCGACGCAGGCGATGTCGTCATCTACGGCAAGCTTGACGGAAATGTGCGTGCCGCCGGACGTCTGGAACTCCGCGACTCAGCCGTTTTGCGCGGAGATATCCATGCGGGCAGGCTGTCCATTGAAGAAAATGCCAGCATGAAAGGTAAGGTCGAGCTCACTGGCACCCAGCCGGCCAAAACGCCTGCCGCCGAGGCCTGAGCAGGGAAGGGAACCGCGAACGAATGGTCAGCTTCTTCGGTGGCAAAGAGAAGTCCGGAGGCGGTGCTGCGTCCTCCGAGCGCGTCCCCCGCAGTTCCAGCGCATGGGGCAAGATTCTGGAGCGCATGCGTGGAGAGGAATCCCTTCGCGTCCTCGATGTAGGTCCTACATCCTCCGGCAATATCAACTTCATCACCGCACTCGGACATAGCATCTATCTGGCGAACCTGGTCGAAGATGCCGCGAAGAAAGAGTGGACCCCGACTCAGGCTGACGGCACTCCTGGCCCTTTCGACGTGGAGCGCTTCCTCTCCACTCACCTTTCCTTCTCAGGCCGTGGCTTCGACATCGTGCTCCTCTGGGATACCGCCGACTATCTCCCCGAACCCATCGTCGCACCCGTATTTCAGCGGCTTCAACAGGTCATGGAACCCAACGGCCAGATGCTCACGATGTTTCACTCTGCCAGCGCGGCGAGCGTCACGCCGGTCAAGGCCGACTTCTCCCGCTACCACCTCACAGATACCAGCAGAGTGGATGTACAGCGGTTCGGCGACTATCCACTCCTCAATACCTTTACCAACCGCCAGATTGAAAAGCTGCTGGAGGACTTCAAAAGCTTCACCTTCTTCCTCAGCAAGGACAACGTTCGGGAAGTCCTCGTCACTCGCTGAAGCAGCTTGCAGGCAAGTAAAAAGGTGCAGCAGTTATCGCTGCACCTTTGTCATATTGGCTACTTGCCGTTGGTAGCAGCCTTGCCCGTCACCTTGCGCCGCTCTGCCCAGCGCCGCTTCATTGCTTCCTGAATGCGTTTCCGGCCCTCAGGACTTAGCTTCCGTTTCTTGCTTGGCTTGGCGCTCTTGCTCCCTTTTGGCCGGCCCGGTCCCTTGGTTCCGATATTGGAAAGTCCGGAGAGTAGCTCGCGCGCCTGCTGCAGCTTCTCTATCTGAGCGTCAATCTCCGCAAGAATCTTAGTTACTTCCACATTCCCTCCTGGCTTGCAATATGCTCCGCTTCCCTGAACACTGAAGATCTCAGGACCGTGCGCTCGGCGAAAGAGTCCAAAACGTGTCTACAGATCGGATCTAAATGGATGCAGCCAAAGAATATCACTCTTAGCTCCACTTATTCTGCTGACTTAACTCTTTTGTAACTTTCAAGTACTCATCGTCACACTACTCCTGAAGCTCCAGATGCTAGACTTGCCCAGAGAATGCGGAATATTCCTCTGCGCTTGTGGCTTCTAACTCTGCTCTCCAGCGCCCTCCAGATAATGTGCTTTCCCATCGCAGGGCCTGCTCCCGTATGGCGGGCAGCACTCTGCTGGATTGCGCTTGCGCCATTACTGCTCGCTCTTATCTCAACAAATTCCAATGGAAATGCGCTTCGGATCCGCGATGGCCTGATGCTCGGCTATATCTCCGGAATTCTCTGGTATCTCGGTAACTGCTACTGGATCTACGCCACCATGCATACCTATGGCGGCATCGCAAAGCCGGCCGCCGCAGGCATCCTGCTGCTCTTCTGCCTCTATCTCGGAATCTATCAAGCGGCCTTTGCCGCAGCGCTCACCGCCATCCATCGCCGATTCGGCAGGGGCCCGGCGTTGCTCTACGCTCCGTTCGTCTGGGTAGCCGTAGAACTCGTCCGCGCAAGAATCACCGGCTTTCCCTGGGACCAGTTAGGCATCGCTCAGATCGACAATCCCGTACTGACCCGCCTCGCGCCTTACACGGGTGCCTACGGCCTGTCCTTCGCAATCGCAGCCGTCAACGCGCTCTGGCTCACACGACTTACCCTTCGCCGCCGCCGCCATACCCGAACACTGCTCGTCACCACCGCCGCGGTGGCTGTCCTGCTCTACGTTGCAGCCTTCAGCCGGCTCCGCGCTCCCCGGCAGGAGCAGATGTCAGCCGTTGCCACACTCGTTCAGGAAAATCTCGAAGTCGGCGCCGACGCAACCGCCGGCCCACCGCTGAGCCGCGCCGGGATGTTACAGGCCTTCTCCGCGCTCAGCCTCTTTCCTCCTGCGGCAGTGGCTTGTGACGGCATGCCCGAATCCCCCTCCACGCACTGCGGTACTCCTTCATCGGAGCAGCAGGGAAAGCCATCCGCCCAATATCTCGCTCCCACTCAACTCATCGTCTGGCCGGAGGCGCCAAATGACTTCTTTGACGCGGACCCCGAATTTCGCAGTGCGATCTCTCAGTTAGCGCGAACCGCGCGCGCTCCGGTCATCGCCGGAAACATAGGCATGACACCCAATCGAAATGTCGCCAAAGGCTACGACTTATATAACTCCGCCGACTTTTTCCTGCCCGATGGCTCATTCTCCGCGCGCTATGACAAGATGCATCTCGTCCCCTTCGGTGAGTACGTCCCTTACAAGCAGTTATTCTTCTTCGCGGGAAGCCTGTTGCAGGACGTCGGCGTCTTCGACCCAGGCCGTAAGCGCATCGTATTTACCGGCGATGGACATATCTATGGCGTCTTCATCTGCTACGAATCCGTGTTTGCCGATGAAGTCCGCCAGTACGCCCGAATGGGTGCTGAAGTACTGGTCAACATCTCCGACGACGGCTGGTACGGCGACACCAGCGCCGCCTGGGAACATCTCAACCAGGCCCGCATGCGTGCTATCGAGAATCGTCGCTGGCTGCTCCGGGCGACCAATACCGGAGTGACCGCCGTCATCGATCCCTACGGCCGCGTCACCGCCGCGATCCCCCGTCACATCCGCAGCAGTCTTCGTGCTGGCTTCAATTACCGGCAAGACGTCACCTTCTACACCGCCCACGGTGACTTGTTTGCCTGGTTTTGTGTGTTCGTCGCGCTCGCAGGTTTAGCCGGCAGCGCTGTCCCAAACCGCCAGCGCGCTTACCCCTCCACGTAGATCACTGCTGCGGAGGCTGAGCCGGCGCAGGCGGGGGATTCTGCTTGTCCCCTCCGCCAAACAGCCGCTGGAAGAAGTTTCTCTTCTTCGGTGCTTGGTCGGCTGGCTGCGCCGGCTGTCCTGGCTGCGTTGGTGAACCCGGCGCGCTCGGGACTGACATTCCGCCCGGAACCAGACCTGGCAACAGCTCTCCTGCTCCAGACCCCATGTGGCTGCATGTGCTGTTCGGCACCGTCCCATCGAGGAACGCGATGTAGTAATCCTGCGGGCAGGTGTCATCAGCTGGCAGCCACGTATTCTTATCGATCCGCACCTGGTGCACCCCTTCCGGGGCTGTAAACGGCTTCATGTCGGAATACTGCGGCAGCTTGATCGCCCGGTTCATGAACTCCGCCCAGATCGGTGCAGCCGCATCCGCTCCCTGCAGCGGTCGGGTCAGCCCCTTCGAAATATCCGTGTAGTCGTCATTCCCCACCCAGATAATGCACAGCAGATTGGAGGAGTAGCCCGCGAACCACACATCATGGCTGGTGCCGGTCTTGCCGGCGGCCGGAGCCCGGAAACCATGCGCTCGTGCCGCAGAAGCCGTGCCGAACGTCATCGCATTTTCCATCAGCGACTGCGTCAGATACGCAGTCCGCGGGTCCATCACCTGTTTGCCCGTCGGCGCAAAATCCGCAACAATGTCGCCGTTCGCGTTGCGTACGCTCGCCAGCAGCCACGGCTGCTCGTGCACGCCGCCGTTGGCGAACACCGTATACGCTCCCGCCATATCGATCGGTGTCGCCGAGTAGGTGCCAATCGCCATCGAGGGCGTCGCCCGCACCGAGGTAATCCCCGCGGCACGCGCCAGCGCAGCTACATTCTCATAGCCCACTTGTTGGGCCAGCGAGATCGTCGCAATATTCAGCGAGTGTGCCAGCGCCTGCACCGCCGTTACCATCCCCGGATACTCGCCCCGCTCGAAGTTGCCCGGCGTGTAGGCTTTACCGTCAAACTCGAAGTTCTGCGGATCGTCATTCAGCGCCGAAATGGCCGTGAATACGCCATTCGCGTCAAAATCCGTCCCATTCAGTGAGCTGTTGAACGCAGTCGCATACACAAACGGTTTGAAGATCGAGCCCGTCGGCCGCTCCGCCACAGCATGGTTCAACTGCGACACCCCGTAGTTCCTGCCTCCAACCAGCGCCAGGATCTGGCCCGTATGTGGATTCAGCGCCACCAGCGCCACCTGCGGATATGTGATCTCGGCGTCCGTTTTCTTGTGGCGCTTGCGTACCAGCTCATCCACATTCTTGATGCCGACCTGCACCGCCTCCGCCGCCGCCCGCTGCAGCTCGGGGTCCAGCGAGGTGTAAATCCGCAGGTTGCCGCGCGACACCTCCTGGTCCGAAATTCGCTTCTCCAGCTGCTCATGCACCAGGTCCACAAAGTAGGGCGCTTCGGAGGCGTCCATGTTCGGCGCGGCAAGTTTCAGTGGCTCGGCCTTTGCTCGGTCTGCCTGCGCCTGCGTCAGCGCTCCCGTATCCGCCATCGCGTCCAGCACCACATTGCGCCGGGAGATAGCACGTTCCTTGTGCATGAACGGGTTGCGCCAGCTCGGCGATTGAATCAGTCCCGCAAGCAAAGCGCATTCCGAAACATCCAGCTGCCGGAGGTCCTTGTCGAAGAACGCCTGCGCCGCCTCGCCAAAGCCGTTGATGCCATAAGTCCCGCGCTGTCCTAGCGGCACCTGGTTGGCGTACATCTCAAAGATCTGCTGCTTGTTGAATCGCGCCTCCAGTTGAAACGTAATCATCAGCTCGGCAACTTTCCGTGAGAGCTTCTTATCCGGACTTAGAAAGAAGCTGCGCGCCAGTTGCTGTGTGATCGTCGAGCCGCCGCAGCTCATCCTGTGACTCATCAAGTCCTGGACAGCGCACTCGAACGTGCGCACATAGTTCACTCCGTGGTGCTCAAAGAAGCGGCGGTCCTCGATCGATGTCACAGCCTGAACCAGTTGTGGCGGAATCTCCTTATACGTGACCAGCCGCCGCTTGATGCGGTTCTTGTCCTCGCTCAGGGCCGTAATCAACTGCGGCTCCAGCTCGTAGGCGGCCAGAGCGGCTCCGTTGTCCGCGGTAATAGAGCTCACCGACCAGCCTTGTCCCGGCTCGCTGTCCCCCGTGCTCGGCGCGGTCGTAATCGTGGCGCCGTCCGTCGAGTGGTAGCTCTCCGGCCCGGGCTTGATGGTGATGCTGTTCCCACTGACCGTGAAAGTGCCCAGCTTCGGATTTGCGTTATATCCCGCGATGCGCAGATTCTGCGCAATCGTGGGTACGCTCAGGCTCTGTCCCACGCGCACCTCGCGCGGCGCGGCAAACACCTGCGACACGCTGGCGAAAATCGGTCCGGAAGCCAGCCGGTCGTCCACGATCTTCTGGTACTTCAGGTAGATAACACCAAAGACAACCGCACCCAGCGCCACGCAGATCAGCACCGCAGCAGCAATCCCCCGCAGAATGCGGTGCTTCGTGCCTGCTTTCTTCCCGACACTTCCCAGCTTCACTTTGACAGGCATTCTGACCGACGAGCCTCCGGCTCTAAGCGCGGCTCTCGGCGCACAAGAGCGTTTGCATATGCTTCACGACGCCCGCAACCGGCACGTCCTCTGTATGGCCCGTCAGGCGGTTCAGGACTTCCACTTTTCCTTCGGCGAGCTTCTTTCCGACTGCAATACGAAACGGCACGCCGATCAGTTCAGCGTCTTTGAATTTGACGCCGGCGCGCTCGTCCCGGTCATCCAGCAGGACGTCGATTCCGGCCGCAGCCAGTTGTCCGGACAGGTTCTCCCCCGCGGCCAGCAGTTCTGCTTCCTTCACATTGGTCACCGTCACCACTACTTGGAACGGCGCAATCGAGGGGGGCAGGGCATAAGCGTCAGTCTGTCCGCGTGTGCCGAACTGTGCCGCGGACTGCTCAATCGCGGAGGTCAGAATCCGTTCCACTCCAATTCCGTAGCTCCCCATGATTGGCGTGGTCTCCTTGCCATCCCGGTTCAAAACACTGGCGCCCATGGACTTGGTGTACTTGTACCCGAGCTTGAAAATATGCCCAATCTCCACCGCCTTGCCGATCCGCAGCGGCTCCCCGCTCACCGGATCCGGCTCGCCCTCGTTCACGCTGCGGATATCGGCCACCAGCGTCGGTTTAAAATCCCGCAAGGGAGTCACATTCCGCAGGTGGTACTCCTCCTTGTTCGCGCCCGAGATCAGGTTGGTCCGGCCCTCGAGCGCTGCATCCAGCACAACCAGAACTCCCGGCTTCCGC
>Ga0068855_100004812_pt1 | contig 16486 bp, 12 predicted proteins | sample KBSCornC52_FD_66592 | JGI IMG/M metagenome (GOLD analysis project Ga0068855, IMG submission 66592) | Corn rhizosphere microbial communities from Kellogg Biological Station, Michigan, USA - KBS Corn C5-2 | ecosystem: Host-associated > Plants > Roots > Rhizosphere > Soil ...
GAGCGCGACCACGTTCAACCAGTGGTACAACACGGCCGCCGGGGTCAATCAGGAGATCCAGGGGATGCTGACGCTGACGGAAACTCCGGCCGGCTCGGGCATCTACGTGTACGACACGAATGCGTTTTTCCCGCTCGACGGCATGGGCTTCGGGACCACGCCGGGTCAGACGCACAACTACGCCTTCACTACCGAAATCCACGTCCTCTTCGAGTACCAGGCCAAGCAGGTGTTCACCTTCCGAGGCGATGACGACCTCTGGATCTTCGTGAACGGCAAGCTTGCGCTCGACGAAGGCGGCGCACATCAAGCCCTCCAAGGCAGCATCGACTTCGACGCACAAGCGGCCGCCCTCGGCATCAGCGTCGGCAGCACGTACCAAATGGATATCTTCCAGGCGGAGCGTCAGACCACCGAATCGAACTTCCGGATCGAGACCAACATTCGCTGCTTCCAACCGGTCACCGTCAAGTAAGCGGGCGAAGCGCGGGCGCGCGCAAAATCGAAGCGACTGCTTCCCGGCTCGAATCGCCTCCAACGCGATTCGGGCCAGGTTGGAGGGCACCGCTGGAACGTGCGCGTCGCCCAACCGATCGCGTCACCAGCGCAGCCCATCACCGTCACGGCGTCCCACTCCCACCGCGCCAGCTCCCCGCTGTAAAGCGCGCTTGGTGACCCGCAGACCACGCTCGCCCTACTTCGCCAGCTTGGCAGCCAATAGATCGACCCGGTCGATGCGTGGCGGCTCGGCCAAGAGCTCGCTCGCTTTGGCCATCAACGCTGCTGCGATCGGGCCGTTCAGATGCGCCGCACGCCCCGCCTCGTCGGGAAACGCGTCGAAGATGCCGAACTCGTTCTTGGAAAAACGTAGCGCAAACCAGACGGTGGTTGCGGGCTCCTGTTCGGCCAGCGGTAGCGCACCGGCGAGAAACGCCGCCACCTCTTCCTCTTTGCCGGCCTTCGCGACCAGACGTGCGACGATTGCGACTTTGACCATGGGTGTCCTCCTCGAGTAGCGGCACACGAACGTGCTCGGAGCGCGAACATAGCGACTCTCGCACTGAGTACGTTGCAGCGCAGCGTCGGTTACGAGCAGGCGTCCAGGGCGCGGCACCGGAGCGTCGATTTCTGCACGGCCGCGGTGCGCTGCGGCACTGATCACGGCGTGGGCACGGCCTCGTCCGGCACAATCGCCGCCCCTAGCTTCGCTGGGCCCAGGCGAACATGAACGAGTACGCCGCACGCGACCGTGACGAGGGCGGCGAGCAGCATAGCCCAGCGCATGCCGTCGACGAACGCGGTTCGCGCCTGAGCAACGAGCTGCTGGGCGTCTGCGGGCGGCATGCGTGCGGCCGCGGCCAGCGCGCCGCTCAACGTTTCGACGCCGGCGCGTGGCACATTGCCGAGCTCTGCCATGCGCAGGCGATAAAGTGAGCTGCCGAGCGTCCCGAGGATCGCAATGCCGAGGGCGCCGCCGAGCTCTCCGCAGGTTTCCGAGAGCGCGGAGGCCGCGCCGACGCGCTCGGCCGGCGCGTGACTCACGATCAGATCCGTAACGAGCGTGACCGCGGGGGACGAGCCGAGCGCCAGCAGAACCGACCCGCCGATCACCAGGCCGAGCGACGACTCGGGTTCGAGCGTTGCAAGGACGCCGAGACCCGTCGCAGCGACGAACAGGCTTGCGCTGATCACGCGCGCGGTCGGGAAGCGCTTCACGAGCTGCGGTCCGAGCTGGGAGCCGGTGATGAAGCCACACGCGGCCGGGAGCATGCACAAGCCCGCCGCGAACGGCGAGAGACCGTGCACCTGTTGCAAGAACAACGCAAAGAACAAGAAGCTGCCAAACGTGGCGAACAGGGCGCATAAATTGACGGCGAGCGAGATCGTAAATTCGGGGATGCGGAACAACGCGGGATCGAGGAGCGGCTCGGCGAGCCGGCGCTGCCGGCGAAAGAAGAACACGCCGATCAGCGCGCCGGCCGCGACCGAAACCGCAGCCAGCCAAGCCGAGCCGCCGAGCGCAATGCGCTTGATGCCATAGATGATCGGCAGCACCGCGAGCGCCGACAGCGGCGCGCTGAGCCAGTCAATCGAACCTCGTTGCTCGGAGCGAGACTCGGGCAATAGGAACGGCCCGAGCAGGAGCAAGAGCGCCATCACCGGCACGCCGATCAAGAACGCTGACCCCCACCAGAAGCGCTCGAGCAGTAGCCCGCCCGCGACCGGCCCGATCGCCGCGCCGGTCGAGAAGCTCGTGGCCCAGACGCCAATGGCGAAGGTGCGCTGCCGCGGATCGGTAAACAAGCTGCGAATCAGGGACAGCGTGGACGGAGCGAGGGTCGCCCCGGCGATCCCCTGAACGCCGCGCGCCACGATCAGCAGGCTGGCGCTGGTCGAGAACGCGCACAGGGTCGACGCGGCGCCGAAGGCGCCGGCACCAATCAGGAGCAAGCGTCGCCGACCGATGCGATCGCCGAGCATGCCCATGGTGATCAGCGCGCCCGCCAGCAAAAATCCGTAAATGTCGACGATCCAGAGCAGCTCGGCGCTGCTCGGCTTCAGGGCTCGACCGAGTGACGGCAGCGCGAGATCGAGGACCGTCAGGTCCATCGAATACAGCATGCACGGTAAGGCGATGACCGCGAGCCCGATCCACTCACGGCGGCCGGCCTTCCCCGCGTTCGGGGCTGCTTCTGACGGGGGAGGCTCAAGGCTCATGGTCGTGAGTGCCGGCTGCGGTCGAAATGTTACGCCTGGCTTTGGCGTTTACGGCTTCGTGCCTAAAACGTGCGCTAGCCTTCGCCTCGGACTACGCCATGACCCGCAACGCCGCCGATCTGGAGATCGTGGCCGCCCTGCTCCGTGGCGAGCATGCGGCGTTTACGTCGCTCGTGCGCGCGTACCAGCCGGCATGTCTGCGTCTGGCGCAGGCCTGGGTGCGTGATCGAGCGACCGCTGCGGAGGTCGTACAACAGGCCTGGCTCTCCGCGCTCGAATCGCTCGCGATGTTCGAAGGGCGATCGTCCCTCAGGACTTGGCTGTTCGGCATCGTGATCAATCGGGCTCGCTCGCACATCCGGGCACGAAAGCGGACGATCCCGCTTTCCGCGCTGATCGCCGAAGAGGCGATCGAAGGCCCAACCGTCGAGCCGGACCGGTTTTTCCACGATGGCCCGTGGGCAGGCCATTGGTCAAGCTGGCCAGCGCCGTTTCCCAGCCCGGACAGCCCGCTCGAGCACGAGCGGCTACGGGCCCTGCTCGAACAGGCGATCGGCGCTTTGCCGCCGCTGCAACAAGAGGTGCTGGTGCTGTGCGACGTCGAGGGCCTGAGCGGAGAGGAGGCCTGTAACATTCTCGGCATTTCAGGCACTCACCAGCGTGTCCTGCTCCACCGCGCTCGGGGCAAAGCCCGAACGTTTCTCGAACAGCGCCTCGTGGACAAGGCCCAACCCTGATGAGCGACAAATCACTCGATCGATGTGAGGAAGTGGTGGAGCTCGTGAACGAGTACCTCGGGCACGCGCTCAGTGCGGCAGAGCGCGCGGCGTTCGAGGCTCATTTAGCCACTTGCCCGCCCTGCAGCGCGTACCTCGCGCAGATGAAGACCGTGCTCAGGCTCGCAGGCTCGCTTGGTCAAGCGGCGCCGCAAGCCGATGTCGAGCAGCAGCTGATGGCGCTATTTCAGCATTGGCGTGACGAGAAATCGCGCTAAGGGCGGGCCCTAAGGCTTGGCGCGATCGTTCGGCGCGGTCGCGAGCACGCATTGCGCAATCCAATACGTGTCCGTCACGCGCGACGTGAGTCCCTAGCTCGAGCCGACTTCGATCTGCAGCCGCCGTCGACGTTCCAAGCTCAAGTTTGGTGATCGAGTTTGCCGTGAATGACGTTCGAGCTCGCGTTCACCTGGACGGTGCTGGGCGAGCGGGCCCCCGCTGCGTTCGCATCGCCACAAAGCACGACCGTGCCCGCCTTCGGCACGAGCAGCGACGTCGTGGTGACGCCGTAGGCCCTGGCCTCCGCGGGGCCCACGGCCACGCGCGCGGCGAGAGCGATCCGGTACGCTGCCCGCACTCCCACGACATCCTGCAGAGTGACGCGCTTGCCGCTGCTCACTCGGTAAGTCTCGCAACGCAGGGAGTTGCGCGCGTGCGCGGCGCCGCTCGTGTAATCGCTCTCGAGCCGGTACACGGATAAAAAGCCAGCCGCAGACGGCTGCGGCAGCACGACTTCTGTCGCGTCGGTCTCACGCTCGTGGCCCAGCGCGCTGACCTCGTGCTCGAGCGCGCCGAGCGCAGCGGATGCCGCGATCAGCAAGCGTCCATTCGCCTGCAGCTCTTCGACACAATAGTTGCCGCGGCACTGCGTGTCGATGCGATACGACGCGGCCTCGAGGTGTGTCGGATGCGCGCGGACCGTGCCACTGTCGGCGAGCCAGCGCGTGGTGATGCCAGCGGCAGCGAGCGCAGGTCGCTGCTGCGCGACGAGTTCGCCGGCCAAGGAGCTCGCGAGTCCGAAGATGGCCATGATCGTGCCGGCGTCCATCGAGCTCCGGTTCTAGTCGAACCCGGCGCGCGGAGCACCCCCAACGCCGATCGAGGTGGAATTTTTTTGATGGTCACGCGCGGCATCACGGGCCGTCGTAGCCTTCGGCGGCCCGTTGCGGCAGGCCTGAGGCGTGACCCGCGTGCGGCGAGGGTTCGAACGCGCTGCTCTCGCCAGCGCACCTCGACGCCGAAGGCTCTGACGCGATAGCGACGTGGCTCGTGACCATCAATAAATCAAAAGAACGAGGGTCGCGTTTGCTCAGAACACTGCTCGTGCAGTCCAGCGCGTCGCAGCAGTGCGCAAAGAGTCGCGCTTCGCGCAGCGTGGGCCCAGTTTCACGCGCTGCGAGGCCGCGCGCTGTATTCGAGTTGAATACGAAAACTCGCAGCTTGCCGACGTTTGAGATTGGCGAAGCTCGGCCGCGATCCCATGATCTTTTGATGAGAAGCTTGGCGGGCCTTGGGCTGTTTCTGGTTTTGGCGTGTTCGAGTGCGGCGAGCCCATTTAGCGGCGATCAGTCGGGCGCGAGTGGAGGCAGCGCGAGCGGAGGCAGCGCGGGTTCTGTGAACACTGCGGGTGGCGCGCCCGAAGCCGGAGCGCCTCCGCTCACGGGCTGCGAAGCGACCCGCGCCGACCTCGAACGGAAGATGACGGGCGAGCTCGATGCCGCCGCGGTCGATCCGCAAGTCACGTCGGTGCCCGATTTTACGCTCGCGCTCGAAGCCGCTGACGGTCATCGCTTCGTGTATACGCACGGCGACTCGTCGCTCGAGACGCGCTATGAATCGGCCTCCACTTCGAAGTGGGTTGCGGCCGCGGTGATCTTGGCGCTCGTCGATCGCGGCGACCTGAGCCTGGACGATGACCCGGCAAAGTACCTGCCGTTCTGGCAGGCGCAAGGCGTGACGCTCGCACAACTTTTGTCGTTTACTTCCGGCTATAGCAAGGAGCCGCTCTGCTTCAATCTGCCCACTGCCGATTTCGCCGACTGCGTGCAGAAGGCGTATGCCGCTAATGCGAACCCCGCCGCGCCAGGGAGCGCGTTCGAATATTCGAGCACCCACCTACAAATAGCCGGGCTCATGGCCGTGCGCGCGACGAACGCGAGCGGCTGGGCGGAGATTTTTGCCGCTTGGCAAGCGAAGACTGGCCTGTTTCCCAGCGCGGCATTCGATTTGCCCTCGGCGAGCAACCCGCGTTTGGCCGGAGGTATGCATTGGACTGGTCGCGAATACCTGCAGTTCTTGCGCGCGATTTATCAGCAAAAGCTGCTCGAGGACGCGACGCGCAGCGCAATGCTCGCAAACCAACGCGGCGAGGCCAAAGTCGTGGCCTCACCGACCATCGACGCGATCAACCGCGATTGGGCTTACGGGTTCGGCAATTGGCTCGAGTGCCCGAGCGCAGTGGGGCCCGACACGTTCGATTGTGGAGCTGGACACCGCAACTCGAGTCCGGGTGCATACGGCGCGTACCCGTTCATCGACTTCGATCATCACTACCTCGGCCTGCTCGCGCGGCAGGGCTCGCTCGGCACATTTCGCGAGGGGGACGCGCTGTTTCAGACCGTGGCGGCGGACGCCGAGAGCTGGGCGGACGCTTGTAACTGACGGCCGCGTGGCGCCGAGCGAAGCGTGGTCCCGATCATTCTTTACCCAAGCTCATCGACACGATCGCGCCGATGATCGGGCTGAGCGTAGCGAACGCGGCCTGAAGGCCGTCGCTTTTGGTCGCGCCGAGCTCTTTCAAAAGCGCGCCGCGTTGGCCGGCCTGAGCTTTGTCGAACAGCGGCATGGGGAAGGTCGTTTCAGCCATGCTGGCGGCCGCGCGATAGAACTCGGCGATGGCGGGAAGATAGACAGCCAAGAGTAACACGCTGAAATACAGGCCATACGTGAACACCGTCTCCTTCGCGTACGAGCTCTTTTCGATGGCCTCGAGCGAGCGCTGTAGCCAGCCAGTCGTGCCCACGGCGGCGACGAGCAGGATGCTCAGCGTCGTGATGCCGCGCTGTAGCCTCTGTCGAGCCTCGATTAGGCTCACGTAGCTTGGCTTGTCTCGCAGCAGCTCGAACAGGGTGACGCCGACCAGCGCGGAGATCGCTGATGCCACGAGCGAGCCGACGATGACAAAGCCCGTGAGGAAATGGCGGAGTGCCAGCGGCAGCAAAGCGAATTTGGGCAGCACGAACACCGCCTGGATCGGCGAGAGCTCGTCCACCACGGTGGGCAACGCGAGCGCAACCATGACCAATCCGGCGTATAGCCAGCCGACCACCGTTCGAAATACGCGCGCGAGATCGGCTCGGTTGAGCCAGAGTGCCGCCGCCCAGATGACCCCTTGCGCCGACACCAACGCTCGCCAAACATCGGCGATGGCGCTCTCGAATCGCGAACCCTTTGCCGCGGCTCCCACGGTCAACGACAGACCCGCATAGAGGAGTCCGGCGCCCAATAAGGGCAACAAGGTCATTCGGACCGCACTTCGCTCGGAGCTCTTTCCGCCCTCGGTTGACACGGGTGCCACCATCGCTCGGCAGCGTGCATCAACCACGGCAGAGGGTCTATCCGTGCGCCGAAATCTGGGTTTGAGGCAGGGAAATGCCGGCAGACAAGATTTTCATCCGAACTCGTATGCCGCGCGAGGCTTGCGCGGCCGCAGGGACGGCGAGCGCCTAGGCTCGCGGCCCACGGCACGATCCTCACGCACGGCGCGCCCGTTCCTTCGTGGGCCCCCAAAAAAAATTGCTCGCGATCGGCTGCGGTTCCACGACTGAATTTTTTGTGCTCGCAAGTGAGCGCTTCGTTCGAATGCGGAGCGGTGGAGTGGGGCGGAAGCGAGTGAGGAGGGGCTCGGGTCTATGTGGATCCAGAGTGAGAAATCGGATGTGAATATTTTCGCGTGAAGTCTCTGTCGCGAGTTGGCGCTCAAAACGCCACAGCGCGAGCGCACCGAGCTCGTCCTTTCTAGTCATGAAAGTGCTTGCCCTGAGATCGACACTGAGGGACCGTTTGGGCGGTATCTCAATGAACCGAGTATTAACGGTCAGCGTTTCGTGCGCGCTTTTTCTCGCGGCTTGCTCTTCGTCCAAGGGCGACGGCACCGCTGGCCCGAGCGGCGCGGGAGGTGCCTCGGCCGGGAACGCGAGCACGACTGGCGGCGCAGCGGGAACGAGCAGCGCCGGCAATACGAGCAGCGGCGGAATGGGCGCGAGCGCTGCCGCTGGAAGCTCGAGCACGGCGGGCACGGCGGGCACCGCGGGCACGGCTGGGCAAGCGGGCGCGGGCGGCACGGTGACGGCGTGTGCCGTACTGAACGCCGATCAGATCCTCGCGGCGCAGAAGCTACAAGAGCCCGAGTGGTACAAGGCCAACATTCCGCTGCTCGATACGCCGGACGCGAACATCAACGGCGTTTACTATTACCGCTGGAGCACTCACAAGCGCGCGCTGCGCTATACGACCGCGGGCGCGGGCTACATCGCGACCGAGTACGATAACCCGACATGGTACGCCGGAGACAGCTCGTACAGCGGGCTCTCGGACGCGGCCGGCTATCACATCCTCGATGGCCGCTGGCTTAGAAACCGCGGTTATGTCGACGACTACCTCAACTATTGGCTGCGTGGTGCGGGCAAGGGCGGGAGCCGCAATTACAGCGAGTGGATCAGCAGCGCGGCCTATCAGCGTTACCTCGTCACTGGTGATGCCACGCAGCTGAAGGCGAACCTGACGCAGCTCATCGCGCTGTACAATTCGTGGAACTCGAACTTCACGAAGAACGTCTCGGTCAACGGGACCGCCACGACCGACAGCCTCTATTTTCAGTCGCCGTTGTCCGATGCGACCGAGTACACCGAAACTTCGTTTCGAAGTACTGATGCGTTTGGGGGCGGAGCCGGTTTCCGTCCGACCATCAATAGCTATCAATACGCCGCTGCCTTGGCGATCAGCAAGGTTGCGCTGCTCGCCGGTGACACCGCGAACGCCAGCGCATTTGCCGACAAAGCGGCGGCATTGAAGGCGGCGGTTCAGCACTCGCTCTGGGATCCGCAGCGCCAGTTCTTCATGCACGTGTACAACGGAAGCTCGAGCAACCAGGGCATTGCCGGCACGCGCACGACGTGGCGCGAGGCGATGGGCTTTGCGCCGTGGGCCTTCGAGCTGCCGGATGCGACGTATTCGAGCGCTTGGCAATACCTGACTGACACGCGGCACTTTGCTGGACCGAAGGGGCCGTACACGCTCGAGCGCTTTCACGACTTCGAGGCCGAGCAAGGCGCGCTCGTCGGCGCGACCGTGGGCAGCGCCGCCAGCGCTTCCAATGGGCAGTACGTCGGGCAGATCGACAGCGCGACGAGCTCGGTGACGTTCACGGTGTTTGCTCCGGGAGCCGGCACCTACCCGGTGGATATTTTCTACGCGAACGTCGGTGGGGCAGCGGCGACGCATGCGCTAGTCGTCAACGGCGCTGCGGCTTCGCAAACCGTGAGCTACCCCGCTACCGGCGCAACGCTCGCCTTCTCCGGCTCGCAGCGGGTCAGCGTGCAAGTCGCGATGAAAGCCGGCGCCAACACCTTGAAGTTTTCGGGCGGAACCGGCTCGGCGGCGCTCGACCGTATCAGCACGAATCCGTATTTCGATTTTCAGGCGCGGCCCGCGACGCAGAACCACGACGACAGCAACTGCTGTCACTGGGATGGCCCGAGCTGGCCGTTCGACACGAGCATGATCCTGACGGGGCTAGCGAATCTGCTGCAGGACTATCCCACACAGACGTACGTCACGAAGCAGACCTACGACTCACTGCTCAGCCAATTTGCCACTCTGCAACATCGAAACGGCGTGCCTTACGTGGCTGAGGCGGCCGACGGCGACACGGGTGAGTGGATCTACGATGCCTCGGATTTCAGCGAACACTACAACCACTCGAGCTTCGTCGATCTCGTGCTCAGTGGGCTTTTGGGCATCAAGCCGCAGGCGGACGACACGGTTCAGCTGAAGCCGCTCGTGCCGGACGACTGGAGCTACTTTGCGCTGCAAGACGTGCCGTACCATGGTCACCTATTGACGCTGATTTGGGACCAAAGCGGCACGCACTACAACGCGGGCGCGGGGCTGCACGTTTGCCAAGACGGGACCTCGATCTATCAATCCGCGACGCTCGGCAACGCCACGATCCCGTTGGCGCCGGTCACCGTGCCGGCGGCGAGCCCCGCGCTCGACAACGTGGCCGCCAATGCTTGGACCGCAGATCAGGATTGGTTCAAAGGTTGGGACAACCGCAACTACACCGCGACCTTCCCAAAGGTGAGCGCGTCGTACACGAACACCGGGGTCAACGGCAAGCGCTGTCGCAGCGCGGATAACCCGCGCTGTATCGACGCACACGACAGCCCGCTCAAGGCGATTGACGGCTTCATCCGTTACGATGCGATGCCCGACGACCGCTGGACCAACGCCGGTTCGAGCAACGCCACCGACTCCCTCACGGTGGACTTTGGGCAAGCGCGCGCGATCAGCGAGGTCAAGATCTACACCTACGACGACGGCCAGGACATCCGTGCGCCGCAGAGCTTCGACGTTCAATACCTGTCGGGCACGAGCTGGACGTCAGCGCCCGGGCAGGTAAAGACGCCCGCTGCGCCAGCCGCCAACACAGCCAACGAAGTGACGTTTCCGAGCGTCATGACCGCGCAGATCCGGGTCGTGTTCACGCCCCAACCCGGTAAACACGTGGGCGTGACCGAGCTCGAGTCCTGGGCTCCGCGTCTGTAGCGAGTGGTGCGTCATGCGCGCCGGGCACGGTTATGCCGCGCCCGGCGGGGCGAGGTGGATCTTGACGGCCTCGGCGATGAAGTTCCAATCCGCGACGGTTCCGGCCCCGGCGGGGCTGCCGGTCATGATCGCGACCAGCTCCCAGTAGCGCGCGTGGCGCGGATCATAGGCGAGGTAACGCTCGTGCATGCCGCGACGCAGCTGCTCGTCGATCGGTTTATTTGCGGCATCTGCAATGCCCGCGAGGAAGCCTTCGACGACGGCTCGCCCCGCATCCGAACCGGGTGAGGCGCCCCGGGCGCGCGCATTGGCCGCGGCGCGCGCCGCTTCGAAGTTGGCCGTGCGCAACTTGAGCATGTCGAGCTTGTTCTCCGCCGCCTCGCGCGCATTGTTGCGTTGGCGCTCGACGAAACTCTCGTCAGTGAGCAGCTCATTCAGCTCAACCCAGGCGTCGAGCTGCTCGGGCGTGGGATTGTCGGGCAGCTGCGGCTTGCTCGCCTCCGCGAGCCGTTTGCGCCACGGACTGTCCAGCGGAAGGTCATCGGTGATGCGTTGATAGTAGCGTTCGATCACGTCTTTGCGTTCTTCGTTGGTCAGTTTTGTCACGGCACACAGTCTCCTCAAGTCGCTCTCTTTGGGATCACCAGCGCGCAGCGCAGCACGGAGAGCCGCTGCGACGCGCTGCAGCGACGACGCATGGGCCTCGACCGCCGCGAGCTGAAGGCGCAAAGCGTCCGCGAGCGACAGATCGTCACGCAGCACCTTCTTGATCGCTTCGAGGCCGACCCCGGCGTCTCGCAACGTGCGCACCAGGTCGAGACGAATCGTCGCGTCCTCCGCGTACAGCCGATAACCGCTCTTCGACCTCGTCGCGGGCGGAAGCAACCCCTCATCCGACCAGAAGCGCAACGTTTTGACCGGCACGCCGGTGCGACGCGAGAGCTCTCCGATCGTGACCGGCGGCTTGTTCATGACTCTAGCGTGAGGTCTCCCGTCACTGGAGAGTCAAGGGGTTTGGGCAAAATGATCAGGCGCGATCGAGCGCCTCACTCTCCCGCTTCGGTGGCTTCCGTGACCGTGCCTGGCTGATACGGAGCGTCCGGCGCGTCGCTGCTCGCCTTTGGACTCGCCTGCGCTACCGGCTCAGATGCTGAAGCACCGGTGCCGGTGGCCGGCGCGAGGAATAACTCCGCTTCGAGGGCGGGCCTCCGACGGAGGAGCGTCGCGTAGAGCCAGCCGAACGTCACAAATAGGATCAGCGTCTCGTCTTGGAAGTGGCGTTCGATGTCTTGATCGAGCGCTGACCAGTAGCCGAGAACGCACAGCACGAGCAAGGGCACCGCCACCCAGTGCAGCGGGATATTCAGTGGCACCGCCTTGGGCGAAGTAGCACTGGCAGCATCGCTGCCGTCCTCGGCATTGGGAGCGACCGCGGCGCTGCCCAATAGAGCCAAGAGGAAGACCAGATGGCTATAGTAGTTCGACGGGTTCCAGAGCACGAGGGCGAGGGGCAGCCCGAGTAACATCGCTTCGTGCAAAGGGCGCCTTCGTGCCAGCACGGCCACCGTTCCGAAGCAGCAGAACACCGCTAGCAGATGGATTGGCCGGCGCTCTTCCAGCGCGCGAGCGGCGTTTCCGTCCGAGCCTGCCACCAGAGCACGCAAGCTGATCTCGTTCAGGCTGCCTTCGCGATTGAGCAGCGTCACCTTGTCCCACCAATGGGACCACGAGCTGAACGAGTACAGCATGCCGGTGACGAGCACGGCCACGATCATCGTGAGTAGCGCGACGAGCACGACGCGGACCGCCGCGCGGTGCTCCGCGAGCAGCAGCTTCAAAGAGGGCAGCCTGCGCTCGCGTTGATAGTATTCGAAGCCCCACCACAGCGCGGGGATCGGGATGCCGATCAGCGCTGCTGCCGGAAAGGCGCGAATCATCGTCGATAGTCCCAGGCAAACGCCGGCGAGTGACCAGTGTCGCCGCTTCAGCGCGCAGGCAGCAAAGCCGAGCAACGCCAGCCAATCGTGGCGCAGCGTCGCTCCGCTCCAGTTCGTCGCGAACATGTACAAATCATTGGCGCCAAAGATGGTGAGCGACACGAGCATCGGCCAAAGCCCGAAGCTGCGCCAGATCGCCAGCGCCATCAGTGTGAGCAAGAGACCGTCGGCGAGCGCGGCGAGCGTCAATGACTGCTCGGTGGCCTCGCCGTGCGCGAGCAACAGGCGAGCGAAAAAGACCCACACGGGCGTCGCATTCGCGCCGTGGTCGGTGAGCGTCGACAAGAACTCCGGGCCCATCACGGACTCGAAGTAATGCATGTCCGTTTTCAGCGCCGCCCAGCGCTCGGCCGTGAAACGCTGGCGGATGCCGCGTACCTCGCCGGCAATGTCGGAGACGAGCCGCACTTTGTGATCGCGCAGGCTGCGCACCTCCGTGCGCGCGATCGGATCGAGCGAGCCGCCGAGCTCGTCCTCGGAGTAAGCGAGCACGCTGGCCAAGTAGACGCCGTCGTACTGCAGCTCTGGGAAATACTTGGCGAATGGCTGATACACCCGCATATCGTAGGTGTGCACGAACTCAGGCCGGTTCTCGGCGTGATTGCGGAACTGCGGGCGCCCGAGATTGTAAAACGACGCGCAGGCGAGCAGCGCGGTCACGATCAGGCTCGCCGTGACCACGCCGCGATGTACGGCAAAGCGTTTGCTTGCGACGGCGCACCGCCACATCGCAAGCAATGCAATCCCGCCCGCAGTCGCGCGCACGAAGGAGACCTCACGGCTGCCGATCGGCCAGGCAGAGTTGACCGCATCGAGCGCAAACCCGGCGGCAAGCAGCGTGAGCGCGCCGCCGAACGCCAGCACGATCGGCTTCGACCCAGCGCGGGTCGTGAACAAGAGCACGCCAAACGCGAACGCCAGATAGAGCAAACAGGTGCGCACGCGCGTGGCATTGGTTTGCCCGGCGACGCGCACGAGCGGAGGCGGCATTTCCGCCGGGCGCTCCGCAAACAGCTGCAACTCGGTGGCCGAGTACGCGCCGTCACCGCCCTGCACCGTGAGCCGCACGTAACGGCCCTTGCCGTTCAGCGAATTCGACCAGCGCTGGCGCAGACCGACGCCGTCGTTCTTTCCCGAATCCCAGACGGGCGTGAAGTTTCGTCGATCGTCGGAGACCGAGACCAAGTAATCGTCGTTGTTGTCGCCCTGAACGTAGGCGGCCACGATGGTCGTGGATTGTCCGAGATCATACTCGACGTAGGAGCGCTCGGATTCGAAGATCGCGGCGGTGATCGAGTTCCAATCTTCTCCCTCGTGCGCGCATTGACCGTCGGTCAGCACCTTGGCGTTGGCCACGCCGTGTGCGCTGGACGGCGCGCGACCAGACAGCAGATTTTTGGCAGCACCCGCTGCGTGCAAGCTTGCCGCCGCGACGAGCGTGGCGCAGAGCAGCGAGAACAAAAGGAAAGCCCTGTACAAGGATCTCATCCGGCGTTGCGTTCTACCCCCTTCAGCGCGTTCGCCTCAAGCAATGCGTGTGCCCAATTAGCTCGCGCGCCTCGACCGCGCTGCGGCGAGTCCGGAAAGTTCTGCTGGCTCAGCGTGGCACAGGAGCCTGACAGCGCGTTCACGGTCGGGCTCGGAGATGCAAGCCTCGTCAAATGGCAAGCTCGGAATTTTCCCCATTGTCGGAAAAGGAGCGAGCGAGCTCGAACGGCCAACGGTACGGGCTCAATTGCGCGCGCCGGGCTCGCTCACACCGCTCACGGGCCCAGCGTCTCGGGCGGCGAACTCGCGCTCGAATCCGATGTCGAAAATCGCGCACCGAGTCCGCAATGAGCGGGGTCCCCGCGGCAGCGCTCGGTAGCCGGCACACATTTCTCGTTCGGGGAAGGTTCGCGCTGGGCGTCCCCTCAACTCAATGTGGCGGATTGGGCTTTACCGTGTCGTTTCACTTCCGGGCGAAATCTTTGCAAAATCGTGCGGAACCGCTCCCAGATGCGATCGGTTTTCGCGGCTGCCGCATTGATAGGGGACATGTTCGGTTGGCTACGGCACAAGTTCCAGCGCGGCGACGGCCGCAGCAAAGCCCGTGCCGCTGAGCGGCATCGATTGCACGCGCTGCGCTTGCGTCGCCTGTTCGACGACACCCACGGCTTGATGTGGCGCACGCTCCGCCGCCTTGGCGTCCCAGCCGATCGCCTCGAGCATTCGTTTCAGCAGGCATACGTCGTCATCTCCGAGCACTTGAGTGAGATCGAGCCTGGCGGGGAGCGCGCCTTTGCCTATCGAGTCGCGCTTCGAGCCGCCCGAGTCTCTGCTCAGGGCACTGCTGGAGCAGCCTGCGGCGCCGAGTCAGACGAGCCGAGCGCCGAGCTGCGGTTCGACCGCGCGCAACTGCTCGCGATCTGCGATCGCCTTCTCGATCGGCTCGCCCCGCCACTTCGGGAAGTCTTCGTGCTTCGTGAGCTCGAGGGCTTGCATGACAGCGAGATCGCGGCCTTGCTCGAAATTCCTCAGAGCACGATGTGCGCTCGGCTTCTTTGCGCACGGCTCTGCCTTCGTGACGACGTCCAAGCAATCATCGAGAGCCACGCCCGGTCCGAGTTCAGTCGTGGCTGAGCAGCGCCTGATCGAGAGCAGTGAGCTTCCGCTCGAACGGGAGCTCCTGCGCGCTGCATCGGCCGAACTCGCGCCGCTTGCGGTGCGGCGGCGCGCACTCGCCGCGCTCGGCCTGCTCCGGATCATGCCCTCCGCTGCGAGCACCATCGCGCCCACTCCGCCTCGCGCGACGTTTCTCCGTCCCTACCAATGGCTTTTGAAATTGAGCCTGGTGGTCGTCATCGGCGTCGCGGTCGGCGCAGTGGCCGCGATGGGCTCTCTTTGGTACGAGAGTCGCCAGGCGCGCGACGCCCACGGGCTCGCCACGACGACCTCTGTGAAGCCGAATCCGAACCCGGTCGCGGCTGCGCCCGGATCCGTCCCGCAGCCACGCTGAGTAGTCCAGCGCGTTGCCGGAAGGCGCGCGAGCGACCGCCGCGCCGCAATCGGTGTGTCGAGACGAAGTCGCGGTCCCACCGCTGTCACCCCGTGGGCATACCGACGACACTCACGGACAATACCCAGCGCGAGGCTCGGGGCTGTTTTTGATGGTCACGCAGCCCGCCGAACGCCGTCCCAGCCTTCGGCGGCGCGGTGCGCGGAGGCTTCAGAGCCACGAAGTGCGGGCGAGACGAACGCGGAAATCGACCGCTCGTGCCGGCGGCGCGAGTCGCAGCGCGCGTGTATTTTTCGCGCTCGCTCTCGCTTCTAATCCAAACGAGTGGGCCCGGGCTGTGGCATCGCGCAACAGCGGCGCCATAGCCGTCACAATCGCGCGAACTGCGAATCCGCGGCCGTGTTCGCGCCCGTTCGCGAGGACGCGCGATCTGCCGCACTGGCGCTTTCCGCCCAGGCGCCGAGCTTGAGTATCTTTCTGACTACTTCTAGACTGTAAGTGAGCGTCGGGAATGGCGCTCATCGGCAGGGAGTTCAAGCTTTGGCGCAGCTCGGGCAGCACGAGACACTCACGCAACAGCTGATCCGCGAGATGGGGCTGAGCGAGCACGACATCGACCGGCGCAAACGCATCGTGGGGCTCGTTCCGCTCGATCTCGAGCGTATCGGCAAGATCAAAGATCTCGTAACTCAGCACGTCGATGAGCTCGCAAACTCGTTCTTCGACTATCTGGCTGCGCTCGAAGAGGGGCGGCCGTTGACGAGCGCCGGTGCGCGCCTCGAGCGTGCGCGCCAGCTCAAGCGCGATCATTTGTTGGCCATGGTCCGCGGCAACTATGACGCGGAGTATGCCGCGCAGCGGCTCGAGCTCGCCGTGCTCTACAGCCGGTGCAATCTGGATCTGCGCGTGTTTTTGGGCGCCTTTCACCACCTGCTCAAGAACATCGGTTTGAAAGTGATGGGCAGCTTCCAGCACGCCCCACTCGAGGGCTTCGAGGCCTTCATGTCGCTGAAGAAGATCGCGTTCCTCGACATCGGCATCATCGTGGATGCCATCGTTTTCGAGCGCGAGCGCCTGATTCGCACGCAACAGGACGCCATTCGCGAGCTCTCGACGCCCGTGCTGCAGATCCGTGAGCGGCTCTTGCTCTTGCCGATCATCGGCGTCAT
>Ga0068855_100004814_pt1 | contig 16479 bp, 21 predicted proteins | sample KBSCornC52_FD_66592 | JGI IMG/M metagenome (GOLD analysis project Ga0068855, IMG submission 66592) | Corn rhizosphere microbial communities from Kellogg Biological Station, Michigan, USA - KBS Corn C5-2 | ecosystem: Host-associated > Plants > Roots > Rhizosphere > Soil ...
CGCGGGGCTTTTTTCTTTATTGATTTCCGCCCAACGTATATTAGTTGGTGCTGATTTTTTCTTCCGACTGGATCGGGCTCTTTACGGCTTTGCCTTTCTTTTTAACTTCAAAAGCAAATTCGCCGACACCATTCTTCCCTACTTTGTAATCGACAACGACCGAGCCGCCTGAAAGGACGCCGCGGCCAACCATCAGCGACGCAACTTTAGTAAGGATTTTATCCTGGATAAGGCGGCGCAGCGGGCGCGCACCATAGCGCGGGTTGTAACCCTCTTTACCAAGATAGTCGTACACCGCCGGCGTTACAGTAAGCGTAATGTCTTTTTCCATCAGGCGATTAACGACCTCTTTAACCTGAATACCCACGATTTCGCGCACAGCATCCGGAGAAAGAATGTTAAAGATGATGATTTCGTCGATACGGTTTAAGAACTCAGGACGGAAGTAGTCTTTGAGCGACTGCTCTACTTTGTCTTTGGCCTGGATATAATTTTGTTCTTGGGTCGCGTGCGCCGAAAAGCCGATCTGCTCCATCTTGTCTATGTACTGCGCGCCGATGTTTGAGGTCATAATGATGACCGTGTTGCGGAAGTTGACCTTGCGGCCCTTGGCGTCGGTCAACTGGCCGTTGTCTAAGACTTGCAGAAGTATGTTAAAGACTTCTGGATGTGCCTTCTCGATTTCGTCAAACAAGACGACCGAGTACGGACGATGGCGAACCATCTCTGTTAGGCCGCCGCCTTCGTCGTAACCCACATAACCCGGCGGAGAGCCTATCAACTTCGAGACCGAATGCTTTTCCATGTACTCGGACATATCTACGCGGATGAGCGCCTTGTCGTCGTCAAACATAAACTCCGCGAGCGCGCGCGTAAGTTCGGTTTTACCAACGCCGGTCGGGCCCAAAAACATAAATGATGCGATGGGTCGGTTCGGGTCGGCAATACCGGCGCGCGAGCGCTTAACCGCGTCGGCAACTTTTTGTACTGCCTCTTCTTGGCCGACGACACGCTCTTTCAACTCTTCTTCAATGCGGCTAAGGCGGCGCGCCTCTTCTTCGAGCATGCGCGATACCGGAATGCCGGTCCACTTGGCAACGACGGCTGCGATGTCGTTTTCGGTAATTTCTTCTTTCAAAATACGGCGCGTTGACTGGAGTTTCTTCAATCGCTTTTGCTTTTGTTCGAGCTCGCGCTCAAGGCTGGGGATTTCGCCGTAGCGGATTTCGGCCGCGCGCGAAAGATCTACCGATGCTTCGGCGCCTTCGGCTTCAATACGCAAACTCTCGAGTTCTTTCTTAATTGATTTGATATCCTGCAAAACTTGTTTTTCGTTTTTCCACTTCAACTCAAGTTCTGAGGTTTGCTCTTTCAACTCGGCAATCTCGCGCTCAATATCTTTGACGCGCGTTTTGGCAGTGCGGTTGCCTTCTTCGCTGTCGGCATCTTTGCGGAGCGCTTCCTTTTCTACCTCAAGACGCATGATTTTGCGGTGTGCTTCTTCTAAAAGCGGCGGTTTGTTTTCTAAACTGATGCGCAAGCTCGATGAGGCTTCGTCGATAAGGTCAATTGCCTTGTCCGGCAAAAAACGGTCGGCGATGTAGCGGGCCGAGAGCTGTACCGCTGCAATAAGCGCGTCGTCGGTAATGTGCACTCCGTGGAAGAGCTCGTACTTTTCTTTAAGGCCGCGCAAAATTGCAACGGCATCGTCAAGCGACGGCTCCAAAACATACACCGGCTGGAAGCGGCGCTGGAAGGCCGGATCACGCTCGATGTGCTTTTGATATTCGCGAAGCGTGGTTGCGCCTATCACGTGCAAGTCGCCGCGCGCGAGCGCGGGTTTAAGCATATTGCTTGCGTCCATGGCGCCTTCGGCGGCGCCGGCGCCTATCATTGTGTGGATTTCGTCGATAAAGAGAAGGACTTTGCCTTCGCTTCTCTCGATTTCTTTCATAATTGCTTTGAGGCGCTCTTCAAACTCGCCGCGGTACTTAGTACCGGCGATAAGCGCGCCCAAGTCGAGCGAAACGAGATCTTTATCACGAAGCGATTCTGGCACGTCGCCGATTGCGATGCGCTGCGCCAACCCTTCGGCAATGGCAGTTTTACCGACGCCTGCTTCGCCGATCAAAATCGGATTGTTTTTGGTGCGGCGAGAAAGGATCTGTATCACGCGCTGGATCTCTTCGTCGCGGCCAATAACCGGATCGAGTTTATTATCAAGCGCCGCGCGCGTCAGCGAGCGCGTGTATTTAGGGAGCGCGCGGAATTTCTTAGAACCTTCGGCCTGCTGCGTAGTCTGCTGCTTTTGCGCGCGAAGCTCGTTTAGTGCACGCAGCACCGCTTCGCGCGTAATGCGGAAGCGGTTTAGAAGGTCGCGCGCGCTGCCCGGCACGTCGAGGATAGATATAAAGAGGTGTTCGGTCGATACAAACTCGTCGTGAAGTTCTCCCGCGATTTTTGCCGAGCGCTCAAGCGACTGCACCAATTCGGGCGTTAAATACAGTTGGTACGACGGCGAAAGTACCGCACCGCCCTGGACGCTTTCAAGCGCTTCGAGCGTGGTGTCGGTCAGCAAAATAACGTCGACTTCGAGTTTGTCGAGTACGGACGCAACGAGCGACTCTTCTTGTAAAAGAAGCGCGCCCAAAAGATGCATGGGGCTCACTTGGTTTTGCCCCCGCTCGACCGCCAGTTCGTGCGCCCTGCGGACGGCCTCTTTTGCTTTGGTGGTGAAGTTATTGAATGGTGGCATATACGTTTCTTAGTTAATTTACGAACCAGAAGTCTGTTTAGGTGCGGGCGGTGGCGTTGCTACCTGCGGCGCCACGGCGATCGTGTAGTAACTTGCGCCGTCATTCAAGGAATCAGTGGTCGCAATACCTATAACAGAACCGAAGAGCGAAAGTATAACGGATCCAGGCGTTGCCGATGTGACACTTGCTTGCACTTCGTTGCTATCGACTGTCGGTAGTGCGGCAATAATGCCTTCGCCCACGACGTCGGTACCGGTGCCGCTGATGCGCATGACACTCTGGCCCAGCTGCAATTTAGAAGCATCGGCAAGCGGCGCTGGTGCAAACCCGGTTGAGGTCCCGACCGCAACTTGTAAAAGCTCGATCGATGACGAAGCGCTCTGTCCTTTTGGCTCGCTTAGTGCGACGCGCTCGCCGTCAGAGAGTATAGCTTCGTAGGAGTCAAAATTGGATGAAGCGAGTGCGCCTTTGTCGGTAAGTGCGGTACCTTTGTTGTCTATGATAATGCCGCGCGCGATAAGTTTGTCATCGCCCTTACCTACAATGCGGATAACCGCTTTTTGCACCGAGGCGACCGATTGCACTGCTTGGTCATCATTATTTACGAGAACGGTTTTAATAGTAGCCGCAGGGTTAGCCGACGCTTGCGCCGGTACCACCGTTTGCACGGTGCGCTCTATTACTTGGTCAATGGTCTTGGTAACTCCCGGCGGTGCCTGGTCCATGAGGGACACGGTCACGATGCCGGTTGCGATGGACGTCATAAAACTGACTAAAAGCGTCAGGAGCACGATCTGATGTTTCGTGAGGTGCTCGAGGTCCATACGTAAACTAATTATAGCACAAAATCTTCAATTGCGGTACCTATCGGCCACGCGCTTGAGCGCCTGTGCAATGTACTCTGCTTCGCGCTTTGTAAATGTCGGCAAAAAGGTAAATCTGACGGCAGTGCCGGCCAGTTCTTTGGAGGTGCCAATCGCTTTGATAACCTCGGACGGCTCTTCGCTCCCGACATCGCACGCGCTTCTGGTTGAGGCAGCAACGCCTTCGACATTTAAGGCAATAACGGCCATTTGCGCCTCAAGATTTGGAATAGAAACGTTGAGATTGTTAGGCGCGCGATGCTCTGGCTTGGGACCGTTCCATATAATAGAAGGAATGAGGCTCTGCACTTGAGCCCAGCAGTAGTCTCTAAGCTCTGCCACAGACCGAGCCCGCGCCTCTACCCCTTGCTGTGCTTCTTGAAGGGCAACGGCAAGCGCGCCAGCTGCCAGCGGATTTTCGGTACCGCTTCTGAGGCTCTTTTCTTGCCCGCCGCCATATATAAGAGGGGTAAGTGCGGTGCCGCGTTTTACAAACAACATCCCCGCACCTTTCGGCCCGAGCATTTTTTGCGCATCCAACGTCATAAGATCAATGCCGAGCTTTTCTACTTTCAAATCCACCCACAGCGGCGCTTGCGACGCATCGGTATGAAAGTAGAGCGGCATTGCAAGGTCCGATCTTTTTTTACGCTCATGTCGGATCTCCTTCGCGATCTCGTGTATCAGTTGCACTGTGCCGATTTCGCTGTTGATCATCTGCACCGATATCAAAGCCGTTTCGGCGCGCAGCGATTCGCGCAGATTTTTTACATCAATCAATCCTTCGCTATCAACTGGCACAATAGTAAGTTCTAATCCGTCAGACTGGAGCGCCTTAAGCGGCTCTAACACCGACGCATGCTCAATCGCAGTAGTTATCGCATGCACTTTTTGTTTGTGCAGCAATTTTTTAAGCGCGCCAAAAATCGCAAGGTTGTTCGCTTCGGTGCCGCTTGCGGTAAAAATAATTTCATCCGCATGCGCGCCGATTGCTTTGGCACAGCGCTCGCGCGCATCGTCCACTACCCCTTTGGCAGCTTGCGCTTCTGCGTGCAAGCCGCCGGCATTGCCAAACACGTCCAAAAGCCGAGTCATTTCGGCCCGTACGTTGGGGCTCAAAGGCGTAGCCGCAGCCGCATCGGCATAGATTTGCCCTTTCTTTATAGGGTTTTTCCAGCTCCTAAAAATCACGTTTTTACTATATACTACTTTGCATGTCGGGCGCATCTCTACAAACTTTGGCTACTTCCCTGCAAACTCACCTTGCGGGCATCTCGCCTATCATCGCAGTCGTCGCCAGTGTGCTTGGCTTTATCGCTCTTGTCTATGCCACGCTGCTTGAGCGCCGCATGTCGCGGCTTATGCAGGGCCGATCCGGTTCTTTGGAAGAAACCATCGTCGTACTCAATCGTGAAATGCGCGAGATGCACGAATTTAGGAGCGAAGTCGAGCGTTATTTAAAGTTGGTCGAGACGCGCCTGCGCGGCAGTGTCTCGGGTGTCGGTATCGTGCGCTTTAATCCGTTTAGCGAAGGCCAAGGCGGTAATCAAAGTTTTGCAACAGCGCTCCTTGATGAAGAAGGCAGCGGCGTGGTATTCTCGACTCTCTACGCGCGCAACCACGTCGGCGTATACGCTAAGCCGATAGACAAAGGCGCCTCAAGCTATGAACTGAGCGAGGAGGAAAAACGCGCAATCCAAGAAGCGCGCGATGCAACGCAGAAGCGCAAAAAACTCTAATGCAACCTAAAGACCACATAGCGGAGGCCCGGCCTCCGATTGTCGCTGTTGTCGGACACATTGACCACGGCAAATCAACGCTGCTCGACTATATTCGTCGTACCAATGTTGCCGCAACCGAGTCGGGCGGCATTACGCAGCATCTCTCCGCTTACGAAGCCGAGCACGAAAACACGACCGGCAAGCACAAAATCACTTTTTTGGACACGCCCGGTCACGAAGCTTTTGCCGCGATGCGCTCGCGCGGACTCGAAGTCGCCGACGTTGCAATTTTAGTGGTATCTGCAGAAGACGGCGTTAAGCCGCAGACGCTCGAGGCGCTCAAACTTATTAATGACGTCAAAATTCCCTACATCGTTGCATTTACCAAAATAGACAAGCCGAGTGCCAATATCGAAAAGGCAAAAATGTCTATGCTCGAAGCCGGCGTATTTTTAGAAAGCCTTGGCGGCGACGTGCCGTGGATCCCCGTTTCTGGCAAAAGCGGCGAAGGGATTCCGGAACTTTTAGATTTGATTTTACTCGCGGGCGAACTTGAAGGGCTTTCGGCTGACCTCACGCGCCCTGGCGAAGGATTGATTATCGAGGCGCACGTTGACGGCAAGCGCGGCAGCACCGCAACGCTTATGGTTCAAAACGGCAAGATTGAGAGCGGCGAATATATTTTGTCGGGAGAAAGTTTTGCGCCCGTGCGCATCATGGAAAACTTTTTGGGCAAAAAAATAAAAGAGGCGCTGCCCGGCATGCCGGTGACTGTCGTTGGATTTTCGTCTTTGCCGAAAGTCGGCGACGCATGGCGCACGGTTGAAAGTAAAAAAGAGGCCGAAGCCGAGGCGCTTGGCGCCGCGCAAGAAAACCGCAAGAAATCTATCGCGCCTACCGTAAGCATGGCCGAAGAAGAGGCCGAGGAGCGCCTACATGTCGTACTTCCTTTGGTAATTAAAACCGATGTCGCCGGCACCGGCGAAGCAGTACTGCATGAAATTGAGAAGCTCCCGCAAGACGAAAGGCTCGAAGTACGCATCGTGACGCGCGCGGTCGGCACTATTACCGAAGGCGACGTGCGCCAAGCGGGCGCGGGCAAAACACCCGGCATTATTGTCGGCTTTAACGTTAAAGTTGAGCGCGAAGCGCAGGACCTGGCAGACCGGCTCGGCGTCAAAATCGAAATCTTTTCTATCATTTACAAACTTGCCGAGTGGCTTGGCACACAGCTCGAAGAGCGCCGTCCACGCCAAAAAGAAGAGGAACGCATTGCATCGGCGCGCATTATCAAAGTGTTTAGCAATGTTAAAAACCGCTACGTGCTCGGCGGCAAAGTCGAAGAAGGCACGCTCATAATCGGCAAACATATAAAACTCATGCGCCAAGAAGTCGAAGTGGGCCGCGGCGAAATCGTCGGCCTCCAGGCGCATAAAGAGGAAGTAAAGCGCATCGAGAGCGGTTCGGAGTTTGGCGCGATGCTTAGACTCGATGCCGAACCTAAAAACGGCGATTATATAGAGATGTTCGAAGTAGTGATGAAATAGTTAACTATTTTAAATATAAAAAGCATATGTCTATCCGCGACGAAAGATTAAACGAAGCATTGCGCGAAGCGGCAGCCGAATTTTTAGCGCGCGAAGCGTCGCCACAGTCGTTAGTAACGGTAACGCGCGCCGAGGTCCACGAAGGCGGCAAATCCGGCATTATCTACCTAAGCGTGATGCCCGAATCGATGGAGTCGCAGGCGGTCGCGTTTGCCAACCGTCACCGCTCCGAGTTCGGTAAATATTTTGAGTCGCATGTGCGGGGCGCGCACATGCCGCACGTGGAGTTTGTCGTTGATTTTGGTGATAAAAACCGCCGACGCATCGACGAGATTTCGCAACAGTAATATGCACCTGCCCTTCTTGCCGCACTTCAGACACTCGAAGTTTAACGGCTGGATAACAGTAACCAAAGGCGGCGTCGTGTGGGTCGAGGGTATCAAACAAACAAGCGAGCACTACGACGAGCTGTGGGCTGATGCGTTTGTGCACGCCAACATGCTCAAAGACCGCGCAGTTACAGAAGTACTGATGCTCGGGCTCGCAGGCGGCGGTGCGCTCAAAGCAATCTACGAAGCGTACCCAGGGTGCCACATTACAGCAGTCGAAATTGACCCGGTGATGGTTGAAATCGCGCAAGAATTGCAACTGCAAAAACCGCACCCCTTTCCGCGCGTGCTCGTGGGCGATGCAAAAGAAGTTTTGGAAAAGTTAAAAGAAAAATTTGACGTTATCGCGGTGGATATTTTTAAAGGCATCACGCCGTCGCCGCACATAGACAGCGACGAGTTTTGGGAGCTCGTTGCGCGGCACCTCAACCCGGGCGGTGTTGCCGTGCTTAATGTTGCGATAGCAACCACGCGCCTTTACACCGCAGAGAAACACTTTAAGCAGTTTGGCGCGTGGCAGTACGACACCAACACGTTTTGCGCCCTCGCAAATTCCTAATTGCGAATTATAAGTTGGCGAATTAGCTCCTGATAAGCTAAAGTAGTACAGGTACGTTTGGCCACGTGGCGAAGAAGCAACGCGGCGGTCTGCAAAACCGCTATGCGAGGGTGCGAATCCCTCCGTGGCCTCCCGTTTGCAACTGCCGGGGTGATGGAATGGTAGACATAGGGGACTTAAAATCCCCAGGGCATTTAAACTCCCGTGCGGGTTCGAGTCCCGCCCCCGGCACCGGTTGATGGAAGGTTAAAACGTGTGGTAGGTTATATTTGTTGCGCCCATAGCTCAGTTGGTAGAGCAACTCCCTCTTAAGGAGATGGTCCAAGGTTCGAATCCTTGTGGGCGCACCTGTTGTAGAACAGATGCTGGGGTGGCGGAATTGGTATACGCACGTGCCTTAGGAGCACGCGAGGCAACTCATGGAGGTTCAAGTCCTCTCCCCAGCACAAAGATTTTCTGAAGGTCAATCGCAAAATAACCCTTAAATTAAGGGCTATTGTGCTTGACAAACCTGCTATTTGTGATATAATCGACACCGGAAATAAACACTGGCCGTAAGGCCCTAGTACCTCGAAAACTGAAAGGACAAAACATGCTTATCTCAAGTGCAATTGGCGCGGGGCTTGGCCTAGCTTTCGGCATATTTGCCGCAGCGTGGTACGCATTCGCCTATATTATTCGTACACTGGCTGACCGCGATGTCCTGGTTACCTATCCGATGGAAACCATGGCAAAAGCGATCATGCTCAACGGCCGCATCCACCGTTTGGTGATGGCCTTCAGAGGCTACTGCTTTGCAGGCGACCTCGACCCTACGCTGCCCTCGCCCGAAAAATGGGACGTGGTGCCAGGCAACGTCACGGTCGGCTCGCGACTGCCGCTCATTCGCGGTATACGTTGGGTGGGGCTTCCGCCCTTCTCAAACGTGTACCGCTACCGCTTCAGCTGGGCGTCGCTCGAAGAGCAGTCGCTTAACGAAGACTTGGCAAAGAAACCGGTCTTCAGCGAAAAAGAAATCGACTACATCTTTTTACGGAGCGATGTCTACGTCACGAAGATTGAAAAGGCCGAGTGCGCGGACAACATTCCGCTTGATGCGGTCATCCTTATCGGCGGCAGGATCGTCAATCCCTACAAGGCACTCTTCGGGGTTGAACGTTGGCTCGAAGCGTCTATCAACGTTATCGACTCGAGAATGCGCAGCTTCTTTGGCTGCAAAACGTATGTAGAGCTCCGCTCAATCGCGGAAGCGCTGCATTCGGGTCCGGGCGCGACCGAGTATAGTCTGAGCATTTACTTCAAGGAAGTTATGGAACAGATCAAGGAAAAGTGGGGGTTTGAAATCTCCTTTATCCAAATCTACTCCGTGGATCCCGGCAGCGACTTGGCGGATGAATTTATCCGCTCGACTACATTGGTTTACGTGGCCCAACAGCAGCGTGACGCCAACATGGCAGAAGGTGACGGCCTTGCGGCCCGCGACAAGAAGCACTACGGCGCCATCCAAGAAATTTCTGGAGGTACCGAATTCTTCAAGTGGGACGCCATTGCACGCAGCAAGCTGACCACCTATGTGGAAGGCGGCGACTCAGTTCGTCCATCGATTCCGATCGGCACTACCGCCGATCGCCCTGCAACCCCGACACGCGAACCGGCTGACCACACGCCAGCCTAATAAGGAGAGAACATGAATTGGTACTGGTATCTAATCTATGCAGCTGTAAGCCTCATGGTTTTATTGCTCGTAGCTGCATTGGTTATTGGCTTTTTTGCACTAATGGCCAGTCTTGTACATCAATTCACGAAGACTGCCGTAGTGCAAACCACTAACCCGGCACAAGTAATACCACCGCCGCCTCCGGCTGCGGTGGTAGTTGCACGAAATTGGACTCTGGGCTTCCCCTCGAGTCCGGTCTGGAAGACCGTGTGGGCTGCTCTGGCTCTTGTGATAGGAGCAATAGTGGTGTGGTGGCTAATCGCCAACACTCACTTCCCATCACTGCCCGCTGTTCCGTCCATCCCGATACTAAGCTTGGATAATATCGACTTGATAGCCATAGCACTTGCGGTTGCTGCTTTGGCAGCAATTGGCGGGGGCGCGTGGTACTTCACTGACAAGCCAAGGCTCGCCACTTTTGTATATGTGGTGACGATGGTCTTGTTGGTCTACTACCTATACCGCTTCGGAATGCTGAACACCCAACGCACGATTCCATTGTATTTCCTGGTGGCAGTTGGCGCGGTGATGGTGTGGACCTACATCAAGGGCTTTGCGTGGATTAGCCTTGAACTTCTCCTCGTTGCTGCCTTTCTGATGTTGGGATATTCTCACCACCACACGTGGGACCAGTTCACCGACATGCTCGCTTCATACGAACCGATTGGTTGGGGAAGCGGAACTCAAGTTGCTTCAACCAGCGCTTGCAGCGTAAGCGGACAGCTCCCACTTGCTGCGGGAGAGGTCTATGACCTTAATCCGCAGAATTGCGACCTTAAGCTCGCCTATCCCAACCAGTGTTTAGCACTAAGACGTGCTGATTGGACTGGCGACCCACGATGGTACAACGTGTGCGATATCCCTGGTAGGAATACTACGGCGCCGAATAATATTCGATACGTCTACAGCGCTTCCCCTGTCGTGATGTTCGTGCAACGGCGTCCGCACTGAACGTCCTTTCAACAACAAGCCCCGCTTACGAGCGGGGCTTTTTTCTTTTCTCTATTTTTATAAATTGGCGTTGGCGTAGCAGGCGCTTAAATCGCCGCAGACGTTTGCAACCAAAAAGTTAAACAACGCCCAGGCAGCCGCCATTACAAACATGCCTATAAGTCCCCAAAGCATATGACGCTTCCCTTCTTCCTTTGACGCACTGCCATTAGCATTGAGTGCGAGAAGATATTGTATGACGCCCCAAAAAAACACAAGGAGGCCGGCCGCAAATATAAGTGCGAGCAGCGGATTGATAATGAGGTTAGTGAGCCTCTGCGCGATTGTTGCCGTGGAGAGCATAGCAGAAGCTAAAGAGCACTAGTACTGCGCCGTCGGCACCTGCGGAATTTGTACCGAACCCGATCCCGAAACGCCGAGTGCGTTTTGCGCCAAGTTTACCAAGCCCCAGACAGACACCATGATAAAGAGTGAGATAATGCCGGCAATCATAGTCTTGCGGCCTTCGGCATGTTCCGGCTCGCGGATGTATTTGACCAACCCCCAGAAAAAGAATACCAGCGCAGCTGCTATTAAGATCGGGATGAGCATGTTCAGTATGCCACCCACTGCTACGATCAAATTTTTAATTGGCTGGAGAGCCTGCGCCGACGCCACAAATGGGAGCGCAAACAAAGCTAAGGACAAAAGAGCTGTTTTTTTCATACAAATATTAGATGATTACTATTTAACTCTAGCATGCACGCTACTCTCTCAAGCACCTGCTGTGGATAGGACTAGAATGGATTGCCCGAACTATCAACATGCTGCGCATTTCCTGAAGAGTTGTAGGTAGTGCCGTTGTTAAGAGTAGTCGAGCCGAAGAATGCGACACCAAGTACGTTGAGTATGCCCCAGATGGAAAAGAGGATAAACAATGCAATAAGGCTCCAGATAATGCGCTCGCGCCCCTCGACATGGCCCTTGGCGTCGCCCGAGTCGCGCACGTAGCGCACCAGGCCGATAAAAAACACCACCAATGCGAGTGCTGCAAGCACGCTCACGAGCATGTTCATGACCCCAATAAGGGTTTGAATTAGTGATGCGAACGTCGATCCGGAGTTTAAAAGCCCCATACTAGTTGCAGGAGATTATTTGCGACTGACTCGAACCGGCCCCAAGCGAGTTGACCGTGTTCGCGATAACCAACGCCAAAAGCCACGCGCCCAAAAAGATGCCGATGCCGATGAGCGTGTACATTAAATTTTTGCGCGCTTCGTCGAGCTTGACTGGGTTGCCCATTGCAAGCACGAACTTAAAACCGGCATAAACAATAAATAGCACGGCAATGGGTATGCCGATCGATATCACCGCCTGAAGTATCGCTTTGATAAGTCCGCAAAAGCTGTTGATGTTGCCAAGCGGATTGGTGATCTTTTGCGAATCCGCAGGGCCAGTAGGTGTACCGCCAACTGAAGTTACTCCAGTAAAACCTCCTGATGAAGTAACATCTGCTGCCAATGCAACCATCGGCAAAGCCACAAAAAGCAAGCTTATCAAAAAAATAGAAAGTCTTTTCATATCATTAGTATAAAGCACTAAAATCCGACCGCGCCGCGTATCCAGTTTACGAGTGCAAATATCACAATCAGCACCACGAGCATGCTGACTGAATTTAGGATAAGCTCCTTCCCTTCGGCCTGGCCGTGGACCGAGCCGAACTCGGTGTAGTAGTGCACCACGCCCCAAAAGATTGCCACGATGTTGATGGCAAACAAAAGCCCAAAAAAAGTATTGATAATACCTAGGTGTAAGTCGAGGTTCATGGTTGTTTTGCAAACACTTGGGCTAAGGCCTGTGCACCCTCGGCTACGGCGCCGGCCGGTAAGTTAGCGCCGCTCAACACCTCTTCGATCATAGTTTGGAATATAGTATTGGTCTGAGTTGGCGACGGATCAAGCCACGCCTTGGCAATCAGGCTCGATTGCACGAATGTTGCGACAGCTGCGTTTGATGAAGTGTCTATGCTGACGTCTCGGCGCACCGGCGGCAAAAATACTTTGGTGGCAAGCGCCGAAATGGCAGCCTGGCCGGTGAGATGCTCGGCAACTACCAGCGCGCCCTGCGGATTCTGTGCCGTGCGCGATATCGCGACGCCCGTCATCTCGCCAAACGTGACGCGCGTCGTATTGCCCTGGAGCTGCGGCATGAGCGCAACCGCAAAACTCAGGTTAGGGTTGCGCTGCGCGATGGTTGCGTACTCGCTCGCAAAACCAAAGTACGCGCCGAGCGTGCCATTTACAAACGCGTTACTCGACTCAGGCTCGCCATTGTTCCACGAGTACGTTGTTTTAGACGGATTAGCAAACTCGGTATAAAAACGGAGCGCCGACTCGGCCGGATTGGCGGGAGCGTTTGCGGGCGTCTGGCCAAATACCGACGCGGGATTGCCGCTTTGGTCGCGTGCCACGATAGAGTCGCCCGCCTGCATAAATAACGTCGAAAGTATTTCTTTCGCGTGGTCGACATTTTTCCAGGTGCCGAGTGCGACTGCGCTTTGTCCCACGTTAGAGTTGGTATCAATCGAAGTGAGTTTGGGCGCGATGGTAATAAAGTCATTCCAGTACTGCGGCGCCTGTGCGATGCCGGCCGAAGCAAACAAATCGCGATTCCAGTACATCACCAACGGGTCAACCATGAACGGCAGCGCCAATGTGCCTTGCGGCGTTAAAAAAAGCTGCCCTTCGTCTATAAATGAGTTGGTAAACTCTGCCTGCGAGTACGCCGAGTACGGTATAGGCGTAATTTTGTTGGTAAACTCGTTCACTTCGTCTTGCGCCACTAAAAAAAGATCGGGTCCGGTGCCGCTTGCCATCGCATTGAGCAAATCGTTGTCGTAGGTCGACGGATTTTTCTCGACATACTTAACTGAAGCAAAAGTTTTGTCCGACTGGCCCAAAGTTGCCAGGATGTCGTTCATCTCGTTGCTGTCTATAGTGCCCCAGACGGTAACTGGGCCTATTGATTTGCCGCCAAGGAGTCCGCCAAACGCCGCAAACACGCCGACGCCGAGCAACAAAAAAAAGCCGAAGAGGACCAGTAGGATGAGCTGAAAGTTCGACATCTTCATACGCCTTATTGTGCAGCCTTGCCGGCCGATTTCCTAACGACGAATCCCCAATGGTATGCGCCCGCGCGCGTGCGCTCGGCATACGTAAAGCCGTTTTGCTCAAATAATTCGCGCGCCGCAGATTCTAGAATGACATGGTCTGCATGCGGCCCGAGCCCGCCGTGGCTTCCGGTCCAGTCAATAATAAGCGCACGGCCGGTGCGCTTGAGCACGCGATAAATCTCTGCAGCAAGTCCTGCTTTGTCTTCGACCCCAAAGAGCACGTTGGCGGCGATGACTACGTCAAAATGGTTGCTGGGGAGCGCAGTGCCGCCTTTGGCATCAATAGTGCCGCGCAAAATCTGCACGTTGTGGAGCCCTTCGCCTACGGCCAAGTTTTTGATGCGAGTCAAAAGCTCGCCGCTGCCGTCTACGGCCCATACTTCTCCCTCGGAACCAACCTCGCGCGCTGCGGCGCGCGCAAAAAAACCCGCGCCCGCGCCAAAATCGGCCACACTTTGGCCTTCGCGCAGCTTAACGCCCTGAAGCGCCTGTGCAGGGTTGAGAAAAGAGCTCCCTTCCATCCCTACTATTGTATACCGAAATTTATTTGAGGTTTGCGGTCAAAGCCTTGGCGGGCGCTTGGCTTAGTGCCTGAGCCGATGCATGGAGTTCATAGGAGGCAAAGTAAGCATAAGCAATAACCACGACAGCGACAATCGCGGTAACGCTCCAAATTCCTATGTTTTCTACATACTTTTCCATACCCGTATATACCTATGATGGACGACTCGACTGTTTCTTACATGAAGAAAGTCGTGTAGGCAAGAAAAAAGCCCGCCGTATTCTCGGCGGGCTCTGTTTATATAATGCCCTCTTCGCGCAAAAGAGACATGGCAGCTCTGTCAGCCTCGGTGCAATCATCCATACTGGAGTCGTAGCGGCGCCATGCAAGTGCGTATATTTGCATGGTGGTCTTGAGGAGTCCTAAGTAGCTATGCGCTACGAAGTACTTATTTTCAACCATGACGCCCTCTTCTTTGCCAAAAGCGGGTGCCGCAAAGGAGGTGTACTTGGTGAGTTCATCGAGCACCAACTCGACATCAAGATCGAGTCTCATTTTGCGCGCGAGCACTTTTTTGTCCACCTCTTCCTGGTCTTCGTCCAGTTTAGCCTCGACACGACGGCCTCCCGGTATAAAGAAGGCTGCCCCATCCGGCGAACGGACAAAGAGCACTTCTTTTGCACCGGCGTCGGTCTCGCGTATAAAAAGACACGCGACACGCGGTATCGTATCTTCTTCGGGCATTGTCTTTCCTTTAAAGAGCAACTTGGCTGCGTCAATAATTCTGGTCCATAGGCTCTGTGTGCCTAGCATCATTCTTCCCCACTGCAAGTCCGACCAACACTATACGCGTGGGCGGAATTTGTGCAAGAAAAAAGCCCAACCGTTAGGTGGGCTACTGGACACGATCTATCGGAGTCACATTGGACATAAAGTCCGATTCCGGAGGTAGTGCATCAAACACCCGCATCATGCCGTATGCCTGGCAAATAGTACTCCATGCAAGATCGTAGTCTTGGCTAGCGATAGCTGCCGCCATCTCGATAAATCGGTACGCTGTACCAAGACCATACCTAGGATCACGCAGAAGCTCGTTGGGATGCAGACCTGCAATAAAGTCAGGCTGTTTTTCTTCGATTGTCTGCGTCATCAGGTCTGCGAGTGTCGCCAACTCAAAAATGGTAAGACGTTTTTTGCGCGATTTCTTCGCCATCGCTCACGCCTTTTTACGGCTTTTGAGCTTTTTGCCCTTGTCGCCATTGCCATTTTTGGGGCCGCGGAATTTAAAACCAAGCCGCTGCAGCTCGCTTAAAAATATGGCCGGCTCATCAGCGACGTATTGGCCTGCATTCCTCCCGTGATTGGCAATGTACAGCACCAGGTACTGGTCGTTGATGCGGTTAAATACCATGCCAAGGACGTTAAACTCTTCGCCTCTGGCATTAACATGCACACCGATTTGAATGTGATTCTCTGCCACGGACTCCTCCTTTTTTTGGCCAGGAACGTACGTCCCAATGTCGTAGAAAGAAACATCCGGAAGACGATTGTCGTCACTCATGAGACTTCTCCTCTCAAACTATCCGCGCGGCACTATAGCACAAAAAAGAAAATCCCGCCTGAAGGCGGGACTGCGAATGAAGCAAAGTTATGCAGGCTCGGCTACTTTGGCAACTCGCTTGCGCCGCACTGGTTTTACTTCGGGCTGTCGTGCAGTATGATGCGTCGCTTGTGATGCGGCTGTAGTCTGACGCTCTTTCAGCTCCTGTAATCGGCGAGTTTCATTTTCGGCTTGCTTCCTGTGCTGCAGCCAGCTGAGTCGCCGGATCTGGCAGGCCTTTTTGTGAGCCTTACGCTGTTTGACGTGGCGTCGCTGCGTGCGTGTCCTTGATTTAGCCAACTACTCCTCCTTTTCAAACGAACAAATGTTCGGATATTTTATAACACATAAATCAAAAATAGCCAATTAGTCTTTGAGGACGACAAGATGCACGTGAAAGTGCGTGGGGATTGATTTTGTTTTGTTGGTTGCCTCGATTAAAAATTGATACTCATTGTGCAAGTATTCTTTTTTGATTTTGCCGTACTCGTACCACTCCTCTTGCGTGATTTCTCCTTCGCTCGCATGGCGTTTGGGTAAAATCATGTGATGCAACTTGGCAATGCGGTCATAGGGGTAGGCATTGACCATAATCTTCCAATGCTCAAACTCTTTAATTGCCTCCCCTCCACACAAAGCACATGGACCTTTGAGCCCACCTGCGGCAATTAAATCCTGATATTTTTGATAAGTCTCTTCGGTACGCAGTAGTGCTTTGCTCAT